>ERZ1034361.1106-NODE-1106-length-15245-cov-5.581487_pt1 | contig 15245 bp, 12 predicted proteins | sample MGYA00520617_ERZ1034361 | MGnify/ENA primary metagenome ERZ1034361 (study PRJEB33736, sample SAMEA104284507) | Azolla filiculoides | biome: Urban; feature: Water surface; material: Ditch water | place: Netherlands | collected 2015-10-28 | depth 0-0.1 m ... | reverse complement strand
TGGTGCCCAGGAAGGGACTCGAACCCCCACGGAGTTACCCGCTAGTACCTGAAACTAGTGCGTCTACCAATTCCGCCACCTGGGCACAGGTGCGAAGAGCCGCCATTATAGAGAAAGATGAACTGATGTCAAGAAAAAAACTATCAAAAATACGTCGTGCCGATCCCTTCTTCGACCGCGAGCTGGCGCGCTATGAATTTCCCCTGCCTTCGCGTGAATATGTGACCCAGGTTTTGACCGATGAAGGTCGCCCCGTCGAGTTCGAGGAATTGACGGAGTTGCTCGATATCACCACGACCGAACGCGAGATGTTCCAGCGTCGGCTCGGTGCCATGGAGCGCGAAGGCCAGCTCATGCGCAATCGCAAGGGTGCCTACATCCTGCCCGAGCGGGCCAGCCTGACGCCGGGGCGCATTCAGGGGCATCCCGATGGCTATGGCTTCCTGATTCCCGATGACGGCAGTGCCGACATCTTTCTCGACCAGCACCAGATGGGCAAAGTGCTGCATGGCGACCGGGCGCTCGTCCGGGTCACTGGCATCGACCGCAAGGGGCGTCCCGAGGGCGGTATTGTCGAAGTGATCGAGCGGGTCAATACGCGGATCGTCGGGCGCGTCTTCGTCGAGCACGGCGTCGTCGTCGTGGCGCCGGAAAACAAGCGCATTTCGCAGGACATCCTGGTGCCGCCGCAGCCCAAGGCCAAGAACAAGCCGGAGTCGGGGCAGGTCGTCATGGTCGAGATCATTGAGCAGCCCAGCAAGTTCTCCCAGCCCATCGGCAAGATCATCGAGGTGCTGGGCAATTACGCCGATCCGGGCATGGAGATCGAGATTGCCTTGCGCAAGCACGATCTGCCTTTCGAGTTTTCCAAGTCGGCGCTGGAAGAAAACAAGGCGCTGCCGGACAAGGTCACCAAGGCCGACCTCAAAGGCCGCGTCGATTTGCGCGAGGTGGCGTTGGTCACCATCGACGGCGAGACCGCCCGCGATTTCGACGATGCCGTCTATTGCGAAAAGAAGGGGCGCGGCTGGCGCCTGATCGTGGCGATTGCCGACGTCTCGCACTACGTCAAGCCGGGCATGGCGCTCGACCGTGAGGCGGTCGAGCGCGGCAATTCGGTGTATTTCCCGCGCCGCGTCATCCCCATGCTGCCCGAGAAGTTGTCGAACGGCATCTGTTCGCTCAACCCGGATGTCGAGCGTATGGCCATGGTCTGCGACATGGAGATCAGTGCGACCGGCAAGATCGGCAAGTACAAGTTTTACCCCGCTGTTTTCCGTTCGCATGCCCGCCTGACCTACAACCTCGTCTGGTCCTGGCTGTCCGGTGAAAAGACGCCGGAAACCGAGGCGCACCAGAGCGTGCTGCCGCATGTGCAGAATCTCTACAAGCTGTTTGCCGCCCTGCACAAGGCGCGTGCCCAGCGCGGCGCCATCGATTTCGAGACGACCGAAACGCAGATGCTGTTCAACGAACAGGGCAAGATCGAGAACATCGTGCCGGTGTTCCGCAACGATGCGCACCGCATCATCGAGGAATGCATGCTGGCGGCCAATGTCTGCGCCTCGGACTTTCTCGCCGAGCACAAGCAGACCTGCCTCTATCGCGTCCATGCCGCACCGTCGGAAGAAAAACTGGCCAACCTGCGCGCCTTCCTTGGCGAGTTCGGTCTCGCCCTGGGCGGCGGCGACAATCCGCAGGCCAAGGATTACGCCATCCTGCTCGAGAAGGTCAAGCCGCGCCCGGACTTCCAGTTGCTGCAGACGGTGATGCTGCGTTCGCTGCGCCAGGCCATGTACAGCCCGGACAATGTCGGTCACTTCGGCCTGGCTTACGAGCATTACACCCACTTCACCTCGCCGATCCGGCGCTACCCCGACCTCCTTGTGCATCGCGCCATCAAGGCCGTGCTTGCCGGCGAAGTCTATACGCCGGACCGCTCCTGGGACGACATCGGCCTGCAGTGTTCGAGCACCGAAAGGCGCGCCGACGAGGCGACGCGCGACGTCGAGAACTGGCTGAAAACCTTCTTCATGAAGGAGCGCATCGGTGAGGAGTTTGACGGCACGATATCCGGCGTGACCGCCTTCGGCATATTCGTGGCGCTCGATTCCGTCTATATCGAGGGTCTGGTGCACGTTTCCGAGCTGGGCGCCGATTACTTCCAGTTCGACAACATCAAGCACCAGATGCTGGGCGAACGCACCGGCCAGCGTTTCCGCCTCGGTGACCGGGTGCGCGTCAAGCTGGTGCGGGCCGACCTCGAGTCGAATCGTATCGACTTCGTGCTGGCCGGTAGCGACAAGGCCTATGCCGGCCGGCGGACGGTGCCGAAAGCCGAGGTCAAGCCTGTTTCGCGTCCTCAGGTCAAGGCTGCGCCGGCCTGGGACAGCCTGCCCAAGGCCCCGGCCAAGGCCGGCAAGTCTGCGGCCAGGAAGTCAGCAAAGCCGGCGGCCGGCGGCAAGGCGAAGCCAGTTGCCAAAAAGCCTGCGGCCAAAAAAGCGGCGGCACCGCGCAGCAAGGGTGGCGGCGCCAAGGCAGGACACAAGGCCGGGGCGAAAAAGCGCTAAGCGCCAGTCTCGGGGTGATGCGTCGGCGGATCGATGAGGTCCGCCGCCTTGAGTGCGATGGCGGCAGCCTGCTCGGCGTTGAGGCCGGGCAGCTGCTCGGCCAGCCACTCCAGTGAAGCGCCGGGAATGATGTGCTTGGCGGCGGCGATGTCGGCGGGTAGTGCGGGGTCGTCGGGGCCGCTACCGAGATGGCGGGCAGTGTCGACACAAAGCCGTGACAGGTTGGCGCGGGTATTGTCGATGCCGCGGATGAGCTGGGTCAGCAAGGTCGGCAGATTCCAGATCAGGGCGCATTTGAGGGTCAGATCCTTGAAACGGAAGCCGCAGGTGTCGACCTGGGCCTGCAGCGAGCGTGCCGAGTGGCCCGAGTGCAGGGCTTCCAGTGCGGCCAGTGGCAAGTCTTCGGCGAATGACCAGAGGAGCAGTTCGCCGATTTCGGCGAGCAGCGAAGCCATGGCGATTTCGTCGGGTGAAATGTCGGCCCGAGCCGCCCCCCAGCGCAAGGCCAGGCGGCTGGCCTGGTGGGCCCGTGCCTCGCATTCGGCCAGGCCGGCGTTTGATTCATCGGTTTCCGGGCTGTCGAGCATGAGCTTGTGCACGGCGTCGGTGCCCAGTTGCATGACCGTGCCCAGCGGGTTGGTGGTTTCATGTCCGAGGCGCTGGGCGCGGTGGCCTTCAGCCTCGCGCAGCAGGCGCAGGCAAAGGAAGGGATCGGCTGCCGCAATGTCAGCCAGATCGATGGCAGCCAGCCGTTCGCCGTGTTCGGCCTCAAGTTCGAGCAGGCGCGCTTTCGAGCGCGGCATGCAGGGCAGGTCGTGGCTGCTCAGATAGGCCGCCCATTGGTCTACGCCCCAACGTTTCTGATGTTCGGACAGCACGTCATTTCTCCGTTTGATGCAATGAGTTGACAGTCAATCGCATTACCAAATTTAACAATTACATTACCATCAAGCCAAATGGCGGGGGGTAAAATTAAATTTTCCGTAACAGTGTTCGGAACAAAAATGGTTTGGCAGCCGGTAGTATTCGATCCCTTGAAGGCGGCGACTTCAGCAAAAGCATCCGCCGAGCTGGTCGACTATTGGCTGGCAACCGGCAAGTTGCCGCCGGAGCTGGTGACTGGCCACCAACTGATTGATTTCGAGCATTCTTTCCTTATTTCCATCATCGCCGATTTGCGCCGTGTCTGTAAGGACTATACCGGCCTGCGTGATTGTGTTTCCTGCGGCGAAGACCAGCAGCGGCGTTGCGAGGGCCAGGTGGTGGGCATGCTGGGCGATCTCTTCGCCTTCATCCTCGAGCATTTCAAGACCGAAGAAGCGGTGATGCGTGATTCGCTGATGCTGATGATCGATCGTGATGTCTGCCAGGCGCACATGGAAGATCATGCGGCGATTTCGTCTGCGGTGCACAAAATTGTGTCATCGCTCGATACGCAACACGTCGTGTCACGGATTCGCGAACTGGATACCGTGCTGGTGTGCTGGTTGTCCAACCACACGGCGCTGCACGATCAGCTCCTGGTGCGCTGGGTTTCCCGCGTGGATTCACCGACCAGGGATTGGTGATTGCCGGATGAATCGACGGCGCAGCTTGCTGGCGCGGTAAAATTCGCCATCCGGTTTTTCGAAAGCAGCCATGTCCTCCCGCCTGATCTACGGTTTTCACGCCGTTACCGCCAAACTTCGCCACGACCCGGAGTCGGTCAAGGAAATCGTCATCGATGCGACGCGTCACGACGCTCGGGCACGCGACCTACTGGCCCATGCCGAATTGCAGGGCGTCAAGGTCATCGGTGCCGACGGCAAGCGTCTTGACGGCATGGCGCCGGGTGCCAAGCACCAGGGGGTTCTTGCCCGCATCGAGGGAGATCGTAAACTGGCCCACCTCGACGATGTGCTCGATACTCTCGAAGAGCCGGCTTTCCTGCTCGTCCTTGATGGCATTACCGACCCGCGCAACCTCGGCGCCTGCCTGCGCGTCGCCGATGCGGCGGGTGTCCATGCCGTCATCGCCCCGAAGGATCGCGCCGTCGGCCTGACCGATGTGGCGGCCAAGACGGCCTGTGGTGCGGCGGAAACGGTGCCTTACGTGATGGTCACCAATCTGGCGCGGACGCTGCGCGAATTGCAGGAACGCGAAATCTGGGTGATCGGCACGGCCGGTGAGGCGGAGAGCGATCTCTATGCGGCTGAATGGCCGAAAGCGACGGCCTGGGTGCTCGGTGCCGAGGGCGAAGGCATGCGCCGCCTGACGCGTGAAAATTGCGACCAGCTGGTCAAGATACCGATGCATGGCTCGGTCGAAAGCCTCAATGTTTCCGTCGCGGCAGGGGTCTGTCTGTTTGAGGCGCGTCGGCGTCTGGGCTGATGCCGGTCCGGCAGCGGGGGCAGCTCGACGATAGCTATGACGCATGATTCATGCGTGGTGGCTTTCGAGTTTTTGATGTATTCTGAGTTATTGTCATATTGCCTGTTGCCAAGAGTCAGCCCTGATGGAAGCGTCCATTTCCACTGTTGCCGGTCGTGCCATACCCTGGATGGTGCGCGACCGTCGCTGGTGGTTGGTGCTGCTGCTCATCTGGGCAATGCTCATCGGGTTTTCGCTGCAGTCCCATATCGATGAGGCGAGCGAGAAGGCGACGGCGGTTGCTACCGAGGGTGCCCGGAACATGTTCCGGATGGTCTTGCTGGCGCGCAACTGGAATGCCAGTCACGGCGGCGTCTATGTGCCAGTGACGCCGACCACGCAGCCCAATCCCTACCTTGAGCACCCGCGCCGGGATGTCACGACAAGTGACGGGACCGCGCTGACCATGATCAACCCGGCCTACATGACGCGCCTGATCGGCGAAACAGCCGAGGTGGCTTCAGGCGCTGTATTCCGCCTGAGCAGCCTGCACCCGATCCGGCCCGGGAATGAGCCGGATGAATGGGAGCGTCAGGCGCTGCTGTCCTTCGAGCAAGGGGTCAAGGAAGTCACCGGTGTCGAACGCGGGCCGCAAGGCGTGATGCTCCGTTACATGGCGCCCTTGCAGGTCAAGAAAAGTTGCATGGCCTGCCATGCCAGGCAGGGGTACCAGGTCGGCGATATCCGCGGCGGCCTCAGCGTTTCTCAGCGTTATGAGCCGATCGAGGAGGTGGTGCGGGACGGGACGCGCACTACGCTGATCAATCACGCCATTGAATTCGTTATCGTGGCGCTTGCCGGCTGGCTGCTCCTTGAAATGCTTCGTCGTCGCTGGTTTGAACTAGCCGGCAAGGTGGAGGAGCTGGAGGCTTCGCACCGGCAGTTGCTGCAGTCGGAAAAAATGGCATCCATCGGCCAGCTGGCGGCCGGCGTGGCCCACGAAATCAACAACCCGGTCGGTTTCGTCAATTCCAACCTTGGCTCGCTCAAAAACTATAGCCAGCAAATGATTGCCTTGCTGGAACGTTGCCGTAGCGGACAGGCCAGCGAGGCCGATTTTGTCGCCATCGAATTCGACTATCTCAAGGAAGATTTGACCGCGCTGCTCAATGAGTCACGCGAGGGGCTGGAGCGGGTCAAGAAGATAGTCGTCGACCTCAAGAATTTTTCGCGGGTCGACGAGTCGGCCTGGCAGGAAGCCGACCTCAATGGCGGTATCGAAAGCACCCTCAACGTCGCCTGGAACGAACTCAAATACAAGGCCGACGTCATCCGCGAATTCGGAGAGTTGCCGCCCGTGCCCTGTGTCGTGGCGCAGATCAACCAGGTCGTGATGAATCTGCTGGTCAATGCCGTTCATGCCATCGAAACGCATGGCACGATTACCGTGCGTACCGGCCACGATGACGCCTGGGCATGGATTGAGGTGGCCGATAGCGGCAAGGGAATGACGCCGGCCGTCATGCAGCGCATCTTCGAACCGTTCTACACGACCAAGCCGGTCGGCAAAGGGACGGGGCTTGGTCTGTCTTTATCCTACGATATCGTCAAGAAGCACGAGGGTCGCATCGAGGTCAGCAGTGAAGTCGGCGTTGGCTCGACCTTCCGTATCATCCTGCCCTTGCATGGTCGGAAGGCCGATACGCAATAGCGCCAGGGCGATGCTCAGGATTCAGCGCGCGCGATCGAGATCGGCCCGGTTCTTCTCGTCGATGTAAATGCCTGTTGCGCCCGGTCGGCTGCTGGCAAAACAGCTGATTTCGACATTGGCCAGGGCTTTGGCCTTGTGCAGCACGTCGACGGCGCAACGTCCGAAAACGCTGTCGATGGTGGCCAGCAGGTTGCGGGCGTAGGGGCTTTCCAGCTTGCCGTCGAGGATCAGGTTGGCGAGCAGCACGCCATCCGGTTTGAGCACCCGGCGGGTACCGGCCCAGAACTCGCGGGTGACGAGATGGCTGGGAATCGAGGTATGCGAACTATAGACATCGACGACCACGGCATCGAAGCGGCGCTCGCTGCTGGCGACGAAGCGGCGGGCATCGTCGGCAATGAATTCGCCACGCGCCGGTTCGCGCAAAAAGTGCTTCTCGGCAATGCTGCGGATGGCCGGATCGATATCGACATAGGTGTAGCGGTTGAGTGGTTCGCGATGCGACAGCGTGAAACCGCCGGCGCCCAGCACCAGAATGTCCTTGCCTTTGAAGCCGAGGTCATCGAGCAGGATCTGGCGCAGGTGCCGGATATAGCGCGTGTAGTTGGGCGGCTCGGAATCGTCGAGCAGCGAGGCCGTCGACTTGTTGACCCAGAAGGCGCGCGGGTCTTTCTGCGCCGGCAGATCGACGGGGCCGATGACATATTCGGCGTAGGCTGTATCGGCGGTGACCTCATGCTGCAGGTTGAAGCCGGCCGCGATGATCGCCACAAGGCCGGAAAAAACGAGCATTTTCAGATCGTGCCGGGCCAGGAGCAGGGTGCCGACGAGCAGCCCCAGCGCACAGGCGAAGACCGCCGCCGAAACCCCCAGCCATTGCATGACGAGCAGCGACAGGCTGAGCGAACCGAGGAAGGAGCCGAGCGTGGACCAGTACAGCGCCATGCCGCTTGCCTCGCCGGTGCGCCCGGTTTTCATGAGGTTGGTCAGGATGGGCACGGTCTGGCCGAGCAGCCAGGCCAGCGGACAGAGCACGCCGCCGATGAAGACGAGGTAGGCGACAAGCACCGGCTGGAGGTGGGCGAACATCCAGTCGACGCTGATCCCGGCCAGCCCGATGCCGGCCAGCGCCGCGGCGATCAGGAAATTGCGGGCGACAATGTTGAGATAATTGCCGGCGACCTTGCCGCCCGAGGCGTAACCGAGTGCCAGGGCAAGCAGGAAAAAGCCTATGGTCGGCGCCGTGACGACGATGGAACTGCCGACATGCGGCACCAGCCGGCGCAGCGCGATGACTTCGGCGCCGAGCGAGCAAAAGCCTTCGATGAAGACGATGGCGTAGATCAAATGGCGCGTCATGCGGCGGGCTTCCTGTATTTCTGCCAGGCACTCGCACTGAAAATGAACAGGCCGAGCCAGATCAGCGCGAAGCTGAGGACGCGGGCCGGCTGCAAGGGTTCATCGAAGAGCAGGATGGCGGTGAGGAACTGCATGGTCGGGTTGATATACATGAGCATGCCGACCATGGCCAGGTCGAGACGCTGGGTGGCCGCGGCGAAGGCCATGAGCGGCAGGGCCGTCATGATACCGGCGCCGATCAGCAAGGCGGTGTTCGCGTCCGCTGCGAAAGTAAACACGAGGTGTCCGTGCTGTGCCTGCCAGGCCGCGTAGATCAGGCAGATCGGCAGCATTGCCAGGGTTTCCAGCCACAGGCCGGAAATCGCATCGATCGGCACTTGCTTGCGGAGCAGGCCATAGGTGCCGAAGGTCGCCGCGAGGAAGAGCGAAATCCACGGCAGGGTGCCCAACGCCAGCAGCTCGTTGCCGACGGCGCAGCCAGCCAGCGCAATGGCCAGCCATTCCATGCGATTGAGCTTCTCCTTGAGGACGAGCAGGCCGAGCACAACGTTGACCAGTGGGGTCAGGAAATAGCCCAGGCTCGCCGCAACGAGCTGGTGCTGGTCGAGCGCCCAGAGGAAACCGAGCCAGTTGCTGCCAAGGAGCAGGGCGGCGATGCTCAGACGGAGCAGGTGGTGCGGCGTCTGCCACATCGCTATGACCTTGCCCCAGCGTCGCCGCAGCGTGAGCAGCAAGGTAACGAAGACGAAGGCCCAGGCCGTGCGGTTGGACAGGATGTCCATGGGCGAAACATCTGCCAGTTGCCGGAAGTAGATCGGAAAGCAGCCCCAGATGACGTAGGCGAGCAGACCGTAAGCAATGCCGGCCCCGTGGCCTTTGGGTGCCATCCCGGTCAGTCGTCGCGCAGCAGTTGCAGCGCCGGCGAGCGGTAATCGCGCCGGAAGAGAACGACCAGGACGATGATGGCCAGGGCGCCGAGGGCGGCCGGGTTGAGCAGCCAGCCGGAGGCAGCGAGGCCGAAATAATAGGCGCGGATGCCCCGGTTGAAGTCATCGCCGGCCAGGTTGTTGGCCCCGGCAACGCGCCGCGCATAACTGTCGATGCCCGGCTCGCCGGTCTTGCCGAGGGGGGCGGCGCCGACCAGGATGGAGAGCAGGTTGAACTGGCGCAGCGACCAGGTGAATTTGAAATAGGCAAAGACGAAAGAGCCGAGCAGCAACATCAGCTTGATTTCAAGCAGTTCGCGATTGCCGGCGCCGCCGAAGGGGAGCTCTGCCGTAAAGCTGAGCAGTTTGTCGGAAGCGCCGAGCGCCGCGACCAGGCCGGCGATGATATAGATGGTGGTGTTGGCGTAAAAGGAGACGCTGGTCACCAGATTGCCGATCAGTGTCGAGTCGGCCACCCGCAGGTCGCGCTCCAGCATGCGATAAGCCCAGGTCAGGCGGTAGTGTTGGCTGGTATGGATCAGTCCGTTGGCGCCGCGCTGGCTGTGTTCCGAATACCAGGCATAGCCGGCCCAACTGGCGAAGAAAATGGACAGGGAAATCCAGTCAGCGGCGGAGAGGTGGGGTAGCGCATGCATCCCTGCATATTGCCATAGGCGACCGCGATCCGACACGGTGAAAGCACTGCTGTCGCCTGGATGTTCGTTGGATTATGCTAGGTCCTCCTGGGCACTGCGGCAATCGCTGTATTGCACTGACGAAATGGATGATAAAGGCCTGGTCTCAATGAACAGAATGCATCCGATCACCTTGAGTTTCCATGATCCGGAAACCGAGTCCGCCTTTGTTCGGCACCTGTTGCCGCGTCTGCGTCTGCAGTGCCGGGCGGCGATCGTGGTCGGCGTGATCATCTACTTTCTCTATGGCGCCCTAGACCACCTTTTCGTCCCGCCCGAGCAACTTGGCCTGGTCTGGAGCATACGCATGCTGGCACTGGTCGTGCCGCTGGCCGTCCTTGCCCTGAGCTTTACATCAGGGTTCGAAAAGGCCAACCAGTTTCCACTGGCGCTGGTCGGCCTGTCGTCGGCGCTCGGCCTGATCCTCATGCTCTGGTATCTGCCGGTCGAAAGCAGTGCCTACTACTACCCGGGCTTGATGCTGTCCACCTTCTATACCTACAACCTGCTCGGTGCCCGCTTCATTCAGGCCCTGGGCGTCAATATCTTCGTGCTGGTCCTCTACAACCTGCTCTTTAGCTACACGCGGGCCTATCCCGAGCCCATCCTGTTCAGCGAGAACTTTTTCATGATCGCCGCCAACCTGATCGGTGGCGCTGCCGGTTATCTGGTCGAATATCAGCGGCGTCAGCTTTTCCTGCGCGAACAGCAACTCGACGAGGAGCGTCGCCTGCACCTCGAGCGTTCGTTGCATGACCGCCTGACCGGCCTGCCCAACCGCGACCTGCTCGACGACCGGATCAGGCAGGCGCTGGCGCTGGCGCGTCGCGATGCCGAGCGGCATGCCGGCTTTTTTCTCGATCTCGATGGTTTCAAGAGCGTGAATGACCAGTTGGGGCATGAAGTCGGCGACATCGTGCTGCGCGAAATTTCCCGGCGCCTGGTCGCCGCGACGCGTGAAACGGATACCATCTCGCGCCTGGGTGGTGACGAGTTTTTCCTCCTGGTACAGGATATCGGCTCCTGTGATGCGGCCGCCCATCTGGCCGAGAAACTGATCGAACTGATCGAGCAGCCGGTTGCCGGTTTGCCGCCAGCGCTGACACTGAGTGCCAGCATCGGCATCTGCCTCTTCCCCCGAAGCGGTCTGGATGCGACTGCCGAAGCCATCATCCGGCGTGCCGATCAGGCCATGTACCGGGTCAAGGCAGCGGGCAAGCGGGGCTATTTCCTGGCTGACTAGTCACTCGGCGGCAGCGCCAAACTCCTGTATCCTGCCTGCCATTGAAAATTGAGGGATATTGCGATGGGACAGGCAAAAAATCGGGGTTCTCAGGCGGAGCGGATTGCCCAGGCACAAGCCAAAATCGAGTCGACACGGCCGGAAAAACTGGTCTGCAACGGTTGCGGTGCCGAGGTGAGCACCATCAACCCGGTCAGTACGCGCGGCCTGCGCGGCATCGACGCGATCTGGGTCGGCCAGTGCGAATGCGGCCAGACCACCTTTGCTGCCTCCGGCGAGCCGAATGCCGTCGAAGCCTTCTTCTTTGCCCTCAGCGAAAACACCGAATTGACGCTGGGCCGGCAGAGCAAGGATGGCGCCGAGCACGAAACCGCCTGATTCCGGGCTGTGCTTGCGCCGGGTCCAGCCCGGTCATTTCTGGTTGCGCAAGAGAACGATAAGCGCACCCTCGCCCCCATCCGGCGGCTTGGCCTGGCAATAGGCCAGTACTTCCTGTCGCTGCGCCAGCCAGCCACGGACCAGCTGGCGCAGGATGGAGGTCTTTTGCGGCGACCCCAGTCCCTTGCCGTGCACGACCCGGACGCAACGCTTGCCATGATGCAGGCAGGCAGCGAGGAAGGCGGCGAGTTGATGCCGCGCTTCGTCGCGGTTCAGTCCGTGCAGGTCGATTTCATCCTGGGTCACCCAGCGTCCCCGCCGCAAATCGCGCAATACCGTCTGGGCCAGTCCATGGCGCAGGTAGTGCGGTTCGTCACCGCCTTCCAGCCTGTCCTGCAGGGCGATAGGGCCGTGCAGGCTTTCATGCAGGGCGGCGCGTTCGTCGGCGAGATGCTGCAATGGACGGGGTGGCGGCGGCCGCGTGCCGTGCGTCACGAGATTGGGCGGTGGAAGGGCTTGGACGCCGGCCATCGCTGCGCGGAACTCGGCTTGCTCCGGGGCGAGTGGCGCGGCAGGTGGCGCATTGTCCCGGTCGGGCAGGGCGCTCCACTGTGCCGGTAGTGCCAGTTCTGGCGCTTTTCGCGGTGCCGGTGCCGGCTTTTCGCTGACTGCCGGGCGGGGCGAGGTTTGTCGCTTTGGTTTGATCAGCTGCACACGATTGACCGGCGGCAGTGGCTTGGCATCAGCCACCGCCGCCTGGAAGGCAGCAAGGTCTTCCGGGTCGATCAAATTCAGGCGAGCGCGTCGAGGTAACGCTCGGCATCGAGCGCCGCCATGCAGCCAGTGCCGGCCGAGGTGCAGGCCTGCTTGTAGATCTGGTCCTGCACGTCGCCAGCGGCGAAAACGCCGGTAATGCTGGTTTGCGTGGCATTGCCGTTGCGGCCGGCTTCGGTGACCAGATAGCCGTTGTCCATGGCCAGCTGGCCGGCAAAGATGTCGGTATTCGGCTTGTGGCCGATGGCGATGAAAACGCCATGCACGGCGATGTCCTGCGTCGCGCCGGTTTCCTTGCTCTTGACGCGCAGGCCGGTGACGCCGGAATCGTCGCCGAGGACTTCGTCGAGGGTCGTGTTGTAGAGGATGGTGACCTTGCCTTCGGCGGCTTTCTTGAACAGCTTGTCCTGCATGATCTTTTCGGCCTTGAATTTCTCACGGCGATGAATCAGTGTCACATGGCTGGCAATATTGGCCAGGTAGAGTGCTTCTTCGACAGCGGTGTTGCCGCCGCCGACGACGGCGACCGGCTTGTTGCGGTAGAAGAAGCCATCGCAGGTCGCGCAGGCCGAAACGCCCTTGCCCATGAACTTTTCTTCGGAGGGCAGGCCGAGGTACTGGGCCGAGGCGCCGGTCGAGATGATCAGGGCGTCGCAGGTGTAGGTGCCGGCATCGCCGATCAGGGTGAAGGGCTTTTGCGTCAGTTGGGCGGTATGGATGTGGTCGAAAACGATTTCTGTCTCGAAGCGGCGGGCATGGGCTTCAAAGCGGGCCATCAGCTCGGGGCCCTGAACGCCGTCGGCATCGGCCGGCCAGTTGTCGACTTCGGTCGTCGTCATGAGCTGGCCACCCTGGGCCATGCCGGTGATGAGCACGGGCTTGAGATTGGCGCGGGCGGCATAGACGGCAGCGGTATAGCCGGCAGGACCGGAGCCGAGAATGATGAGGGGATTGTGACGGGCGTTTTGAGACATGTTCAACCTCTTGGGTGATTAATGGGAAAATTATAGCGTTCTCTGAGCCGGCAATTTTTTCGAAGTTCCTATGTAATTTGGGAAATCGGTTTATAATCATTTCGTAACTCTATGAACGGAAACTGATTTATGTCAGCAACCCAATCTGGTTTGAGCTTGGTCGTCTTGCGCAATGTCCCCCTGTTTTCCGGGTTGGATGAGCATGAACTGGAAAAACTTTCCAGACTTGCCGGTCGCAAGCGCGTCGAGCGTGGTTCTACCGTCGTCCGCTCCGGTGACGCCACGGATTCCCTGTATGTCCTGATCAGCGGGCGGGCGAAAGTGACCAATACCGACGAGGAAGGCCGCGAGATCATTCTTGCCTGGCTAGGCCCCGGTGAGTTTTTCGGCGAAATGGGACTGATCGACGGCAGTCCGCGCTCGGCCAATGTGGTGGCCGCTGAAACCTGCGAATTGCTGTTTCTCGACAAGGATTCCCTGCAGCAATGCATGCAGGAGAATTTCCAGGTCACGATGAAACTCATGAAGATACTCGTCCTGCGCCTGCGCGAAGCCGACCGCAAGATCGAAAGCCTGGCCCTGCTCGACGTTTACGGTCGCGTTGCCCGCCTCTTGCTCGACATGTCGGAGGCTGTCGAAGGCCATCGCGTAGTGAAGAAAAAGATGTCGAAGCAGGATATGGCAAAAATGATTGGTGCCTCGCGTGAAATGGTCAGCAAAGTCATGCGCGATCTCGAGCTGAGCGGCTACATCCGGATCGAGAATGATCTTGTGGTTATCCCCGGGGCTGCCTGACAGTGGGCGCACGGATGGTCAATCGGGCGGCGGCGCCTAGCCCGCTCCCGGAGAAAATCGGCAGCTTGTTGCAGGAGTCGCGCTGGCTGGGTGTCGGTGCTGTTGCCTTGTTCCTGACCATGGCCCTGTGGGGCTTCAGCAAGGAAGATCCGGGCTGGTCGCATGCAATCGGTTCGTCCACCCTGCACAATCCGGCCGGACGCGCCGGGGCCTGGATCGCCGACCTCATGCTCTATATCTTCGGCCTCTCTGCCTGGTGGTGGATCGTGCTGCTCGGCATGTGCGTGTGGTGGGGTTTCCGCAAATTCCATTCGCCCGATGAGCATAAGCAGCATCCGCTGTTTATTGCGCTCGGCGGGTTTTCATTTTTGCTGGTGGCCAGTTCGGCGCTTGAAGCCCTGCGCTTCTATTCCCTCAAGGCGGCATTGCCGCTGGTGCCGGGGGGGGTGCTTGGGGTCGAAGTCGGCCGTGTCCTGGCCACCCAGTTTGGCTATACCGGTTCGACCTTGTTTCTGCTGGCCGTGATGGCTGCAGGCTGGAGCATTTTCTCGGGCATGTCCTGGGTCTGGGCTTTCGAGCAACTCGGTCTGACGCTCGAAGCGCTCGTCGGTTTTTTCTACGGTCGCGTCGATACCTGGCGGGACCGGCAGATTGGCAAGGAAGTCGCGCAGAAGCGCGAGGTTGTCGTCAAGGAAGAAAAGCAGCGCGTCGAATTGCACGACCCGATCATTTTCGAGGCGCCGCCGCCCGAAGTGCCTGTGTCGAAAAAGGCCGAACAGCGCATCGAACGTGAAAAACAGGTGGCGCTTTTCCCCGAGGCCATCTTCGGCGGCCAGTTGCCGCCCCTGCATCTGCTCGACCCGGCACCGCCGGCAACCGAGACGGTCAGCGCCGAAACACTGGAATACACCTCGCGCCTGATCGAGCGCAAGCTGGCTGACTTCGGGGTTCAGGTCAAAGTGCTGGCCGCCATGCCCGGCCCGGTCATTACCCGTTACGAAATCGAGCCGGCGATTGGCGTCAAGGGCGCCCAGATCGTCAATCTGGCCCGCGACCTGGCGCGCGCCCTGGCCATGGTTTCGATCCGTGTCGTCGAAACGGTGCCCGGCAAGTCGTGCATGGCGCTCGAATTGCCCAACCCCAAGCGGCAGATGGTGAAGTTGTCCGAGATCATCTCGAGCAAGCCCTACAACGATATGAGCAGCCCGCTCACCGTCTGCCTCGGCAAGGACATCGGCGGTCTGCCGGTGGTTGCCGACCTGGCCAAGACGCCGCACCTGCTGGTCGCCGGGACGACCGGTTCGGGCAAGTCGGTGGGCGTCAATGCGATGATCCTGTCCATGCTCTACAAGGCCGAGCCGGATCAGGTCCGCCTCATCATGGTCGACCCCAAGATGCTCGAACTGTCGATCTACGAAGGCATTCCGCACCTGCTGGCGCCGGTCGTCACCGACATGAAGCAGGCGGCCAA
>ERZ1034361.1105-NODE-1105-length-15253-cov-3.528334_pt1 | contig 15253 bp, 18 predicted proteins | sample MGYA00520617_ERZ1034361 | MGnify/ENA primary metagenome ERZ1034361 (study PRJEB33736, sample SAMEA104284507) | Azolla filiculoides | biome: Urban; feature: Water surface; material: Ditch water | place: Netherlands | collected 2015-10-28 | depth 0-0.1 m ... | reverse complement strand
GACGAAGTTCAACCGTTGATTGATGCTGGTATCGAGGATATTCAGTTGCTTATTGCACCTGAAAAATTCACTGCATATGATGCACAAAAGAAGCGTATGGTTGGTGTTTTGAACGCTCTTGGTGGTGCATCTAAGCCAGAGGAAGATGATGATGCAGCATTCATCAAGAAGGCTAACGCTGCAAAGCAAAAGGTTGACTTGGTTGACTTGGATGATGACATCCCTTTTGATGTAACGCCGCAGAAACCTAAGAAATCTGCGCCTGCGGCGTCTACACCAGCAGATGACGATGATGACATGAGCTTTTTCCGCTCCCTCGCAAACGGGGACTAATCTCTAACTGAGATATAACAAAGGGACCAAAAGGTCCCTTTTTCGTTATACGACTACGTGATTATTAAACAGTATTCTGCTAAATGTTGAGTCCCCGTTTCTAGCATATTCTCTTCCAGCAAATATTGTTTTATTACTGTTATTCACAGTTGTTCCGCTTGATTTGCTGCTTGCATTTGAAGCAATGGAAGCACCAACCTTTTCCAGGGAATCCGCCGCTCGTTCAATCACTTTTTCACTTGATACGGTGGATGACTCGGACACTTTAGTTGCAGCCGCTGAATTCTTTGAAATTGTTTCAACTGTTGAATTTGCATTTGAGGATGAATTATTAGTTTCTACCGATGCTGATGTATTAGATGATGTATTTGTTTCAACTGTTGCATTTGATGATGTATTGGTTGAAGTTTCCGATGTTGCAGATTCAGAAATTAAAGATGATGGTACATCTATCGCAAATTTCTTTTTAATGAGTTCTACTTGCTCTTTTGAGAATGTTTTATTGTTTGAAATCATTTCCTCAATAAGAACTTTGTATTGTCCTTTCTCGGACGATTTCCCACCTAACATATCAGTGAATTGACTCATTGCTCCAGCATCACTAAATGTTTTTAGTTTTTCTGTATCTATTCCACCCTCAACCTTAGCTGCTAAATTCTTATCATTTTCATCTGATTTGGATTGCTGATGTTGTTGTAATTTACGACCAGCATAAGCTATACCAACAACACCCAGTGCTGCCGCTTTTATAGGAAGCGGCATAGGAATTGCTGCAACCATAGCAGCATTGCCACCTGCTTCCAGTTCTGCATTTACATCATTTGCTTTAGTGTCTTCACCGCTATCAGGTGTTAAGAAATTCGATCCACTTGCGTTATGAGCTAATGCTCCTCCACCAAATAATGCTGCTCTTCCTGCTGTCTTTGCGAGTAGCCCTTTTGGAATTTTACTGAAAAGATTTTTAGCTGCGCCAAGTGGAGATTTAATACCTTCCTTAAGTCTGTCTAGAAGTGATTTTGGCTTTTCTTCTGTTGCAGCGTTTCCAGCTCCATCTTTCTTACCAGCAATTATTTTTAGTAATTCAATGACTTTATCTTGGAAGTCTGATGTTTCTTTTTTATCTTCCTCTTTTGAATCTGATGATGAACCACCAGAACCAGATTTATCTTTGCCAGCGTTCCATCCGTTTGTCAAGAAACTTCCAGCTTTTGACATTCCCTTAGCAAGTGCAAACGGCGCAGCAAGTGCACCACCAGTACGCATTAAGAATGGATCGCCTGTTGCTGCTAATGCGCCACCTGCTAATGCACTGAGTCTTCCAGCAGCGCCAACCACATTTCCAGTGACTCTTCCTGCTGTAGCAATACCATTTCCAACCGCTTTCATTCCAGACTTGAATTTATCTTTTCGTGCTTGCCAAATAGCATCACGATCTGCTTTATCTCGTGAGTCTAAAACATCTTGTGGTGCAACTGGTCCTGGTCCATCCTCGTCCCGCTGACGCTGTTCTAGTATTTCCTGTGATGGTGAAGGTGGTCCCTGTAAATCCTCTTGAAATATACGTTCTGCATTTGCTTTAGATGTGAATTTGCCTGCCCTATCACGATATAAAGTGACATTTCTTTTTGGAGTTTCTTTTTCTTCTTTTTGTGTGATAGAAGCAGGTGCTTCTACTGATATACCATTTGTCTTATCGTTGTCGATTTTAATCTGTTGTAATTCTCTTACAGAATCACCTAGAATAGGCGCAGTAACACCAGATTTCTTTCCACCGTTCTTCTGCCACTCTTTTACTTTTTCTTTATAATGTTTTGTTGCGATATATGCTGGAACTTTCTCTCCACCAACTTTTTCAGAAATTGCACCAACAAATGCATCACCCGCTTTAGTTTTACCAAGACGTTCTGAAATGTCGCTAACTGCCTTTGAGAATGCTTCTACTCGACCATCAATGCTTCGTGCATCCCGCGCTGTTGTTAATGCACGAATACCTGCCATTTCAATTGCACTACATGCACTCGCAAGAGAGCTATCATTTTTTGTCATGATAGTGGTATATGATTTGATAAAATCCTGCCACTCATTCGCAACTTTATGTCCTTCGTCTGGATATTTTGCAATATGCTCCACTAGGCGACTAAACGCAACGATGACAGAATCTTGATCTAAACTCATAGCTTACTCTTTCTCTCTTGTTCTTCTGCTATCCACTTGGCTAGCATTGTGACATAAATTTCACGTTCCCATGGCAACATATCTTCCAACTCAGTTAAACTATACTTATGAAACTGCATTAAATTGAAGTTAATTTTATAAAAATCGCCCAGCGTTTCCGCTGAACGAATTAGGCGAAAAAACTTGCAAGCCCTTCCAATTTAATAGTGTTATGTGCTTTACATTTAATACAATTGAATGAATCGTTATAAACAAGTTTTGGAACGCTGTCCAAAAACTCTTCCATTTTAGCAAGTTCTGGCTTATTCAAATCTTCCAACCATGCAACGATTTCATCAATTGTTTCATCAACACAGTCTGTTAGCTCACCGTCGATTTCAATATATTCAATACATTTTGCGGTTGCAATGTTAGCTGTATCAGGACCAGATTCAGCGTTGAACATAACTTCCACAGATGGATACTTCATGACAACCGTACAGTTATCAGTCAATTTAATCTTTTTATCAATCGCGACCGAGCGTTCAATTTCAACACGATCCAGATTAATGTCAATAATGTTAGATGCACCACATGATGTACATTTTGCATTTACATCTAGACCTTCACCGAGACTTTTATTACGAACTTGAACAAACAAATATTCTGCATCAACCGCGCTCAGTTTTCTGAAATTCACTAGGTTAAATGCACATACTTCCACCAAATCACAAATAGCTGAAAACACTTCTGAATCATCACCTGATTCAAGTGCAAGGAGCATAATCTTTTCTTCTCGCACATTGAACGGGCGAAACTTTACTTTTGCCTTTGAGTCTGGTAGAACAATATTATATTTTGGATATTCAAGTCGCTTAATCATATTTCACACCTTTATTTTAAAACTGTTTTAATACCTTCAGTGGTATTCTCTAAGTTATTTACTATACTCTTTGCATTGTTTGCCATACCGGTAACGTCCCAGTTACCGAAATAACTTCCAATACCAGAAAGCAATCCATCCAAACCTTTTGATTGAATTTTATCTCTGATACCGCGGACCATGGACTGGCTTCCAGTCAGCTTTTCCCAGCGTTTATATGTGAAATTTACACCTATTCTTGACAGTTCATTTGAACTATGGGATAAATGAATATCACCAACTGCCTTAGGGAAAGCATCACAAAGTTTTACACGATAAACTGTATTTGTTTCTGCATCAATCTGAGTGATAATTACATCCACTCTGAAAGAATCATCATATTTAATATTATAATTATCATCAAAAATATACATCAACCAGTTATCAAAAAACTCTTTTACAAGTAGATTAGAATCCACCAGGAAGTTCATTGAAACATCTGGATAAGCAATGCCATAAGGCACTTCGTATTGGTATCCCTTAAATGATTGTGCGGATGACATTATATTAAAACCAGGTAACGAAGCGGATTCACATAGAAGAGAAACCATGCGATTAGTATTTCCAGTCCTTGGTGAAGTGATTTCAACAAAGAATAAATGTGGGCGAGAAACACCCATGCTAGAAATAGTTTCCGAAAACTTTGAAATACTAAATCCACCTGTTTTATCGGTATCTGGGCTTCTCTTGTAAGTTGTATTTCGTTTGTTTAAGCCAAGTCTATCTATAAGATCAGTAGGCAAACCGATAGGCATATTGGTTGAGCCAAAAGGAATCATTCCCATGTTTTATCTCTTCTTTCTTTTATTTTGTGCTGCCCATACTTGACTTGCTTGTTGACCAGTGAAACTCTGTAAAGGAAGCATTACTACATTGCGCCACGAATCAGGTGGCACTTCCATCCAACGTGTCTTTACATGACCCCACAAGTATCTTTTAATACAATGCTGTACCTCAGGAAACTGGCTGAAATCTGAAATCATTCTATACGTCACTGCTAGTTTAGCGCGTGGATTTAATCTTTTATCTGATGCAAACTGCTGAAGCTTATTAAAGAAAGCAATTCGTAAGTCTGGGCGCAGGTAATGCATGTTAAGCCCGAGGAAGCCATCTCTGTCTCTGTTTAGAACAAAAATCAGTGGATAACGGTCCCAGTATGGCAGCGTGTCTTTGTGCAATGCATCATACTGGAAATAATAAAGCTTACCAATTTCAATGCTGGTGACAAGGTTATTATCTTTGTTCTGAAGAATACCATCTTTTACTGAATTTCTGCCAGATATGCGAAGTCTTTCCGCAGCAAGACGAAACCAATCAACACTCGCTTGAGTGGAGTATCCAATTTGATTCTTAATGTCAATAAAAAGACTCATTTAATTCCCAGTGAGGTTTCGGTCAAAATCATAAATTCAATTCCGCGTTCTTTTGCATACTTTGTGGCAGCGGCCCATTTTGATTGATTCTTAATATATGTATTACATTCCTGCAGGTATCTCGCTTGAGATTTCTGTGTTTTACGCTTTGCCATTTGTGGTGACTTTGTTTGTACTTCTGGCTTAATCTCAACAATCGCAGTTTTAATTTCACCTGAATTGGTTTTGTATTTTATGACAAAATCAATAAAATATCTGTGAGGACGATTATCAGTTCCACAAATGTACGGAATCACACACTCCTCCGAATTCCATGCCAATACGCTTGGGTTATTATCACAGAAAGACATAAACTTAGTTTCCCAGGACGAACGGAAGAATATAGTGGTCGGATCGCCAATATACTTGTCTGGATTTCTAGGAGTGTATTTACCTTGATGGTATCGTGTCATAAATAGTGAAACTGAACATATAATAGGGTATTTATCACAATGTCTTTCATTAACGATATAGTAACAAAATCTGTATCCTCGCTTTTCTCTGCTGGTGATCCATCGGGAAAGAAGGATCCACGTGCTATTGAAAGCACTTTGAAAGCTGGAGGATATGTCAGAAACCGAGCTAACATGACGGCTACTGGTAAATCATCTGACGCAGTGTTAGAGTATCCAAGTGGTGCTGGCGGCGACACTGATGATTATGTTTTCTTTTATATCAATGAATATGATTACACTGGAGATAAGAGTGGCTGGGCTGATGCTACTTCCAACAGAAATAATACAGGTGCATCTGGTAACATGGTTAAAGCAGGTAAGGATCTAATTGACGGTGCAAAGAGTGTTGCTAAATCCGCCGCTGATAGCAAGACAGGACAAGCTGCTGGAACTGTCGCTGGGTGGTTCGGTTCGGTTGGTTCAGCAATAAGCACTGCAACCGGGTTAAGTAGTCAAACAGATGCAATAGCATCCACACTTGGACTTAACGGTGATGTAAAAGGTATTCAATTTAATCCGCCTCGTAAGCGTAGCCCATATGTAATTGCTCTTTATATGCCACACTCACTACAAACGAATTACGGCATGCAATATGGTGAAGTAAATGCAGATGGTGTCATTGGTGCAATGTTGGACGCATATGGCTCAACAAACAAAGTGGCTGATGCAGGAGCCGCTGGTAAGAACGCATTTGCACAGGAATTTCAAAAGTCTCTGGGTGGCGTTGTTGCTAACATTGTTGATTCTGGCAAATCTGGATCAGCAAACTGGAAAGACCATCTGACTAAAACAGTTAGAAATCCTCGTAAAGAGACAAGCTTTCTGGGTGTTGGATTTAGAACATTTCAATTTGATTTTCTACTGACTCCTAGTAATGAGACTGAAGCTGGTAATATATTAGCTATCATTGATATGTTTAAAACAAACATGCATCCAGAATTATCAGGAAGCACGAATGGTAACATGCACTTAAGATTTCCGAATGACTTTGACATTGAATTTAGACATAAAGGCATAGTGAATGGAAACATTAATAAAGTGCTTACCTCTGTGCTAGAAAATATGTCTGTGCAATATGCACCAAATAACATGTGGACCACACATGAAGATGGTATGCCAACTGCGATTTTGTTATCACTACATTTTAGAGAAATAGAACCTCTTAATCGTGGTCATATTAGGGACGGATTCTAATGAAATACTTTAATAAATTCCCAAGTATTGTCTATAACTTTAAAATCAAGGGAAAAGACTCTCCTATTATCATTACAAACATGATGATTCGCCTACGGATGATTCTTGAAAATAAGCTTGACTTTGAAAAGATAACCACTGATTTTGTTATCTCTGATAATGAGAATCTTGAATCTATTTCGTATGACTTATATGAGAATACGATTTACCACTGGACAATTCTATTCATTAACAATCGTGCAGATTACATCGGTGACTTCCCGTTAAGTCAGAATGCACTGGATGAATTTGTTATATCTAAGTACGGTGACAATGCGAATGCGGTTCATCATTATGTAGATAATCGTGGGAACATTGTAGGCGGATACCTGGTTGGTTCGGAATTAAAACTTGACCAGTATATGGGCGCAGATGGAGAAACACTTGAAACTGGCACTCCTGTTACCAACGAAGAATATGAAATTCAATTAAATGACGAAAAGCGGTATATCAAAGTTATTCATCCAGATTACATTGCAATGTTCATAACTGAATTTGAAAAGGCTATGCTAAATGTTTGATCGTGTCAAGGCAGCGGGTGATGTACAGATAAGCAAGATTTCCCTTATCACCAAGAAAGGTGAAGTGGATCTCATGTTAGTCTTCCTAGAGGCTAACATATACGAGGACATTCATTCTCCTGCTCTTTCTGCTGTAATCACCATCACTGACACACAGGGACTTTTACAGAAGCTACCTATCACAGGTAACGAGGTTATCAAGCTAGAATATCAAACTCCTGGATTTGATAACTCCAATCGCATTTCGCAAGACTTTATTATCACCAAGATTGCTGATAAATCCATCGGTGCGACGGATCACCACCTTGTGTATAACTTATACTGTGTTACTCCTGAAGCTGCTGTGGATATGGGAATGAAAATTAGTAAGAAGTTTGAGGGTACCGCGGATACTGTTATCAGAAAGATTCTCCGTGAGTATTTCCGCACTGACAAACAAATGACATATGATATTCCAGGTAATTCAATTTCATTTGTTTCTCCGTTCTGGAGCCCATTTAAAGTAATTAGCTATTACGCAACACAAAGCACCAAGACAACCACCCAAGCACCAAATTACATGTTCTTTGAAACAAACAAACAGTATAAATTTAGTTCGCTTGAAACGCTTTATGAGAAAGCACCTGTCTGTACGTATCGTCATGATAATAATCCACTAAAGAAGGACGGTATCCGTGACATTCAAAGTGAATACGAACAGTGTCTAGAAGTATATTTCGGTGACCAGTACAATGAGAAGGATCGCATTGACGCTGGTATTCATCATACAACCGCATATATACATGATGTTACAAGTAAATCACTGAAGTCAGTTAGATTTGGATACACTGAATCATTTGCTAAAACACAGCACCTCGGTAAGTATCCGATGATACCAAATGAAACTGCTAAACATCGTATTGTTACGCACAAGCAAAGCTATACCAAGGGTCATAATAATTTTAATATCGATAACTCTGGATATGTTAGAAACATGCGTACTCCGCTATTATATGACTTGGAGTTATTGAAACTTGATATTACTGTATATGGGCGCACTGATCTAGAAGTTGGTGATATTGTTGAGTTCCAAATGAATACCTGGAACGAGAAGACAAACACGGATAAATCTGCTCCACAGGAAGATAAGTATTACAACGGAAAATATATCATTACAGCTATGCACCATAGATTAAACCAACACCAACATCAAATCGTTATGCAAATTGCTAAAAACGCTTCTGAGGCACCATTATGAAATCATTATTCTTCGGTGTAGTGGAAGATAGGTTGGACCCGCTTATGCTCGGGCGCTGTCGTGTCCGTATCGTTGGTGTCCATACAGAAGACAAGGTTATTCTCCCTACAGAGGATCTAGCTTGGGCTATGCCTATGCAACCTATCACTTCTGCTGGTATATCTGGTATTGGTACTGCTCCTGTTGGTGTCGTTGAAGGTACATGGGTTGTTGTCATATTCATTGATGAAAACATGCAATATCCGCTAATGATAGGTACCGTTGGTGGATACAATGAAAACTTGCCATTTGAGTTTGACAATCAAGCAACAACGAACAGCGTTAAAGATTATGATGTAAAACTATCATCTAAGCCTGCAAACGAGGGTGAAGATAAAAAAGATGCTGGTGGACTAGAAACTGTTATTCCACTTGACAAGATTCTTGGCGCGCTACCCGCGATTGATATGCCTGCAATCGATGTTGCTAATGCGTTTGAAGAGGTAAACAAGGAAGCATTCACACTGGATGTTTCCTCAGTGACAACCAAGATTATGAGTGCTGACGAGATTAACGCAAAGTACGAAGCTGCTCAAAGTTCGCTTGGTGATAAGCTAACCGCTGCTAGTGAAAAACTAAAGGCAGAAGCATCGGCCGGCATCGATAACATTGAAACGACCGCTGTTACATTTGGCAACTCGCTGTTGAATAAAGCAACATCTGCTGTCAGTGAGTTAGTTTCTGGTGTTACTGATAAGATAACCAATCTCGCAACAAACTTGACAACCGCTGCATCTGGACTTATGACGGCAGCCAAATCAAAATATGACCAACTTGCTAAAATATCTGATTCTATTGATCCAGATGCAATGATGAAAGAATTAAAAACAATTACAAATCAGGCAGGAGAAAAAGCGCAAGCTGGTGTGGATAATGCAGCCGCTCTTATTTCATCTGGTGCAATGCAACTATCTGATTTAAAGACTGAAGCTGAAAAGCAAGATGTTGTCAAGATGATTCAGGACAAGGTAACTGATCTACCAGATTCCGTTCAGTCTTATATCATATCCTCTGGCGCTTCCGTTGAGGAACAATATAATATCATCAAGCAATTCGCTGAAAATGGTATCAGTATGTATTCAGATCCAAAGAAAGAATATGAAATGGTCGTAACAAGTACAACCACAAAGATTGCATCTGGTGCAGATGTTAATGCAGAGTACGAAGCAAAAATAAAGGCAGGATTATAATATGGCCATTAACGTTCCCCTAAGCGAAGGGCAGATTACACGAGTCCTTGATGCTATTGCAATGAAAGAATCCACCAGCACTCCGGGTGGCACAGTCAATACAATTATTGGCAGAGGTATGAAAACATCTGCTATCAAAGCAGGATGCCAGAATTACGGTGTAATCAATGATCTTCATTACATGGGCAAGTATCAGATAGGATACATGGGTCTTGCTGATGCAGGTTGGTGTAAGACCGGTATTCGTGGTGGTAATAAGGCACTGTACGATGCAGCAACCTGGACAGGTAAAGATGGTATCACTGATTACGAAAAGTTTCTGACTAATCCAACCGCTCAAGAGAAAGCTGTTAGAGAGCTATTCGCTAAGAATTACAATTACATGCGAAAGCAATTGGCTAGTTGTAGTGCGGGTGACATAGCTGGTTATTGCTCCGCTGCTCATTTAGTGGGTTTCGGTGGCGCGTTAAAGCTATTACGCGGGACAGATGTTTGTGATGCAAACGGATGTGGTGCAAGCTATTATCATGAAATAGGTCGTGCAGCGTGTCTGGGAGAAATGCCGACTATTGTGAAGGCACCAAAGGGAAAGAATTCAGCGGGTGCTCCGCCAGCGCCTAAGAAGCCTGAAGATCAAAAAGGATCTGATGTTGGGTCACCTAGCGTCACTGCTGTACCATCTGTCGCACCTAGCCCTAATGTGACTCCACGTGTTATTGAACCAGAACGCGATGACGCTGTTAAGGTACCACTTGAAGTTGCACAGAAGTATGAGAATACTGGATTCATTGATCCAAATCTAGTTTATCCAAAGTCAAGCTATAAGAAGTTTCCTGATACAAATAAGCTTGCAACCAGCAATGACATTAATAATACGGTTGTCACAAAAAAGAATGCGTTCCGTCATACAGGTATTCCAACTGCAACAGGTAACAACTGGGACGAGCCAGAATCACCATATGCAGCAAAGTATCCGTACAACAAAGTAACTGAAACAGAGTCCGGACATGTCATTGAAATAGATGACACTCCAAATGGAGAGCGGTTGCATACTTATCATACCAGTGGCACCTATGAGGAAACAAATAACGTTGGATCCCATGTTAGACGAATAGTAGGAGACTCCTATGAGATTATTGACAGAAACGGAAATATCTTTATTAACGGCAGATGTAACATTACTGTCGGTGGTGCTTGCAATGTGCTTGTTCTTTCTGATGCTAACATTACTGTAAAAGGTGATACAAATATTACCAGCAAGAATGACGTAAATTGGAACGTATCAGGTAACTTTAATTTACAAGTGAATGAAACATTTAATATTCGTTCTAAAAACTTGAATATTGAAACTGATGAAAAGCGCAGTACCTACGTAGGACAAACATCGACCGAGCAAGTCCATGGTCATGCAACACAAGCATATGACGCTGGATTGGATACTCGTGTTAAAGGAATTCATAATCATGAGGTTTCAATCAATCAGAATATAAGCATTGGAAACGACCAGGCTACCAAAGTTGTTGGTAAACAGACTAGCACAGTGACTGGCGATATTATCACTAAAGGTGGCGCTAAAGTTACGTTGGATGCTGCTGGAGATATTATCACAAAAGGTGCTTCCAATCAAGTAAAAGCATCTGGTAAGATTGATATGAAAGCTGGAGGCAATCTTAATATTGATGCAACTCAAACGCATATTAACAGTGGTAGTGCAAATCCAGGTGACCCACTTGCACCACTAGATCCTATTGCTGTTGATGTACTGGATATTCCTGTCACAACACATACTAACTTACCATTTGCTGCGGATCGTACAGCTTACATTGATAGTTCAATTGGTAACTTGGATTATCCTAAACGAAACGATTCTGTAGATATGCATATTTCAGAAGAGAAAATGGAGAAAACTATGCCATCTGTTTCTATTACGCCAGAATCACCAAAGGCTGCTGCGAATGTTACATCTGATGTAACACCTGTATCCGATGATATGGAAATAAATCCTGAATCATTCTTAACAATGACCGCTTTCCCTGCAACTCTTCAGCTAAGTAAATTCTTTACACTTGGTATGCTGCTTCGTGGTAACGCACTAACCGCACAATGCAACATGACACAGGGACAAATCGTTTATAACCTATCCGTTCTAGCACAGACTGTTCTGGACAAGATTCGTTATAATTATGGTGGTTGTGTATTGACAAGCGCATACCGAATTGGCAGTGGTGGTAGCCAGCATAATCGCGGGCAAGCTGCTGACATTAGAATTCCGAAGAAAGCTATCAGTGAATACGAAGCTGTTGCAAAATGGATTTCTGAAAACTGCAAATATAACCAGATTATCCTTGAGGGGTCACAGACTTCCAAGAATATTTGGATCCACGTGTCTGTTGCCACAAAGTTCTATAAATCACAGAATCAAGGTATCATGACGGCATATAATGACGGTACCCCTAAATCTACCACTGTTATTTCTGCAAGGGGCAAATTTGAACTTGCTTCGCTACCTTTCGCTAAAGATATTAAATTTAATACGGTGTTAGCATGACAATTACAGTAACAAATTCTGGTCCAATTACTATTGACGAATATGCAGGATTATCTGGTACATTCACTGTATCTGATAGTCTTGCTGGTACCGAGACTGTACCGCTGAATGGTATATTCATTGAGCAACCGAAGATCGTCAAGGTCACTGCTTCCCATGCATTTCTACCTGGTTTAACAATGAGCATAACAGGTGATAATACGGTAGAATATTCAGGATCATTTGATGATGTTTTTGAACGCCACTGGAAATATGTTCTCGCTGATAACACTCGTGGGGATGTACCTAAAGCATCACAATTACCTGCTGAATATCTTGCATTGTATGCATTCGTTCCACCTTCGGTAACCAGTATTCCGATTACATTTAGTTTCTATGCATGGACGCATGACACGGACGGACTAACAAGTAATAATCCAGATGCATATACAGGCAAATCTTTGTATGCTGCTCTACCTGGTAACCTATCGACAATCACTGCTCCACAAATGACTTTGGTGGGTACATCTGTTATCACTGTAACATATAATGTATCCAGTGACCGTGTTGCGTTTCAAGCTGCTCTACCAGCGGGAACGTTGTACCAACAGGCACTTGCTAAGGGATTAGTGTAATATGGGAAAAGCTATTACTCGCCTGGGCGATAAAAGTCTAGGTCATTGTTTTGAGTCGCGTGGAAACGTTGCTGGATCTCCAAATGTATTCATTGACGGCATTGCTGCACACAGAATCGGTGACGCATGGCCTACGCATACATGTAAAACAAAGAGCCACTCCTCAATAACCGTCATTGGAAGTGGCTCTGTATTCGTGAATGGTGTTGCTCTTGCTCGGGTGGGTGATTCATTGGACTGTTCTGACATAATCGCAGAAGGAAGCCCTAACGTGTTTTCGGGTGGTTAATATTTGTCAGGTCTGCCTTAAGTTTATGAATTAATGCAGCCTGTTTAGCCACCCAGCGGTTTGACGTTTCAAGTTTAGACAGTGCATCTAGTAACGCAGCATAAACCTTCTCGTTATCCTCTTTCAATACATCACGCGCTGCATTCAAGTCAGTAAGATTCAGTACCGCTTCTATCTGAGTCTCAGCACCTAGCAAGCCAAGTGCTGCGGTAAGTCGAACAATGTATTCACCGCGCTCCGCCACGCGCTCCGCCACTGTTTTGTTATAGGCAGGAAGCCACTTGGCAGCTTCTTCTGCAAATGGTTTTATTACATCAAGTTCATTTTGTAGAAGATCGCGCTCTGTCTTAACTTGAGTGTATTGCGCTTTCCAATACTCGGCCAAGCAGCTAGGGCAGTTCGCTAACGCTTCGTTTTTATGTTCAGCGCAGTTCATTCCCCGCTCCTTGCTGCTGCCATCATTGCAGTCCAAACTTTCTTGGCGTAGAAAAAGCTATCTCCGTCGAAATAATCTCCACCGGAACATAGCATCGCCTCAGTCGGTTCAATCGGCACAAGAACCATTCCCGGGGCGCTCGGTACTGGATTGGTGAATAACTCGGTTCCTGGTACTGGCAAATCTCCAGTGGCGATTATGCTATCAGTGGCAGTAGTGGTTTCGTCATCGTGGTAAGTGGTACATCGGATAACCACAGCAACAGGCTTCTGCTCCCGCAGTTTCTGCATGATCCGAATCTCTACTTCCTTAACAAATTCAGTTCCGTTTCTATATTTGGAGGTTATAGAGTCCCACAGCTTCTTGCGTTCCTCGTCAGTAAGAATCTGGCTCATGATTTCGTAACTCCTTCCGGTAAGCGGTACATCGGAACACCAATATAAACATCTGGCGGTATAAGCCCATTCAGTAGGGCGAGATAACCAGCAGCAAACATAAAAGCATCGTCCAATGTCCCATTTGGAAACTGCTTTTTGAAAGTGTCCCGAATGTGTTGTTCAGTGGTCATGATTGCTCCTTTCCTATTTCAGCAGCGGCCCGGACGATTGCTCGGCGGGTTGCTGCGTATGGATCGCTGTTATGTGTTTCTGTTATGAAATCAGTAATGGCGCAATATGATCCTGTGCCATCTTCATCTGGCCATTGATTTACGTTTAAACCCAACTTCACAGCCAGCCGCAGTGCGTCTCCATCATCGGTTAGCGGGCTCCATTTAGGCCAATATGTCGGAAGTTGATGCGGTAGGTGTATGAAAAATCCATTCCACCCATCAAACCAGCGAGCATCAATTCCCGCAGCCTTTGCTGCCAGTTCAAGCAGTTCTCTATCTGTCATGATTGCTCCTTAAGTTGGCGGATTTCAGCGGCACACTCGTTAACTACTCGACTTTCGGTGTATTCGCTATTTTCGCTCCATTGATCTGGTCGTGGATCACGCGCCTCGCACACCTGAGCAGCCTTCTCGTAAGCCTCACGCTGCGCGGCATGGTAGAAGTTATTCACAAACATCTCTATGACTAAGGTGTTTAAACCACACCCTCTAGCCAAGCTGATAATCTTTTCTCGTTCAGTCATTTGATTAACTCCGGCTTCTTAAATAGCGGATCACCAAACGAGGCAAACTCTCCGTTAGCCCTGTGAATCAGGGTGTCCCTGTCAACGTATGTGACAGGCTCACCCAACTTAGCATCAAGCCACTCCTGAAGGACTTGACTTGAGTTTGTTGGAGTGGCTAGTGCTTTTCTAGCTGTATTCTGAAACTCGTCGTGGTTACTGTTTGCATAGTATTCAAGTGCATCACGCAGTATTTCAATTTGCGCCGCCTGGGCAACTGTCTGTGCCTTATAGCACTCATAAATGTCAGCTTCGTTTTGATACAGCCGATTCATTTCTGCCACCTGATTGCCAAGTGTTTCGAGCGCATGGATTGCTTCGTTAATTGATGCTTCGCTGTATAGGCTGTACATACAGTCGATATTGATTAGCCGCTCAATCACCAGTTTGATGTCTGCTTGTGTGGTCATTTAGACTCCTCAATAAAAGCCTCTAAAAACCAAGTTTGGAATTCATAAGCACCCCAGTTATCGGTAGGCACAACATTGAATAGCCTTACATCATTTTCAAAGTTCATTATTTCGACTCCTTCATGGCGGCATCAACCGCAATATCCAATTCACACCCTTGCGAAGGCACTGCCTCTTCGTTACAGGTAACGAAGACAATTGGTGTTCCAAGTCGGTAGGTTTCCCAGTCGGGGTTGGTTCGCAGCCAGCGATACCTCTCAGCGTCGCGTTCAGCAGCTTCCAGCTTGT
>ERZ1034361.1104-NODE-1104-length-15260-cov-4.054601_pt1 | contig 15260 bp, 8 predicted proteins | sample MGYA00520617_ERZ1034361 | MGnify/ENA primary metagenome ERZ1034361 (study PRJEB33736, sample SAMEA104284507) | Azolla filiculoides | biome: Urban; feature: Water surface; material: Ditch water | place: Netherlands | collected 2015-10-28 | depth 0-0.1 m ... | reverse complement strand
CCTCAACGAGCGGGGCGCCTTTGTGGGAGAAGTCATCCTGGGCGCGTACGCACCGTCCAGCGGAGCTGAAGACCGCACGCTGCTGACCAACCGCCACGAAGCGGCGCTGTACTACGTCAACCAGCTGGCCGTGGATCCGTCCGAAGGCTTTGATGCCGGCATCAACGCCCTGCTGGACCAGGTCAATGGAGACGCCCGAACCCGCGCGGGTGCCCAGAACGTGATCGACTACGCGTTCGCCAACCCGGTGACGCTGTCCGGCATCCTGGCGGACCCGGTGCTGCTGGATGCCATCTGGGGCGTTTGAACACAGAGCAGGCCACCAAGGGTGGATCGGTGGCCGGTCAAACGCCGTGCACTTGATTTTTTCAAAAGGGCATAAACCCATTGAACTATGGTCATAGTTTGCTATCAATAAAAAACTATTGACACCCTTCCTGCCTCTGACAGCGCCGGTGTCGGCCAGGATGCGCCGGGGTGGAGACGTACCTGCGCCATTGCGCTGTACCCGGGATAATTGCCGGCACTCCATCACCCGCAAAGGCACCCAGTTTGGCCACGTTGACCATTTTCCGCACCCCTGTGACCACCGGCCTGTATGGCACCGTCACGGTAGCCAGCAGCACCCAGATCCGCATCGTCGCCGGATCGGTCACGCAGAATTACTACGGTACGGGGTTCACCTACAGCCCTTACGGGCAGGTCACGGGCGGCATTCTGCAAGGCACCGACTTCTCGGACTCCGCCAACGGGGGATTGCAATACCAGATCACCGGCCTGAACGCCAGTGCAGTCACGGCCTATGGCTATGTGGCGACGGGCAACAGCCAGGGGCTGACGCAGTACCTGCTGAGCGGCAACGACGTGATCAACGGCTCCAGCGGCAGCGACGTGTTGGCCGGCTACGCCGGGATGGACGCACTCTCCGGTGGTGCCGGCAATGACCACCTGGACGGCTCCGGCGACGGTGCCGTGGACACCCTGACGGGCGGATTGGGCGACGACGTCTACCGGGTGGACGGAGGCACATCGCCGGGCACGCAGGACGTGCTGGTCGAAGCCGCAGGCCAGGGCCTGGACACCGTGGAAAGCCTGGGCAGCTTCACCCTGCCGGATCATTTTGAAAACCTGCTTCTGGTCGGGCTGACAGAGGCCAATGGCACAGGCAACGCACTGGCCAACACCCTCACCGGCCATGCCGGACGCAACCTGCTTGAAGGCCGGGCCGGGGACGACACGCTCGACGGAGCCGGCGGCGCCGATACGCTGCAGGGCGGCAACGGCGACGACCTCTACCTGGTCAACACGCCAGGCGTCACGCTGGTGGAGTTGCCAGGCGAGGGCGTGGACCGTGTCTGGAGCAGCGTGTCACTGGTCCTGCCCGCAGGCGTCGAACACCTCCGGCTCCTAGGCGACGCCGCACTCAACGGCATGGGCAACGCCGACGCCAACCTCATCGAAGGCAACGCGGCGGCCAACGTACTCGACGGCGGCGCCGGCAATGACACCCTGCAGGGCGGCCTCGGCGATGACACCTACATGGTCGACAGCCCGCTGGATGTGGTGATTGACACCGGTGGCGACGACACGGTGCAGGTCACGGTCAGTGGTTTCGTGCTGAATGGCGCGGACATCGAAAACCTGTCGCTGGCGGGCAGCGCCCTCACCGGCAGCGGAAATGACGCTGCCAACCGGATCACGGGCAACGCACTCGCCAACGTGCTGGACGGCCGCGGCGGCCATGACACGCTCGACGGCGGCGCTGGGGCAGACACCCTCAACGGAGGCAGCGGCGACGACCTCTTTCTCTTGGACGACGCGGGCGACAGGGTCGTGGAACTGATTGGCGACGGGACCGACACGGTACTCGCCATGGTGGACTACACCCTGGCCGCCAACGTCGAGCACCTCACGCTCAGAGGTTCGCAGGGTCTGCACGGCACGGGCAATGCCGTGGCCAACGGGATCACCGGGACGGCGTTCGACGACATGCTGGACGGCGGCGCGGGCGCAGATACCCTGACTGGCGGCGAGGGCGCCGACCGCTATGTAGTGGACAACGCCGGCGACAGGGTCGTGGAGAACGGGGTGTTCGGCACCGACTGGATTTTCAGCAGCGTGAACTTCGACCTGGCGACCACGTCCGGCGTCGAGAACCTGACCCTGACCGGCGCAGCCAACCTCAGCGCCAGCGGCAACGCGTTGATGAACGTCATCACCGGAAACGACGGCAACAACGTGCTGACGTCCGTGCAGGGTGACACGCTGGTGGGCGGCGCTGGCAACGACACGCTCAAGGGCTCCTTCAGCTCCGACGTGCTGGATGGCGGCGCGGGGGCGGACACCATGGCGGGCGACACCGGCTATGACACCTACACCGTGGACCACCCGGGGGACGTGGTGATCGAAGTCCCCGTCAACACCTCCGACCGTTACGACCTGGTCAAGAGCTGGATCTCCTACACCCTGCCGGCGTATGTGGAGTGGTTGACCCTGCAGGGCGATGCGCCACTCAACGGCACGGGCACGGGGGCCGGCAACGAGATCCTCACCGGCAACAGTGCCGCCAACGTGCTGGCCAGTGGCGGCGGCATGAATGACGACCTGTATGGCATGGGCGGCGACGACACGCTGCGCGACGATGGGGGGTATGCCCGCATGTACGGTGGCGCTGGCGACGACACCTATGTCATCACCGGCAGCCTGGGCTGGATTGTGGAAGACGCCGGCGAGGGCGTGGACACGGTGCAGGTGTCCTTCAGCTTCACACTGCCAGCGCATGTCGAAAACCTGACGCTGGTCGCCGGCCTGAGCGCGACCGGCAACACGCTGGACAACGTGCTCATCGGCAACGCCGGCACCAACTTCCTGGATGGTGGCGCGGGCGCCGACACGCTGCAGGGCGGCCTGGGCGACGACCAGTACTACGTGGACAACGCTGGCGACGTCGTGATCGAGGAGGCGGATGCGGGCCTGGATGGCGTGGTCTGCTCGGGCGTCAGTTTTTCGCTGGTGGGCACGGGTGTGGAACGCCTATACCTGGACAGCGGCGGCAGCTCCGTGGCCCACACCCACGGCACCGGCAACGCACTCGACAACCTGATCCGCGGCACCAACGGCGACAACCTGCTCGACGGCGGTGCAGGCGCCGACGACCTGACCGGCTACCTGGGCAACGACACCTACGTGGTGGACAACGCGGGAGACACGGTCACCGAGTTTTCCGGCCAGGGCACGGACACGGTGCGCAGCCACCTGGCTGCCTACACACTGGGAACCCACTTCGAAAACCTGGTACTCGCCACGGGCGCCATCCAGGGCACCGGCAACAGCGCCGCCAACCTCCTCAACGGCAATGCCGCCCACAACACACTGGACGGCGCTGGTGGAAACGACACGCTGATCGGCGGCGCAGGCGTCGATACGGCGGTATATGCGGGCTTGCAATCCGCCTACACGGTCACCCGGGGGCCCGGCAGCATCACGGTCAGCAGTGCCGAAGGCGTTGACACGCTGACTGGCATCGACGTCCTGCATTTCGCTGACGGCGACGTGGTGCTGAACGCGCATCAGCCAGCCGGAGGGGTCAGCCTTGGCGGTACTCCTGTCCGGGGCCAGACCCTGAGCGCCGTGACAGGCGGCCTTTCAGACGCCGATGGCCTGGGCGCGCTCACGTACCAATGGCTGCGCGGCGAAGAACTGATTGCCGGCGCAACGGCTGCCAGCTACCAGCTGACCCTGGCCGACGTGGGCATGGCCATCATCCTGCGCGCAAGCTATGTGGACGGCAGCGGCACCACGGAAACGGTGGAGTCCGTGGCGACCGCACCGATTGACATCGGCGACATCACAGCACCCATGGTCACGGCCTTCGTCCCCGCCGACGCCGCCACAGCCGTTCCCGTGGGCAGCGACATCACCGTGACCTTCAGCGAAGCCATCGAGCGCGGTAACGGCACGATCGTGCTCAAGACCGCCGCAGGCGCCACCGTGGCCACCTTCAGCCCCGGCAGCCCCGAGCTGACCGTGTCCGGCACAACCCTGACGATCCACCCGCCCGCCGACCTGGCCCACGGCACCCGCTATGTACTCGAGATCGCCCCAGGCGCCCTCCAGGACCTCGCCGGCAATGCCTTTGCCGGCACCACCCGCTACGCCTTCACCACCGCCGGCGTCACCGGCGGGCTGACCGGCACCAACGCAGACGACCAACTCCAGGGCACCGCGGGCAACGACACCCTCACCCCCGGCCTGGGGCACGACACCGTCAACGCAGGCGCCGGAGTGGACACCGTGGTTTTGCCCCTGTTCCCCAACGTGTACCGCCTCACCGAGAGCAGCCCCGGCCACGTCAGTGGCTCCTACGCCGCAGCCACCCTGCACCTCAACGACGTCGAACTGGTCCAGTTCGGCCGCGCGCCCATCCCGGAGGACGCGGAAAGATTCCAGACCACCATCGCCCTGAGCCAACTGGTCTCGGGCGAGGCCCAGCTGCAGCTCGGCCGTCTCACCGACCTGTACCTGGCCTTCTTCGGGCGTGCCCCGGACGTCTCCGGGCTGGAGTACTGGCAGGAGAAGCTGCTGGAGGAAGGGCGGGACTTTGCCACCATCTCCAAGGACTTCGCCTGGAGCAAGGAAGCGCAGGCCCTGTTCCCGCCGGCGGCCAGCAACCGCGAGTTCGTGCGCACTGTCTATCTCAACTGCTTCGGGCGCGAGCCCGATCAGGGCGGCTGGGACTTCTGGACCGGCAAGCTGGACGGCTTGACCGACCTGAACGACCGCGGCGCGTTCGTGGGTGAAGTCATCCTGGGGGCGTATGCGTCTACCAGCGGCGAGGAAGACCGCTCGCTATTGACCAACCGGCACGAGGCCGCGATGTACTACGTCAACAAGCTGGCCGCTGATCCGGCGGAGGGCTTTGATGCAGCGATCAACACGCTGCTGGCGCGGGTCACGGGCGTTACGGTCACCGAAGACAAGGCCGAAGACGTGATCAACTACGCCTTTGCCAACCCGGTCACCCTGGCAGGGATCATGACGGATCAGCCCCTGCTGGATTCGATCTGGGGGGCTTGAGGTATCTGTCAGGCCGGCCTGTGCGCCGCCGTGCCGCAGGCATGGCAGAACCGTGAGAACGCGCTCTTGCGGGCGTTGCAGTGGCCGCAGTGGTCGTGCAGGCCGATGCCGCAGTGCGGGCAGAAGTCGTTCTTTTCGTCCTTCAGATCCACCGGGCGCTCGCAGCCGGGGCACACGCCCTTGGCCAGGCGCGCCAGAGCTACGTCGTAGCTCAACTCCTCGCGGCGCTGGGCGTCGGGCAGGCTCTCGGCCAGTTTTTGCCGCTCCAGATACCGGTTCAGCGCCAGGATGGCGTAGCGCCCCACCCCCGCGGTGATGACAATGCCGACGAGGTAGCGCACGTAGCCGCCGTAGCTGGGCAGGTAGGGCACCAGTTCGACGAAGAAGGCGAACAGCGCGAAGAAGATGAAGCCCCACACAAAAGGCCAGTACGTGCCCTTGCGCTTTTTCACGAACAGCCAGCCGGCGGCCACCAGCAGCGGCAGCGTCAGCGCCAGGCGGTAGAGAAACACGCGCAGCTCCTGGGCGCGCTGGGCTTTGCGCAAGGCGTCCTGCGCGTCGCGCTCCATGTCGCGCAACTGGGCCTGCGCGCGCGCGGCCGTCTGGCGGGCGTCGAGCGCGGCCTGCTGCTGCGCCTCCACGGCGGCCAGCGCGGTGCGTTCGATGGCCTTCAGTGCGTCCAGGCGCGCCGTGCGCTCAATGAGCTCGCGGTCCTGCCCGGCTTGCTCGGTGGCACGGCGCGTGGCCAGCCAGTTGCCGAAGGTCTCGCGCGCACTCTGGCTGTCGGCCCGCGCCACCTGCAGCTTGAGTTGCGCCTGCGCCAGCGCGTCCTGGGCCTCCCGGCCGGCGCGCTCGGCGTCCCTGGCGGTCTGGCGCGCCTGCGTGGCGGCGGAGCGGTCCATGAAGTCGTCGATGGAGGCGCGCTGCTCGACCTTGGGCAGGTCGCCCACCACCGTGCCACCCAGCCCGATCAGGAAGCCGGCAAACACCAGTGCCACGACCCACAGACCGCGGTGGAACCATTTTTCGGACAAACGCAATGCTTTGCTCATGGTGAAGTCCCTTTCATTGGAAGATCAATTAACTTCGTTTTTAATAGCTGACAATGACCGATCCACGCCGGGATGGTGCTGTTCTGGATCAATATTCCGCATCAAGGCAGCTCAGGGCAGTGCCAGCCGTTGCGGCGCGCCGCCCAGGCCGCTGCGCTGCAGCCAGGCGAACACCGAATCCACCGTGACGGTCTCGATGCGGTCGGCGAAGCGCTTCTCGTTGGGGTGATCGTCAAATGCGACGTTGGCCGCCGTCAGACGCCCGCCCAGCCGGGCCAGCGGGCCGATGTTCAGCGCGGTCGGCTGGTAGCCCTTGAACTGCAGCCAGGCCTGGGCGCGCTGGCGCCCGGCGGCCACGCCCTCGCCCGCAGCAGCATCGATCGATGGCTCCAGGCCCAGCGCCAGGGTCTCGATCGCCCACTGGTTGGACTGCTGGTAGGTGGTGCTCCAGGCGTAGCTTGCGATGCTGTAGGGCTTGTGGTGCAGGCGCAAGGCCCGGCCGGGGCGGTCTTCGGTGCCGGCCTCCAGCAGCAGCGGCAGCAAAGCGGCCTGCACGGCGGGCGTGGGCACCACCCACGCGGCCTCGAAGCGCCACAGGTCGTCCAGGAAGAATTCGCCCAGGCCCTGCCGGTAAATGGCCGCCTCGCGCGTGCCGCACTGGTTGAGCTTGTGCAGCACCCGCCACACGGTGCCACCGGGCTGGCTGGTGTCGGGCTGGCGCCAGGCGAAGCCCAGGTGGGAGTAGCGCAGGCCGTACTTGCCGAGGTCCTGCCCGGCGCGGGCCAGCACCACCACCTGCGCGCCGCTGGCGTCCAGCGCCTGGCGGGTACTTTCGGCCAGTTGCAGCCCGCGTTCCACGGTTGCGGTCTTGAGCGCTGGCGCGGCGTCGCAGGAGCGGCCGGCGTGCGCGGGTGCGCCCCAGGCCAGCAGGCCCGCGAGCAGCAGCGCAGCGATGGAAAGTTTTGTTTTCATGATCTCTTCTCCTTTCAACGCGTCAGCCGTTCGTTGTGCAGCAGGGCGCGGCCCAGCGCGTTGGGAATGAAGGCGATCACCTCGCCGGCCGCCGACAGCAGCACGCCCGCGCCGATCACGCTCACCGTCACGACCGTGCCCGCCGCCAGCGACACGCCACCCGCGGCCCGTGCGCCCAGTTCGATGCTGGCCTGCGCCCCGTCCGAGGCACGCTCCAGCAGCAGCACTGTGCCCCGGGCGGTGGATTCCACCGTCTTGACCACCAGCACCGCGCCGGCCGTGGAAAACGCCACCGGCAGGGCCACCACGGCGCTGGCCGCGGCACTTCCGCCCACCACGACCGAGGCCACGGGCAGGGCCGAGACCGCGCTCACGGCCGACGCATCGCCGTGGGCACGGACCGGTGCACTGCAGAGGATGCCGAGCACCAGGGCTGCGGCCAGCAGGTTTTTTTTCATCATGATCTCCTTGAGAAGGTAAAGGACAGGAACAGTAAAAGGAAGGGCTTGCCGGCGGCTTCACGCCGCTTCGGTGCCCGCACGGGCGGCGCGGCTGGCCAGGCGGGCGTCAGTCAGGTCGGCCTCGTGGCGGTCGCGCAGGGTCTTGGCCAGCGTGAAGGTGCAGGTGATGAGGTAGAGCCAGCTCACGCCCAGGAAAGCCTTGTAGGTGTCGTGGATCTCCATGCGCACCAGGCCCCAGCCCGTCAGCGCCATCGCCAGGAAGAAACCGCCCCAGACCACCAGCTTGAACAGCGGCGTCTCGGCCATGCGGCGGTCGCGCTGCGCGTTTTCGTTGTCGCGCACAAACTTGGCCAGCACAAAGGCGGCCGAAAGGCAGAAGAAATAGCCCATCACCATGAAGGCCCGGTCCAGGTCCTTGCCGGGCAGGTAGGCCAGGCCCACGCCACAGAGGAACACGGCGATCAGGAAAGAAGCCCACACCTGCAAAGACCAGGCTTTGGAGTCACGTTGGATCAGCACTTGCATTTGAAATCACCTTGGGGTTGAAGATGAACGCAAGTTTGCGACGCACCGATCTGAAAAGTGGCAAAAAACAAATATATGGTGATATTTTCGGACTTTAAGTATCAATTTAAGATACTTTTTGAATGCAGGGTACATGCTGGCCTCGGGCGAGGCCGGCCGGCCGGCCCGGACGTTGCCCCAGGGACACCCGCACCGGAGTTTTGAAGTGTTTTAGCTCTTTCCCAGCGCGGAAAGGTCTTATTTCGCTATAAAAAAAGGAGTAATTGACCCCCGGCCTCTCGCTCCACCCCGCCGCCCGGTACACCCGCAGCACCTTGCGCGCTCGGGTGCCACGCCGGTAAACACTGGGGGATGGACCACGCCGAGCGGTGCGTACGCTACGCGCCCTCAAATCCATCCAGTTGGCCCAGAACGCCCACCAGGATGTCGACGAATGCATTGATGCGGGCGGGGCGAAAGCGGCCGGCAATGGACACCGCCTCGATGGCGATGGGTTCCAGCTCCCATTCGGGCAACACCTGTCGGACCGTGCCCTGGGCCAGATCGTCCCCGCACAACCATTTGGCGGCGGACCCGACCCCCAGGCCGGACTTGATGGCCTGGTAGCTTGCCAGCAGGCCGTCCGTGGCCACAGGCGTCTTGACGTGGATCTCGCGCAGCTCCCCCGTCCTGATGGACTGCAGGGCCAGTTTCCCGGACACATGCGGAATCAGGCCCACCACGGGCACCTGCGCCAGATCCCCGGGTTGACGCAAATTCTCCGTGGGAAAGTCGCCCGCCGCGATCAGGATCCGGTGCATGTGTCCCAACCGGCGGGCGTGCAGGGTTTCGTCGCGGCTGCCTCCCGCGCAGATCCAGCAGTCGACCCCCTGGCTGATCATGTCGACGGGGCGGTCGGTCAGGCGCAACTCCACCTCGACCTGCGGATGCGCCTGGCGGAACAGTCGGATGGCACGCATCAGAAATGTGTGGCCATAGCCGTGGGGGCCGATCAGGGTAAGCTTTCCCGATGGCAGCACGGTCGTGGCCTTGAGTCCGTGTTCCCACTCGGTCCACACGTCGGCCCACGCGGTCGCCTTGCGTTGCAACTCCTCGCCCTCGGGCGTCAGCCCGAAATGATGGGTGGTGCGGGTTGCCAGGCGCGTGCCCAGCATCGATTCGAGGTCCCGCAGGCGCCGGCTGACGGTGGGCTGCGTGGTGCCCAGCACGCGGGCTGCCGTCGACAGGTTGCCATGCTCGGCCACGGCCAGGAACGTCATGACGAGTTGGAGGCGGTCGAGCTTGCTGGTCATACGTGTGGTGCATGTTCGCTATCAGGCTCACGATACTACCCAGTGCGGGACGCACCATCAACAATGGATTCACCTGCCAGCCCAAAAGCGGTTCCAGGCCTCGTCCACCCTTTGCCCCTCCTTTCCGAACAGGTAAACGCATGACCCTCTCCCGCTTCCTTCTGAGTGCCACCGTCGCAGCGCTCGCGCTGAGTCCGCTGGCCAGCACTGCCCAATCCATCAAGGGCCCGGTCAAGCTGATCGTCGGCTATCCGGCGGGCGGCTCATCGGATGCGCTGGCGCGCATGGTGGCCGAACGCCTCAAGGACGAACTCGGCATCGCCGTCATCGTCGACAACAAGCCCGGGGCGGGCGGGCAGATTGCGGCGGATTTCGTGCGCGCCGCGCCGGGTGATGGCAGCACCGTACTGCTCGCCAACAGCCACATGATGGTGATGCTGCCCCTGACTTCCAATGCGGTGAAATACAACCCGGCCAAGGACTTCAAGCCGGTGGGGCGCCTCACGAGCTTCTATGAGGCCGTGACCGTGCCAACCAGCCTGCCGGTCCAGTCGATTTCGCAATGGACCGACCTGGCCCGCAGCGATGCCAAGATGTCCAACTACGGCGTCCCGGCTGCCGGCAGCGTTTCGCATTTCCTCGGCTACAAGCTCGGCACCAACGCCAAGAGCCCGCTGCAAGCCATTCCCTACAAGGGGGCTGCGCCGCTGGTGCAGGATCTGCTGGGCGGCCAGATCAGCGCGGGCATTCTCCCCATTCTCGATGTGGCGCCGCACCACCAGAGTGGCAAGGTCCGGGTGCTCGCCGTCAACGGCAGCCGGCGGGCCCAGCTGCTGCCCGGCGTTCCGACGCTCAAGGAACTCGGGGTGTCCGGCTTCGATTCGCTCGAATGGACCGCCCTGCTGGCCCCTGCGACAACGCCGAAGGCCACGGTCGATCAGCTCAACACGGCGCTCAACAAGGTGCTGGCGCAAAAAGACCTGCAGGAACGCCTGCTGAAGCTGGGCATGGAGTCCAACCCGAGCACGCCCGACGAACTTGGCGCGCTCATCGGTACCGACCTGGCCCAGTGGTCGCCCGTCGTGAAAGCCTCCGGCTTCACGGTCGACTGACCCGCCCTCCTGTTCCTTTTCCGTTCTCCTGGCCGCACCGGACGCCGTCCGGTGCGCCAGCCTGCGCACCTCCCTGCCCATGATGCCTCCCCACCGCTCCATCGCCCTGCCCGGGCTGCACGCGTACGCCGACGCCTTGAGTGTTGCCGCGGGCCAGACCCTTGGTTTTCACGTCAGCAGCACCGTGCCCTACCGGCTGTCGTTGTGCCGGCTGGGCCCCGAGATTGACCAGCCCACCAGCGACACCGTGCTCGCCACCGTGGCGCAGCCCCACCCGGCCGTGCAGGCGATCTGCCCGGGCTCCTATGTGCAGGTCACACCTGCGCTGGCGGCGCAGGCGCCGCTGCCCGGCTTCAGCGTCGAATGCTGGGTCCGTCCCTGGGGCTTCGGCGCACGGCAGACCCTCGTGTCGCAGTTCGACTGGCCGACCCGCTGCGGCTTCGGGCTGTTCATCGACGAGCAAGGTTGCCTGGTGTCGTACTTTGGCGATGGCACGCAGCACGATCCGAAACACGTCCTGCAAGGTCCGGCCCTGCCGGCCCAGCAGTGGACCCATGTGGTCGCCACCCTGGAGGTGGGCACGGCCAGCCTGTGGGTCAACGCCGAACGCGTGGCCACCGGCCCGGCGCCACACGCCATGCGCCCGGGCACGGCCGCGCTGCGACTGGGCGCCAGCGCCGTTGACGGACACACCGACCAGTTTCTGGAAGGCGACCTGGCCATGCCGGTGCTCTACAGCCACGGCCTGGACGCCAAGGCCGTCCGCGCACGCTTCGAAAGCCAGGGCCTGGAGCCCGCCCGAGGGCCTGCCGTACTGGCCTGCTGGCCGCTGAACGAGGAACGCGGCGCCCAGATCCATGACACCTCCGCCCATGCCCGGCAGGGGCAACTGTTCAACCACGGCACCTGGATGATTCCCGGGCCAGCCTTCGACGCGTCGCGCGTGAGCCGTTACAGCCCGCAGCGCCAGCCCTACGCGCCGTCCGAAGATCCGCAGCGCGGCCACGCCCTGCGCCTGGCCAGCGACGATCTGGTTGATTGCCGGTGGTCCCCAAACCACGCCTTCAAGCTCGCGGACGATGCACCCTCGGGGCTTTACGTGGGCCGCTTCGAGTTCGAGCTGGACGGCATGCCGATGTCCTACGACGTGACGTTTGTGGTGCGCCGGCCCTGCCACCGCCCCCCCGCGCCGATGGTCGTGCTGTGTTCGACCAACACCTGGCTGGCCTATTCAGCCTCGCCGTTCGCGCGCAATACCGCCGGTCCCGCGCACTGGCCGCGCCGCAGCACCGGCCTGCCCAACAGCCACCCGCTGGCCCCCAGGCAGTGCACCTACACGTTCCACCGCATGGGCCAGCCCACCTACCACGTGGGGCTGCGCATGCCGCGGCCCAACGCCGCGCCTTCGGCCTACTACGCACCGGAAGACAGCGCCTTCAGCCAGTGGACCCGCCTGGAGCGCCACCTGCACGTCTGGCTGGACCGGCACGGCTACGCCTACGACCTCGTCACCGACCTCGACCTGCACCGCGACCCCGGCCTGCTCGGCGCCTACAAGACCGTGGTCATCAACGGCCACAGCGAATACTGGTCGACACCCGCCTTTGAGGGGCTGGACCGCTACCTCCAGCACGGCGGCACGGCGGTGGTGCTGTCGGGCAACTCCCTGTATTGGCGCGTGAGCTTCAACGAAGACGGCAGCGTCATGGAGCAGCGCAAGACCCACACCCCGCACGACGCCCACGCGGGCGCCGACAGCGACACCTTGGCCCCGGCCGGCCCCCATGGCGAGCAGTACCACAGCCAGGACGGCCAGCGCGGCGGGCTCTGGCGTTTCAACGACCGCTCCTGCGCCGAAGTGATCGGCCTGGAAACGGCGGGCTGGGGCTTTGCGGAGGCCCGTGATTTCGGCGTGTACCGGGTCCGCCAGGCCGAACATTTCCTGTTCCATGCGCCCTTGCCCACCGGCTTGCACGCGGGCTCCACCTTCGGCCACGGCCCCGGCGGCGCACTGCCGCGCGCCGTGGGCCACGAGTGGGATCTCACCACCGCCACGCTGCTGCGCATGACGCACCACGTGCCGCAAGACGCCCGGCTGCCAACGCCGCAGCGCAACATCCAGGTGATCGCCGAAGGCCTACGCGAGGTGCCCGGCCAGCTGGACGCCTACCTGGACTACTTCGAAGTGCCGGTCGCGTCGCTCGACGGACTGTCGTGCGAAATGATCTTCTGGGAGCGCCCCCAAGGCGGCCGGGTCTTCAACGCCGGCGCCGTCGGCGCTAGCTGGGTGCTCGGTGTCGACGAAGCCATGGGGCGGCTGCTGGCCAACGTGCTGGCCGCCTTCGGCATCGCCTACCCGCCGGCCGGCCCCTACCTCGCCGCACCCAACGCCGACACACCGGCCGAAGCCCCCGGCCCCACCGCCCCAACGCCCCATCCCGCCTGAGAAAGACCCGCCGTCATGCCCACCGCAGCCCCCACCATCCTCACAGGCCCCGCCACGCCGGACCTCCAGACCCCAACGCCGGCACCGACGACGGAACGCCGCGTGGGCGACACCCCGCGCGGCGGCAGCGTCATGAGTTTCTACATGCAGGCCGGCGCGCCGCGCCCGCCCGCCATCGACCGCGGCGAAGGCCTCTACCTGATCGACCGCGACGGCCGCCGCTACCTTGATGCCACCTCGGGCGCGGTGGTCAGCAACATCGGCCACTCCGACCCCCGCGTCGTGCGTGTCATGCAGGAGCAGGCCGCCCGCGTCACCTTCGCCTACCCCCGCTTCTTTGAAAGCGAACACAACGTGTTGCTGGCCGACCGCCTGTGCACGCTGGCCGGGCCGGGTTTCGACCGCGCCTTTTTTGTCTCGGGCGGCTCGGAGGCCAACGAATCGGCCATGAAACTCGCGCGCCAGTACGCCGTGGCCTCGGGCCAGGGCGCGCGCTGGAAAGTGATCTCGCGCGAACCCAGCTACCACGGCGCGACCCTGGGCGCCATGGCCGTCACCGGCGACGCCTCCACCGAGGCGCTGTACGCCCCCATGCTCCGGTCCATGCCCAAGATCCCCGCGCCGCTGACCTACCGCCTGCCCGCAGGCGTGAGCGCGCAAGAACATGCCGACGCCTGCGCGCAGGCGCTGGAGGACCGCATCCTGCAGGAAGGCCCCGAGACCGTGCTGGCCTTCATCATGGAGCCGGTGGGGGGACTGTCCTCCGGCGCGGTGGTGTCGTCCGCCAGCTACTACCAGGCCGTGCGCGAGATCTGCACGCGTTACGGCGTTCTGCTGATCCACGACGAAATCATGAGCGGCGCCGGGCGCACCGGCGCCTTCCTGTCGTCGGACCACTGGCCCGGTGCGCGGCCCGATATCGTGACCCTGGCCAAGGGGCTGGCGGCCGGCTACACGCCGTTTGGCGCCGTGCTCACCTCCGACGCCATCGTGCGCACCGTGGCCGAACACGGCGGCTTCGTGCACGGCCATACCTACTTCAGCAACCCGTTCTCCTGCGCGGTGGCCCTGGCCGTCGTCGACGTGGTGCAGCAGGACGGCCTCATCGCGCGCGCGGCCGAACTCGGCCCCTACCTCGAACAGCAGCTGCTCGCGCTGAAGGCGCGCCACCGCAGCGTCGGCGACGTGCGGGGCAAGGGCCTGCTGATGGCCATCGAACTGGTGGCGGACAAGGACACCAAGACCGCGCTGCCCGCAGCCCTGAATGCGCCGGCACGGCTGACCGAACACGGGCTGCGCCACGGCCTGGCCTTGTACAACCGCCGCGCCAACCAAGGGGCGTACGGGGACATCCAGCTCATCACGCCGCCGCTGATCGCCACCCGCGCCGACATCGACGAACTGGCGCACCGGCTGGACCTGGCGCTGACCGATTTCGAAGCCGAAATGGCGCAGCGCGGCCTGCTCTGAAAGACGGCCGGCGCACCATGAACCCAAAGTGCGCCGAGCCAGGATGGTGCGGTCTTTTTAAGCTATCAAATCAGGAGTATATTTCTGCCACACCCGCGCTTTCGCGCCGTGCCCCACCGTCCGCAGCGCGGTACACCAGCACCTTGAGCGCACGCTCGGGCGACACGTCGGCGAAGACCGGGGGATTGGCCACACGCTCCACGAAGGTCAGTTCGGGGGCCAGCGTCTGCATCTGCTCCTGCAGGAAGGCCAGCCCCAGTTCGGGGGCGTTCAGGCACAGCAGCACCTGGCCGCCCGGCGCCAGCAGGTCCGGCAGGCGGCGCATGAGGCGGGCATAGTCCTTGGTCGCGACGAAGCTGCCTTTCTGGTAGCTGGGCGGGTCCACGATGACCAGGCCGTAAGGCCCGCCCCGGGTGACCTTGCCCCAGGACTTGAAGATGTCGTGCCCCAGGAAGCTGGCGCCGCCAGCGATGCCGTTGCGCTGGTGGTTCTGCTGCCCGATGGCCAGCGCGCCGTGGCTCATGTCCACGTTGACCACCTGGCGTGCGCCGGCCTGCAGCGCCACCACCGAGAAGGCGCAGGTGTAGGCAAACAGGTTGAGCACCTTGAGCCCCGGGCGGGCGGCGGCCTGTGCGCGCACCCAGCGCCGGCCGGCGGCCATGTCGAGGAACAGACCGTGGTTCTGACCTTTCAGCACATGCACGCGAAAACGCGCGCCGTCTTCGCTGACCTCGTGCGGCTCGGGCACGCTGCCGGCCATCAGGCGGGTGTCGGCCGGGCCTTCATGGCGGCACTGGAAGACCCAGTTGAGCGGCTGGTCCGGCGCCAGCGCCTGCCAGCGCGCGGCCAGGGCG
>ERZ1034361.1102-NODE-1102-length-15270-cov-7.969394_pt1 | contig 15270 bp, 12 predicted proteins | sample MGYA00520617_ERZ1034361 | MGnify/ENA primary metagenome ERZ1034361 (study PRJEB33736, sample SAMEA104284507) | Azolla filiculoides | biome: Urban; feature: Water surface; material: Ditch water | place: Netherlands | collected 2015-10-28 | depth 0-0.1 m ... | reverse complement strand
TGCGTGCCACCGAAGTAGACCGGGCGCGTGAAGTCTGGAAAAAGAAGTTCGGCACGCCCCCTCAAGACGCCACCGAGCGCGCCAAACACATGCGTTTCCTCGCCAGCCGTGGTTTTGGCGGCGACGCCATCCGCAAAGTCGTGTCAGGTAGCGACGAAGATTGACGCTGCACTTTGCACAACTTCAAGCCGGTAGGGGCTTAGGCTTCGACCCGATTTGTGCGTACCCCCGCACCATGAGGGGCGGGGCATAAGCTCCTGCCGGCGGGCGAAAAAAATGCTGCCGGCGCTTTCTGGAGCGTCAAATCCCCAGCATCAACTGCAGGTTCTGCACGGCCGCACCGCTGGCGCCCTTACCTAGGTTGTCCAGTCGCGCGACCAGCACCGCATGCGCAAAGCCGTCCTTGGCAGCGTCATTGCCAAAAACGCGCAACTCCATCTTGTTGGTATTGGCCAGTGCCACCGCATCCAGCTTCAGATCCGGCGTGACCGGCTCCACGGTGACCCAGTTGCTGCCCGCGTAGTGCTTTGCCAATGCTGCATGCAGGTCCTGCGCCGTGGGCTTGCCCGGCAAGGTGTCCAGATGCAGCGGCAACTGCACCAGCATGCCCTGCGCAAAATTGCCGACCGACGGCACAAACAAAGGCCTGCGGGTCAGGCCGGTGTAGCGCATGATTTCCGGAATGTGCTTGTGCTTGAGGCCCAACGCATACAGCTCCATGGGCGGGGCGCTGCCTTGTTCGTAGGCCTCGATCATGGTGCGACCGCCGCCGGAATAGCCGCTGATCGACGGCAGACAGACTGGAAAATCGGCAGGCAACAAACCTGCATCCACCAGCGGGCGAAGCAGCGCAATCGCGCCGGTCGCGTAGCAGCCCGGGTTGGCCACGCGGGAAGCGTTGACCACGGCTTCGCGCTGGCCGGCAGCCAGTTCAGGAAAGCCATAAACCCAGCCCGGCGCCGTGCGGTGGGCGGTGGAGGCGTCAATAATCTTGGGGCCTGGTTTGCCGGATTCCGTGGCAATGGCATCGACCATGGCCACCGACTCGACCGCCGCATCGTCATGCAGGCACAGCACCACCAAATCGGCCTGCGCCATCAACGCTTTTTTGGCTAACGGGTCTTTGCGCAGGGCCGGGTCAATGCTGAGGAGGTCAATGCCGGCCATGGCCTGCAGTCGTTCGCGAATCTGAAGGCCGGTGGTGCCGGCTTCACCGTCGATAAAAATTTTTTTCATTGCAAAGCACAGAGTAAGAAGCTAGAAACTTTCGCTCGGTAACCTTGTCGTAACACAGGTTTTTGACAGAGCGGCGCTGTAAGGCTGGAAACAGTTTGGCGCGCTGTCGCATGATACAGTCCCGCCCTGATGTGCCCAGTGCCATGTACGTGGTTACCGCCACGGAATACATGGTGAACATTGTCCAGCCTCAAGAGAGATGTTATGAAGATTCATGAGTATCAAGGCAAGGAAATCTTGCGCCAATTCGGTGTACCGGTGCCCCGCGGCATCCCCGCCTTCACCGTGCAGGAGGCTGTAGAAGCCGCACAAAAACTGGGCGGCCCCGTGTGGGTTGTCAAGGCACAGATCCACGCTGGTGGACGCGGCAAGGGTGGCGGCGTGAAGGTTGCCAAGACCATTGATGACGTCAAGCGCATCGCTGGCGAAATCCTGGGCATGCAGCTCAAGACCCACCAGACCGGCCCCGAAGGCCAAAAAGTTCGTCGCCTCTACATTGAAGACGGCGCCGACATCCAGAAGGAATACTACGTTTCCGTGGTGACCGACCGTGCATCGCAAAAGGTGGCGTTCATTGCTTCCAGCGAAGGCGGCATGGACATCGAGGAAGTGGCCCACTCCACCCCCGAAAAGATCGTCACCGAGTTCATCGATCCGCTGACCGGTCTGGGTGCTGAACAAGCCAAGAAGATTGCAGACGCCATCGGCATGCCTGCTGACTCCACTGCCCAAGCCGTGGACATCTTCCAAAAGCTCTACAAGTGCTACATGGACACCGACGCAGCGCTGGTCGAAATCAACCCCCTGAACCGCGACAGCAAGGGCAACGTTATTGCTCTGGACGCCAAGTTCAACTTTGACTCCAACGCCCTGTTCCGTCACCCCGAAATCGTGGCTTACCGCGATCTGGACGAAGAAGATCCTGCTGAAGTGGAAGCTTCCAAGTTCGACCTGGCCTACATCAGCCTGGACGGCAACATCGGCTGCCTGGTGAACGGCGCTGGTCTGGCTATGGCCACCATGGACACCATCAAGCTGTTCGGCGCTGAACCCGCCAACTTCCTGGACGTGGGCGGCGGTGCCACCCCCGAGAAGGTGACCGAAGCCTTCAAGATCATGTTGAAGAACCCCAAGGTCAAGGCCATTCTGGTCAACATCTTCGGCGGCATCATGAAGTGCGACACCATCGCTACCGGCGTGATCACGGCTTGCAAGGCAGTGAACCTGTCCGTGCCGCTGGTGGTGCGCATGAAGGGCACCAACGAAGACCTGGGCAAGAAGATGCTGGCCGAATCCGGCCTGCCCATCATCAGCGCAGACTCCATGGCCGAAGCGGCCCAAAAAATTGTGGCAGCGGTCAAGTAAGGCGGAGCAAGAAACATGTCTATCTTCATCAATAAAGACACCAAGGTCATCACCCAGGGTATTACCGGCAAGACCGGTCAGTTCCACACCGAAAAGTGCCAGGAATACGCAAACGGCAAGAACTGCTTTGTGGCGGGCGTGAACCCCAAGAAGGCTGGCGAGTCCATCTTCAATATCCCGATCTACTCTTCCGTCAAGGAAGCCGCGACTGAAACCGGCGCTACGGTGTCGGTGATTTATGTTCCCCCGGCAGGCGCTGCAGCCGCCATCTGGGAAGCGGTTGAGGCCGATCTGGATCTGGCGATCTGCATTACCGAAGGCATTCCGGTCAAGGACATGCTGGAAGTGCGCAACCGCATGAAGGTCAAGGAAGCCGCCGGCGGCAAGAAGACCCTGTTGCTGGGCCCGAACTGCCCCGGTCTGATCACCCCTGACGAAATCAAGATCGGCATCATGCCCGGTCACATCCACCGCAAGGGTCGTATCGGCGTGGTTTCCCGCTCCGGTACCCTGACTTATGAAGCCGTGGCGCAATTGACCGAAATCGGTCTGGGCCAGTCTTCTGCCGTCGGTATTGGTGGCGACCCCATCAACGGCCTGAAGCACATCGATGTGATGCGCGCCTTCAACGAAGATCCCGATACCGATGCCGTCATCATGATCGGTGAAATCGGTGGACCGGACGAAGCCGAAGCCGCTCGCTGGTGCAAGGCCAACATGAAGAAGCCGATCGTTGGCTTCATCGCTGGCGTGACCGCGCCTGCCGGCAAGCGCATGGGCCACGCAGGTGCCCTGATCTCCGGTGGCGCTGACACCGCGGATGCCAAACTGGCCGTGATGGAAGAGTGCGGCTTCAAGGTCACACGCAACCCGTCTGAAATGGCCAAGTTGCTGAAGGCGATGCTGTAAGCGTCCGTCCTGGGTCCGGGGCTTGTCCCCACACCTGAAGAAGCCCAAGCAGTTTGCTTGGGCTTTTTTACTTGTGCGCTCTTTTTGTCCGAAAAAAGCGGCAATTAGTCGAAATTGCAGCCAATAGGGGGCGCCTGCTATTGTCCCTGTGGCGCCCCTCTGATAACGTAGGCATCTAACGCGGTGCAACCCTTCATATCCGCCCGACGGCATGCCGGAGTTGCGCGGTTTCATTACTGTGGCAGGGGTGGTACTTGAAGAAGTCTTCAAAATCGGGTGCAGGATCATTCTGGAGAACCGACGGTTTCGCCGGATTGATGGTTTTGCTGGCAGCCGTGTTTCTGCACCTGTCAACCGACATGATTGGCGCTCTGGAGCGCCGTTTCTATGACGTTGCCAGCACCAGCACCGCACGCCAGCCCTCGGATCGCATTGCGGTTATTGCCATTGACGACCAAAGCATCGCAAACCTGGGGCGTTGGCCCTGGCCGCGCGACATTCACGCCAAACTGATTGATCAACTCAGTGCCGCCAAGGCCAAAACCGTGGTCCATACGGCCTTCTTCTTTGAGCCGCAGGTGGATCGGGGGCTGCTATTCATCCGCAAGTTGAAGGAAGCGTTGGGTAGTTCTGCTGCTGCCGGCGGGCCCAATGAGCAGTTAGGGGCGGTCATTGCCGAGGCTGAAATTTCGCTGGATACCGATGCGCAGTTGGCGGACAGCATCCAACGCGCGGGCAATGTATTGCTGCCGTCGGTATTTACGCTGGGCGAGCAGCAGGGCAAGGCCGACACGCCTTTGCCGCCGTTTGCCCTCAAGATGGCGCTTGACGATGTCAATGGTTATTCCATCAGTGCGACACGCGGGCTGCATCCACTGGAGACGTTTGGCAATGCAGCGGCTGGCGTCGGGCATTTGAATCAGTTTCCCGATGTGGATGGTGCCGTCCGAACCGAACCGCTGCTGGTGAACTACTTTGGCAAGGACGTTCCTTCGCTTTCGCTGCTGGCGGCCATGAAAAGTTTGAACCTGGGCCCGTCTGATATCAAGCTGCAGGCGGGAGAAGCCGTGCAGTTGGGCAAACTGCACGTGCGCACCGATGCGTCGGCCCTGATGCTGCCGCAGTTCTATCGGGGCCGCGATGGTCGTCCGGCTTTTGCTGTGGATTCGTTCTACGACGTGCTGACCGGCAAGATTCCAGCCGCCAAATATGCCGACAAGATCGTCATCATTGGTGCTACGGCGGCCGGTGTGGGTGTGCAGTTTCCGGTGCCGGGTAGCCCGGGCCTGTCGCCTGCCGAAACGGTAGCGCATATCACCTCCAGCATCCTGAATGAGCACTTCATCGTGCAACCGTCCTGGGGTATTTGGGCTTCGTTGGGAGCCTTCTTGCTGGTGGCGGCCTATGTGGTGGCTGCCTTGCCGCGATTGACCGCAGGGAAGGCGGCACTCATCACGCTGGTCCTGTTTGCCGTACTGTTGGTAGCGGAGTTCGGCCTGTTGTCGGCGTCGGCGACCTGGTTGAAGCTGGTGTTTCCGGCGGTGGCCTTGCTGCTGGGGCACCTGGCGCTGACGACCAAACGCTTCCTGATGACCGAAGCCGGCAAGGCCAAGTCAGACGAAGAATCGGCTGAAACCAACCGCATGATGGGGCTGGCACTGCAGGGGCAGGGCCAACTCGATATGGCCTTTGACCGTTTCCGTCGCGTTCCCATGGGCGAGGCGGTAATGGGTAACTTGTATAGCCTGGCGCTGGACTTTGAGCGCAAGCGCCAGTTCAACAAGGCCGAGGCGGTGTATTCCCATATGGCCGCTTTTGACGCGAATTACAAAGACATTCAGGTCAAACTTAACCGCGCCAAAAACCTTTCGGAGACTGTGATGCTGGGCGGTAACACCGGCCATGCAGGAGGGACGCTGATTTTGGACAGCGGTGCCGTCGAAAAACCCATGCTGGGCCGCTACCAGGTGGAAAAGGAACTGGGCAAGGGCGCCATGGGCGTGGTGTATCTGGGCAAGGACCCCAAGATTGGCCGCGTCGTCGCCATCAAGACCATGGCTTTGAGCCAGGAGTTTTCGGGTGACGAACTGGTGGACGCCCGCGAGCGCTTCTTCCGTGAGGCCGAAACCGCCGGGCGTCTGCAGCACCAGAACATCGTGACCATCTTTGATGCCGGTGAAGAGCACGACCTGGCCTTTATTGCCATGGAATTTCTCAAGGGGCGTGATCTGGCCGAACACTGCAAGGCCGATCAACTGCTGCCGGTTGCGACGGTGCTGAGCATCGTGGCGCGGGTGGCCGAGGCGCTGGCCTACGCCCACCGCCAGAACGTGGTGCACCGCGATATCAAGCCGGCCAACATCATGTATGAGCGGGCCAGTGATACCGTCAAGGTGACCGACTTCGGTATCGCCCGCATTACCGACTCCAGCAAGACCAAGACGGGATTGGTGCTGGGTACGCCGAGCTTTATGTCGCCGGAGCAACTGGCCGGAAAGAAGGTCGATGGCCGTTCCGACCTGTACTCACTGGGCGTCATGTTGTACCAGTTGCTGGCTGGCGTATTGCCCTTCCGGGGCGAGTCGATGTCGGAATTGATGTTCAAGATTGCCAACGAAGAGGCTACCGACATTCGCTTGGTGCGACCCGAGCTGCCGGAAAGCCTGGCCAATGTCGTGGCGCTGTCTTTAAGCAAGCGGCCCGAGACGCGTTACCAGACCGGAGACCAGTTTGCGGCAGATTTGCGTGCGGTTGATGGCGGAAGCGCCCAAACTGCTTCGCGGCTGCCAGATAATCAGGCTCAGGAGATTCGAAACGGCATGGAGCAGACCATGCCCTTTGATGCGACGGTTCCCAACATGCCGGCCAGCCCAGCGCCCTCGGCCCGCAGCACCGATATTGAAATATAAAGACACTGATGCATTACAAATTTTGCGCAAAAACCGATACCGGACGGGCCCGTGACAACAACGAGGACGCTGTTGCCTTTGACGAAGAAATGCAAGTAGCGGTGTTGGCCGATGGAATGGGGGGCTACAACGCAGGTGAAGTCGCCAGTGGCATGGCTACGGCCTTCATCAAGTCCGAGCTGCACCGCTGGCTGGAAGAGGCCGGTGCGGTGGCACGCTCCAAGGATGTACGGCGCGCCATGGAAATTTGCGTGGAAAGCGCCAACGCTTCCATCCTGCACGCGGCCCACAGCAACTCCCAGTACGCGGGCATGGGTACGACGCTGGTGGTGGGCGTGTTCCGCGAAGATGGCCTGATGCTGGGCCACATCGGTGACTCGCGTTGCTACCGTTTTCGCGCCGGCGTTCTGGAGCAGATCACCCGCGACCATTCGCTGCTGCAGGAGCAACTCGATGCCGGTCTGGTGACGCCCGAACAGGCGCAAACCTCCAATATCCGCAATCTGGTGACCCGGGCCTTGGGTGTGGAAGAGTCGGTTTTGCTCGAGGTCAATGAAATTCCGGTGCAGGTCGGCGACGTTTACCTGATGTGTTCCGATGGCTTGTCGGACATGGTGGTGGATTCGTCCATCGCTAAAATCTTGGCAACCGAGACCGGACTGGAGCACAAGGCACAGATGCTGATCGATGCCGCCAATGCCAATGGTGGGCGGGACAATATTTCTGTTCTGATGACCGAAGTGTCCGAGGCCAGTGAAAAGCGGGGTCTAATCGCGAGATTGCTAGGAAAATAGCGCGCGTTTTAGATTTCCAGAATCAAATTACAGGAAAAGGAGCCGGTCATGCCGAAGATGATCGTTTCGATCGACGAAGTGGTTATTAAGGAAGTGCAGATTACCAAGGACAAAACCACCTTGGGTCGCAGGCCTTATAACGATATCGTGATCGACAATCTGGCGGTCAGTGGGGAACACGCGGTCATTCTTATGAGCGGATCCGAGGTGGTGCTGGAGGACCTGAACAGCACCAATGGAACCTATGTCAACGGCAAGGCGATCAAGAAGCAGGCCTTGCTCAATGGCGACTCCATCGACGTTGGTAAATACAAGATCAAATTTATCGGCGATGTGTCTTCCACCAGTTTTGACAAAACCATGGTGGTACAACCCGGCCAGATGCCTGGCGTCAGCGCCGCACCGGTACGACCACCGGCTGCAGAAGCACCTGCTGCCAGTGCGCCGCCCGCGCCTGAGTCCGTGGCGCCCTTGAAGGCCGCTTCGATCAAGGTGCTAACCGGCGCTGCCGCGGGACGCGAAGTACCCCTGACCAAGGTGGTAACCACCATTGGCAAGCCGGCGGTTGCGGTCGCCGCGATCACCAAACGCCACCACGGCTTTGTGGTGCACCATGTAGAAGGTGGCGGTAGCCCAACCTTGAACGGGCAGACCATTACCTCCGATCCGGTGCCCCTGAAGCATGGCGACGTGATCGAACTGGCGGGTACCCAGATGCAGTTCGTGCAAGTCTGAACGCCGGCGCTGGATAGTCGGCCAGCCCAGTCAAGCCCTTGGATTGCGTTCGATGCAAACCATTTCCAAGCACTGGCCGCGCATTGCAGTCACTCTTCTGCCGCTGATACTGGCTCTGCTGCACGCCGTGGGCTTATGGCACCTGACGGTGCTGCAAAAGCTGGATGACATCATTTATGACGCGCGATTAAAGGCCACCGCACCCAACACCCTGGATGAGCGCATCGTCATCATTGATATTGATGAAAAGAGCTTGGCCGAAGTAGGGCGCTGGCCCTGGGGACGCAATCGCATGGCGCAGCTCACGGAGGAGCTGTTTGAGCAACAAAAGATTGCCATCGTCGGATTTGACGTGGTCTTTGCCGAGGCCGATGGCAGCTCCGGTCTGCCGCAACTTCAGGCGCTGGCCAGCAAGGAGCTCAAGGACCAGACGGCCTTTGTGGATCGTCTGCGAACCTTGCAACCGCAGCTCGATTACGACGGTCAGTTTGCACGGGCGCTCGCCAACCGGCCGGTGGTGCTGGGTTATTACCTGAACAGTGACGCCAAGGCCCATACCAGCGGGGTATTGCCCGAGCCGGTCATCCTCGCGGAGTCGTTGGCCGGGCGGGTCATTCCTTCTACTTCGTGGACCGGGTTTGGCTCCAACCTTGAAGTGCTGGCCCAGGCGGCGCCTGCCGCTGGGTTTTTCAATTCGATTACCGATCCCGATGGGGTCGTGCGTTCGTTGCCGTTGCTGGCGGAATACAAGGGCCACTACTACGAGTCGCTGGCGCTCAGCATGTTTCGCATGATTGCCGGATCACCCACGGTGGCGCCGGGCTTTTCCAATGAGCGCTTCCTGTCGCAGACCTACCAGGGCATGGACCGGGTGTTGCTCAAGAAAGGTGACAAGAGCCTGGCGATTCCGGTCGACGCGCGGGTGGCAACGCTGGTGCCCTTTCGGGGGCGTGGCGGTGCGACGGGGGGCTCCTTTAAATACATATCGGCCTCCGATCTCTTGGCCAAACGCCTGCCTGCGGCCAGCCTGCAGGACAAAATCGTGTTGGTGGGCACAACGGCCCCCGGCTTGCTCGACCTGCGCGTGACGCCCATGAGCGAGGCCTACCCCGGGGTGGAAACCCATGCCAATCTCATCTCCGGGCTGCTCGATGGCAACGCGCTGTTGCGGCCCGACTATGTGCTGGGATACGAGGTGCTGAGTCTGATCGTCGCCGGCTTGATTCTGGCGTTTGGTTTGCCCTTGTTGCCAGCGTTGCAGGCCGTGGGTTTGAGCGTGGCCGTCACGCTGGCCATGACCGGCCTCAACTTCTGGCTGTATGACGCCTATGGACTGGTGCTACCGTTGGCGTCGGCGCTCAGCATGGCGCTGACGGCGTTTGGCCTGAACATGAGTTATGGCTACTTTGTGGAGAGCCGTACCAAGCGCGAGTTGGCCAATTTGTTTGGCACCTATGTGCCGCCGGAATTGGTGGATGAGATGGTCAAAGACCCCGACGCCTATTCCATGAAGGCCAGTAACCGGGAACTTACGGTCATGTTTTGCGACATGCGCGGCTTCACCAAGATGTCTGAAAAGATGGAGCCCACCCAACTGCAGGGCTTGCTGACGGGTGTCTTTAGCAACCTGACTTCGCTGATCCGTCAAAACAAGGGAACCATTGACAAGTACATGGGCGACTGCGTGATGGCCTTCTGGGGCGCGCCCGTGGAAACACCGGATCACGCCCGGCTGGCCGTGAAATCGGCGATTGAAATGACGTTTGCCGTGCGCGATATCAATGCCGACCACCGCGCCAAGGGCTTGCCGGAAATTGGCATCGGGATTGGCCTGAATACGGGGCCCATGTGCGTGGGCGACATGGGTTCTAACATCCGCCGGGCCTACACGGTGATTGGAGACAGCGTGAATCTGGGCTCCCGCCTGGAGGGCCTTTCCAAAGCCTACGGGGTAGAAATTGTGGTGAGCGACTCAACCCGCCAATTGGCCCCGGAGTTTGCCTGGGAAGAATTGGACCTTGTGCGCGTGAAGGGCAAGGCGCAGGCCGTTGCCATTTTTTACCCGCTCGGCCCGGTCAGCCAGTTGAGCGATGGTGCACAAAACGAGCTGTCTATTTGGGGCAAGTTTCTCAAAGCGTATCGCAATCAGGACTGGGATCAAGCAGAATTGATGCTGGTGAATTTGATGCGCATCAACCCCAACAAGTACCTTTATCAGCTTTACTCGGAGCGTGTCGCATCGATGCGCCTGCTGCCGTTTGACCCTGAGTGGGACGGCGCCACCAACTTTGAAACCAAATGAGGCCAGTGTCTTGAAAGTCCGCGTACTCGGTTGTTCCGGCGCTATTGCCAAAGACTGCAGAACCACGTCGTTTTTGATTGATGACGATGTGCTGGTGGATGCAGGAACCGGCGTGGGCGACCTGACGATCGACGAAATGCAGCGCGTGCACAGCGTGCTGCTGACCCATTCGCATCTGGACCATGTGGCCGCGTTGCCGCTCATGTTGGATACGGTGGCGTCCCTGCGCAAGGAACCGCTCAAGGTGTATGCCCTGGCGGGCACCATTGCCGCACTGAAAACCCATGTATTCAATGACGTCATCTGGCCGGACTTCACGCGCATTCCCTCGGTGGATAACCCGTTTGTGCGTTTTTACGAGATCAGTTGCGGACAGACGCTGGAGTTTGCCAACAAGGTGGTCGAGGTGCTCCCGGCGGTGCACACGGTGCCAGCCGTGGGCTATGCGATTGCCTCGGGCAACGGCTGCTGGGTATTCAGCGGTGACACCGAACGCAATGCCGCCTTCTGGCAGCGGGTCAATCAATTGCGGGTGGCGATGCTGGTCATAGAGACTGCCTTTAGCAACCGCGAAAAAGATCTGGCCCGGCGCAGCCTGCATTTGTCGCCCGAGTCGCTGGCGCAAGAGCTTGATTGCATCGACAAAGAAAAGCGCTTCCCCATTTACATCACCCATACCAAGCCGAAAGAAACCGACATGATCATGTCGGAAATTCAGCGTTTCGATCAGACCATGCCGTTCGGCGCCCATGTGACGCACGACATTCGCTGGTTGCGTGCCGGTCAGGAGTTCGAGCTATGAGCGCCGTGCTGCCAAACATGGGCGCTGAAAATTCGGCGGAACTGGCCTTTTTTGAGTCGCAAAAGCTGCCCTCACAAAAGCGGGGCATGACCTTTGAGGCCCTGTTTTATCGCCAGTTGCACCAGGTCACGGCGCGTATTCACGACACCGAAAACGTCGAGCAGATCATGCTCGAGACCAGCCAGGACATCTGCAAGCTGTTGAATGCCGACCGACTGACGCTGTACGCGGTCAATGAAGACCGGATGTCGATCGTGTCCAAGATCAAGACCGGCCTCAACAGCAGCCGCGACCTCAAGCTGCCCATTTCGCCGCAAAGCCTGGCGGGTTATGTGGCCTACAGCAAGAAGGCGCTGAACCTGCCCGATGTGTATGACGACGATGCGCTCAAGCGCATTCATCCGTCCCTTACCTTCTTGAAAGAGGTCGACCGCCGGTCCGGCTACCGTACGCGCCAAATGCTGGTGGCGCCCATTCTGGATGGCGAAACCCTGCTTGGGGTGTTGCAGGTCATTAACAACAAGAGTGACGAACCGTTTGGGGCGCTCGAACTTGATGGCGTTGCTGAGGTCTGCAAGACGTTGGCCACCGCCATCCGGCAGCGGGCCACCAAGGTTGAAGACGGGCCGCGCCGCAAAGCGACCAAGTTCGACGGGCTGGTCGCCGATGGCTTGCTGACCGAAGAAGAACTGGTGCAATGCGTCCATGACGCGCGCAAGGAAGAAGAGTCGGTCGAGGCGCTGCTGATTCGCAACTACAAAATCAAGCCGGTTCAGGTTGGCGCCGCCTTGTCGAAATTCTTTGGCGTGCCGTATGAACCCTTCAATGCGGGACGCATTCGCTCGGAGTCGATGCATGGCGTCCTCAAGCGCGAGTTTGTGGAAGAGCAGGGCTGGATTCCGTTGGAAGATTCGCCGGAGGGGCTGCTGGTCATGTGCCGCGACCCGGAGGCCGTGCGCGGTTCGCGCATCGTTCCACAGGTGTTTCCGCGCATTACCAAGTTTGCGTACCGGGTCAGCACCCTGCATGACTTTGAGTTGACCCTGGCCCAGCTTTTTGGCGCAGCCATCGACAACACCTCGATTGACCAGTTGCTGGCCGATATGGATGGCGGCCCGATCGATGACGGCAGCAACGACGACTCGCTGGAGTCGGCTGCAGCCGACAACGAGTTGGTGAAGTTTGTTAACAAGGTCATCATCGATGCCTACAACCAGAAGGCGTCGGACATTCACATCGAACCGATGCCGGGCAAGTTCAAGACCGGCATTCGCTTCCGCATTGATGGCAGCCTGATTCCGTATATTGAAGTGCCGGCCCACTTCCGGCAGGCCATGGTGACGCGCCTGAAGATCATGTGCGACCTGGATATTTCCGAGCGCCGCAAGCCGCAGGACGGAAAGATCAAGTTTAAGAAATACGGCCCGCTCGACATTGAGCTGCGGGTGGCGACCATCCCGTCGGCTGGAGGCGTGGAAGACGTGGTCATGCGGATTCTGGCTGCGGGCGAACCGATTCCGCTGGAAAAGCTGGGCCTCACCCCGCACAACAAGACGCGCCTGGAGGCCACGGTCAGCAAACCGTATGGCCTGTTTTATGTTTGCGGCCCGACCGGTTCGGGTAAGACCACCACGCTGCACTCGATCCTGAAGTTCCTCAACACGCCCGACACCAAGATCTGGACGGCCGAGGACCCGGTTGAAATTACGCAAAAAGGCCTGCGCCAGGTGCAGATCAACAAGAAGGCCGGCATCGACTTCGCGCTGATCATGCGGGCGTTTTTGCGTGCCGACCCGGACATCATCATGGTTGGCGAGTCGCGCGACAAGGAAACCGTGTCCATGGGCGTGGAAGCGTCGCTCACCGGCCACCTGGTGTTTTCGACCTTGCACACCAACTCGGCGCCCGAGTCCATCACCCGCTTGATGGACATGGGCATGGACCCGTTTAACTTTGCCGATGCGCTGTTGGGCATCCTGGCCCAGCGCCTGGCCAAACGCCTGTGCGACTGCAAGGAAGCCTACGTGCCGGACGCAGAAGAGCTGCGCCTGTTTGCCGCCGAATACGCCGAAGAGCTGCGTCACTCCAAGGCCTGGACCGCCGACTACGCCGGCGAAAGCAAGAAGATGGTCGACCAGTGGACCCAGACCTACGGTGAAAACGGCCAGATCCGGTTGTACCGCGCCGTCGGCTGCGACAAGTGCAACAAGACCGGCTACAAAGGCCGCGTCGGCCTGCATGAATTGCTGGTGGCAGACGATCTCGTCAAAAAGCTGATTCAGGAACGCGCCCGCGTCGCCGAACTGTTTGCCGCCTCCGTCGAAGGTGGCATGCGGACCCTGAAGATGGACGGCATGGAAAAAATCATGATGGGCCTGACCGACCTGAAGATGGTCCGGCAGGTCTGCATCAAGTAACGGGCGGGGCTGACAAAATTGTCACTGCTGTCGAAGTTTGTCAGGTGTTAATGGGATGTGACGCGCATTTGGTCACTAATTGCAGCCAATTCAGTAAAAGCGAAACCCAAATAGCATGGCACAGAATCTGCTGATAGCAGGGTCCTTAACTTTTTCACTCAAGGAGCTGATATGAAACGTTCTATGCAAAAGGGTTTCACCCTGATCGAACTGATGATCGTCGTGGCGATTATTGGTATTCTGGCTGCGGTGGCGTTGCCGGCTTATCAAGACTACACGGTCAAGGCAAAAGTCACCGAAGTAAATAGCGTGGTCGCTCCGGCAACAACCGCCTCAGGACTAGCATGCAGCGAGCAGACGATTCCTTCCGCCGCGACAGCCGACTTGAATGCTTCGTTGGGGTTGCCCGCTAAAGGTTCTATCACTGGTACCTATGTTACAGAGGTGCTGGTTTCAAATACGAGTGCTACTGAGATTGTTGTTACTGCAAAAATGGCTGCTATCGGTAGTTCTGTAACTGCCGGGGACACTGTTATTTATACCGGAACCTGCAGTGCAGGTGCAGGTTTGAAATGGGCCATTACCGGTACGGTCAATGCCAAGTACTTGCCAAAAGGTTAATTTAGTCTGATTCAAAAAATGGCACGCAAGTGCCATTTTTTTTGCCTGAATTTTCTTCAACGGTATTTATGAACTCGGTTGGCTGGGTTGTATGGTCATGTGTACTTTCGCTGGTCTGGCTGCTGCCTAACCATTACATGCCCTGGTTGTCATTTCATGCGGATCTGTTGTGCGCGGTAGTACTGACAATCGCCACACTGCCACTGATTCAGAATTCATTCAGAAAATCACACTGTGGAATTCTTTCATTGCTAAGCGGATTGGCAGCACTCGTCATTGGCATTCAATATGCTTTCGGACAAATACACCAAATGGGCACCGCATGGATTGGGATCGCCTATTTGACGGGCTTCATATGGGCCATTCAAACCGGTAAATACTGGCAGATAAACCGAAACGGCTTAGCGGCAGATGCCATTTTCTTGGCCATCGGCATTGCTTCCATTGTTTCGGTAGGGCTCCAGTTACAACAGTGGTTTGTTCTGGACGGACTGTTCCTTTGGACGATGGGCGGCGACTCGCTACGTCCACACGCGAATTTAGGCCAAGCGAATCAACTGGGAACTCTGCTGCTCTGGGGTTTGCTAGCGGGGGCTTGGGGCGTAGTGCGAGGGTATATCCGCACGAATATTGCAGGTTTGACTGGAGCCTTTTTGTTGTTTGGTATCGGTTTGACTGGCTCTCGCATTGCTTGGCTCAATGTTGGGGTTTTGATTGGAGTCGTATGGTTTTGTCGCAGTTGGTGGGGTAAGGGCAAAGCCCATTGGGTGGTAACTGGACTGGGTGTGTATTTTCTGGCCTGCGTGGTTTTTCAAGGTTTGATTCAGCACTGGGACCAGGGCGGTTTAGCTATGGTTGGGATGAATGAAAATTTCAACCGTCCGAGTGGTTCAATTCGCATTGCGGCATGGTCAGCATTTGCCGACGCCGCTCTTCGTCGGCCTTGGCCAGCGCATCCGAATCGATTTCGATACGCCGTGACAGAAATAGCTCACCACCACAGGTAATGGTCAGCAGACCGTCGCCTTGAGTCAGCGCCAGGAAAGCCAGGCCCCGATTTTCTTCCTCGAAGAGAACGGCGACATTGCGCACGGCCATCTCGGGAATATCGATGGCTTCGAGCGGAATCTTCTTTTCGTGAAAAAGCGCCATACGCTCGCCCACTATCCCTGCCGGCGCG
>ERZ1034361.1101-NODE-1101-length-15276-cov-3.063294_pt1 | contig 15276 bp, 13 predicted proteins | sample MGYA00520617_ERZ1034361 | MGnify/ENA primary metagenome ERZ1034361 (study PRJEB33736, sample SAMEA104284507) | Azolla filiculoides | biome: Urban; feature: Water surface; material: Ditch water | place: Netherlands | collected 2015-10-28 | depth 0-0.1 m ... | reverse complement strand
CCACCAGATTCAAAGATTCGAAGTTTATTTTGGTATATGTCAATTGTTATGCCAGAACCAGCAATTGTTGTATTTGTTAGGGCTTTTTCAAGAAGAAGTTCACCACCTTCATCGCCACCAGCAGCTTTAGCCGTAAGTTTACCTTCAACTAATGGATCTACTAAGGTCTTATTTGATAGAGTTTGGGTGCCAGCAAGGGTAACAACAGAAGAATCTTCTGTAAAACTTTTGATTGCGTTTGACGCATCTTTGAAATATAATTTGCCGTCAGCATAGTTGAGGGCCAACTCGCCATACGCCAAATCCACCGTGGCAGGAATCTTCCCGAGAACGGACGATTTTTTAAGTAAAACTTTTTGAGACATAATCTACCCTAAAAAGGATTCAAGAAGGAGGGATAAAAATCCCTCCAGTACTAATTATTTATTAATACTCACCGCCATCAATATCTCCCCAAACTGGAAGACCAGATGAATTGATTTGTAGAACTTTACCTTCAGCCCCAGCAACTAATTTAGATAAACTACCAGATACGTTACCATATAGTAAATCACCTGTAGAGTAACTAGTTAAACCAGTACCACCCTTATTAGTAGCAATTGTATCAGCATTCCAAGTACCAGTTGTGATAGTACCTAATGTATTGATTGATGTTTGACCAGCATATAATGAAGCAATTGTAACTTGGTTTGAACCATTTATTTCAATCGAATTACTATTAGTATCAATACTTAGAACGCCATTTGAGTATGATAAGCCATCACCTGAAATAGTTGATTTAAGTTGAAGCGCATCAGAAACAATTTCAATGCCGCCATTAGTAGCAACTTTAACAAAGAATTCTGTACCAGATTGACCTAAACCTGCACCAGCTGAGTAAGCACCAGCACCAGAGAATTGTACCCAAGATTGACCAGTGAAACTAGATAATGCTTGATTAGATTGTGTCCAACCAGTATCAGCATAAACAGTACCATCAATAACGAATACTGATGAACCAACTAATTCTTGATAAGCATCTGCATCAGTTGAACGTGTTAAAGTATATGTTGAACCATTGTCTGAATAAACATAGATACCATTTTCGGCATCGACCGTTTGGCTAGTTAATAATACTCTGAAACCATTATGAACACTTGTTAATGTAGCATAACTGTCAATATCTACAGTATTGGTATTTCCTGATAAAGCAACATTAGAATCAGCTAATAAGTTAACTGCATTTTTCCATGTTAAACCAGTAACAGCATTGTCAACATAGTTTTTAGTAGCTACATCAGATGGGTTAACTGGTTCAGCTACATTGGTAATTTTAGCACCAGAAACATCAATATCACCAGTACCATTTGGATTAAGTACGATATCACCATTGGCGTTTGTTGATTGGATCTCATTACCATTGATGTTTAAGTTATCTACTTCTAACTCTGTTACACCTAAAATTTGTGTAGATGTTGCACCAAGAGCTACTGTAGTAGAACCAAATGTTACTGAATCATTAGCTAATTGTGAATTAGATACACCACCAGATTTAATGGTTACATCACCAGAAGTAACAGTGAAACTATTAGTATTGAATGTTGCAACACCGGCATTTGTATCGGTTGCTAATTCAGCAGAAATTGTAATTGTACCAGAAGCAACATTTGTATCAATGCCTTCGCCACCAGCAATTGTGTATGAACCACCACCAGCAATTGAATCAACACCAGAATCACCATATAGGTTGAATGCTGTTGAGATACTTACAGTTGATGCGGCAGTTAAACGGCCTTTGCTATCAACAGTGAATGTAGGAATTTCAGTAGCTGAACCATAAGAACCGGCAGTTACTGTAGTATCAATAAGAGCTAAAGAAGTAGTACCAGCACCACTATCAAATGTGATATCAATTTCTGAACTATCAACTAATGAACCGCCAGAAACGTTTTGAATATAATCATGTAATGAAGATGAACCAATGTATAGATTGGTAACTACTGTTTTATTAGATCCAGCAGGGGTAATATTAATATCACCCATAAGTGATGTAAGAGTATTACCAGATAATTTTAAATTACCAAGAGTTAATTCGTCTGTAGCTTTATTTGAATTAACAATGATTGCTTTACCACCGGTAGTAGTACCTGGGGTAGTGCTTAATAGATCAGTGTAGAATGTACCGCCAATGACATCAATATTGGCAGCAACGCCATTAACGTCTTCGATACCAGTACCTATGTATAACTTGTTACTCTGCCATGAATAGGCTAACTCACCAGCAGCTAAACCACTGGAAGGAGCGGCGCTAGAACCGGAACGTTTAATTTTTATAGTTGATGCCATTTTTATTATTTCCCTTAGAAAAATCCACCGTTCATGTACTGGTCTTCTAAATCTAGAGTGCTAGTCCATTTATTGGTTGTTGTTTTGTATACTAATACTGATCCATTTTTTAAATTTGATAAATCTACATCTGCAATAGACGCCATTGATTCAATCACCACAGGGTTCGCCAATGCCGTGGTAGCCGTTACTAAACTCGTATCTTCTACTGTGACTATTAAAGGATCTGCCATTTTAAATCTGCGTAATTTGTGGGGTTACTGTTACTACGCCTTCTACTACTCTAGTTCTAGAGCCAGTTGGAGCTGTAATCTCTACATCATATAAGTATCTTCCAGGAGGAATGGCTTCAGATTGAATTGGAGTTAATTCCAATCTAACTTGACCAGCAACTGGTGTCAAAACTGAGGCATTAAAATTATATGCAACAGATGACTGATACGATTTTCTTAATTGTGATTTTACGGTATAACCAGTAAGATTAAGTGGTGCGCCAGTATTTGATGCCACAGTAATAATATTACTATAACTTGACCCTGCATCCACAAAAAGGTTACTGATTGTTGCCATATTTACTCTCTAAATTATTTATTATTTATATACATTCAAATGTGGCATTGATTATACCACATCCCCGGATAGACGTTTTGCTGCTTCCTGTACCAATAAATCATCGGCGGCAATAAAAGCGGCAACTTCTTCTGATGTGAGTTGTATATAAGTAGGTTTAATTAAATGGTCTTGAGATTTGTTGTCTTCGTACGCATAAATTCTGTTTGTTGCTGGATCTTTATATAATTTCATATTATTTCCTAAATTTAGATATTAACGTAATTCGGCTATAATACTGGTAGAATTGGTACGGTATTGGGCGCCATTTGGAACTATAACTGTTATACTATTAGCCGCATTATTTACTGTACTTTGGCCTGCTAAAACATCATTAACATAGATTTGTAATGTGCCAGCACCATACAATGAAACCATAATAGGTTTACCCGTTGAATTAGTATAAGTAACACCGCCAGTTCTAGTTACTGCTTGCCATGTTTGACCATCACCTATACCTCCAGTAGGAGCTTGACTAACCCAGCCAGATCCATTAGAAGTAAGAACATTTCCAGCAGTGCTAGGTGAAGATAAACCAGTACCACCCGCAGTGGCACTTAATGTACCAGTTAATGCAGCAACTGGAATAGTAGTTGAGGCAGTAAATGCACTAGTACCATTTCCTATTAAGTAACCAGTTAATGCTGTTGTACCTGATCCGCCAGAATTAACTGATAATGGTGGACTTAATGTATCTATTACTTGACTTTTTATTTTTGTTATTGGCATCTTTAATCCTTAAAGTTTCATAATATAGCAAAGAGCATAGTATGGCGGCATATTTGCACCGTAACCGCTAGAACCTGCTCCATAAACATAAGTATCTGTTGTTGTGCTTACAGTAATTCCAGTTGTTGAAGCAGGTATAGTTACTCCACTAGGAGCAACACCATCATTACCATTTACAAGTTTACCGGTATTAGTTTCACCGTTCGACATACTAGTTACGGAATGCGTATGACCAGGATCTGAAACACTAGATAAAGATGAAGAATATGCACCATGACTATGGCTTACTACTATAGCATCTGGGCTACCACCAGTTGAACCTGGATTATAGAAACTTCCAGCGCCAACAACAAATCTATTACGCAAATCTGGTGTATTATTGGAACCATTACATAATACCCAACCAGGTGGGATATTCGCTTGAGCTCCACTCCATAAAATAATACCACCAGATGGAACAATATACGGACTAATTTCTGTTAATAGTTCTACAATTGCATTTTGAACATTAGTAGATGATAATGTAGATGTTGGACTAAACGAAACATCTGCTGCAGTATAGTTGTAGTTTACAAATCCATCAACTTCTGCCATTACCAATGTGCCGGCAACAACTCCATCGGTTAATGTAAATGAGGTTGTACTAGTTTCGCTATATGCTGAGTTAAATTGACGTACGCCATCAATATAAACTCTTAATTGACTTGCACCAGGAACATATGTTCCAACACCACTAAATACAGTTTGGCCAGCAGTTGCAGTGTAAAAGTTTCTAGTTGAGTTAACTCTAGTACCAGATAGTTGCAATGAACCAGTTTCTGCTGCCCAATAATAAGAACCCGCTCCGGCGGTTTTTAACACTTGACCATTAGTACCACCAGCCGGAAGTAAGTTAGTAAGTGCTTGAGCTTGACTACTAGCACCAGTACCGCCGTTAGGAATAGCAGCAACACCAGTAATATTTGTTGCATTTCCCAAAAGAGAACCAGATACTGTACCAATAACATTACCAATTAGATTTGCGGTAATAGTACCAGCTGCAAAACTACCAGTTGCATCTCTAGAAACTACAGTAGAATGAACGTTTGCAGAACCAACATCAAGGCTTTTTAAAGTTGAAGCATTTAAACCAGAATCATTTACATCTACTGTTTTTAATTTAAGTAGAATATCGGGAGCATTGTATGATAATGTGTTTAATTTGTTACCAACCTCAATATTTAAATTTGAAAAGTTGTCATCCACCTCTTGGGTGGTTAATGGTGATCCCTTAATGCTTCTTAATGTTATATTTGCCATTGCTATTCTCTTGTGTTTTTAATATTTATTTTAAATTCTCTCTATATAATGATTAATGTCATCAATAGTGAAAATATAAAATAAAAATTTAGTTTTGCCTTCGTTTAATTGTTTTAATAACCTATGTCTACCATCAATTAATCTATATGGTTTATTATATGGGTTATGCATTCCTTCTATAACAAAAAGAGGATAATTTATATCCGCTAATTTATATCTAACACTGTCAACATCAATATTATCTAATGGTTTATATGCAACTTCATCTAAATATAATTCAATTGGGTTTAATTTCTTATATTTTATTAATGGATATAGTTTAGATGTTATAATTCTCGCAGGTCCTATTGATTCAAGTTCCCAATCATTTTCCATTATATGTATCATTTTGGAAATAACCTAAACCCAAAACTATATCTATTACAATTACTATATACACAATGCCAATAATATGGCTTAGAATCCACTACATCAAATACTCTTACATTTAATTTTTCTAAATCCCAGTCAGTTACTATTTCGCCATTTGTATAAGATCTAAAAAAAGATTTATTTGGTTCATCTACGTATGTAATATAAACGTGTTTCTCTGGTTTATCTGAATTGGTATGCCAACTCATATATCCACCCTTTGGGTAATAAAAATGCCCACTAACTATTGGCACATATTCAGGAAACAACTTTTCCACATATGAATATAATTTATCTGATATTTTTAAATGATTAAAATTATACATATAACGATACTCACCTATAACAGTATCATTATCTTTTACCTTATCTAAATACTCAGTTGAAACATAATATTCTCCATCAGCCTTTGGTTTTTCATTACGGCGTTGGGAATGATAATTAATTAAATCTATATTCTTTTCTATTATATTTTTAATATCATTTAAATTTTGGTTCATATTTAGCTTTATAATCAACAAACAACTCAATAGGTGTAGTCTTCCAAATTTCTTTTAGCGTTTCTCTTCCCTCTAATGATACGGTAAGAGTAATGTCTCTTAATTTAATTTTATCTGCTTCTATTTCAGAAACTAATTCAGTTTTACCAGAAATTAAAGCTCTTGTCTGTAGTGAATCTAAAATAGCAAGTAAATCGGAACGTTTTACTCTTATATCTTCTAAGATTGAAATTTCTGCAATTGGTTTATTTAATAGAACTTCAGTACCAGCACTATTAAATTTAAATAATTCTATATGATACAAATTTGCGGTTTGTTCTAAGTCATCTGGTAAAAAATCTTCTACGACTGTGTTAGAATCACTTGGTACAATTCCAAGTGAAATTAATTCGCTAACTGGTTTATCAGTTATAATTGTAGATAATTTTCCAGTAGAAGGAACCGGAGTAAAGTAAACTATTTTTTGCATATTAATATACCACCACTGTTATACGATTAGGATCAACGCTAAAGGCAGCAAATGTAGAAATCCAGTTAGCATCGTTACCGCCGCCTTGTACATAAGATGAATTATAACGTTTAATTGATCTTACTAAGAAATTTGATGCAGAAATATTTTGTGTACTAATTGCTTGAATAGCCATGTAACCTGGGCTATAACTTGTATCACCCCATTCATTACCGTCGTCAACTGCACCAACTAAGGGTGCATAATATTCATTACCAGTTTGAATAGACGGATCAAGGTAGATAGTATAACTACCAACGCCATTTCTAGAAAGATATAATTTATTAGATGCATATACACCGCCAGAAGCAGGGTGAAAACTTATATAACCCTTTGCGGTAACTAAAGCATTAACTCTTGCCTCAATAGGATTAATTCTAGCATTCAGCACATTAACTGAATAATCAATTTTTGAGTCAAGCGGATTGGTTATTGAGCTCACGTGAGTATGAGTTGCAATAATACCCGATTCATTAGGAGCCGTTAAAATTCTAGTTGTATTTGCAGAAATATTAGAAATTTGGAATTGTAATTTTTTACTAATATCTATGTTATCGGCAATTGTTAATCTATCATCAAGAAATGTTTGTACACCGGACCAAGTAATATCGCTACTATTGATATTTACTGAACCGCCTAAAGATACTACATTACCATTAATGGTAATTGTACTATTAGTTAATGATGTATTAGGAATACTTGTTACTTTAGAACCAGCAAGAGAAGTAATCCAGGTTGGGTTAGCATATGAACCAGTAGTTACTACACCATTAGTAACTGTTCCAGTAACATTACCTAAAACATTACCATTTAAAAATGCAGTAATAGTGCCAGCAGAAAAGTTACCAGAAGCATCTCTAGAAACTACAGTAGAAGGGGTATTAGCAGATGCAGTCGTCATTCCATCCAATAAATCTGAGTCTAAACCAGATCCAGATCCATCTACGGTTTTTAATTTTAATAATACGTCAGCGGCAGTATAAGCTGTTGCTAGTAATCTTGTTTGGACATCATCATTCAAATTAGTGAAATTGGTATCAATCTCATTATTTGTTAATGGTGCCGCTTTGACACTTCTGAGGGTTAAACTAGCCATTTGCCATTCTTCCTATTAGTTCTTCTAATTTATTTATTCTATTGGTTAGATCATCTATTAATTGATCTTTAGATTCTAGAGCTTGCCTTCTAGCCCTATGTCTATTTAGTTTAGTAATATCAGTTTCTAGTAGAGCCCCGGTGCCGAGGTCTCTAACTAGTGAATCATTTTGTACCTTAATCATATCCATTATGAATCCAATGCAATTGCTCTCAAATCTCTAACTTTTGGTGAAACTGCAACGTTTGTTGATAACAATACAATCTTAATTTGGAATGCGTTAAATCTAGCAGTAATTGGATTATTTTGTGGAACACCATAACTATTGATTGCTCCTGCTGGAACAAACCGATGTTCTTTATAATCAAAGTCACTGGCAGAAAATGCTACTGCTGTATCTTGTACCATTTCAACCCACGACTCATCGGCAATTGGTGTTACTTTTTCTGATGGTAGAGTTTTATAATAAACTTTAACATTAGTACCAGCTGGTTTGTTTATATCAATAGTAACATACAAATTAGATGCGTCAAACCCAGATGCTAAGTTAATTGGTTTAGTTATATATCTAGCAACAGCATCGCCACCTTGTTTGTTGGTTTCATTTGTTGATGAATTATTAATAATATTTTTAACGGTAATCATTGACAATGCCGCTGAGTCAATCACTGGAGATACTGCATCATCTAGTGTCTGTAGTGTTGCTTTAAGAATTAAACTAGAAAAACCTAAACCAGCTTTTGCTTGTAACTGTCTTAATGAACCAAAATTAATATCTTGGTTAATATCAATTGGGCTAAAGTCTGTATTAGTAGTACTACCATTAGTATATACTGCAGCTTCCCATGTAATTGATGTGCCCGCTGGAGTAATATTAGAGCTGTTTGCATACATTGTTTGATATTCAATTATTGACGCTGGGTCACTAATCTCATATGTAGCAGTACCATTTGTATTAAATACAGCACGTTTTAGTTTAAATACAAGATCTTGATTATCAACTGAAGTCCATGTTGCGGCATTTTGCGAGATAAACAATGACCCGTTATACGGTTGTTTATCAACAAGTTTAGTTCCGCCAACTTGTACTTTACCCATTTCAGCAATCCATACTTCGTATTCATCACATTGTGAAATTAATACGATGGCATAATCAGCAGGAGCTAAGTATAATGGAGCAGGATAACTAAATGTCGTTGGGACACTAGCATCAGCAGAGACATTAATTTGTTCTGCTGCCAATTCAATTTCAGCAAATGGGATAGCATTCCATGATTCAGGATATCCATTAACTGTTCTACGAATTTGTAACTTAACTGGAACAGTATTAGATTTCTTTTTAAAGTAAATATCTATAGATGATACATGGAAACCCTGTGGATATGCTCTAGGATCAATATTAAATGTTTGAGCTAGAGGATCATACCAATGACCTTCAATTGTCGTAACTGCTTGGCGTTGAATTGACCTAGTTGTTAATATATTATCTTGTCTAGTTTGTATAATACCATTTGCAGTATATTTACTTTCACTAGTTGATTTTGATTCAACAACATCATTATTAGGATCATCGATTAGACGGATTGTTCTTTCCCCGGTTCTAAATCTTCCTGCTGGTAAATTAAATACAAATGGAACAACACCAGTTTCATCTGCTATTAAATCTGCACCAAGGTTATATGTTACTGGAGCAGCCGCTACTGTACCTGATCCACCACCAGAACTAGTAAAAGTATTACCAACAGCAATAGGTCCAGTGAAATCATAGAGCGACATATTACGTTTAGTAGCATCTGCTAATAGTGGAGCAGAGTAATATGCTAATTTGGCAGTAGTTCCATTCGAGAATGTTAATGTCTCAAAATTACCATTTATTTCCTTAAACTCATCTACTCCACCACCAGTGATAGTAACCGTTGTTATCATGCGGCATAGGTTACTTACATCTTCATTTTCCACAAAACAATAAACCTTTGTGAGTGGTTTTAAACCTTTTGCGAGGCCAATAATAGTATTAGCTCTAATAAATGGAACAAACTGTACATCTACTACACTAGCTCCCAATGAAACAGTAGATGAACCTAATACATTAGTATTAACTGTAGTTGAAGTTGAAGTTGTTTTCCATATCTTTTTACCACCATTACCACCTGGAAGAACTACTTTGTTTGATATACCTGCTGCGTCTGGTAATTGCACATCAACCACTGCATTTGTTGCTGGTAATTGAGCAGTATCTACCCATTGATCAAATGATGGATATAAGGCAAGTGAACCATTAAATTTAATAATATTAAATGGGTTAATATTAACAGATTTTGTAGCGGTTAATTGTTCAATTGCAGTAGTTTCAGTGTAACTAAGAGATACTAATTCTCCAACTGCAGATGTATTTGTCAAAGACGGTGAATTAAAATAAGAGAAATCAACATTAAATGGAGCTCTCATCTCTTGATTTACTGGGTCAATAGCACAATTAAAGTCCATATTAGCAACTTCGGCAATTGAGTTAGCAGTATAATTCATAGCGCCAAATGAATTCCAACTATTGGAACCATTAAACCAACTTGTCCACCATGACCATTTTCTTTGTGCCCAAGCAGAAGCTCCAGCAGCAAAAATATCTTGTGATGTAAATGGATCTACAGCAAATCCATTTTTGAATTTTTCAAAATTAGATGCATCTGGAATAGAAGTATCTTTAGCTTGCTTTTCAAGTAAAGATAGTTGTGTATAGTATTCAAGATTTTGAATACGTTTATCTAATTTACCAATATCACGCATAGTATAACGTTTATTATCAACGTATTTTACTGATACTTCAGTAAGTTCTCCAGTATATGGTGGAACAACCAATACATAGATATTCATACCATCTGAATTATCCGTAGGAACAGTTGGATAAACCGCGGATACACCTTTCTTAACTTCAAAAGTTTTGTTAGGCATAGCAATAATTTTATCCATACGACCTAAATAGTATTGGTAATCACAATTAAACGTTCCATCTGGGCTAGGTAATTGTGAGTTATTTAGAGTAGTTCCACCATCTGCCTTGCGCGGGCGGAAATCAATACTATCTCTTAAGTTATAAACTTTACCAGTTGCTTGGTCAGTAAATGATGGAATATCTTCATACGGAATACTATATGAATCCACTGAACAGAAACCGTTACCAGTATGTGCAAAGTTTCTATACACTACCAAAAGATTATCAGTGTTAGTTGTAGGAGCTGTTCCAGTTAAAGTCAAGTTGGCCCAGTCATAAAACTCTGCGCGCTGCCCATTATCTAGGGCATATCGAGAAGTAACGTCAGTATATGCTACAGAATTCCATGTAATTGCACCAGTAGTGCCATCAACTGTTACCGTAGAACCGGTATTTGAACCAATATTATATACACCTAAAATATCATACACATCAGAAATACCAGGAGTACCCGATGCGTTTGCAATTACGTCCTTACCACCCAAGGTTTGATTTAGGTTTGTTGTAATTACGCCTTTAGTATAAGAACTCAATACCTTAAGTTTTTCTGATTGTGTATTTGCGTTAATCGATGCCACAATAGTTGCGGTAAACGCAACAGCAGCGCCAATATTAAATGTCGCAGATTGAACTACGCCATTAGATGGAGTTGATAATACAATAGATCTGCTAGATGCAGTAGCAAAAGATAAAACTGTGCCGACAGCAAACGATGATGTGCCTTGTGCTGTAACAACTACATGGTATGCTTGGTTTTTAACTGTATCAGATAAAGTTCCAGATCCAACAAACCGCTCAAGCCCAGTATTTGTGCTAATAGTAGCTTGACCCGATGAGAAGTTAATGGCATTAAAGGTTCTTTGAAATGCATAATCAGATTGGGTTACACCCAATGAACTTCTAATAGTTTTTACGTAATTATTGCTAATAGGGAACACTAAACCAGGAGCATCTGAACCACTTAGGAACGCGTCACCAGTACCACCTACTCTACTTAGAGCATCTACCGTTGAGGTTGCACCCGTAGCAATAATAGTTCTAACATCTTTAAAGAAGTACGTTGCACCCATTACGATATTAAATAAGTATAACTTGTAAATAGCATTAACGCCAGGTGTACCACTTACATAACTAATAAATCTAACATTTGCTGTACCAATTACTGTAGTTGCCGCATTTCTTAATGACACTGGTGTAAACGATGTAGTGTCAAATACTCCACTTAGAGTAGATACAAATACAAAGTTTCCATATGAACAATTAACATCTACATTGTCTGCTTGGTCTATATCTCTGGCTCTGTCGATTGTGATATATTCTTGACTAATTGTTTCGAATTCAAACCCTTTAATGTATGCCTTACCTGGATCCAATGCTGCACTAAACTTAGTTGGGTCGCCATCAACATGATCAATAATTTGTATAGGCCATTCTTTAACTGTGTAATCGCCTGACTCGTCATATGTACGGCGTGCCATTTCTTTACCAATTTCAGAATAAATTGTAGTTTGTTTATTTGTTACTAACTTGCCGTCAACTACCCTTGCAATTTCAAAGAAATTATCAATAGAATCTGATAATTCTTTTGTAGTTAATACTAAATCAATACTAAATCTGTCCGCACCAGGTGCTGCATAGTTAAATGAACCCTGTGCGTTATCTAGTAGGGTATCGTCTTCAACTGAAGAAATAACTATTTGATTAGCAATAAAACCAATATTCTTTGAAGATGTATTAGTATACTTGTCTACCGCAACTACTTGAGCATCGTTATATACAAAATTACCATTTGTAAAAAACACGCCAGGTTGGATTGAGAAAATCATAGCAGAGTTGAATGGCGCTGTTGTTGCTATAGTTGCATTATATACTAAGCCATTTACAGTAACGGATAGAGTTTCGCCTGGCGTAAATTCAGCACCAGATGTAATCTTAACTAATAAAGTATGAGGATCTGTAGTATTAGCTGTTGTTGCTAGTTTAACAAATGCTTTAGTACCAGATGTTGCACCAATAACTTCAGTATTATTGAATTTAGAAATATCAATAGAAGCAGAATTATATGTAGGATCTAATTTGATAGAAAGAATGTCATCCTCAAATGCTCTTTCTGATCCTAACACCACTGTGCCTTCAGTAAAAATGTTTTTACCAAATTTTGCAATTTGATCTTGCAATTGTGTCTGAAGTTGAGTTAATTCTCTCGCTTGAACTGCGTAACCCGGTTTAAATAGAATTCTATAAAACTTTTTGGTTTCATCAAAATTGTCATAATATGGTTCAGCATTGAAATTTAGTGCCATGTTAGTTTTCTTCCACTTATATTTGTTTTATTATTTATTTAAATCGTTAGGATAGTTCTAATTGTAATAATTTGTTCTTCAGATGGGGCAAATGGTTCTCTCACGCTTAAGAACAGGAAGTCACCAGAGAATTGATCGATGGTTCTTTCTTGTACATCAATAACCTCAATTGTATATCCATTTGTAGGTTCTGTTACTACCCCATTTTCATCGGTAACCTTCGAGGTAGTAAGTAGAGTATCACCAATATTTATAGTGAAGTTATTGAATACCGATAATAGAATTTGCGTATCAGTAAATTCAACAATTCTATATTTTTTATACACAGCATTAGCTAGAACTAATAATTGGTCGTATGCTAACTTGGTTTTATCAAAATTGCCAGTTAATAGTACACAACCAGATCCAACATCAGCTTTAAATTTATTATTCGAATTAAATTCAGTAATATTTTTTAATAATCCCGCTTTACGGTAGTCATTTGTAACAGTCATTCCATGGTTTGAATCTCTACCAATTGAACTGTAGAACATTATGGAATTTGCATTTAATTCATCAATTGCATTTCTGCCATGGCCTTTAAGAGGAGACATAATTGCTCTAACAATAGCACCAGATCCATTACCACCAATAACAACATCTGTCCAAGTATATCCATACCCAGTATTTGTCATGGTAATACCAATTACTCTGCCGCCGGCTACCTGAGCAGTTGCAGTAGCACCTATACCATCACCTAGAATACTAACCGTTGCTGCACCATAACCAGTACCGCCATTAATGACCTTCATTGCCTCAATTGTACCTGGCACTGTTAACAATTCTACGTTTGCTTGTAACGTGTCGATACTTCCAGTATTAAACCCAGCGGTTAAAACTGCATAACTAGCATCTGGAGAGTTCGTTGGGGGATGAGTAATATCTTCTTTAATTTGAATATTTGCATTATCGTAACCAATACCACCATCATTAATAATTACATTAGTGATGGATCCATTTGCGTCCAATACAACATCAATATCTGCTTCTGTTTTTTCCATCTCTGGAGATAAGATAGCACGCGCCGCTACATATTGTAATTCAGAGGTGCCGCTAGCAAATGGTCCGCCGCCGATTTGGGTTGGACCAACGTTTGATAATACTCCAGCAGTTTGCACGCTATAGTATCTATTATCAAACTCAATAATTTGGCCATTAAGTACAGCAGAGTTACCCAAAAAATCTATAGCACCCAAGATTGGGGGATCTACTGTAATAACTGGAGCAATTGGATCACCAGTATATCCATATCCAGCAGTTAGTAAAGAAGCAGTAGAAACTCCGCCGCCAGAAATAGTTACTTCGCCAGTAGCAATAAGTTCATTGCCGCTTATTACTGATGGATCTGCAAATGTAATTTGCGGTGTAGTAGTATACCCATCACCTGGGTTGGTAATAACAATACTTTTAATTAGGTATGGATTATTCTTAATGTACCCGTTACCAGTAATTGTAACTATTGGATTAATATACCCCTCACCTGGGTTATCAATAATAATTTGTGTGATTTCGCCATCTACGTAAAATTGATTCTTTAATGCAGTAGTGACTGGAATAAAATCGCTAGTTAGAAATCTATTTCTTAATGAAATAGGAATAGTATACATAAACTTCCAAAGATACCCATCACCAGTAGAAAATGTACTTGTACTAGTACTAGTTGGTTGATTAATTGATGGGCCATTGTTAGCATTAAAAATACACTTATAAACGTTATAATCTGATGTTAACACATAGAATCTAGCATCTTCTAGTCTCACTGCACCTGAGGGTGCAGGTTCATCTGGAGAAAGCGCGTCGTCATACATATCATAAATCTCACCAGAAGTCCAGTTCACTCGTGGAATAACGAATGACACATCTGATGGACCGATAGATTTCATGGTGATAATATCATCACGAACTGCTCTCTCGTATGCATATGAGTCGGTTGGAAATGGCGGTGCAGTTTCATCACTCCAGTTAAGAGTTTTTCCAAGAAAATAGTAATAGTTTGAAGACTTAGTTACTACATCTCGGTACACACCTTCTGCCAATGCTTTGTGCAGAATAGTTTTAATTAGAGAAGATGATGTCGCCATTTACGAACCCTAGACTTAAATTTAAAATTAGCTTACTGTAACAACCCAAGTAACAGCGATAGTGTCACCAGATGCTTTGTTAACTACTGGGAAAGTAGTACGGCAAAGCATAGTACCACCAGAAGAAGCATTGAAAACACCTGCTTCAGTAATAGCACCGTCACCAGTACCAGCTGGGAAAGTAGCAGTATAAGTGATAGTGTTTGTAGAAACTACAGAACCTGATAGTGAAACACGACCAGTTTGAGTTCCAAGAGCAGTATCACCAACAGCTGGAGTACCAGTACCAGTACCGATACCCATATGAGTCATGGCAGCTGGACTGTTAGTAGTTGCAGCAATTTTCGCAGCGATGTGGTTTTTACCAGTAGTAACTACCAAGTTAGG
>ERZ1034361.1100-NODE-1100-length-15286-cov-2.685055_pt1 | contig 15286 bp, 5 predicted proteins | sample MGYA00520617_ERZ1034361 | MGnify/ENA primary metagenome ERZ1034361 (study PRJEB33736, sample SAMEA104284507) | Azolla filiculoides | biome: Urban; feature: Water surface; material: Ditch water | place: Netherlands | collected 2015-10-28 | depth 0-0.1 m ... | reverse complement strand
CCACTTTTATTGAGGTGGCCACCGACGGCTTCATCATCGGCGCCGGTTTTGCGGCGGGCGGTCAGACCGGCACCATCCTGGCCCTGGGCCTGTCGGTGGAGCTGCTGTTTCTGGGGCTGGCGCTGGCCTCCAGTGCCACCTCAGGGCGGCGCATCATTGTCCTGTCGGGCGCCTTGGGCGCCACGGTGCTGCTGTTCTCCGTGCTGGGCAGTGTGTTGCTCACCGGCGCCTCGCACGCGGTGATAGGCGGCACACTGGCTTTCAGTGCAGCGGCGCTGCTGTATCTGGTGACCGAGGAATTGCTGATCGAGGCCCATGAGGTGGAGGAAAAGCCGATCTCTACGCTGGTGCTGTTTGGCGGTTTTCTGGCCTTTTGGAGCATCCAGCTGATAGGGCGCTAAACGAGCCTGGGCCTCGCCCGGCAAAAACCGTACAGGAGTTTGTATGAAGAAGCACTCGCCACCGGTACACCAGATCGAGTTGCGCATCGCGCAGCTTTCGGAGTTGTTCAACTCCATGGACCCGACGCCGTTTCACCATTGCGATCTGGACCGGGATGCCCAGGAGTACCTGGAAAGCTGGGCCATGGGGTTCTCGCACCAGAGCCACTTCCGCATCATTGTGCACATCGAACACATGCCGGAGACCGATCCCGGCCCGCTGGTGGTCGAGGCCATTCACAACTTCTTTAACTACAAGGCCGACATCACCAGGCGCCAGATTCAGCTGCTGCTGCAGGAGGGGCGCACCAGCCTGTGGATCGGGCTGGCCTTTTTGATGCTGTGCCTGCTCGGGGCCGACTTTTTATCGGCTTACACGGCCAATACCTTTTTGCGACTGCTCAAAGAGAGCCTGATCATCGGCGGCTGGGTCGCCATGTGGCGCCCGCTGCAAATCTTTCTCTATGAATGGTGGCCCTCGGTGCGGCGTGGCCGCATCTTCCGCAATCTGGCCAAAGCCAGCGTGCGCGTGACACCTGCCAGCCCGCAGTGAACCGCCCCAACCCGGCTGCCAGTCGCCGAGTTGATTCAGCATGGATTTCTGCGTCCGATATTGGGGCAGAATCAAGCCCAAGATTAACCAGCGCTTACTTCGACCTGGACCGGCACCGTCTATTTCGCTGCGCTACTGCGGGAAGAAATTACGGCCATGCGCGCAAGCTCCTGGATGCATCCCTTGCGCCGCTCGCTCAAGACGCGGATCACCCTGTCGACGCTGGCGATATTTCTGCTCTGTCTGTGGTCGCTGTCCTTCTACATCGCGGACGTCATCCATACCAGCCTGGAGCGCCAGGCCATGGATCAGCAGGCTTCCATCGCCAATCTGGTGGGGGTGGAGATCAACGACCAAATCAACGAGCGTCTGCTGGCCCTGCACCGGGTGGCCAGTGTGCTGACGGGTCGGCATACCCACCATGCGCCGCAGGAGCAACTGGAGTCGATGCCGGAGTTTCTGGCCCTGTTCAACGGCGGTGTTTTTGTCACCGACCTGCGTGGCGTGGCGACTGCGTCGCTGCCCGTGTCGGCCCAGCGCATCGGTGTGTCCTATGCCGAGCGGGACTATTTTCAAAAAGCCTTGCACGAAGGGCGCTCCAACGTTGGCACGCCGGTGATGGGCAAGAAGCTCAATGTGCCGGTGGTGGGCATGGCCACGCCCTTGCGGGACGAACACGGCAAACTGGTCGGCGTGCTGGTGGGCATCGTCAATCTGGAAGCCTCCAGCTTTATGGACAAGCTGGTGAGCAACCGCTATGGCGAGACCGGTGGCTATCTGGTGGTGTCGCGCCCCGCGCGCCTGGTGGTGGCTGCGACCGATAAAGCACGGGTCATGACGCCTGCGGCCAGACCGGGCGTCAGCGCCCTGGTGGATCAATTCATGGCTGGCGTGGATGGCTCCGGCCTGACCGTGAACTCGCAGGGCGTGGAAGTGCTGGCTTCGGCCAAAAGCATTCCGGTGGCGGACTGGTTTTTGGCGGTGAGCCTGCCGACGGCGGAGGCCTTCGCGCTGCTGCATGCGGTGCAGGCGCGCATGATGATCGCAACCCTGCTGCTCAGCGCCTTTGCCACCGGCCTGACCTGGCTGATCCTGCGCCGCCAACTGGCCCCGCTGATGGTGGCTGCACACAGCTTGCAGCGCCAGTCGCGCTCCCGCGCTGCGCCGCAAGCCTTGCCGGTGGAGTCGGAAGATGAAATTGGTGCGCTGATCAAGGGCTTCAATGGCCTGCTGCTGACCCTGAATGTGCACCAAGCCGAATTGCGTGTTGCCGCGGCGGCCTTCGAGTCGCAGGAGGCCATTTTTGTGACCGATGCCCGGTGGGTGATTCTGAAGGTCAATCGCGCCTTCACGAGCATGACCGGTTATTCCTCCGAAGAGGCCCTCGGGCAGTTGCCCCAAGCCCTGCTTAGTTCCAATGAGCAGGATCCTATCCTGTACGACCTGATGGCGCGGCGACTGGAATCTGCAGGTTCCTGGCAGGGTGAGGTGTGGGACCGCCGCAAGTCCGGCGAGTTGTTCCCGATCTGGCTCATGCTGACGGCATTGCGCGACAGTGCGCAGGCGGTCACGCACTATGTGGTCAGCATGCTGGACATCACCGAGCGCAAAGCGGCTGAAAACGAAATCAGGAGCCTGGCCTTTTACGATGTGCTCACCGGCCTGCCGAACCGGCGTCTGTTGATGGACCGGCTCAGCCAGGCGCTGGCGCACAGTGCACGCCACAAGCGTAGTGGCGCACTGCTGTTTCTGGACCTGGACAACTTCAAGGATCTCAACGACACCCTGGGCCACGACAAGGGCGACCAGTTGCTCAAGCAGGTAGCACAGCGCCTGCAACTGTGCGTGCGCGAGGACGACACCGTGGCCCGCCTGGGGGGCGACGAGTTCGTGGTGATGCTGCAGGACTTGAGTGAGGAACCCGCTGCGGCCGCCACGCAGGTGGAGCATGTGGGAGAAAAAATACTCCATGCCCTGAACCAGCCCTATATGCTGACCGACACTACGCATCGCAGCACCCCCAGCATTGGCGTGACCCTGTTCGGGGAGCAGCCCGAGAAGCCCGACGACCTGCTCAAGCGCGCCGATCTGGCCATGTACCAGGCCAAGGCCGCCGGGCGCAACACGCTGCGATTTTTTGATGTGCAGATGCAGACCACGGTGACCCAGCGCGCCGGTTTGGAAGCGGCCCTGCGCGAGGCCGTGGCGCAGCAGCAGTTCCTCCTGTACTACCAGCCGCAAGTGGATGCCGAAGGCCGCATTACCGGCGCCGAGGCTCTGGTGCGCTGGCAGCATCCGGGCCGGGGCATGGTGTTTCCGGGCGAGTTCATTGCGCTGGCCGAGCACACCGGTTTGATTCTGCCCATGGGGCAGTGGATTCTGGATTCGGCCTGCCGCCAGATTGCCCGCTGGGCCGATCTTCCCGGCCTGCAGCAGCTTACGGTGTCGGTCAACGTGAGTGCACTGCAACTCATGCAAACCGATTTTGTGGAGCAGGTTCTGCAGACCCTGGAACAGACCGGGGCCAACCCCGATCGCCTGAAACTGGAGTTGACCGAAGGCGTGCTGGTGTCGGATGTGACCAAGACGATCGACAAAATGCTGGCGCTCAAAGCACGCGGTGTGGGCTTCTCGCTGGATGACTTCGGCACCGGTTATTCATCGCTGGCCTTCCTGAAACTGCTGCCGCTGGACCAGCTCAAAATCGACCAGAGCTTTGTGCGCGACATTCTGGTGGACAGCAACGACGCGGCCATTGCCAAGATGGTGATCGCCCTGGGCGAAAGCCTGAACCTGATGGTGATCGCCGAGGGCGTGGAAACCCGGGAGCAGCGCGAATACCTGGCGCAACACGGTTGCCTGGCCTATCAGGGCTATCTGTTCGGGCGCCCCATGGCGGTGGATGCATTCGAGGCGCTGGTGTGCACGGTAATCCCCCCGATAAACCAAAGTCCCGAGAAGTAGAATTTTCCAAGAAGGAAGTTCTACGTGAAGAAGTCAAGATTTACAGACTGCCATTGCGGCGCAGGAAAAGGCGCTGGAACTTGCCTGAACTCAGGTCCCGGCCTGAAAGTCAACGTGCACCGACAAGCCTTTGCCGTTTGGCCCCTCGGCAATGGATATTTGCGCATGGTGCATCACGGCAATCTTGCGGCAAATGGCCAGACCGAGGCCCGTGCCACTGACGGACTGGTCTGCCAAACGGAAAAAGCGGTTGAATACCTGTTCGCGTTGCGCTTCCGGTATGCCCGGGCCATCGTCGCTGACCGTCAGGCGTAAACCCGTGCGGGTGGTTGTGAGCTCCAGGCTGATATGGCCTTCAGGCTCGGTGTGGTGTATGGCGTTGCTGATGAGGTTGCCGATCAATTGGTGCAGCAGGTCGGCCTTGCCTGTGACCAGCAGGTGGCCGGGTTGCGCCACAATTTCCAGTGTCTGGCCGCGCCGCGTGGCAAGCGGAAATAGCTCGGCACAGACTTGTTGGGCTATTTCATTGAGGTCTACGGGAGCCATGTCCGGGTAGGCCGGTTGCACCCCCAGCCGTGCCATCGCCAGCATCTGGCTGACCAGGCGGATGCCGCGTTCCGTGCCGGTTTGTGCCTGTTCCAGCGCGCGTTGGCGGTCTGCGTCGTTGGTGGCAAAGCGGGCTGCATACAGGTGGGCTTGTATGGCGGCCAGTGGCGTATTGAGTTCGTGTGCGGCATTGGCGTTAAAGCGGCGCTCGGCGTCAAGCGTCTGCTGCATGCGGGCCATCAGGTTGTTCAGCGACAGCACGATGGGTTGCAACTCCGGCGGGCTGCGACCGTCATCCATGGGCACCAGACTGGCTGCGTTGCGTCGGGCGATGGCCTGGCTTAGGTCGGTCAGGGGGCCGAGTCCGCGCCGGACCGATAGCCACAACAACAGAATGAACAAAGGCATGCCCAGCACGATCGGATTCATGGCGCTGATACTGATGTTGCGCACCAGTTGCATGCGCTCGTCATTGGGCTCTGAAACGACGGCGCGCGCCTGGTGGTTGGCATCCCAAATACTGTAGTTGCGCCAGACCTGGCCCAGTGCGTCTTCCGCAATGGAGAACCCCAGCACCTCGGTGATGGGTGTGCTGGGGGCGTTGGCCGATTGGAACATCAGCAGTCCATCATCCCGCCACAACTGGTAGCGCAGGGTAAGGCCATGCTGGATGTTCTTTTTGACCACGAACGCGTCCGAATTCGCAGCAGGAGGAAGGGGCAGAACTCCCTTCTCAATCGAGGCAAGGTTTTCAGGGGTCACACGCTCGGGCAGGTCCGGCCACTTTTGGAACAGCTGTTCAATCGCGCCAAGCGAGCCTTCAAGAGTCATCACCGGAGACATGCCCTCGCCGGGCCCGTTGAGGCGCAACAGTGCCAGTGCGGTGTGCGCGAGGTGGATGTCGTAGAGCTCGTGCACTTCCTTCATGTTGTACTGAACGGTCAGGATCGCAATCATGCTCCAGTAGCCGCAGGTGGCTACGAACAAACCGGCCAGCACGCGGTGCCGCAAAGAATAGTTGCGGCTCCAGACTTTCACGGGCGCAGGCCCAGGGTGTAGCCGACGCCCCGTATGGTCTTGAGCGCTTTGCCGGCAATTTTGTGGCGCAGGTTGTGCACATGAACCTCGATGGAGTTGCTTTCCATCTGCCGCTCGGTGCCGTAGAGCGACTGCTCCAGTTGCTTGCGGGTGACGATTTGTCCGGCATGAACCATCAGCACACTCAGCACATCAAATTCGCGTTTGGACAGATTGAGCAACTCGCCGCTTTGGGTCACCGTGCGGGCCTCCATGTTCAACACCAGATCGCCGGCCTTGTAGTTGCCGTCGTGGCCGGCACGGCGTATGAGCGCGTGCAGCCTGGCAATCAGCTCTTCGATGTCAGTGGTTTTGGTCAGGAAATCGTCGGCCCCGCTGTTGAGTCCGGTGACCTTGTCTTGCGTGGAGTCGCGCGCGGTGAGTATCAGCACCGGCATCTTGTTGCCGCCTGCGCGCAAGGTTTGCAGCACCTCCATCCCGCTGATGCCGGGCAAGCCCAGGTCCAGCACCATGGCGAGGAATGTTTCACTGGCAATGCTGTTCAGCGCGGACTCGCCGTCTCTGACCCAGGAGACTTCAAAGCCCGCACCGGTCAGGGCGCTTTGCAGACCGGTGCCGACCAGCGCGTTGTCTTCAACAATCAGTATTCGCATGTAGTGACCACATTCCCCTTCAGTGGCCCGATTTCAGCACATAAAGGCCGAACGGACGCTGTTGCATCGTCGCACGCTGTCTTAAGCAAATTTGCCTTTCACTTAGGTAGCGGCTACTTTTTTTAAGCCTGTTCGCGGCAACTGAAATTCGCTCCCTGAATTGCATGGATCTGCAAGACGGCCCGATGAACGCTGCGACGCAGCTGCGCAGGCAAGGTGGGCACAGCCGGCACAGGCGTAGACCCGAACGCCGCACGGGACATCAGACGCGTGTGCAGCCATGGCAAAACCCTTAATACACTAAAAATTTCTTAAGTTTCAGGTAATTGTTAAAAATTTATTTGAAATATGGTAATAAATCACACTTTTCCGAGTTCTGTGTTTATCAGCTTTATCAAATTTTGTAATAGTGCGTAACACTTGACTGGTCAGTGGATGGGAGTCCTGACGGTCCAGTGCCAGGGAATCGGGTGGCTCAGGGCCACGGGGGCACTTTTCCAAACGAAAAGTCGGAACCTTGTTTGCATCGCGAACAGCCAGTTTAGGGAGAGACAGTTTATGAATATCAATGGTAAAAATCCGGTCCACCGCGGACCCTTCAAGCTCCAGCCCCTGGCTGCTGCGGTCCTCTTGACCCTGGCCACGCCTTTCGCGGCTAACCTGGCGCATGCCAATGGCGGGGGCTATGGCTCCAATACGGATATCTCGGGCCAAACCTTTGACGTCCAGACCTACTACGCCAATAGCCCTCAGGGCATACGTCCCGCCTACGACTTTGGCACGCACACGCTGAGTGCAACCGGAGCTACGGTTAACACCGGCACCCCCATCCGCAAGTTTGTGGACACGCTTGGTGGGGTGTACAACGGCCTGGACAACCTGCCAGGAATGACCGATTTGCAATCCGGCATTCCGGTTGCCATCAAGGAAAAGTGGCTTAACCCGATCACGGGTCAGCAGACAGATGACGATTACTACGAAATCGCCATCGTCGAATACACCCAGCTTATGCACAGCGATTTGCCCAAGGGCACCACGCTGCGTGGCTATGTACAAATTGAGACCCCGGCGATTCGCGCCAATCGCCTGAAGGACGCTGCGGGCGTCGGCAGCGAAAGCATCCCCGCCACCTACCCGGACGGCACGCCCATCTACAAAATGGTGTGGAACGCGGCCGGTGACGAGATGGTTCCGGACACGAACCAGCCTGTGTACTTTGTGCACAAGCCGCACAACCTGGGTCCGGTGGTTCTGGCCAGCAAGGGCACGGCGGTGCGCATGAAGTACACCAACTACTTGCCCTACACCAACAAAGCTGGCGCCAAGGTGGGATCGCCACACGGCGGCGAGTTGCAGATTCCGGTGGATAAGAGCATTGCCGGCGGTGGCCCGATCCTGGACGCCAATGGCCACGAACTATTGCGCGAGTTTTCGCAAAACCGCGCCTCGATTCACTGGCACGGTGGCGATACGCCCTGGATCAGCGACGGCACACCGCACCAGTGGATTGCCCCAGCGGGCGATGTGTCCTGGGTTGATTTCAAGGACGATGCAGGCAACATCACCAGCGCGGCCATTGGCAAGGGCGTCGCGCAACGCAATGTTCCCGACATGCCGGACCCCGGCCAAGGCGCGGGCACCCTGTATTTCCCCAACAACATGAGCGGTCGGATGATGTTCTATCACGACCACACCTCTGGCTTGACACGACTGAACGTGTACATGGGCGAGGCAGCTGGCTATGTCATCACTGACCCCATTGAGCAGGCCTTGGTTGCGACCGCCATTAAACCTCCAGCCGCCACAGCAGCCCTGGACACCATCGGTATTCCCCTGGTCATCCAGGACCGCATCTACGTGCCCAACAACATCGGCCCGATTGGTGGCACGGTGACAGTCAATGGATCGACCAGCGTGGTTACACAGTCGCAAGATGCCAAGTGGGACCTCAACCACTGGGGCCAGCCCGGCGACCTGTGGTACCCCCACGTGTACGAAACCAACCAGGACCCCAACGCCTGGGATGGCACCAACCCGACCGGTCGCTGGGACTGGGGACCCTGGTTCTGGCCCGTGTTCCCGGCCCAGTTCTCCCTGCCCACCGGTAATTTTGGTGACGTCACTTTGACGCCCGAAGCCTTTATGGATACGCCCACGGTCAACGGCCAGGCCTATCCGACCATGACGGTGGAGCCCCGGACCTACCGCTTCCGTATCCTGAACGCCGCCAACGACCGCACCCAGAACCTGAGCCTGTTCCAGGCTGTGGACGCCAATGAACGAGTGTGTGACGCTTCTACGCCTGCTCCGACGATGCCACTGGCCGGTCAGTTGACACAGGGGCCACTGGCGACCTGTACCGAAGTGCGCATGGTGCCCGCCGTGCCCACCGCGGGCTTCCCGGCCACCTGGCCGACCGACGGCCGTGCAGGCGGCACGCCCGACCCGCTCACTGCCGGACCGGACATCGTCCAGATCGGCAGCGAGGGTGGTCTCTTGCCCGCCCTGGCCATCATCAAGCCGCAGCCAGTGACCTATGACCTCGACAAGCGCAGCATCACCATCCTGAACATTCTAAACAGCGGCCTGTTGCTGGGCGGTGCAGAGCGGGCCGACGTGCTGATCGACTTCTCGCAATACGCTGGCAAGACACTGATTCTGTACAACGATGCCCCCACCCCCATGCCAGCCGTGGATCCGCGCACCGACTACTTCACCGGCATGGGCGACATGACCGATGCGGGCGGCGCCTACGACACGCCTCCAGGTTACGGCCCCAATACCCGTACCGTCATGCAAATCAAGGTGGCAGACCATGCTCCGGCAATGCCGCTCGACACGGCCGCACTGGCCAATGCGCTGACCGTTGCCTATGCCCAGACGCAGCCCGCGCCCCACATTCCGCAAATGGTCTACAACCCGGCGTTTGGTACCAACAACAAGGACAACTACGCCAAGATCTTTACCGGCGGCCTGACGGAACCCTACTTCCAGATGCAGGGTGTCCCCTTTGCCATCACCGGTGCCAAAGTGGTCAACGGCGGCTCGGGTTACACCTCTGTACCGTTGGTCACTTTCACCTCTCCTCCCACGGGCGGAGTGATTGCCACTGCCAAAGCCGTGGTGCAAGGTGGTGTGGTGACTGGCTTCAGCGACTTCTTTGCTGGCAGCGGCTACACCAACACCGTGCCCTTGACTGTCAGCATTGCGCCCCCAGGCAATGGCGGCACCACCGCCACCGCCAAGGTGGAAGTGAATGCCCTCAAGGTCATCAACAAGGCCATTCAGGAATTGTTTGACCCGATCTACGGTCGCATGAACGCCACGCTGGCGGTCGAGCTGCCCTTTACCAGCCAGGCCATCGCCACCACCATTCCGCTGGCCTATATCGACGCACCGATCGAATCGCTGGATGCCATCAGTGACGGTGAGACCCAGATCTGGAAGATCACGCACAACGGTGTGGACTCACACCCTGTGCACTTCCACCTGATGAACGTGCAGCTGATCAACCGGGTCGACTGGGCCGGTGTCATCAAGCCGCCGCATCCGAACGAAATGGGTTGGAAAGAAACCATCACCATGAACCCGCTGGAAGACGTGTACGTGGCCGCCAAGGCGATTCGTCCGGTCGCACCGTTCGGTCTGCCGACCAGCCAACGTTTGTTGGATCCCTCGCAAGCAACTGGCAATACGGTCTTTTTTACCAACATTGATCCGGTTACGGGCCAGACCCCCACGTTCCAGCGTCAGCTGGTGGGCGGAGTCAACACAGACGTAGCTACCACCGCCTATTCCAACCAGATGACGGACTTCGACAACGAGTATGTCTGGCACTGCCACATCCTGGGCCACGAAGAAAACGACTTCATGCGTCCCATGATCTTCCACCCCAACGTGGTGGTACCGGATGTGCCCGGCACGGTAGCGGTCGCCTCCAACCAGGTGACGTGGACTGACCCGACACCGGTGGGCGGCTGGGATAAAGACGGCGTACCGACAGCGGGTGCTCTTGGCAAGAACCTGACCACAGGCGCGACCTTCGCCATAGAACCCACCAACAACCCGAAGAACGAAATCGGCTTCAAGGTGTTCCGCACCGTGACGACTACGGCGACGACCACGAGCCCCGCAGTGATAGATCCTGTAACGACACTCGAAACGACACCCGCCTCGTCGACAACGACAACTTCAAAGGCACCCTCCACTGTGGCGCTGGTACCAGCCAACGCAACGTCCTGGACCGACACGCAGCCCGTGACGTTGGCAAACAGCAGCAACACGGACAGCGCAACAGGCGTGACCATTACTACCGTTGACACCGTCGCCTATGACGTGGTGGCCTATAACGCGGCGGGTGACTCCAAGTCCGGTACCAGCTTTGTCCAGGTGGCTCCTGAAGCGGCGCCTGCACTGCCAACCCCCGTGCTGCCTACGGCTTCTGTGACGGCCCCCACCGGCGTGACACAGTCCTACACAGCAGGCGTGGGCACCACCCTGACCTGGGACGCAGTGGCAGGTGCGACCGGCTATGTGGTGACGATCGGCGGTGTTGCTCAGACAGTTACGGGTAACACCCTGACTGTGGCAGGTGCACCTAGCGGCCAAATCATCACGGTCGCCGCACAGGTCGGTGCAACGACCGGCGCAGCATCCAGTGTCTTCAACGGCATTGCTTATGCACCGGTGGCGCTCACAGTGAGCAACGGCAAACTGGCCACCGTACCAACGGGCACTGTGACTCTGACCTGGGCCAACAGCCCGCTCAATCTGGGCAATGTGACCGGGCTGACACTGTCCTGGACGGCCAAGGGAACCACGGCTGTCATGGGTAGTCGCCCACTGCCGGCCAACAACACGGGTGCCACCGTAATTGGTCTGCAGAGCGACAAGGAATTCACCTTCAGCGTGGTGGCCAATAGCGCTCTGGGCGATTCGGCGGCAACCAAGGCAACTGCCTTGTCCGGCAAATAAGCAAACAGTAGTTCATTCAGTAAACCTTTGGGGTCTGCGCAGATTGCAGGTCCGGCAGACCCCCAGGTTTACACAGATTTTTCCCAGTTCACTGGTCCAGTTTTAGGGAGTCAGACATCGTGAAGACAGTCCAACGTACATTTAAGTTCAGCCCCGTGGCCACCGCCATCGCGCTGGCACTTGCAGCACAGTTTCCGGCCAATGTGGCCTATGCCAACGCCGGCTTTGGCGACAGCGTCAACATGGCCAATACGCCAGTCAAAGTACGCACCTACAACGCCAACAGCCCCTCGGGCCCGGCACCGGTCCTCGACCCTGTTACCGGTCTGACCATCCCTGCCGCCATTACCCAGTTGCCGACCAAGAACAGCACCGGTAAGGCGCTGCGCAAGTTTGTCGACACACTGCCCGGCATTGGTGCTGCCAAGGCCAACAACCTGGGCCAGTACCTTCCCGTGGCCGTAGCCGAAAAGTGGGTTGACCTGAACGGCAACACCACCGCCGACGATTACATCGAGATCGCCGCCGTCGAGTACACCCAAAAGATGCACAGCGACCTGGTCAAGCCCACACGTCTTCGCGGCTATGTGCAGCTGTCGACGGCCAAAAACCCGGGCAAGAAAATTGCGTTGACCTACCCCGTCCCCGCAGGTTCACCCGCTGGCACCGCAGCGGTGCCCGTATTGGACGCCAAAGGTGCGCAGGTCTATGCATACGACAACCCGCACCACCTGGGCCCGATCATTCAGGCCACCAGCGGCACCGCCTTGCGCGTCAAGTTTGTCAACCTGCTGCCGGTCAGCCTGACGGGCACAGACAGTGGCAAGCTGTTTGTCCCGGTGGATACCACCGTCGTGGGTGCCGGCAATGGCGCTGACGGTCTGACACCTTATTCGCAAAACCGAGTAGTGATGCACCTGGTGGCCGGTGGCCTGCCGTGGATCAGCGCAGGCAACCCGCACCAGTGGATCGCACCTGCCGGGGAAACAAATCCTGGCGTAGATGCCTTGGGCGCGCACAAGGCCGTGGTCGATGCCCGCGGTGTGGGCAACCACAACGTGCCCGATATGGCCGATCCCGGCCCCGGTGCCACCACGCTGTATTTCCCCAACGACATCAGCGCGCGCTTCACGTTCTACCATGACCGCACCTCCGGTCTGACCCGCCTGAACGCCTACGCCGGCATGGAAGCGGGCTACTTTGTGACCGACGCTGCCGAGCAGGCACTGATTGCCGGTGGCACTTTGTCTGGTGGCGCACTGACTACATCGGTCACCTTGGCTGCGGGCGTTATTCCCGGCCCGGCTGACACCATTCCGCTGATCATTGAAGACAAGACCTTTGTAGCCGCCGACATTGCCCAGCAGGATGCCAAGTGGAACAAAAAACTCGACGGCGTCACGACGGTCACCACCTGGGGCCAACCCGGCGACCTGTGGTTCCCGCACGTCTATGAGCCCAACCAGGACCCCACCTCCGCCATGGGCATCAATTCGGTCGGCCGCTTTGACTACGGCCCGCTGTTCTGGCCCATCTTCCCGGCTTTCGATGCGACACCCACGGGCTCCGTGGACGACCCGACCATCGTGCCCGAAGCCTATCTGGACACGCCGGTCATCAACGGCACCGCCTACCCCACGATCACCGTGGACCCCAAGGCCTACCGCTTCCGCATCTTGAACGCCAGCGGCGACCGCTACCTGAACCTGGGCCTGTACAAAGCCGACATGACCCCCGGCTTGGCGCCCATGCTGGACGACAACGGCAACCCCATCTTCAATGCTGCCGGTGTGCAACAGTTCTTTACCGGCACCGAAGTCAAGCTGGTGGATGCGCTGGCTGCTGACGCACTGGGCAACCCGCCCGTGCCCAACAACTCCGATGGCACGACGCCAACCAACACGGTCGCGCGCTACAGCGCTGCGGGTGTGGCCTATGACGCCGCTTGCATGTGCCAGTACCCCACGTTGGATTCCAACGTCAAGGCCGAGGCTTCTGGTGCCGTGCGCGCCTGGCCGATTGATGCCCGCCGTGGCGGTGTGCCAGACCCCCTGTCGGTCGGCCCGGACATCATTGCCATCGGCAACGATGGTGGCTTCTTGCCCAACCCGGTGGACATCCCCTCGCAGCCGATTGCCTATGAGGCCAACCGCCGCTCCATCACGGTGAACAACGCCTACGGCTACGGCCTGTTGCTGGGCCCGTCAGAGCGTTCGGACGCCATCATCGACTTCTCGCAGTACGCGGGCCAGACCCTGATTGTGTACAACGATGCACCCGCACCGTTCCCCTTTACCGACGAGCGCAACGACTACTACACCGGCAACCCGGACTTGTCGGGTGTGGGCGGTGCCTACGCCACCAAGCCGGGTTACGGCCCCAACACCCGCACCATCATGCAGATCAAGGTGAAGGCTGAGGCGGCTGGGGTTCCAGGACGGAACGGTCGACCCGGAGTCCCGCCTGTCGTGGCGGCTGCGCCCTACAACCCCGCTGCCCTAAAGGCTGCCCTGCCTGCGGCCTACGCAGCCACACAACCCGCACCGCTGGTGCCGGCCGTGGCCTACAACAAGGCCTTTGGTACCAATGACCCGGACATCTATGCCCACATCGCCACCGGTGCAGGCGCCCAGTCCACGCTGGACTTCACCACCACCAGTGGTGCGATTGAGTTGACCGGCCTGGATCTGATCACGGCCGGCGGCGTAGTGGACCCGAACGCTCTCGCTGGCCCGGGCGGCGCGCCAACCGGCATGATCTACAACACCGGCAGCGGCAGCGGCTACAACCCGCTCAGCCCACCCAAGGTGGTGTTCAACAATGTGGTGAACGGCGTGAATTGCCTGTCTGCGGGCGGTACCTCGGCCTCGGCCACTGTCACGGTCAATACCACCACACGCCAGGTTAATCCCATTAACCCCGCTGTTGACCCTCTTACGAGTTTCTCCCCTGGTTCGGGCTACGTCTGTGCGCCAACCGTCTCGTTTATCAACACCGCACCAGTGACCTCGGTCGCTGTGGTGGATGGTGGCAGCGGCTACACACTCGCGCCAACCATCACCATCGCTGGCGGTGGCGGCACGGGTGCCACGGCTACGGCCACGGTAGCGAACGGAGCAATCACCGCCATCATCGTGAACCTAAAAGGCTCGGGTTACACCTCAATACCTACTTTGACGATCACGCCAGCAGTGGGTGACACGCCGGTTCGTGCCGCAGTAGCCAATGCTGTGCTGGCCCCTTCGCTTGGCGTCGGTGCACAAGTGGCAGTGAAGTCCACCGGTGCCTTCCGCTCTCTGCCGGTGCGCCCCTTGGCCGAGCAGGAGTTGTTTGACAACCGTGGCCGCTACAACAAGACCGGTGGCGTGGAAATGCCCTTTAGCAACGCGGTCAATCAGACCACGGTGCCACTGAACTACATTGACGCCGCCACGGAAACCATTGCCGACGGTGCCACCGAAGTCTGGAAGATCACCGTCAATGGGCTCTTCACCAACAACCTGACCTTCAGCCTGGCCGATGTGCAGTTGCTCAACCGCGTGGGTTGGGATGGCACGGTCAAGCCCCCATCTTCCAACGAACTGGGCTGGAAGACCACCGTCCGCATGAACCCGCTGGAAGACGTGGTGGTGGCCATCCGCGCCAAGCGCGCCAAGGTGCCGTTTGGCATGCCACAGAGTGCACGCCTGCAGGATCCGTCCAAGCCGCTGGGAGCCAAGGGCTCTGAAATGGGCTTCACCGTGGGACAGAACGTGCCGGAATTGGGCTTGGCCGCGATTAACAGGGCGATGAATTACGACAACGAGTTCTACTGGGGCAGCACCCTGCTGAGCAACTCCGAGACCGATTTCATGCGTCCGGTGGTGTTCAATCCGACGGTGGCAGTCCCGGCTGCGCCCAGCAATCTGAACGCCCTGGGCGGTAACAGCACCTTGAGCTGGACCGATCCCACGCCCGCAGGCCAGTTGGCTGCACCGCTGGCCGTTCCGCCCGTGCTCGCCACCCTGGCTAATGCGCAGAATGAAATCGGCTTCAAGATCTTGGCCGACGGCGATCTCGTACCTGTGGCCCTGGTGGCTGCCAATGTGACCCGCTGGGCCGATGCAACCAAGTTCAAG
>ERZ1034361.1099-NODE-1099-length-15300-cov-4.082113_pt1 | contig 15300 bp, 14 predicted proteins | sample MGYA00520617_ERZ1034361 | MGnify/ENA primary metagenome ERZ1034361 (study PRJEB33736, sample SAMEA104284507) | Azolla filiculoides | biome: Urban; feature: Water surface; material: Ditch water | place: Netherlands | collected 2015-10-28 | depth 0-0.1 m ... | reverse complement strand
CACAGCGCCGCCCTGTCTACCTCACTATGTTGGGGCTAGGAGTTGCCGGCATAGTGACGGTTTCTGTCGCGCGTGAGCAGTTACTTTCCCTGCTGGGTAAAGGTTCTGACCTGACCGGTCGTACAGACATTTGGGCGGCTGTAACCGCAATGGCAGAACAGCGACCTGTCTTTGGTTGGGGCTGGCTGAGCCCTTGGGTTCCCTGGCTTGAACCTTTCAACAACCTTGCCGTGCGCTCCGGCGTGCACTATCTCCAGGCACACAATGTGTGGCTGGATGTCTGGATGCAGCTCGGTTACGTCGGCGTGATTGCTCTGGCAATCGCCATGTTTACGTTGCTTTCGCGCTCCTGGTTCATAGCCGTTGATCGTCCGCAGTGGGACCTCGTTGAGACTCGTCCCTACAGCGCCAGTTCGCTCTTACCTTTGCTCGTGACCGTGGCGCTGTTGACCCAGAGCTTCTCTGAAAGCCAGCTGGTTGTTCAATCTGGCTGGGCACTCGTGGTGATTTTGTCGCTGACCGTGATGGTGCCCACTCGCATTACTAAAGCCCTGAACTAGGCCCTCACCATGAGTCCAACAACTGCCACCGTCGCAGAAGCTGCCTACGCTTTCTTCTCACATGCCCGCTTTGCTCGGGCCATGAGCATTCTTGTGATCGCTACTGCCTTGGGCACACACCTTTTGCGTTCTCTCACAGGAACCGCAGGTCTCACTGCCATCGTGGTCACCGAGCTGGTGCTGTGTTCACTCATGCTGATTGCACGCCGACGCGTGGTGCGCTGGAACGCGTTCCTGCCTATTTCTCTGGCTGTCTTTTTAGTGTGGTGTGCGGTCAGTTACTTCTGGTCGTATTACCCCAAGGCCAGTTTGGTTGGCATCGCATCCCAGCTCAGCTTCGCTGTGCTGGCGCTGGCCATCTCGTCCACGCGTGACACCATTCAGCTCATCCGAGCCATTGGTGATGTCCTCCGGGTATTCCTTGCCGCGTCTCTAGCCCTGGAGGTTATTGCCGGGGTTCTTATTGATGGGCCTATTGAATTCCTAGGCATCCGGGGGAACTTGGTTACTGGCGAAGGAATTCAGGGAGTCTTTGGCTCGCGTAATGCTTTCATGCTTGTCTCTCTCATTGCGCTTGTGACCTTCCTCATTGAATGGCGAACCAAGAGTGTGACCCGGCAGGTTGCAGGCTGGTCTGTTCTGGGAGCCGCGCTCTGTGTCCTGTTGGCTGCCTCCCCCGTGGGATTTGTTACCGCTGTTGCCGTCGCTGTGATTGCCGTGCTGTTAGCTTCCCTGCGCAAGATGGAACCCGCCGTTCGTCGAGGAACCGAGATTGCTGCTGCCAGTGCTGCAGGTCTGGGTTTGATCGTTGCCTGGGCATTGCGCGGAAGCATTCTTGAGGCACTGAGTTCTTCACCTGTACTGCAATATCGACTCTCGCTCTGGAGCGAAGAGCTGCGCTTGGCCACGATGAAGCCCCTCGAAGGCTGGGGCTGGGTTGGCCTCTGGCCACGCAAGACACAGCCCTTCACCGTGATGAATTCCGGCAGTGGCGACATTCACAACTCTGGACTCAACATCTACCTGGACGCGTGGCTCCAGGTTGGCATCGTGGGCTTAGCCCTGTTGCTGATTCTTTTGGGCTTTGCCTTTGCACGTAGCTGGAGCTTGGCCACGTCAAAGAAGAGTGAGATCTATCTCTGGTCACCACTTGTGCTGAGTCTTCTGTTGGTCTCAGGCCTTGCAGAAAGCACTGCCCTCACCGAGTGGGGTTGGTTCTTTGTTGTCCTGATTGTGGCTCGCAGCTCAGCAGAGCTGAGCTGGCGCCGCACCAAGGACTAACTCTTACTGTTCCTTACGGAGCAGGAGTCTCCGTGGGCTCTGGCGGGTGGATTACCGAGTAGACGTATCCGTGAATGCCGGCGTAGTCAGGGTATTCGGTGTCGACCGGGAAGGGCTCGTAGTAGGGCGTGAGCTCAATGTGGTTGATGGGAAGTTCCTTGGTCTTGAGACCCAGGTCAACAAAGAAGCCCAGCATGGACTGAGGAATGTTTGTTTTCACAACCTGTGTTCCAGCCGCGGCAATCTCTTGGAACTTGGTCAGCACGTTGGCAGGGTTCATCTGACGAAGCAAAGCTTCTTGAACCTGCTGCTGACGTGCCATGCGGTCGTAGTCACCGGTGCCCGACCAGCGTGAGCGCATGTACATCATGGCGTGGAAGCCATCGAGGTGTTGCTGACCTATCTCGATCCACTCCTCAACTTCATCTTCAGGAACTTCAGGTTCAGCGATGGCAATGCGCTCTTCAACAGTGATGTCGACGCCGCCAAGTGAATCGATCAAGTTCAACAGACCCTGCATGTCGATGAGGACGTAGTACTGAATGTCCAGACCTGTAATGGCCTCTGCAGCATCCCGCATGGCTTCAATACCCGGTGAGCTACCTTCAGCTGCGGCATTGGGATAGAGGTCAGGGTGGTCATTTTCGGCAGCAACATAGACCGTGTTCAAACATGCCCAACGAGTGCAGTATTCACCGGTTTCCTGGGTGTATCCGTTGGGATAGACCGAATACATCGGTGAGTCTTCATTGAACGGAATGGCCTGCAGGTCACGAGGCATACCAATAATGGTGGCTGCACCGGTCTCTGCATTGACGCTGACAACCTGAGCAGTATCTGGGCGCAGACCGTCACGGTCTTCACCAGCGTCACCGCCGAGAAGCAAGAAGTTATATTGACCGTCGATGGGTGGCTGGCTTGGTCCAGCTACGAAGATCTTTCCGAGAGCACTGTTGAGGCTTCCGGTCAATGTGCCTGCATAGGCTGCCCCACCGGAAATGAAGAGCATTGCAATAACTGTGACGCCCGAGATCCACCAACGAGCACGTGGGCCTGTTTTCACTACTCGGATCAAACGCAACGTATCTAGCGTGAGCACAGCCCACAGAATCGCGAAGAAGAACAGAGCTAACTGACCAACAAAGAGGGTTGGCCCCCAGGTCGCAAGGAAGAAAACGGCCGTAGGCCAGAGCAGACCAACGAGAAAAGTGAGTACGAGAAAACCCAGCAATACAAGGGTTGCTCCCAGACCAAATTTGCCCAAGCGCTTGTTTCCAGCCAATGCCTGCACGGAACCCGGCAGCACGAAGTTGAGTACAACCAACCACCAGGCGCGGGTGGTCATGACCTTCTGCGAACTGGTGTCGGGATACCTCAGTGGGCTGGTTTGACTCATAACTGAGACTTGAGCGCCTTGTTCTTTTCTTCGACCAGGTCGGCAAGGCCGGAAGCATACGCTTCCACTGCCGTGAGAAGTTCAGTGTTACTGGTGGCAAGAATCTTGACCGCCAAAAGTGCCGCATTGGTGGCACCGCCGATAGACACGGTTGCCACGGGAACGCCGGCAGGCATCTGCACGATCGACAGCAGAGAGTCCATGCCGTCGAGCTTCGCAAGAGGAACAGGAACGCCCACAACAGGAAGTGGAGTCACACTCGCCAGCATGCCGGGGAGGTGCGCAGCACCACCGGCACCAGCGATGATGACCTTCAGGCCACGGCCTGCAGCTGCCTTACCAAAAGCAATCATTTTCTCTGGCGTGCGGTGCGCAGAAAGCACCTCAACCTCGAAGGGGATGCCAAAGTCGTTCAAGACGTTGGCGGCCGAACTCATGACAGTCCAGTCAGAGTCAGAGCCCATTACAACGGCGACGAGTGGGTGCGTTTCAGCCATTGTTCAAGGCTAGGGCTCAGACCTGAAAGAATCCTGCTGCGCCACGCGCCTGATAGGCAACCTCGGGCAGATCATCACCAGATGCGTTGACGTGCCCCACCTTGCGGCCGGGGCGTGGTTCTTTGCCATAGGTGTGGATTTTCACCGTGGGGTGATCTGCCATCGCGTGAGGGAAAGGAGAAAGCATGTCGCCAGAGGCAGGGCCACCCAAGATGTTGACCATCACCGTAAATGGTGCAGTCAACCCTGTAGCACCCAGTGGCAGATCGAGCACAGCACGCAAGTGCTGCTCGAACTGGCTGGTGGTGCTGCCATCCTGAGTCCAGTGTCCTGAGTTGTGAGGACGCATAGCGAGTTCGTTGACCAGAATGCGGTCATCGGTAGTTTCAAAGAGTTCAACAGCCATCACGCCGGTGACCTGAAGCTCTGATGCAATCTGGGTGGCAATAGAGCCAGCCATGTCCGCGATCTTGCCCTGGGAGTGGGGTGCGGGAGCAATCACTTCACTACAGACGCCGTCAGCCTGAATGCTTTCAACCACTGGCCACAATGCCATCTCGCCGCTGGGGCGTCGGGCAATCAGCTGCGAGAGTTCACGACGGAACTCCACGAATTCTTCCAACAACAGTGACTCCCCTGGCTGCAGAAGATCGAGCCAGTCGGCAACCTCTGCGGCGCTCGTGATCACACGAACACCCTTACCGTCATAGCCGCCACGAGCAGTCTTAGCGACCGCACGGCCACCCCACTCTGCTAGGAAGTCTGCGACGTGCTCTACTGTGGATGCCTGAGTCCACCCTGGAACAGGGATACCGAGTTCACCGAGGCGTTCACGCATGCGGAGTTTGTCCTGTGCAAACTCGAGAGCATGAGGCCCTGGCTGCACAGAGTAGCCACGTGTGATCAGCTCTGCCAGAACGTGGGCAGGGACGTGTTCGTGGTCGAAAGTAATAACGTCGCAGCCCTCTGCGAAGGCAAGGACAGTGTCGACGTCGGTGTAGTCGCCAACCTGGGTTGCGGCGATCTGTGCAGAGGAACCCTCGTTCTCAGCCAGCACCCGGATATCTAGGCCTAGATTGATTGCAGGAGGCACCATCATGCGGGCCAATTGGCCGCCACCTATAACGCCAACTACAGTTGTCAACGGCTCATCTTTCGCGTGGTTGAACGGGTTTGAGAGTGCACTTACGGGGAGAAACATGACCACATCGGAGCGAGCAATCGCAACCGAGTCTTCCCCGAGCCTGTTTACTCGCTTGAGAAGAGGCCTGTTGGGCTACTTCGTCAAGTTTGGACTGGTCGGTTTAGTCGGCTTAGTCGTCGACGTTTCTCTCTTTAATCTACTCTCCCTGTCTGGTCCTGGTTGGTGGGCGGAGCCTCTGGCAGCCAAGTTCCTCAGCACCTCGGTGGCCATCGTGGTGAACTGGCTTGGCAACCGCTACTGGACCTTCCGCCGCGACAAGCGTTCTGATGTTGTTCGTGAACTCATCGAGTTCGTCCTCGCTTCTGTAGCCGGCATGCTCGTGACCTTGGCCACGCTCTGGTTCACCCACTACGTGTTGGGCTTTGATTCATTGCTGGCAGACAACATCTCCGCCAACATCATTGGTTTGGGTCTGGGCACCCTGGTGCGCTTTGCTCTCTATCGCTGGTGGGTTTGGAACGTGAAGCGATGAGCACCGTCGTCATCATTCCGACCTATAACGAACTCCACACTCTGCCCGAGGCAGTGAAAGCAGTTCGCTCCGCAGTTCCAGATGCGAACATCCTCATCGTGGACGACAACAGTCCCGATGGCACCGGCTCCACAGCAGATGCTTTAGCCAGTGCAGATCCGTTTGTGCACGTGCTTCACCGTGCAGAGAAAACCGGCCTCGGCGATGCCTACCTCGCTGGTTTTGACTGGGCTCTCGAGCATGGCTTCGAGATCATTGTCGAGATGGATGCTGATGGTTCGCACCCAGCCGACCGCCTCAGTGCCCTGATCGGTGCCGTCTCGGAGCCAACCGTTCCTGGTGCCCACTACCCCGGTCTCGCTATTGGTTCGCGCTGGGTCAAGGGCGGTTCCGTGGTCAACTGGCCAGCACGCAGGCTGTTCCTCAGCCGCGGAGCGAATACCTATGCCCGCATTGCCTTAAACATCGACGTCAAGGATTCCACCGCAGGGTTCCGCGCCTTCCGCGCGGAAGTACTGCGCGGAATCCACTTAGAAGAAGTCAACTCTCACGGCTACTGCTTCCAGATTGATCTCACATTGCGCGTGCTGGATGCCGGCTACACCGTCGTGGAATTACCCATCGAATTCAAGGAACGCGAAACAGGCGAATCCAAGATGAGCAAGAACATCGTGATGGAAGCTATGAAGGCTGTCACGACCTGGGGCTGGCAGCGCCGCTTCGGCAAGAAGACGTCTACGGCTTCTTAGTATTCATTCGTCCAGCGCTGGTCATCACGACGCAGCTGTGCCGACAGCGGAGCCTGCGAATCAACCAGCTCGGACAATGCTGACAAAACGAGGTTTGCCTTGGGTAAATCAAAGAGGCGAATCGGTGCTTCTGCACCGGTGTTGAGCAACAGGTCACCCGCACCAAACACGGCCTGCACAGCGTTCTGACGCACGGTCACATCGTGGATGCGGCCATAAAGAACTTCTTGCTTGCTGCGCGTCATGATGCCGCGATAAATAATCACGCGACGGGTGGTGATAATCACACGGTTGCCCAACCAGGTCACCAGTGGGAAAACCCACAGCACAATCACAAGCAGTGCACTGAGCAGCCAGAACACGAGGTTCATCCACAGCTCAGGGAAACCTTCAGAGAAGAAACCCCAGGCGGTTGCCACACCAATCAGCGCCAAGGTGGGCATGAACAGAACTCGTCCGTGGCGACGCAGTCGCACGACAACGGGTTCTGCTGCTTCCGTGGGCGCAGGCTCATAAGCAACAGTGGGGTTAGACATCACTTTTATTATTGTCGGCAGACATTGACCTGCCGAGGTGGCGCGCTGGAGTGGAGCCTTAGATCACGCGCAAGTGAGTGACATCACCAGCAGAGACCACCAATGGTTCAGCACAGTTGCTCATCTCCACGATGAGTGAACCGGTTTCGTTGATGCCGATGGCGGTGCCCACAGGGTTCTCTCCTGAGGGAAGTTCCACGCGGACTGACTTGCCTATCGTGTTGCAGAGGTCTGTGACCTGCTCCAGCAGTCCCGAGCTGCGCACGTTGCCTGCTGCAGAGACAAAGACTTTCGTGATGCGAGAGAACTCGGTCAGATAGGCAGCGAGGACAGCATCAAGCGTGGTCTGGGCACCTTCAAGAGCAAGTGAGGTTGCGGTCGGCACGGGAAGATCTGCTTCGGCGAGCGCGATGTTTACGCCCGTGCCCACAACTAATGCCATGCCCAAGGGAGTGGTCACGAGTTCACTCAGGACACCGCAGACTTTCTTCTCACCAATGAGCACATCGTTGGGCCACTTGATGGTGGCAACTTTGCCGTCGGGCAGAACCGAGTTGCAGGCTCGTGCCATAGCGAGGCCCGCGAGTAATCCAAACCACCCCAGCGACTCTGGAGGCAATGGACGTCCGGCAGGAGTCTGTGGTCGGAGAAGAACAGAGACTGCCAAAGATGCACCGGCAGGGGCGCTCCAGTCTCGACCGAGTCTGCCTTTCCCGGCGACTTGGTTGTCGGTGGCAACGACGGAGAAGTCTGGCCACTGGTCGCCTTCGCTGGAGTTCACTGCAGCAACCAGATGGGTATTGGTGGAGCCCACTTCGTCTAGCCAGAGCAGGCGTGACGCAAGTGGTGTGCTGAGGGGAAGTTCCATAAGAACAGTTTGGCAGGTGTTTTTTGTAGGGAAGCTCTAACCCTTTTTAGATACCTATGGCAAGTAGAGTGAAAAGCGTGACTGAAAACGCGAAATCTATCGACCCCTTCACTACTGCCGGGAAGCTTGCCGATCTGAAGGCCCGCTACACCGAGGCAGTTATTGACAACGGTGCCAAGGCAGCTGAGAAGCAGCACGCCAAGGGCAAGATGACTGCCCGTGAGCGCATCGAAGAACTTCTTGACCCCGGCTCCTTCGTTGAGCTGGACGAATATGTGCGTCACCGCACCACCGCTTTTGGCATGGACAAGAACCGTCCCTATGGTGATGCCGTTGTCACGGGTACTGGAACAATCCACGGTCGCCAGGTTGCTGTCTACTCGCAGGACTTCACCGTCTTCGGTGGATCTCTCGGTGAAGTTGCCGGTGAAAAGATCATCAAGGTCATGGACCTTGCCCTCAAGACTGGTGTGCCGATCCTCGGCATCTTGGACTCGGGTGGAGCTCGTATTCAAGAGGGTGTTGTTGCCCTGGGTAAGTACGGTGAAATCTTCCGTCGCAACACCGCAGCTTCTGGCGTCATTCCTCAGATCTCCATCATCATGGGCCCTGCTGCCGGTGGTGCTGTGTACTCCCCCGCTCTGACTGACTTCGTCATCATGGTGGATAAGACCAGCCACATGTTCGTGACCGGTCCCGACGTGATCAAGACCGTGACCGGTGAAGAGGTGGGCTTCGAGGAGCTCGGTGGCGCACTGACTCACAACACCGTCTCCGGTGTTTCTCACTACCTCGCAGCTGACGAGAGCGATGCTCTCGACTATGCCCGCACGTTGGTCGGCTTCCTGCCTGATAACAACATGGCTGAGCTTCCCGTCTATGAGTCCGAGGTTGAACTCGAGATCACCGACGAGGACAAGAAGCTCAACACTCTGATTCCTGACAGCACCAACCAGCCCTACGACGTGCACGAAGTGATTCGTGGAGTCGCAGACAACGGTGACTTCCTCGAAGTGCAGGCGCTGTTTGCTCCCAACATCGTGATCGGCTTCTCCCGCGTGGAAGGCCGAACCGTCGGCATCGTGGCAAACCAGCCTTCACAGATGGCGGGAACGCTCAACATCGAAGCCGGTGAAAAGGCGTCACGTTTCGTTCGCTTCTGCGACGCGTTCTCTATCCCCATCCTCACCCTGGTGGACGTTCCCGGATACCTTCCTGGTACTGACCAGGAGTGGGCTGGTGTGATTCGTCGTGGAGCCAAGCTGCTCTACGCCTACTCGGAAGCAACTGTTCCCCTCGTAACCGTGATCACCCGCAAGGCTTACGGTGGCGCATACATCGTGATGGGTTCCAAGCAGCTCGGTGCTGACATCAACCTGGCCTGGCCTACGGCAGAAATTGCTGTGATGGGTGGTCAGGGTGCCGTCAACATTCTGTACCGCGGTGAGATCAAGAAGGCGGAAGAGGAAGGCGCAGACGTCAACGCCGTCCGCACCAAGCTCGCCAACGAATACACCTACAACGTGGCCAGCCCCTTCCTCGCTGCAGAGCGCGGAGAGTTGGACGGCGTGATTGAGCCAGCACAGACCCGTGTTGCCGTGACCAAAGCACTGCGTGCCTTGCGTGGCAAGCGTGCGTCACTGCCTCCCAAGAAGCACGGAAACATCCCACTGTGACAATCGAGAACGTGCGCTTCCTCACTCAGGGTGTCACCCCTGAGGAGAAGGCTGCTGTGCTCGCCATCCTCGATGCGCAGATTGCTGAAGAGTCAGCAATCGAGCACGAAGTTCAAGGCGCAGGAATGAGCGCCTGGCAAGTGTCCCAGCGAGGTATCCGCGAAGACATCAAGGGTGGCTCTCGCCGCTTTGGTTGGGATTTTGGGAAGTAATTAGCTTCTGACGAAGCGGGCAACCGCTTCCACGTGGTGCGTGTTCGGGAAGAGATCGAACGCACGCAGCTCTTCGAGCTGGTAGCCCCGCTCTGCAAACAATGCCACGTCGCGCGACAGCGCCACAGGGTCGCATGCCACATAGACCAGCTGCGCTGGTGAGAGCTCAGCAAGAGAGTTCACGACGTCCTTGCCTGCACCTGCACGTGGTGGGTCGAGAACGATTGTCGCTGCGGCGTAGCGTGCCTTCTCCACAGCGTTGAGATCACCCAGAACACTGGCAAGGTAGCGGTCAACACGTGCAGTCACAGCACGTGCTCCGACCCACTCGGCCAAGTTATCGAGCGCATACTCGGTCGCCATTTCGTCGGACTCAACCGAGGTCATCCGGGTGGTGGAGCCAAAACGATCACCCACAGCAGCAGCGAACAATCCCACGCCTCCATAAAGATCATGGTTCGCAGCACGGGGGTCAAACAGTGCCTCATCAATAACCGAACTCACGGCATCAGACAGTGTTGCCGCAGCGTGACGGTGCACCTGCCAGAAGCCGCGCACGTCCACCTTGAATGCGCGCTTGCCCACCATTTCAGTGATGGGTTCGGGAGCGGGACGCTTCTTGTTCTTGCCGTTGTCAATGTTGCCGGCAATCGCACGAGCAGAATCTCCGCTGGGTCCAACGAGATCGATGAAATCGATACCAGGGATGCGCTGACCAAACGGTGCTAGCTCAGCAATGCGCGAAGCAGCCAAAGGCAGATCGTCCACCTCGATGACACTGTGGCTGCGGGAAGCGTAGGGGCCAACCTTGCCGTCGGCATCAACATGCAAGCGCACGCGCGTGCGCCAGCCGGTGCCCTTGGATTCGTTGTCACCCTCGAGGGCTTCGACCTCGACACGGCGTTCAATCTTGCCCATCCGTGAAAGAGAATCTTCGAGAACGAATGCTTTGAGCTCGCGCTGGGTGGCCAGCTTGATGTGGCCAAACTCTGCGCCTCCCGCACGCTCAGCTGGATCACGGGTCACACTGGCGGCAGACCACACGTGTTCTTGGCGATCGGGAGAAGCTTTCAATACCTCAACGGTGTCTGCACGCCAGAAGCTTTTCTGTGACGCATCCGTGATGCGAGCCAGGACGCGTTCACCCGGAAGAGTGTCCGCAACGAAGATGACACGACCGTCGTGACGGGCGACAAAAACACCACCGTGAGCGACATTGGTAATGTCGAGCTCACAGAGTGTGCCCACAAACTCGGATCCTCGAGAGGTGGACGCATTTCGCTGTGTTTTTGCTTGAGCCATACTTCGAGCTTTCCATATCTGAAAGGCGTGCACGTGCGCTTCTACCTCGCATCCACCTCTCCCGCACGTTTGGCGACCCTGCGCAGCTCCGGAATTGAGCCTGTTGTCGTCCCCAGCGAGGTTGATGAAGACGCCGCTGTTGCTGCTGCCGAAGCAGCTGCAGGCGGCGCATTAGCACCAGCTGAGATGGTGCAATTGCTTGCGAAAGCTAAAGCAGAAGCCGTTCTCAATTCAGAGATCGATGGACTTGTCCTCGGTGGTGACTCTGCCTTTGTGCTCGATGGCGTCACCTATGGCAAGCCCCACACCCCCGATGTGGCATTAGAGCGCTGGCAGAAGCAGCGCGGTCGCACCGGGCAGCTTTACTCAGGCCACTGGATGATTGACCACCGTGGTGGGCAGCTGAACTCTGCCGTGGGTGAAGTCACCGTTGCTGAGGTGACGTTCTCCTCAGATATCTCCGATGCTGAGCTCGAGGCCTATATTTCTTCAGGAGAACCACTCAAGGTTGCCGGTGCTTTCACCATTGATTCGCTTGGTGCCGCCTTTATTGACCGCATCGAGGGAGACCCCTCGACCGTGGTCGGGGTCTCTGTTCCTGCACTTCGCCGCATGGCAGGCCAGTTAGACGTGTTCTGGCCTGAACTCTGGAACAAATAGTCGTTGTAGGCATCGTTCACGACTCGCGGACTTTTTTGTCGTAGATGCCCAACTGAACAGCCCCTCCGCTTACTAGGCTGGGGACTATGTCCCGCATTACAAAGGTCCTCATTGCGAACCGTGGCGAGATCGCCGTTCGCATCATTCGTGCAGCACGTGACTACGGAATTGGTTCCGTTGCCGTCTATGCCGACCAAGACATTAACTCTCTCCACGCGAAGCTTGCTGACGAGGCATACGCCCTCAACGGCACCACCAGTGCCGAGACTTATCTTGTTATCGAGAAGATCCTCGCTGTTGCCCGTAAGTCTGGCGCGAACGCGGTTCACCCCGGTTATGGCTTTCTTGCTGAGAACGCTGACTTTGCTCGCAAGGTGCAGGCAGCTGGCCTGATTTGGATCGGTCCCAGCCCCGAAGCAATCGAACAGCTCGGCGATAAGGTTTCGGCACGTCACGTGGCCGAGAAGGTGGGCGCTCCGCTTGCTCCCGGAACCATCAACCCGGTATCTGGCGCTGAAGAAGTTCTCGACTTCGTCGACATCCACGGTCTGCCTGTTGCCATCAAGGCAGCATTTGGTGGTGGTGGCCGTGGCCTCAAGGTTGCACGTAACCGTGAAGAAGTAGCGGAACTCTTTGAATCCGCAACCCGTGAAGCTATCGCAGCCTTCGGCCGTGGTGAATGCTTCGTGGAGAAGTACTTGGACGAGCCTCGTCACGTGGAAACCCAGTGCCTCGCTGACGCCCACGGCAACGTGGTTGTTGTCTCGACTCGTGACTGCTCTCTGCAGCGTCGTCACCAGAAGCTCGTTGAAGAAGCTCCTGCACCGTTCCTCACAGAGGCACAGACCACTGAGCTCTACCGCGCCTCGAAGGCCATCCTTAAAGAGGTTGGCTACTTAGGCGCAGGAACCTGTGAATTCCTCATTGGTAAGGACGGCACTGTTTCCTTCCTCGAAGTAAACACACGTCTACAGGTTGAGCACCCTGTCTCTGAAGAAGTCACCGGCATTGACCTCGTTCGCGAACAGTTCCGTATCGCTGAAGGTGGCGTTCTGGATTATCCAGACCCTGTTGTCACCGGACACTCGTTCGAGTTCCGTATCAACGGTGAAGATGGTGGCCGTGGATTCCTCCCCGCACCAGGTCCCGTGCACGTCTTCCGTGCACCAGGCGGCCCTGGTGTTCGCGTGGACTCGGGTGTCACCGCAGGGGACGTCATCTCTGGCTCCTTCGACTCTCTGTTGGCCAAGCTGATCGTGACTGGTGCTACACGTGAAGAAGCTCTCGAGCGTTCACGCCGTGCTCTGGATGAGTTTGAGGTTGCCGGTCTTCCCACCGTGCTTCCTTTCCACCGCAAGATTGTCCGCGACCCTGCGTTCGCTCCTGAGGGTGACAAGCCCTTCACTATCTACACCCGCTGGATTGAGACCGAGTTCGTCAACGACATCGAGCCCTGGAGCGGTGAAGCTGAGGAAACTCCGTCACTAGCGAAGCGTCAGCACGTGACTATTGAGGTTGATGACCGTCGCATTGAAGTCTCCTTGCCTGCCAAACTCCTGCGTGCAAACAACGCAGACCTCGCAACTCAAGGACCCGCACCTGTCCGCAAGGTTGCTTCTCACGCTGTGGGCGGCGCCGGTGGCGCAACTGTCAAGGCTCCCATGCAGGCAACCGTGGTCAAGATTGCGGTTGAAGAAGGCCAGAAGGTTGTCAAGGGCGATCTGATTTTGGTTCTCGAAGCCATGAAGATGGAACAGCCCGTTGAAGCACACAAGGACGGTGTCATCTCCGGTATCAATGCCGAGGTTGGCCAGACGGTCTCCAACGGTCACGTTCTGCTGAACATCGACGACGCTGAATAGCTTCTCAATCAACAAGATGGCCCGCTGATTTCTCAGCGGGCCATCTTTCTTAAGCGTGTGTGTTCTACTTCTTCTCCACTGCATGCAGCGCACGAGCAGCATCCACGATGCTTCCAGCAATGGAGGGGTAGATAGCAAAGCTCTTGGCCACGTCATCGACAGTGAGGCGGTGCTCAACGGCGAGCGCGAGCGGGAAGATCAGCTCTGATGCACGAGGTGCCACGATGACGCCACCGATGACGGTGCGCGAGGTAGTCGTTGTGATGAGCTTCACAAAGCCGTCACGAATACCCTGCATCTTGGCGCGAGGGTTCGCAGTCAAAGGAAGCTTGAAAACTGTTCCACGGATGATGCCCGCTTCGATTTCTGCCTGGCTCCAGCCCACTGAGGCAACCTCAGGCTGAGTGAAGATGTTTGCTGCCACGTTGCGTTCATCGAATGGGGTTACTGCGTCACCGAGGGCGTGGAAGGCCGCGGTGCGACCCTGCATCATGGCAACAGAAGCCAAAGGAAGTGCCGCCGAGCAGTCGCCCACACCATAGATGTTGGGTACAGAGGAACGCGCAACTCGGTTGACCACAATGCGTCCGGCGTCGTCGAGTTCCACACCTGCTTCTTCCAGACCTAAACCCTTGGTGTTGGGAACAGAACCAACGGCAATAAGGCAGTGGCTTCCTTCGATAACTTGACCGTCTGCCAGGGTCACCTGAACACGCTTGGTGGTGCGCTCCACCTTTTCCATGCGAGCTTTCGACATCACGGTCATACCGCGACGGATGAATACTTCTTCCAGCACTGCAGCTGCATCCGCGTCTTCACCAGGAAGAACGGTGTCGCGGCTGGAGACCAGGGTGACCTTGGATCCCAAGGAAGAGTAGGCGGAAGCAAACTCAGCACCGGTCACACCCGAACCAACCACAATCATGTGCTCAGGAAGTTCGGTGAGGTGATAGAGCTGAGTCCAGGTGAGGATGCGCTCACCATCTGGCTTAGCGGTCTCTAACACTCGTGGGCTTGCACCGACGGACACGATGATGGTGTCTGCTTCAATGCGGTCGAAGTCTGTGCCACCAGGACCAGTGGAGGCAATCACAGCGTGATCACCGTCGAGTCGACCATGGCCTGGAATGAAGTTCACGCCGGCCTTCTTCAGCGCCTTCTGCATATCTTCAGACGTATCGTGGGCCAGGCCAAGCAGACGCTTGTTCACGGTCGCCATGTTGATGGTGATTTCAGGCTTGCGTGGCTTGTTGTCTTCCCCCTTGACGGAGAACTGAACACCCAGTTCGTCAGAACGTCCCAGAGTGGAGGTGAATTCAGCTGTCGCAATGAGGGTCTTGGAGGGAACAACATCGGTGAGCACGGCAGAGCCACCCACACCAGAGCGCTCAATCAGAGTTACTTCTGCTCCGAGCTGGGCTGCTGCCAGTGCTGCTTCGTAGCCACCAGGGCCACCACCCAAAATTGCAATGCGCTGCTTGCGTTCAAACTCAAAAGCCATGACCTTATTCTCGCACTACGTGAGCAATAGGCTGGGCGTATGTCGAACGCAGGTGAGTGGGGTTTCAACCCACTGGAAGACCCTTCCCAAGATCCTGCCGAAATAGCGAAGCAAGCTGCCTTTGAGATTGCTGTTGCCACGGGAATTGGGCATCACGATATTGCGCTAACCCTGGGTTCTGGCTGGGGTGCGGTCGTGGACATGATTGGCAAGACCACCGAGGAAATCCCTGCTGAGGAAATCACGGGCTTTAGTGCTTCGGGAGTCCCCGGCCACCTCGGCACGATTCGCAGTGTGATTCTGCCGAGTAACAAGCGCCTGCTCGTTATTGGCGCACGGACTCATCTCTATGAAGGTCGTGGAGCTCCAGGTTTTGTGCGCCGCGTCGTGCATAGCGTCCGCACTGCGTCAGCAGCGGGCGCGAAGACTATGGTCCTCACCCACGGCGCTGGTGGAATTCGCCCAGCGTGGCAACCAGGAACTCCCGTGCTGATCAAAGATCACCTCAATCTCACAGGCACCAC
>ERZ1034361.1096-NODE-1096-length-15341-cov-2.866745_pt1 | contig 15341 bp, 16 predicted proteins | sample MGYA00520617_ERZ1034361 | MGnify/ENA primary metagenome ERZ1034361 (study PRJEB33736, sample SAMEA104284507) | Azolla filiculoides | biome: Urban; feature: Water surface; material: Ditch water | place: Netherlands | collected 2015-10-28 | depth 0-0.1 m ... | reverse complement strand
CACCAGCGCGAGCGTCAGGGTGGGCAGCAGGCCCTCGGGCACCATGGCGACGATGATGCCGATCGAGAAGATCAGGTCCTGCCAGAACGGGATGCCCAGCAGGCTAGCCACGACCATGAAGCCGCCCCCGATCGCCAGCGCGATCCAGGCGATGCGGCGACTCAGATGGGCCAGTTCGAGCCGCAGCGGCGACACCGTATCGCCCGCCGTCTGCGTCAGCTGGGCGATCTTGCCGAAGTCGGTGTGAGCCCCGGTCGCGAACACCAGCGCGCGAGCGCGGCCGGAGACGACGGAGGTTCCCGCGAGCAGGATGTTGCGGCTGTTGTTCCACAGATCCTCGCGGGATTCCATTGCATCGCGGGCCTTGGGCTCCGACTCGCCGGTGATCGTGGCCGTGTTGACCCGAACCCCATGCGACTCGATCAGGCGGCAGTCGGCCGGCACGCTTTGCCCGGCCTCGATCAGCACGATGTCGCCCGGCACGAGTTGCTCGATCGGCAGCGCGACGGCCGCGCCGTCACGCTGCACCGGAATCTGCTGCGGCAACAGCTTGCGCAAGGCCGCCAGCGATTGCTCGATGCGATGCTCCTGCCAGAAGGAAAAGGCGCCACTGACGAGGATCACCGCCACGATGGTGAAGCCGATCTTCGCCATGCCCTGGCCCGGCTCACGCCCTTCGGCGATGAAGGCCCGCGCGGATGCCATCCACAGGATCAGCGAGAAGAACCCAAAGTATTCACGCGCCAGACGCCGCGCGAAAGATTCCCGCCGGGCCGCCTGGACCGCATTGGGCCCGTATTCGGCCAGCCGGTGCGCGGCCTCGACCGAGCCCAGGCCAGCGGCACGGCTGTGCAAGCTGGCCAGCGCCTCGGCAACCGTCATTTGATGGATCTTCATGGCACGGCACCCGCTGTGGGCGGATGACGATCATGCCTCAAATCTCGATCTTGCTGCCCAGTTCGACGATCGCGTTGTTCGGCAACTGCAGGAACTCGGCGGCCGAGCTGGCGTTATGGTGCATCTGGGCAAACAGCTTCTCGCGCCACTGGGGCATGCCGCTGCCCATGGTCGGGACCACGATGTCGCGCGACAGGAAGTAGCTGGTCATCATCGGGTCGAGCACCACGCCTTGTTCGCCCAGCTGGGCCAGGGCCGATGGCAGATCGGTATCGTCCATGAAGCCGAAATTGACCACCACCTTCCAGCAATCGTGGCCCAGAGCCTCGACCTGCAGTCGCTGCTCCCGTTCGACCCAGGGCAGCTCATGGTTGCGCACCGTCACGAACAGGTTGCGCTCGTGCAGCACCTTGTTGTGCTTGAGGTTGTGCAGCAGTGCGTTGGGCACCGTGCCCGGCTGGGCGGACAGGAAGACCGCCGTCCCCTGCGCGCGCACCGGCGGGCAGCTGAAGACCGAGTCGAGGAAATCGCGCAGGTCCAGGGCATGATTGCGGATGGACTGATTGAGCAACCGGCGCCCCTCGTGCCAGGTGCTCATCAGCAGGAACACGAGCCCGCCGATCACCAGCGGGAACCAGCCGCCCTCGGTCAGCTTGAGCAGGTTGGAGCTGAAGAAAGCCAGATCGATCAGGAAGAACAAGCTGGTCGCTCCGACGCACAGCCACAAGGGATAGCCCCAGTGATAACGAATCACGAAAAATGTCATCACGGTCGTGATCAGCATCACCAGCGTGACCGCGATGCCGTAGGCCGCCGCGAGGTTGCTCGACGTCTTGAACATGCCGACGGCGAGCACGATGCAGACAAACAACCCCCAGTTGACAAAGGGCAGGTAGATCTGGCCGCTCTCCTCGGCGCTGGTGTGCTGGACCCGAAGTCGCGGCAGATAGCCCAGCTGCATGACCTGCTTGGTCACGCTGTAGGCACCCGAGATCAGGGCCTGCGAGGCGATCACGGTGGCCAGCGTGGCCAGCCCCACCATGGCCAGCATGGCCCATGGCGGCATCATGAGGAAGAAGGGGTTTTCGACCGCCTCGGGAACTCGAGACGATCTGCGCATCGACCTAGCCACGCGCACCGTGCTGCGCGACGGCCAGCCCGTGCATCTGACGCCGACCGGATTCAAGCTGCTGGCCCGCCTGGTGCGCAGTGCCGGCCGGGTCGTGACGCACCGGCAGCTGCTGGCCGATGTCTGGGGCGAGGACTTCATGCGGCACACCCACTACCTGCGCCTCTACATGGGACAGCTGCGCGCCAAGATCGAACCCGATCCGACGGAGCCCAGGCATTTGCTGACGGAAGTCGGCGTCGGCTATCGCCTGGCCTCGGCCTGAGCCGCTTCGAGCTGGACCGACCGCAAGCGCTCGCTCCAAGAGCTCAGCCCGGCGTCTTCAGGCGCATCTGGTTCGGCAGCGGCACCGAGCAGCGCAGCACCTCCTCGGCCAGCCAGAGCGCCGACTTGCGCGCGCGCTCGGCCACGAAGGGCAGCGGCATCTGCACATAGTCGTCGTTGAAGACCTCGAAGCTGTAGTCGCCGCGGTAGCCCAGGCGGTCGAGCCGCAGCACCAGGTCGACCAGCTGCTCGCTGTGCACGCCCTCGCCCGGGAAGACGCGGAAGGTGCGCGCGGTCGTCATGCGCTCCTCGAAGGTCTTGGTCTCCTGCCACATGAAGTCGGCCAGCTGGACCAGGAAGATCTTGCTCGGATCGATGTAGTCGATCTCGTCGAGCGGGGTCTTGGCCGCGAAGATATGGTACGAGTCGATGCCGACGCCAAGGTTCGGACAGTCGGCGCGCTGCACCACGTCCCAGGCGGTGGTGTATTCGTTGATCGTGCGGCCCCAGGACAGGCCCTCGAACGCGATTCGGATGCCGTGCGGCACCGCCAGCATCGCGAGCTTGCGCAGGTCGCGCGCGATATGGTCGAGGTCCGAGCTCGCATGGGCCGAGGTCGACGAACAGGCCAGCAGCACCTTGCAACCTAGCGCGGCGCACATCTCGAGCATCATCTTGGCGATGTCGATCTTGTAGTGGTGCAGGTGACCGGACAGGCCCTCGAAATCGCGCAGGACCTGGAAACCGGTACCGCGCAGACCGCTGTCATGCACGGCTTGGACCGCAGCCTGCCAACCGCCGGGGTGGCCGACCAGGTCGTTGGCCTTGAGCATGACCTGGCTGAAGCCGGCCTCCTTCATCGCGGCCAGCTTGGCCTCGAGCGGTCCGGCCAACGTGATGGTGTCCATGCCGAAGCCGGCGATGGCCTGAGCTGTGCTGCGCTTGAGCGTCATGGTTCAGGCCTTCTCGTCGTGCACCAGCTCGAACACCACCGAGCCGAGGTAGGTCTTGCTGATCGCGCCGCGCGCGTCGCTGTGTGCGGCCGGTGACTCGACGAACTCGACGCCGAGCGCGCGCAGCGCCTGCACCGCGGCCGGCACGTCGGGCACGCCCAGACCGATGCGCTGCAGCCGCTCGTCGGCATCCATCACGTTGATGTCAGGCTCGATCAGCTGGATCATGAAGCGCTGGTCGGCATCGAGCGCCGGGGCGCGCAGCAACTTGCCCTTGGGCATGATGCCAAAGCGCTGCTCGTCGGGAATCAGCTCGGCGCCGATCAGCTCGCGGTAGAACTCGATCCAGTCGTAACTGCGCTCCGGGCCGATGTACTGCACGATGCCAAAGAAATGGATGCCGGCGGTCGCTGCCGGACGCTGGTCGACCGACGGGATCGGCACGAAGTCGACGCCGTAGATCGAGAACTCCTTGTAGCGATCGACGAAATAGATCCGGCTGCCGCCAGCACCGTGGATCGCAGGAATGTTGAGCTCCATCACCTCGGGATGAGTGCTGACCTCCCAGGCGCCGCGCTCGAGCACATACTCGTAGGCCGCGCGGGCATCGCGCACGCGCAGTGCGATCGCCGAGATGCTCGGCGCCTCGCTGCTGCGACTGGCACCCTGGGCCACCGGCGGGTGCGCGTTGACCACGATGTTGAGCTCGCCCTGGCGATACAGCAGCACCTCGCGCGAACGGTGGCGCGCGACCGGCTTGAAGCCCATGGTCTCGAGCACCTGACCGAGCGCCTGCGGCTTGGCCGTGGCGAACTCGATGAACTCGATGCCGTCCAGACCGATCGGGTTGGCAGCGTCGCTGAAAGAGGCTTGCAGCGGCTCGCGCTCGCTGGCCGACTTGAGCAGAAGGTCACTCATGAGATATCTCCATATTCAACTCGCACTGTAAGCGAGTCCGGGCGATTTTTCTCACACTGGCTCGCTCGGCATGAGCGACAATCGAACGGGTTGAATCAACTATCGAACCAAAACAGCAATTTGAATCCCATGAGCGATCAAGAAGCCCCTTTCATGCTCGAGCGCCGCGACTGGATCGCCGGGCTCGAGAAAGGCCTGGCCGTGATCGAGGCCTTCGACGCCGAACACCCGCGCCTGACCGCGAGCCAGGCCGGCCAGCGCTGCGGTCTGACCCGCACGGCGGCGCGCCGTCACCTGCTCACGCTGGTGCATCTGGGCTATGTCGCGACCGACGGCAAGCTGTTCTCCCTGACGCCGCGCGTGCTGCGCCTGGGCCAGGCCTACCTTGAATCGGCCAAGCTGCCGCGCGCGGTCCAACCCTATTTGCAGCGCGTCACCGCCGGCACCGGCGAGGTCGCCTACGCCGGCGTGCTCGAACAGGACGAACTGGTCTATGTCGCGCGCAGCGGCACCCACCGCCATCTCAACACCGGCTACATGCTGGGTTCGCGCGTGCAGGCCCAGGTGACCGCAGCCGGCCTGGTCATACTGGCCATGTCAGGCGCCGAAGCCTACGAGCCCTGGCTGGCCCGGCAGGAACTGCGCGCCTATACCTCGCACACCTTGGTCGACAAGACCGAGTTGCGCCGGCGGCTGCAGCAGATCCAGCGCCAGGGCTGGGCGATTTCCGAACAGCAGCTCGAAATGAACTACCGCGGCATTGCGGTCCCGCTGTACGACCACAAGGACCATCTGGTGGCCGCCATGAGCGTCACCATGCCGATGCAGAACGAGAGCAGCGAAGACGCTGCCAAGCGCGTGCTGCCGGTGCTGCAAGACACTGCACGCAGCATGCGGCCACTGCTGTAACCCACGGCAACCCGGAAATCTGGTAGTTTGCCAACGTAAGGCATGGCCCCAAGCGTGATTTGACACCGGACGTCAAGGACAGCTGGACCCGCCACAGCCCTCTCCCGCCGATGGCGCCAGGCCGTTGAAGTCGGTCGGACTCAGTCGGACGGTGGGCTCAGATAGCGCTGGTCGGACCAGGTCGCGAGCCACTGCGGCGCGAAAGCCACGAAGATCGCGCAGAACATTCCGGTCAGGAAAGCATCGCCCCAGGCCATCAGCCAGCGCGCCACCAACGCGTCATGCAGGCTAGCACCACCGAGCCAGCGCTGCGCGAGCTCCTGCAGCAAGCCCGCGCCGAACACCGCCAGCGCGGTGCCGATGAAGCCACGCCCGAGCGTGTAGATGAAGGGATGGGCTGGCAACCAGCGCCGCAGCAGGGCACCGAAGCCCAGCGTCAGCGTCGCGGGAACCAGGCCGAGCCAGACCCACTGCGACAGCACGGTCGCGGCGTCATGCAGACCGAGCATCCAGACCTGCAGCGCCACCAGCGCCAGCACCGGCACCGCCAGCGGCCAACCCAGCATCAAGGCCAGCAGACTGGCACCCGAGAGCTGGATCTGCAGGCCCTGGGGCAGCTGCTGCGGCAGCAGCCAGAACCAGGGCAGCAAGGCCAGCGCCGCCAGCGCCGGCGACAGCAGCGGACCGCGCAACATGCGCCAGGGCTTGAGCGCGAGCGCGGCAAGCAGCGCCGGCAATGCCAGCGCCAGTTCAAGCCAGAGCAGGGCTTCGCCGTCCATCGCCAGTAGCGCAGTCGCCAGCCGGCTTACATTCCCGGCAGCTTGGGCATGCCAGGCATGCCGCCCAGGCCCTTCATGCCGCCGAGCTTCTTCATCATCTTCATCAGGCCGCCGCCCTTCATCTTCTTCATGACGCCCTGCATCTGCTCGAACTCCTTGAGCAGGCGGTTGACCTCCTGCACCTGCACGCCAGCGCCGGCGGCAATGCGGCGCTTGCGCGTGGCCTTGATCAGCTCGGGCTTGCGGCGCTCCTGCGGCGTCATGCTGCAGATGATGCCTTCCTTGCGCTTCATCTCGGTTTCGGCCCGGCCGAGATCGGCCCCGCTGGCCTTGGCCGACATCTGGGTCGGCAGCTTGTCCATCAGGGTGGACAGGCCGCCCATCTTCTTCATCTGGCGCAGCTGGTCGAGGAAATCCTCGAGGTCGAAGCCATCGCCACTCTTGACCTTGGCCGCCAGCTTCTGCGCCGCGGCCAGGTCAACGCCGGCGGTGACCTGCTCGACCAGCGCGACGATGTCGCCCATGCCCAGCACGCGACCGGCATGACGCTCGGCATCGAACACCTCGAGACCGTCGATCTTCTCGGACACGCCGGCGAACTTGATCGGCGCGCCGGTGACCGCGCGCACCGACAGGGCCGCACCACCGCGCGAGTCACCGTCGAGCTTGGTCAGCACGATGCCGGTCAGCGGCAGCGCTTCCTTGAAGGCGCGGGCGGTGTTGATCGCATCCTGGCCCTGCATCGCGTCGACCACGAACAGGGTCTCGACCGGATTGAGCGCCGCATGCAGCTCCTTGATCTCGGCCATCAGCGCCTCGTCGATCGCGAGCCGGCCGGCGGTATCGACCAGCAGCACGTCGAAATAATGCTTCTTTGCATAGTCCAGCGCGGCGCGCGCGATCTCGAGCGGCTTTTGCTCAGGGCTGCTCGGGAACCATTCGGCACCGGCCTGCTTGGTCACGGTCTTGAGCTGCTCGATCGCGGCGGGGCGGTACACGTCGCCCGAGACCGTCAGCACCTTCTTCTTGCGCCGCTCGATCAGGTGCTTGGCCAGCTTGGCGGTGGTGGTGGTCTTGCCGGCCCCCTGCAGGCCGGCCATCAGGATCACGGCCGGCGGCTGCGCCGCCAGGTTCAGGTCGCTGACGCCCTCGCCCATGGTGGCGGAGAGTTCGCGCTGGATCACGCTGACCAGCATCTGGCCGGGGGTCAGCGAGCCGACCACCTCGGCACCCAGCGCCTTCTCCTTGACGCGCGCGATGAAGTCACGCACCACCGGCAGCGCAACGTCGGCCTCGAGCAGGGCCATGCGCACCTCGCGCAGCATGTCGCTGACGTTGCTTTCGGTGATGCGGGCCTGACCACGCACCTCCTTGACCAGTCGTGACAGTTTTTCGGTGAGGGCTGAGGCCATGATGAGCTGCTGTGTGAGCGCCGGCGGCGGCCACCCGAAAGGGCGACCCCGGGCTGGGGGAATAGGGAGGAAAAGGAACTTGGCCGGCTGCGCGGGCCGTTAAACTCTGGGCATGATTCTATCCCCGAGCCCCTGGTGGGGCACCATCCCGTCGCTGGGCGCGGCACTGGGTTATGCCCTGCTGGCGTTGCACCCGGCCCGACTGGCGGCTGGCAAGCTCAACGCGTTGATGGCAATGGTCTGGCTGCTGCACGGCCTCGCGCTGGCGGCCAACCAGTTCGGCGGCGGGGTGATGCGTTTCGGCTTCGCACCGGCGCTGTCGTTCACGGCCTGGCTGGTCTTCACGCTCTACGCGATCGAAACCCGGCTCTACCCGCAGCTGCGCGCGCGCGCCACGCTGGTCGGCCTGGGTGCGGCGACCGTGCTGCTCGCGCTGCTGTTCCCGGGCACGCCCCATCTGGCCTCGGGCTCGCGCTGGCTGCCGCTGCATGGCTCGCTGGGCCTGGTCTCCTATGGCCTGCTGGCCGCCGCCGTGCTGCACGGCTGGTTGACGCAGCGCGCCGAAGCCTCGATGCGCCAGGGACGCCCGGGCGACATCACGCTGCCCTTGCTCGCGCTCGAGCGCCTGACCTTCCGCCTGGTCGCTGCCGCGTTCGGCATGCTGAGCGCCACCCTGCTGGCGGGCTGGTGGTTCAGCGAACAAGGTCTGATGCAGGGCTGGGTCTGGAACCACAAGACCCTGTTCACGTTGCTGTCCTGGCTGGCCTTGGCCGTGCTGCTCTGGGGTCGCCTGACCCAGGGCTGGCGCGGCCGGTTCGCGATCCGCATGCTCTACGCCGCGGCCACCCTGCTGCTGCTGGGCTATGTCGGCTCGCACTTCGTCCTTGAAGTCATACTGTCACGCGCATGAAATTCCTGCTGGTACTGATGGTCGTCCTGGCCGGAGTCTGGATCTGGCGCAGCCGGCGCACCGAAGAACGGCCGCCAGCGCCCCCGACGCCGCGCCAGCCCGCCAGGCCGAGTGCCATGGTGGCTTGCCGCCACTGCGGCCTGCACCTGCCGGCCAGCGACGCCCTGGCCGGCCCAGACGGGCCTTACTGCAGCGCCGCGCATCTGCGCCTCGGACCAGCCCGGCCCACCAGCCGCGCCCGCGATGCCAGCTGAAGCCCAAGGCCAGCGCGCCGGCTGGCGCGACGGCTGGCTCGAGAAGGCACTGGCAGTCCCCTCGCCCAACTACGGACCACGCCCGAACGGTGCCCTGATCGACCTGCTGGTGCTGCACTCGATCAGCCTGCCGCCGGGCCGGTACGGCGGACCCGAGATCGAACAGCTGTTCGGCAACCGGCTCGACTGGGACGCGCATCCCTACTTCCAGGGCCTGCGCGGGCTCGAAGTCTCGAGCCATTTCCTGATCCGGCGCGACGGCGCACTGCTGCAATTCGTCTCCTGCGACGACCGGGCCTGGCATGCCGGGCGCTCCTGCTGGCGCGGACGCGAGAACTGCAATGACGACTCGATCGGCATCGAGCTCGAAGGCCTCGAGGGCGAACCATTCGAGCCGGCCCAGTACCGCACCCTGGCCGATCTCTGCCAGGCGCTGGCCTTGCGCTACGCGATCGCCCATGTGGCCGGCCACGAGCATATCGCCCCCGGCCGCAAGCTCGATCCCGGGCCGGGCTTCGACTGGGCCCAGCTGCGCCAGGCGACCCGCTGGCCGGCGGACCGCTTCCCCTTGGCGACCGTGGCGGGTAGAAATCCAGTCATTTCCGGTGCCGATCCGGGCAAAACCGTAGCGCCAGGGCCTGACAGCACTGCCGCAATGCAATAAAGTGCCCGCTACACGGCATGCAGGGCTTGCATTTCGCTGCGACACTTTCATAATATAAAAGTCAGAGTTTATGTCTGTGGGATTTCCCTATGCCGTGCCAAGCCAGCCAGGCTGCGCCGGGTAAGTTGCCCACATTCCACGCCTTGGTTTCACTATCCCCCGAAGCCATTGTGCTGACTCGCTGAGCCGGAATCGTCCGGACTCACGCGCAACGTGCAAGTTGTTTCAGGAGAAGATGCAAGATGGCGACTGCGAAGAAGGCCGCTGCGGCCAAGAAGGTTGCGGCGCAGCCAGCGTCAGAGCAAGTCGAAGCGGCAACGCCGCTGAGCACAGCCCCGGCTGTGCCGGCCAAGAAGGTCATCGCCCGCAAGGTCGCGGCCAAGAAGACCGCAGCAAAGAAAGCGGCTGGGAAAAAGGCCGTCCCGGTCAAGGCCATGCCACCGGCCGAGCCCTCGGCCAGGACCCGCATTGCGCCAACAGCGGCCTGGCCCTTCCCGACCGGCAACCGACCCTGAATGAAAAAAGCCTGACCGGAAATCTCCCTGTCAGGCTTGCTCGACCGTCCTTCAGGCCGGTCGGTATCAGTCGGCGGCGCGCGCCGTCATCAGGATCCAGCCCTCCTCGCTGTCGGTCACTTCGAGCGCCAGCCAGGGTGCGTAAGCCGCCTTGAGCTCGTCGGCCTGGTTTTCCAGGATGCCCGCCAGCACCAGATCACCGCCAGCCTGGAGATGGGCGCAGAGCAAGGGCGCCAGCATCTTGAGCGGCGTCGCCAGGATGTTGGCCAGCACGAGCTTGAACACCCCCGTTGCCGCATCCGGCAGACCGGTCAGCAAGGACACATGGTTGTTGGCGGCATTGATCTGGGTCGATTCGACCGCGGCCGGATCGATGTCGACTGCCACGATCTCGGCCGCGCCATGCTTGGCCGCACCGATCGCCAGGATGCCGGAACCGCAGCCATAGTCGAGCACCCGCTGCGCCGACAGGTCGCGCTGCGCGATCCAGCGCAGGCACATGCGCGTGGTCGGATGGGTGCCGGTGCCGAAAGCCAGGCCCGGATCAAGCCGGATCACCTGCTCGGCTGCGGCCGGCGGCTCATGCCAGCTCGGCACGATCCAGAAGGTCGGCGTGATCTCGACCGGCGCGAACTGTGACTGCGTCAGCCGGACCCAGTCCTGGTCGGCGACCGGGCGCACTCCAACGCTCTCGCAACCCTCGAAGAAGTCCTGCGGCGCCAGCAGTTCGACCGCCTCGCGCGCCTGCGCTTCCTGCTCGAACAGGGCGACCACGCGCGAGCGCTGCCAGCCGGCCTTGGGCGCGGGCATGCCGGGCTCGCCGAACAGGGCCTGCTCGGCCGGGGTCTGGGCGTCGGCATCCTCGACCGACACGCTCAGGGCGTCGAGCGCCTCGAGCGCGTCACTGAGTGCCTCGATGCGCCATTCCGGCGCCATCAATACGAGTTCGAACATCGGCTTAGCGCTTGCGCTGCTCGAGCCAGTGCTCGAGGTAGTGGATGTTGGTGCCGCCGGCTTCGAAGCTGGCGTCCACCATCAGGTCGCGGTGCAGCGGGATGTTGGTCTTGATGCCCTCGATCGCCACCTCGGACAGCGCCGTGCGCATGCGCGCCAGCGCCTGCTCGCGGGTATCGCCATGCACGATGATCTTGCCGATCATCGAATCGTAGTTCGGCGGCACCAGGTAGTTGGCGTAGACATGCGAGTCGACCCGCACGCCCGGCCCACCCGGCATATGCCAGGTCGTGACCCGGCCCGGCGAAGGGGTGAACTTGTACGGGTCTTCGGCGTTGATGCGGCACTCGATCGCATGGCCACGCAGGTCGATCTGGCGCTGGGTGAACGGCAGCTTCTCGCCCGCGGCGACCAGGATCTGGGTGCGCACGATGTCGATGCCCGAGATCGCCTCGGTCACCGGATGCTCGACCTGGACCCGGGTGTTCATCTCGATGAAGTAGAACTCGCCGTTCTCGTACAGGAACTCGAAGGTGCCGGCGCCGCGGTAGCCGATCTTCTTGCAGGCGGTGGCGCAACGCTCGCCGATCTTGTCGATCAGGCGGCGCGCAATGCCGGGTGCCGGCGCTTCCTCGATCACCTTCTGGTGCCGACGCTGCATCGAGCAGTCGCGCTCGCCGAGGTAGACCGCATTGCGGTGCTGGTCGGCCAGCACCTGGATCTCGATGTGGCGCGGGTTCTGGAGGAACTTCTCCATGTAGACGGCCGGGTTGTTGAACGCGGCACCGGCCTCGGCCTTGGTGGTCTGGACCGCGTGCAGCAGCGCCGCCTCGGTGTGCACCACGCGCATGCCACGCCCGCCGCCGCCGCCCGCCGCCTTGATGATGACCGGGTAGCCGATCACCTTGGCGATGCGCTTGATCTCGACCGGATCTTCGGGCAGCTCGCCCTCGGAGCCAGGCACACAGGGCACGCCGGCCTTGATCATGGCCTGCTTGGCCGCGACCTTGTCACCCATGATGCGGATCGACTCGGGGGTCGGGCCGATGAAGGTGAAGCCGCTCTGTTCGACCCGCTCGGCGAAGTCGGCATTCTCGGACAGGAAGCCATAGCCCGGATGGATCGCTTCGGCGTCGGTGACTTCGGCCGCCGAGATGATGGCCGGCATGCTGAGATAGCTCTGTGCCGAGGCAGCCGGGCCGATGCAGACCGCTTCGTCGGCCAGCTTGACGTACTTGGCGTCGCGGTCGGCCTCGGAGTAGACCACCACCGACTTGATGCCCATCTCGCGGCAAGCGCGCTGCACGCGCAGGGCGATCTCGCCGCGGTTGGCGATCAGGATTTTCTTGAACATGGGCCGCCCCTTATTCGACGACGAACAAGGGCTGACCGTATTCGACAGCGTGGCCGTTCTCGACCAGGATCTGGGTCACGACACCGGTTTTGTCGGCCTCGATCTCGTTCATGATCTTCATGGCCTCGACGATGCAGATCGGCTCGCCTTCCTTGATCTGGGTACCGATATCGGCAAAGGCCTTGGCACCCGGGCTGGCCGAGCGGTAGAAGGTACCGACCATCGGGGACTTGACCACATGACCCTTGGCCGCCTCGGGCTCGGCGACAACCACCGGAGCCGGCACAGCGACTACGGGCGCGGCCATGACAGGTGCCGGAGCGGCGGCCACCATAGTCGGGACGCCAATAGGCGCGCTCTTGACGATTCGGACCTTGCCTTCGGCCTCGGTGATCTCCAGTTCCGAGACATTGGATTCCGACACCAGGTCGATCAGGGTCTTGAGTTTGCGCAGATCCATAATTTCTCCAAGAGGTGCATCTAAAATGCACCGAAGTATCCACAACGACGTGAAATTTGGCCCGAATATACACGATATGGTGCAAGTTTGGCGTATCTAACTTGTGCTAGGGTGGATGATTTCTGCACTCAAATGCCAGAAATAACCGAAAAAAATCCTCAAAACGCCACCGCATCCAGGCCGTCACAAGTGCCTACGGCGCACGGTTTTAAAGGTCCTGGAACGGTCCGCGGCAAAGCCTGCTCCTGATTGCACTCAGCCGGGCCATGGAGGGTTAAACTGCCTGACGCCCCTCTACTGGAGCGGGTCAGGCAGACCAATAATCAAGACGGGGGGTGTCATGGCCACAGCAGTACGCAAGGTCAATGAGTATGTCTTCGAGTGGGAAGGCAAGGACCGCGGTGGCAAAGCCGTGCGCGGCGAGACCCGTGCTGCCAGCGACAACCTGGTCATGACGGCGCTGCGGCGCCAGGGCATAGTTCCGCTCAAGGTCAGGAAGCGCCGGATGTCGGGTGGCCGCTCTATCCGCCCCAAGGACATCTCGATCTTCACGCGTCAGCTCGCGACCATGATGAAGGCGGGCGTGCCGCTGCTGCAGGCCTTCGACATCGTCGGACGCGGCAACCCGAATCCCAGCGTGACCCGCCTGCTCAACGAGGTCCGCAACGAAGTCGAGACGGGCACCTCGCTAAGCGCCGCCTTCCGCAAGCACCCGCTCCATTTCGGCAGCCTTTACTGCAACTTGATCGAAGCCGGCGAGACCGCTGGCATCTTGGAGCGCATCCTCGACCGGCTCGCGATCTACCTCGAGAAGTCCGAGGCACTCAAGAGCAAAATCCGGTCGGCCTTGATGTACCCGGCGGCCGTGATCACGGTCGCGTTCATCGTCGTCACGGTCATCATGATCTTCGTGATCCCGGCCTTCAAGGAGGTGTTCTCGTCCTTCGGTGCCGACCTGCCGACCCCGACGCTGATCGTGATCGCCCTGAGCGAATTCTTCGTCGCCTGGTGGTGGCTGATCTTCGGTGCCCTGGGCGCGGGGTTCTACTTCTTCAGGCAAGCCTGGCGCCGCAACGAAAAGGTGCAGCACCTGATGGACCGTCTGCTGCTCAAGCTGCCGATCTTCGGCATGCTGGTCGAGAAAGCGGTGGTGGCGCGCTGGACCCGCACGCTGTCGACCATGTTCGCGGCCGGCGTGCCGCTGGTGGAGGCACTCGACTCGGTCGGTGGTGCATCGGGCCACTCGGTCTATGCCGATGCCACGGTCAGGATCCAGCAGGAGGTCTCGACCGGCACCAGCCTGACCCAGGCCATGACCAACAGCCGGATCTTCCCCTCGATGGTGCTGCAGATGTGCGCGATCGGCGAGGAATCGGGCTCGATCGACCATATGCTGGGCAAGGCGGCCGACTTCTACGAGCAGGAGGTCGATGACATGGTGGCGGGTCTGTCGAGCCTGATGGAGCCCATCATCATCGTGCTGCTGGGCTCGGTCATTGGCGGCATCGTGGTGGCCATGTACCTGCCGATCTTCAAGCTCGGACAGGTGGTCTGAACCAGCAGACTCGATCAGGCGACCCACATGCCCCGGCCAGCGGCCGCTGGCCGGGCTCAGATATTGTGCAGGCGGGCCAGATACTGGCGCTTGGCCTCGAGCTCACTGTCGGAGTCGATGAAACGCTGCGCGATGGCGTGGAACTCCTCGTGGATGGCCAGGAAGGCGTCAACCATGTCGGGATCAAAATGGTGGCCACGTCCGGCACTGATGATGGCCAGCGCCTGTTCGTGCGGCATGCCTTCCTTGTAGACCCGGCGGCTGATCAACGCGTCGTAGACATCAGCCAGCGCCATCAGCCGGGCCGACAGGGGGATGGCTTCGCCCTTGAGTCCCTCGGGATAGCCGGAACCATCCCATTTCTCCTGGTGGCTGTAGGCGATCTCCTTGGCCAGCTTGAGGAACTCGACCGGCATGCCGAGTTGGCGCTCGGCGGCGTGGATAGCGTCGCGTCCGAGCGTCGTGTGCGTCTTCATCAGCTCGAACTCTTCGGGCGTGAGCTTGTCGGGCTTGAGCAGGATGCGATCCGGGATGCCGACCTTGCCGATGTCGTGCAGCGGGGCTGACTTGAACAGCATCAGGATATAGCGGTCGTCAAGCAGTGCGGCCAGACGTGGCTGCTCGCGCAACTTGAGCGCCAGCGCCTTGACATAGTGCTGGGTACGGCGAATATGGTTGCCGGTGTCGGAGTCACGCGTTTCGGCCAGCGAAGCCATCGCCAGGATGGTCACATCCTGGATCGCGATCACCTCGGCGGTGCGCTTGCCGACCTCATGCTCGAGGTAGGCGGCCTTGTCGCGCAGGAAGTCGGCACTGGCCTTGAGCACCAGATGGTTGCGGACCCGGGCCATCACGATCGGCGGGCTGATCGGCTTGGTGATGTAGTCGACCGCCCCCAGGTCCAGGCCCATCTTCTCGTCCTCGACCCCGCTCTTGGCGGTCAGGAAGATGACCGGGATGTCGCGCGTGGCGGGATCGGCCTTGAGCCGGCGGCAGACCTCGTAGCCATCCATGCCCGGCATCATGATGTCGAGCAAGATCAGGTCGACGCTCTGCTGGCGCACGATGTCGAGTGCTTCGTCGCCGCGCGTGGCGAAGATGACGCGGTAGTCGGCACGTAGCATGCCGGCCAGGGCGGTAATATTTTCAGGCAGGTCATCGACGACAAGAATGGTGCCGCGCAGTGGCTGTTCCACGGTCAGTGCTCCTTTGTCGGATTATCGGGTGCGCCCAGGATGTTTCGCAGGCCTGCCAACATCTGGCTGGCCGCCTTGAATTCAAAGCGTTCCAGCGTGCGCACAATTTCGTTCCAGCGGCCACGGTGCGGGCTGGTGGCAAATTTTGGTGTGATTTCGTGGGCGAGTTCGACGGCATCCGTTTCATTTTGCGCCAGCATTTCACCCAGACGATCGAG
>ERZ1034361.1095-NODE-1095-length-15355-cov-16.520291_pt1 | contig 15355 bp, 14 predicted proteins | sample MGYA00520617_ERZ1034361 | MGnify/ENA primary metagenome ERZ1034361 (study PRJEB33736, sample SAMEA104284507) | Azolla filiculoides | biome: Urban; feature: Water surface; material: Ditch water | place: Netherlands | collected 2015-10-28 | depth 0-0.1 m ... | reverse complement strand
TGTTTTAGCTCGTTAATTTTTAAGATAATTTATTGATTTTAAATATAATTATTTTCCACTTGAAGTCGGAAAGAGCCAAAAACAGATGCTGTGATTACGGATTTGGATTATGTGAAAATTGTGCAGGATATTGAGCGCGATTTTTTAGCCGCCACACAAACCAATATTCGGATGCAAACTTTTTCAAGTTTTAAAGCCAATTTGAAAATGACATCCGCCAGCTATTCGCGCAGTGATAGATTAGCCGAACTTTATAATCATCATTTGTATCAATCGGTGTTGCCTGCGAGTTCTGATGTTAGCAGTCCTGTGCAAATGCAGGAGTTAAAAATCTATCCAGACGGCAACAAAAAATTTATTCCTTGGGAAGACAACACAAACCGCAAAGCAAAAGTGCCGATTTTGGTGCTGAATGCAACCACGCTGAATACGGGGCGGAATTGGCAATTTACCGCTAGAACAATGGGTGAGCCGCCAGAGCGGAACGATGATGAAAGTCATAGCACCGATAAGGAAGATGATAGTGTGGATAAAAAAACCATTCGTTTGCGCCGTCCGGTGAGTTATGCAAATATCACAGCGGCGGATAATAGTGAAGGTACAAATCTGCGCAATTTGCCATTAGGTCATGCGGTCGCCGCCTCAGCTTGTGTGCCGGGTTTATTTCCGCCGCTGTCAATTACGGGGCTTTATCAAGATAGTGATGCAAAAGAAACGATTACGCCGCAATTAGTCGATGGCGGGGTTTTTGATAATCAAGCGATTGAAGGTTTATTACAAAATGAGTGCAATTGTTTTGTGATTAGCGATGCGGCTGGGCAAATGGGCGTAGAAAATGAGGTTTCAACGGGTTCAATTTCTGTGTTATTGCGAGTGAGCGGCATTTTACAAGACCGAGTGCGCTCTGAAAGTTTGAAACATTTATTAACGCGCATGGGAAAAGGCAAAGTGGCGTTTGTCGATTTGCGGCGCGGTTTAGGGATTAAAGAAGTTGCGCCTGCTGCTACAGATGAGCATGGAAAACCTGAAGCGGATAATTGGATTGCGCCATATTCTAAAAAATTCAATGTGGATGTGAAAGTACAAGAAAAACTCTCATTGATGCGCACGGATTTAGATGCGTTTACCGAAGTGGAAGCTTATTCCCTAATGATGGATGGTTACAACATGACTGCCAATGAATTGGTAGATTTGGATTTTGCTCAGCATCATCAAGTGATTAATAAAGCGACGTGGAAGTTTACTGAAATTGCGCCTTGGATGGCAAAACCGACCGAAGTTTACTTGCAACAATTGGAAATTGCGAAACTTGTGCCGCTGAAAGCTTTAAAAGTCTTGCCTGTTAAGTTAGGCGTGCCTTTAGGTTCGGTGATTGCAGGGCTTGCCTATGGATTTCATACGCAACTTAGCGCGTTGGTATTTGATGAAATTCCAGTCTATTCCATGTTGATTTTGTTTGCGCTTGGAGGATTGAGTATGGCAGCACCAAAATTGGCAAAAGCTTTTAATTCGTTAGAATATTTGCGCCCACATGCGGTGTTAGCAAAACGTGTGGCAGAGGTTGCGTGGTTAATGGGCGGAACGTTGTTTGTGAAATTTTATTTACAATTTATTAATCCGATGTTTTTGGCAGAAGGCAGTCTTGAAGCTTTGAAAAAGAAATCACCGCATTCTTAATTTTTCACCAGTGTCACGACTGGCAGTCCTTGAAGGACTGCCAGTCGTAATATCGCTAAAATTTAATCGTGATGGTGGTGATGATGCTCATAAGCATCGGTAATCGTTTTTGGCATTGCTTGCACCGCCACACCATATTGATAAACCATCAACCCGCCTAAATCAGCCCCTAACGCAATACACACACCAAGCACAGCGGATAATACCAGATAAAAAATATTCATTTCACCGTGCAATTGACTACCTGCTTTCCACCGCCACGCCGACAAAATTGCAGCCAAGGTTAAAATCGTTACACCAAAACCTTCGTGCCGTTCCATAATTGCATGAACATTATGACCATGCGACACGGAATGCGCGGCAACAAATCCTGCAATCACGGTAAAAACCGCTGTCAGCGTACCTAAATATAATAAACCTGTGGCAAATTCGCGCCATTGTGATTTTTTTGCAAAACATCCAACAATATCAATCAGTACAAATCCCGTTAAAAAAGCGATAGGAAAATGCACCAATAAAGGATGAATATTATCCATTGCCGCAATGCCGGGAATTAAACTGGCAAAAATATCGCCCGCAGATTGTCCTAATAATCCGGTTAAAAAACTTAATAAAGCATCAAGATTCCCAACAAGTCCATCACCGCCGCCGTCTGCATTGCCGTGTATTTGGAAAGATAAAAATTCATTCATGGTTGCCATTCCTAAAATCAAAAAATTAGTCGCCAAATCCTACAAACCTAATTCAAACAATAACTTAATCGACACATACACCACTAAACACATTACGGCTAAATAGCTGAGAATATGCAGAGGTTTTTCTTTAAAGTGCATGAATAATGATTTAGTTTCCCCCGTTTGTTTGCGCTGCAAATACAATTGCCGCTGGGTGGTTTGGCGTTGCACTTGATACTCATCTAACAATTGCCGCGCTTTTGTAAGTTCCCCATCATCTCTCAACCACAACGCAGGCATCGACACTCCCCAGTTTCCGGCGGAAGTTTCGTAAAAATTTATTTCGTGTTCGGTAAGCAATTCGCGCACTTCGTAGGCTTCATCTTCTGGAACGCCGCGTAAGGAAAATAATAATATCGCCATAATATTGTTGTTTAATGACAGCGGTTTAAGGTGTCAAAATACGAGGTAAAAGTCGTTGAATATAATCATTTTTTTGTTTTAAACGCAGTTCTTCACCACTCACATCCACAATAAAATCATCTTTCAGCCAATTGCGCCCAATTAATAAAGCAAACTGCATTCTGGAGCGATCGCGCAAATTGACCTCTACCGTTTTCACATAATCGCCCCATGCCAGAGCTAACAGCACAACATAGCGGGTTTCATTGCCGATGGCGTTATGTACGTTATTGACTTTCACAATTTTTGCCTCAATCGACTGCATATCGCCTTTTTCATTGGCAGTGTTAAAGTGCAGCACTTTGCCAATATTTGCCAGTAAGTTAGGCTCTTCGCCATCAACCACAATATTGTAAGCATTGATTGAAGTGGTATCTGCGCCAGTGTCAATGCGGGCGCGATATTCAAGTTCTTGCACTTGAATGACTTCAATAGCACCGATGGTGTATTTCGATGGTGTATTTGAGCAGCTAACGGTGAAAAGGTTTACCAGTAGCAGAAAAGTAAATCTTTGTTTTTTCATGGATATTTATTTCAGTTTGGGCTGCGAGGGTTGTTACGATACAGGCAAAATATCAACGTCGGATAAATTCTAAGTAACTAAACATAAGTTTTGCGGCATAAAATTAAAAATGGAGTACAACAGCTTTAGCTGTTGGCGGTTAAAAAAATAGCTAAAGCTATTTAACTCTTGAATATTATGTAGCTACTTATACCAAGATTTATTTGTGCTATCCGCTCAGTAAATAGGTTATAGAATACCTGATAAAAAAACGATAAGCATAAAAAAATTACTGGCTTTTGCTTTATGAAAAGTAACAGGAAAATTCATAGCTAAAGCTATCACAAGTTTTATAACCAGTATCTGAATAAAAATGGCGTGTAAAAAGCGGATGTGGGTGCTTTGCAACTGAGGTGTTTAATCTTAACAAGGCAATATGCCCGACATTAAACATCGCAAGTTATTTTTATTTTAAGAAATAATCTATGATTAACAATAGATTAGAGTTTTGAATTCAGAAAGGCGCATTATTTGTTAACAATGCGCTTTACAGAAAAAAGCCTGAACGCCGCTTAACGCTTCATAGAAGCAAAAAACTCAGCATTGGTTTTGAAATCTTTTAATTTACCTAACAAAAATTCTGAGGCTGCAATTTCATCCATCGGTTGCAGAATTTTGCGCAAAATCCATGTTTGTTGCAATTCAGTAGGATTGACTAAATATTCTTCGCGGCGCGTGCCAGAGCGATTGATATTAATCGCAGGATAAACGCGTTTTTCAGCAATTTTGCGATCTAAATGCAGCTCCATATTGCCTGTGCCTTTAAACTCTTCAAAAATTACCTCGTCCATGCGTGAGCCGGTATCCACTAAAGCAGTCGCAATAATGGTTAAACTGCCGCCTTCTTCAATATTCCGTGCTGCACCAAAAAAGCGTTTTGGTTTTTCCAACGCATTAGCGTCCACACCACCTGATAAAATTTTTCCAGAGGATGGTACAACCATATTATAAGCTCTAGCCAAACGAGTAATTGAATCTAACAAAATAACTACGTCATGTTTATGTTCAACCATTCGGCGAGCTTTTTCGATCACCATTTCTGCCACTTGCACATGGCGGCTGGCGGGTTCATCAAATGTGCTGGAAACGACTTCGCCACGCACACAGCGTTGCATTTCTGTCACCTCTTCAGGGCGTTCATCAATCAGCAACACGATTAAATAACATTCGGGATTATTTTCAGCAATTGCATGAGCAATGCTTTGTAAAATCATGGTTTTACCCGCTTTCGGTGGCGATACAATCAAGCCACGCTGTCCTTTTCCAATCGGAGCGATTAAATCAATAATTCGGCTGGTTAAATCTTCGCTAGAGCCATTGCCTTGTTCTAAGGTAAAACGCTCATTGGCAAATAATGGGGTGAGGTTGGAAAAGAGGATTTTGTTTTTGGTGTTTTCTGGGGATTCGTAGTTGATTTGCTCAACTTTAAGCATGGCGAAATAACGTTCATTATCTTTCGGCGGTCGAATTGTGCCACTAATCGTGTCGCCGGTGCGGAGGTTAAAGCGTCTGATTTGACTTGGGGAAACGTAGATGTCATCGGGGCCTGCAAGATACGAACAACCGGGGGTACGCAAAAAACCAAAGCCATCTTGTAAAATTTCTAAAACACCGTCGCCATGTATATCTTCGCCGCTTTTGGCCTGTGCCTTTAAAATGGCAAAAATGAGTTCTTGCTTTCGGATGCGGGCAACGTTTTCCAGCCCTAAAGATTCTGCTATTTCAATAATATCGCTGATTTGTTTTAGTTTTAACTCGGTAAGATTCATATGTAAAGGGAACTTAGAAGATAGGATAGGTAAAAGCGGTAGAAAACCGTTGTGACAAAAGATTTGTCTTAAGTTTTTTTGGAGTGTTTTACTTCGGTGATTTAGGCGCGTACTGGAATTGAACGCTAGAAAATTATAACGTAAGCACTTAAGCCCGTCCAAACATTATTTTGTAACGGGCTTAAGAAAAAACAGATTAGATATTGCTGTCGATAAAAGCGGCAAGTTGTGATTTGGTTAATGCACCGACTTTAGTGGCTTCAACTTCACCACCTTTAAACAGCATCAATGTAGGGATGCCGCGCACACCGTAATGAGAAGGTGTCGAAGAGTTTTCATCAATATTAAGTTTGGCAACAGTTAGTTTACCTGCATAATCCTTTGCAATTTCATCCAACACAGGAGCAATCATTTTGCAAGGACCGCACCATTCCGCCCAATAGTCAACCAACACAGGGCCTGCGGCTTTAAGCACAACATCATTAAAATCACTATCAGTTACATGAATGACTGAGTCGCTCACACTATTTCTCCAAAAATTACAAAAGCAAAACTATAGGAGGGATAGCGTTATTTTGTCAATCAATTTCAGCCAAAGCGATTTTTAAGTTATCCTATCCATTATGAATACGACACATTTAACTCAAACACGCTTTAGCAATCTGGAATTGTCTGACGTTATCCTAAAAGGTTTAACTGAGGCAGGTTTCATTCACTGTACGCCGATACAAGATAAATCCTTGCCGCTGTCGTTGCGCGGTAAAGATATTGCAGGACAAGCGCAAACAGGCACAGGCAAAACAGCCACTTTTTTGCTGGCAACTTTTCAGCATTTAATTAATGATGAAAGTGAGAAAATTAAAAATCCTCGCGCCCTGATTCTTGCGCCTACTCGCGAATTGGCGATTCAAATTCATAAAGACGCTTTGTTGCTCGGAAAACATCTGGGTTTAAAATTCGCGTTAATTTATGGCGGCACCGATTATCAAAAACAGCTCGATAGTTTTAAGGACAACATTGATATTATCATCGGCACGCCGGGGCGAATTATCGACTTTTATAAGCAAAAGATTTTTACGCTGGATAATATTCAGGTGATGGTTTTGGATGAAGCCGATAGGATGTTTGATTTAGGCTTTATCGCCGATATTCGCTTTTTATTGCGGCGAATGCCAGAGGCGGAAAAACGATTAAGTATGCTATTTTCAGCAACTTTATCGTATAAAGTCACCGAACTGGCTTACGAACACATGAATAATCCGGTGTTGGTTAAAATTGAAACGGAAGAAGTCACTTCCACCTCAATTAAGCAAACCGCGTTTTGCCCCTCAAATGAGCAAAAAGTACCGCTATTATTAGGTGTGTTAAAACATTATCAGCCGCAACGCAGTATTGTTTTTGTGAATACCAAACGCTGCGCAGAGCGGCTGTATGATTATTTGAGTGCAAACGGTTACAAAGTCGCAGTGTTAAGCGGTGATGTGGCGCAAGAAAAACGGCAACGTTTGTTGACGGATTTTCAAAATAATAAACTTACTTTGATGATTGCAACTGATGTGGCGGCGCGTGGTTTGCATATTGCCGATGTTTCGCATGTGATTAATTACGACTTGCCACAAGAAGCGGAAGATTATGTGCATCGAATTGGCAGAACCGCGCGATTTGGCGCAAAAGGCGAGGCGATTAGCTTTATTTGCGAAGAATATGCTTATTCCATGCCGGATATTGAAGAATATATTGCGCAAAAAGTTCCGGTTAGCTCGATTGACCCAGATTGGTTGTTAGAAGTTATCGAACCACCGAAAAAAGCTGCCAAACCCTTTAATCCACACACTAAACGCCCTCCTCATTCGGGGAAAAGCAAACCTCGTTCTTAAGGTATTTTACAACTGCCAGCCTTCAAAAGACTGGCAGTCGCGACATTCTAAAAAAACTTTCTAAACCTGACAGGTTTTTAAAACCTCTCAGGTTTTATTTTGCGCTAAAATTAAACAAAATCCTCATCTAACTTCTAGGAGTTTCCCTTATGAAACAAAATCTTGCTAATATTTCGCAGTTTTTAAGTTGGCTGCTAGTGGCAATTTTTGGCGCAACGGCAATCAGTGCCATTGCCTTAAATCGCGGTGAAACCATCAACAGCTTCTGGTTTGTGATTGCCGCCGTCTGCGTTTACGCACTCGGTTATCGGTTTTACAGTGCGTTTGTCGCCACACAAGTGCTGATGTTAGATGCCAGCCGTGCCACGCCCGCAGAACGCCTCAATGATGGACGCGACTTTGTGCCCACGCATAAATGGGTGGTTTTTGGACATCATTTTGCTGCGATTGCAGGGCCGGGGCCGTTGATTGGCCCAACACTTGCCGCGCAATTTGGCTATTTACCCGGCACATTATGGATTTTAATTGGCTCGGTGCTAGGCGGCTGCGTACAAGATTTTGTGATTCTATTTTTCTCAGTCAGACGCGACGGACGCTCGCTTGGGCAAATGGCAAAAGACGAACTCGGCGCAATCGGTGGCACAGCGGCTGTGATCGGCGTGATGATGATTATGATTATCTTGATTGCGGTGCTGGGTTTAGTGGTTGTGAATGCCATGAAACACAGCCCTTGGGCAACTTCCACTGTCGCTGCAACGATTCCGATTGCGGTGATTGTTGGTTTATATATGCGCAATATTCGCCCTGGCAGAGTTTTAGAAGCCACCGCGATTGGCGTAACCTTGTTGATTTTCTCAGTGATTGGCGGCGGCTGGATTGATGCCTCTCCAGAATGGCGCGGCTTATTTGATTACGAAGCCCCTGATTTAGCTTTGATGGTGATTGCTTACGGTTTTGCCGCAGCGGTTTTACCCGTTTGGTTGTTATTAGCTCCGCGCGATTATTTATCCACTTTTGTGAAACTCGGCACGATTAGCGCGTTAGCTGTGGCGATTATCGTGCTGCATCCTGAGGTAAAAATGCCCGCTTTAACCCGTTTTATAGATGGTACAGGGCCGATTTTTGGCGGAAAACTCTTTCCCTTTGTATTTATCACCATTGCTTGCGGCGCGATTTCTGGTTTTCATGCCTTAATTTCCTCCGGCACAACGCCTAAGTTATTGATTAATGAAGCCGATGCGCGTTTTATTGGTTACGGCGCAATGATGATGGAATCGTTTGTGGCAATTATGGCGATGATTGCCGCCACTGTATTAGAACCGGGGGTTTATTTTGCAATTAATAGTCCCGCTGGAATGGTTGGCAAAGAAGCAGTTGAGGCAGTGGCGAAAATTTCCGCATGGGGTTTTCCGGTGACGGTTGAACAAATGGCGAATCTAGCTAAAGACATGGGCGAAGAAAGTTTATTTGCCCGCACAGGCGGTGCGCCTTCCTTAGCGGTTGGCATGGCGAGCTTATTTGCCAGCGCGTTTGGCTCAGGATTTTTATCGGTCTGGTATCACTTTGTGATTATGTTTGAAGCGTTGTTTATTCTCACGACATTGGATGCAGGCACACGAGTCGCGCGGTTTATGTTGCAAGAAGTGCTAGGCGCATTTGTCCCTGCGTTAGGGCGCACTACTTGGTATCCGGCGGTGTTATTGAGTTCTGGCTTAGTGGTGTGTGCGTGGGGTTATTTTCTTTACACCGGCACGATAGACCCGCAAGGCGGCATTAACAGCCTCTGGCCGTTGTTTGGAATTGCGAATCAAATGTTGGCGACGATTGCCTTGTGTGTGGCAACGACTATTTTGGTGAAAACCGGCAAAGCGCGATTTGCGTGGGTGACAGCAACGCCGTTAGTGTGGTTGATTATTGTGACGACGACGGCAGCGTGTGAAAAATTATTTAGTTCTGAATTGCGGGTGGGTTTTTTAACTCATGCGCAGGATTTGAGCGAAAAATTAGCAGCGGGCACTTTACCTGCGGATAAAATCGCTACCGCGCCACAATTGATTTTTAACGATTATTTGGATGCGACATTAACGGCGTTATTTTTGATTTTAACGTGGGTTTTAGTGCTTGATACTTTGCGGGTGTGTTATCACATTTTAACTGGAAAACCACACATGCCGTCTAGTGAGTCACCGCATGTTCCGAGTCGCTTAGTGGATGAGTGGGTGCGTGATTAAAATTGAAAAAACAGTCAAAACGATAGCTCGTGCGCGTATTTAGAAGCCTGAACAGCGAAGATTAAAGAGGATTTGTTTTAGGTAATTTTGGAGTCAAAACTCGCGAGTTTTGACTCCGGTTTTATATAAATCAAGAAGTTAATAAGCTTTGATGTTTTTGAATATTTTTACAGATTTTTTTTGGGCTTGTTATTTTGGAGTGCAAAACATGTTTTGCACTCCGTTAAATTAATATGTTATGAAATAAATAATTTGTTAAATTTGAATACTTTCACAGTCTCCTTTGCTATTCCGCCTTACGAGTTGTAGCTCGTGTGAAGCGTAGCGGAACGCGGGAAAAGTGACAATTATTGTTGTGATTGTCCCGCATTCCATTTCATGCGGGCTACTTGCTTTTAATTTTTAACTAAATGTAAAGTCGGTTGTGATTTATTGATGGTTTGTCTATGGGGTGTACCTTTTATAGTTTTGCCAATAAATGCTAAATTAAATGTGAGTTGGTCTATTTCATCTACGGGTAAATTTAATTCGTGTGCAATATGGTTTCTAGTAATGCCTTCTTGCCAAAGAGATTTAAAAACTTTATCAAGAATTTGAGATTTTTCTTTAGCAATACCTTCAGGTTCTTTCTTCAACATCCCACGCTTAGACATTTCTATATTTAAACTTCTGTAATGCCATTCTGTTATTAAATTCAAGTCGAATAACCTACGAACTAAAGAAGCTACAGAAACATTCCAGAATTTTTTGAGTTGAATCAGGTTTTCAATAGTCACAAAACTGGGTGCATTTGCTCTAACACTGCTTTCTGGCATCAAAAATGCGGAAGCAAACCTATCAGCTTCTCTTTCAACAGCTCTTTTATTTTTCTCTTTGCCTGTTTCCTCATTCATGTCTTTTCTTACATCAGTTTCTTCACTGACTTGTATTCCGTGCTTATGTAAAACTAAATGCCCCAATTCGTGAGCAGCATCAAATCTACTTCTTTCTGCCGATTTTTGTGTATTGAGAAATATAAAAGCAGTATCTTTTTTCCAAAATGAAAAAGCATCTACTTCCTTGTTTTTTTCTTCAAGTGAGAAAACTTTAACACCTTTGGCTTCGAGCAAATGAATCATGTTTTTTATAGGTAATTCCCCTAAACCCCATTTTCCACGCAAAACACGCGCTGCGGTTTCGGGGCTTTCGATTTCACTTTCACGGAAATTACATAAATCTGTAGCAGGTAATTCAAAGTTAGCTTCAAGCCAAGGATTGAATAATGTTTCTGCTATTTCTGCCGCTCTTAACGCTGCATTTTTTTGCGAGGCTTTCATGGCTTTCATTGAACGAAAACTCACACATTCACTGTCGATTTCTTCAATATTTTCACCATAAAAAAAACTTTCTGGATAATTAAGAACTTGAGCAATTTTTTTTAAAGTAGAAGGAGGGGGAGGGGAGGAGTTTTTATTTTTGCTTATATTTTCATAGGCAGAGAGAGTTCTAGTGGTCATATCAATCGATTCTGCTAATGCTTTTATTGTCAAAGCACGTCTCTCTCTAGCCAATTTTAATCTGGTAGGATTAAAAACTAATTCGGTGTTCATTGTTTACGACGCTTTACTTGAATATCAATATCTTGTGAATCAACAGAGGATAAGTCTGTTTGTCTTGTAGGGGTTAGTTGTGCATCAAACGGAATTGGAGTAAGTATTATGCGTTTATGCCATCCATTAACAAATCCATTAATGTCCATCTCAATAGGTGAGGATAGTTCTAATCGCATTTCACCTTTTTTGCAGTCGTAGTAATACAGCAAAACTAACGTTTGAAGGTCAGGAAAAAGAATTGTTTGAATTTTATCTTCAAAACCAAAAATATCTCGATTGTTAAAAGTAAGGATTTTATATTGTTCGCCTTTTGGATTTTTTGTTCTTGGTTCTTCTTCTGCAACACCAACATTGGCATTGCCACTTGAGACAACTATTGCAACTTTAGTTTCAAGATTAACAGTAAAACAGAGATTACTTTTATTGAGTCTTTCCCAACCATCAGGAATAAAAAATTCTCTAATTGCACGCACAATAGCAGAAAACGCATTATTACCTGCTGCACTTGGTGGGTCATTTTCTGTAGCATTACTTCTAGCAGCATATCCACGCTTTACCGCCTCTATAAGGTATTCTTCGGATATGTTTAATAACGTTAGTTCAGTTTCTACATCTTGAGGAAGTGTGATAATTTTGGGTTGTAGCATGTTTTTTGCTCCTAGATAATTTCTTGTTATTCTTCCTCAATTGAGGTTAAAAAACAAGAAATATTTACAAGAGAGCAATCGTTATTGTCAGGCTAGATTTTGCATCACAAAAACCTAACCCGACTTTAAACTACAAAACGCCTATTTTTTAGCACTCGCTGCCGCAGCTACCGGAGCAGTTTTCTTAGCACCATAAAGCGCATACGCTCCAAACCGCATTTGATGGGCTCTGCCTAATTTTTCCTTCGTAAAATCAATGCTAAAAGCGGGCGTTAAGTTTTTACCATCCCAATTAAAGGCTTTAAAAAACTGCTCATTATCCGCGCCTTTTTTATCCCAATTCGCTAATAATGAAGAGGTGTAATACAAGCGTTTGCCATCCCAACTGGAAGAAACCATATTCACTTGCGCCCCGATTTTTTGCTCAAACACCTGTTTGGGTTTAAACGGATCGGTAATATCAAACGCACGAGTTTTGCCGTCCATAAACGTGTTTACCCACAACATCTTGTCATCACTTTGAATGGAAATATCCACCGGCAACGGCACTTTGCTCGGTTCGCCAATATCCGCGACATCTTTGGCTTGCCACTCGCCTTTTTTATCTTCGTAAATCAGCCAGATTTTTGAAGTCAACGCGGTCGTGGTAAAGCAATAATGATGCTCTTCTTTTAACGCACAACGAATTTCCAACGGCGCACCGGGCACATCAAACACTTTTTTCGGCTGTTTGGTATGCAAATCCCATTGCACAACAGTGTTGCCAAAATGTTTCATTGCCTCGCCATCCGCTAACATCTTGCCAAAATCCATCATGTAATTCGACCAGCCAGTGAATGAAGACGTTAGCATCAAATTTTTGCTAGGCAACACCCGCACGTCGTAGCCGTAACCGTCTGCATACTTGCCGGATTTAATTGCGCCTTCCAAATTGCTGTCAGTCGGCAGCCAATAAGTCGCGACATAATCACCCGCATTGGTATATTCCACCAACGCCGTGCGTCCGCCGTGATCTTTATTATTCGACAAGCCGGTGATAATCATTCGACCGGGCAGGGCATAAGTGCTGTGCGGGCCCACCACGCCGCCACTTTTTGATACGAAATCGGTAATGGTTTTTTTCAAAACTGGTTTCGCGGGGTTAGTGTGGATGTCGAAAATAAAAATTTTATTCGTATCTAAACCACCGCCCCATAAATATTGGCGGTCGTCGGTGAAATCCGCATGATGCGCTTCATTGCGTCCGCCTACCGACAATGAATGAATCGCTCTGCCATAGTGTTGCGATTTTGGATTCACATCTACCGTGACCAACTTATCTTGCCCGTCGCCCAAGCCTTCCACGCCGAGTGTCCAAACGTAAACAAAATCTTCTTGTCCGGTGATTTTTGCCGAATACGGTGAAGAACACGTTTCATCCGCTTGAGCAAGCGGCATGGCAGTCATGGCTAATGTCAGTGCGGATGCTGTAAATAAACTATTGCATAGCACGCGAGTGATTGATTTGCATAATATTGTTGTTTTCATTCCTTCCTCTTTCTCTTTTTATTATTATTTAAAATGTGTACTTTTTTCTGTTTCCTCTTAAGAAAAGGCGGGGCAGGGGAGATTAAATCCACTTAACTCTCCTTTTCAAAGACGGAGACGATATTAAAACGTTTCTGCGGTGGTTGGATCAATCATCGTTTTAATTTGAGAGATTTGATTTGCAGGAAATTCGCCGCGTGTGGCGTGTTCGCGAATCGTTGCCTCATCAGGCGCAATGTAAACGCAATACACTTTATCATCAGTGACATAACTTTCCAGCCACTGAATATGCGAACCCATTTCGCTTAACACACAGCAGGATTTAGCAGAAATCCCTTGCAACTGTTCTGCTGTAAGATTTCCCGCACCGGGAATATTTCGTTCAATGATAAATTTTGGCATGTTGACCTCCAATTTTGTAAGTTAAAAAATAAATACGACCAGTCGTCTTTAAAATTTAGCGAAAAAAAGCACCTTTTGCTAAATGATTTTTATGGTCTGTTTAAAATGTAGGTGGGCACACTTTTTTTGCCCACCTTACGACAGGTTTGATTCAAATAAGATTAGGCTTTAAAAAAATCGCCTAATAAATCATCACAACAACGCTGCAACGGCTCAATTGATTTTTCAATTTTCATCCGCAGCAACGCGCCTTGCCACGCATCGGTTAATAAATCTGCCATTTGTTGCGCTGATTTATCGCTGCGAATTGTGCTTTGTTGCTGAGCTTTGGCGAGACCTTGCTGCAAAATATCCCGATAACGCTCTACGGCAAGTTTTAAGGCTAAACGGCAGATTTCGCTAGTGTCGCCAATTTCACCCATTAAATTGCCGAGTAAACAGCCGCCTTTAAAATGCGATTGTTCGACAACGGCGATTAATTCTGCAAAATACTTTTGTAACGCGGTTAATGCGTCTTGCTCTGGATTTTGCAAATGCGTTTCTAATTGTTCAATAAAAGATTGAATGTAATGCGCAATCACTTCTGCGCAGAAGTCTTCTTTAGTGGAAAAATAGCTGTAAAAAGAACCTTTGGGAACGCTTACGGTGTCTAAAATTTCTTGCAAGCCTGTGCCGTGATAGCCTTGCAGCATTAGTAAATTGACACCTTGATCGAGTAATTGTTTGCGCTTGCGGCGTTTTAAATAGAATTTATTCATAGAAAAAAATATAGACGACCAGTCGTCTTTAAAAATTTAATGATTGTTTATGCTAAAACTGTGTTTTACAAAGATTTAGCCGTTGATAAAGCGGTGACATTATATGATGAAAAAAGCCCCAATGGATGAGGCTTTTTTTAAAGATTACAAACCTAAATCACTTAAACTCGGATGATCGTCGGGGCGGCGACCTAATTCCCAGTGAAATAAGCGTTCACTTTCTTGAATGGCTAAATCGTTGATGCTGGCAAAACGTCGTTGCATCAGACCATTTTCGTTAAATTCCCAGTTTTCATTGCCATAAGAGCGAAACCAATTGCCTGCCTCATCGTGCCATTCATAAGCAAACCGCACGGCGATGCGGTTTTCGGTGAACGCCCATAATTCTTTAATTAAACGATAGTCGAGTTCTTTTGCCCATTTGCGGGTTAAAAATTCGATAATTTCTGCGCGTCCGCGTGGGAATTCTGCGCGATTGCGCCATTGACTGTCTGGTGTGTAAACCAAGGAAACGCGCTGTGGGTCGCGGCTATTCCAGCCGTCTTCTGCCATACGAACTTTTTGGGCGGCAGTTTCACGAGTAAAGGGCGGAACGGGTGGTTTTATTTCTACGGTACTCATAATATTTCTCCTCAAGGATAATAGCGCGGCAGCCTATTAAGGTTGTTTGCTGAATGGATAAGCGACTTTTTGTATTTGTTGAGATTGCAGTCGTCTTAAAACGCGCTGATAGTTTAAACCTGCAAAAGAACTGCGACTACTTATATATATGCAAGATAAATCACTGATTTCATTTGCAGGCTGTTTAAGCCGGAAAGGTAAATTATTTTAGAGTTGAGAGGTAAAATTTTTTTTAGGTAGATCTACTTGAAAAGAATAAACTTTTATAAAGAATGGATAGTTGTGTTGTTGGGAAAAAAGAGAGATTTTAAAATAAAGATTGCTGGATTAAATAACGTCGGTATAATGCGCCGTTCTTTAGCAGTTGCCGTGACTGCTTAAGAAGCAAAGTTAAAGTTTTTTGAAATATGTTGACAGATAATTTTAACGATGTATAATGCACGGCTCACTTCGAGAGATTGCAGTGAACGAAAACAAAAGTTTTCAAAGCTCTTTAACAAACTAATCGAAATAATTTGTGTGGGTGCTTGTAGCGAAATTTAAGTTGTTAAATAAA
>ERZ1034361.1093-NODE-1093-length-15373-cov-5.911546_pt1 | contig 15373 bp, 32 predicted proteins | sample MGYA00520617_ERZ1034361 | MGnify/ENA primary metagenome ERZ1034361 (study PRJEB33736, sample SAMEA104284507) | Azolla filiculoides | biome: Urban; feature: Water surface; material: Ditch water | place: Netherlands | collected 2015-10-28 | depth 0-0.1 m ... | reverse complement strand
AAGAATGAATCCAAAGATTAAAGAACTTGCTGAACAGGCTACTACCACTGAAGTGATACATGGACGAGGTTTTGATACTACTCAATATACCAGTCATTTCGATAAAGAAAAGTTCGCCCAGTTGATTGTGCAAGACTGTTGCCAAGCAGTTGAACGCAGATACAAGTATAGCAATGGTACTCCTGTAAGTTTTTGGGAAATGTCGCAAGATGTGCAGGATTTGTTGAAAGAACATTTTGGAGTTGAAGAATAAAATTTCCGTTCCCGAGAAAGATAACAGGAGTAACTAATATGACGCTGGCTGAGTGGTTTGCAAAACGAGATGAGGGTAAGCCTAAACCTAAGTGGGTATATGGTGATAGGGTATCTGGCAAGGTAGGTAAGGTTCTAGTTCTGGGTATGGTAGTTCGTGAGAATTACGATCCAGAGGAGAAGACTGTACTCATGCATTTGGATCTTCCTGTAAAGGTTAATGGGGAGTATCGGAGCGTTCTCTACGTTCCTGCAAAGGGTATGAAGAAACTTGTTGACTTTAATCTATAATTAGGGTATAATAACTACTATGAGTGAATACAAAATATCAATAGATGCAGCTGACATGATTACACTGGCAGTACTGCAAGACCATCTTCGTTATCTAAAGGAAGAGGTACGTGCCCATGTAGATGAAGGTAAGTACCTACACCCAGAGGATTATCATAACAGCATGACTAAGTTGATTCCTGCTCTGGAAACTTTAATCCCATTCTTTGGTGGTGAAATTGAATAAACTACTCATTCTTGCAGTTCTTACCCTCTCTGGATGTGGTCACTTTACCACTATGGAGAATGTTAACATTGACAATTCCACTGTCAATAACTACGTTGGTAACCCATGTGCACTTTACCTAAATGATAAGTGTCTTTACTTTAAACCGAACTATCGTAATCCCGATAATCCATACAGACAAAAATGAGTGACGAAGAAGCGTTGAAATTCTATGAGGAATTGGTTGAACACTTTGGCGATAAACTTGCCAATTTCGAGCACCACCCCAAGCAATTTCAATATCAAGTAACATGTTACAAATACTATAAGAGTAAACAAAATGAAAATCGCAGTGACCAGTGACGTCCATCTAGAATTTGGAGATCTTGTATTCGACAATTCTCAGAATGCAGACGTACTAATCCTTTCAGGTGATATCTTTGTTGAACGAGATCTTGGAGTCTACGATCGTCGTCAGCAAGAGATGGGTTTTATGGGACATCGTTCAGAGCGTATCCATAATTTCTTCCAAAGATGTTCAGAGCAATTCAAAGATGTAGTTTACGTTACAGGTAATCATGAACACTATCATGGTGACTTCAAGTACACTCTATCCGAGATCAAGAAAAACCTTGCATATCTTCCAAACGTGCACGTTCTCGATAAAGAGATGGTTAAGATCGATGACACCATTTTTGTTGGTGGCACGTTGTGGACTAACATGAACAACGAAGATCCGTTGACTCTGCATTCTATCCGTTCTATGATGAACGACTTCCGTTGTGTGAAGAATAGTAACCGAGTGGTCTATCGCACTGTTCCTCTCTACAAACGTAAAGAAGACGACAGTGGTTACGAACTTGATGAAAAAGGTTTCATGATTCAAACTGGCACCAAGAAGAAAGAAGAGCCATCGACTTTCTGTCCAGAGGATGCAGTTGAAGAAAACAAGAAGTGTTTTGAATACATCAAGCACGTTGTTTCTGAGTGTCCTCCATGGGAGCAGGTAGTGGTTGTTGGTCATCACACTCCATCACGTCAATCTTGTCACCCACGTTATTCAGAAGACCAGTTGATGAATGGTGGTTACCATAACGACTACGAAGAATACATCATGGATCATCCACAAATCAAATTGTGGACTCACGGACATACTCATGAGAAGTATGACTACATGATTGGTTCTACTCGTGTTGTTTGTAATCCTCGTGGTTACATTGGTCATGAATCAATTGCAGATAACTTTGAATTGAAAGTGGTAGAAATATGAGTACATACAATCCAGACAAGTGGGTAGTTGTTAAAATAACTGGTAATGAATACCCAACTTACTATAAAGTATTTGCTTGCTGGTTCGGTGGCTGGGCAGGTTCTGACTCATGGAAATTAAACAGTGGTATTACCAAGGCTACTCTTGAAGGATTTGTTTATTCCTTTGAGGGTAGTTCTGGTTCTACGTATGAATGTCACAAAGACACTTATGGGTATAATATGTATGGTGGCGGAGTTCTACATGATATGATTGAAAAATCTGCCAATCGTGGAGTTACCATTGAGATTATGCCAGAAGAAACTAATTGGTTGGAGTTAAACTATGAATAATTGGACAGTAACTCTGGAGACAGATCCAGAAACTGGTGATTTAATAATGCCACTGACACCCGACATGCTTTCACAGGTAGGTTGGGATGTTGGTGACACGTTAATTTGGGAAGAACTACACCATGGATCATGGTCACTAAGGAAACAAGATGAACAATCTACAGATACCACTAAGTGACACTGAAGAAGCTGTTCTCCAGCTTCTACAACAAGTAACTAAACTCAAAGATGAGAATCAAGAGTTGAAAGAAGAGATTAAACGACTGAAATGGTCACTTACTGAGCACGACTAATGCCAAAATTCACACTTATTGCCGAACACACTGACTTACAGGGTAATCCTGATGGTACCAAGGTAACTTATGAATGTTACGTTGATGTTTTAGACGACGTTCTTGAACATTTTGACTTATTCGTTCGTGGTTGTGGGTATAATCCCACTGGTACATTGGATTATATTAGCTACGATTCACTGGTACAGCCTACTGATCTCGGCGAACAAATTTTAAGCAAATCCAACCACTATTTTGACACGGAGAGAAATAAATGAGCAAAGTTTTTACAGACGTACAAGTATTCATGGCAGCAGCAGGACAAGATATTCCTTCTCATCCGATGAAATTTCGTTCAGCACAGTCTGAATTGTATAAAAATTTGATTAAAGAGGAGTACAGCGAGTTTGTTGAAGCGTTTGATGCTAAAGACGACGTTGAAGAACTTGATGCTTGCTTCGATATGATCTGGGTTATCGTTGGATACATGATTTCTCGTGGTTGGGATCGTGAAAATTCATGGGATGAGGGTGCAAAGAGCAATTTAAGCAAGATTGACCCTACCACTGGTAAGGTTATTAAGCGTGAAGATGGTAAAATCCTGAAACCAGAGGGTTGGCAACCACCTAATTTCACTAAATTTGTAAAATAAGTGTTGACTTTAAACAATTTTTGGGGTATAATAAGTGTATGATAAAATTATACTTAGATATGGACGGAGTCCTTGCAGATTTTAACAAAAGATTTGCAGAAATTCGCACTGGTGAAGAAGATCGCATTCGTTTTAGACGTGCTGTGATGGAATATCAGATTTTTGAAGATCTTGATTTTATGCCAGACACCCAAGAATTGTTGAACCATGTTTCACGATTGAGAGATGTTCGTGTTGAGATTCTTACTTCAATGGGAACATTCAATCCAGAACAAGGTTCTGCTGCAAAATACCAAAAAATGAAATGGTTGAATGCTAAAAACATTCCTTACCCTGCAAATTTTGTGAGGACTAAAACTGAAAAAGCACAATATGCTGACGAACAATCAATTTTGATTGATGATTCTGTTGGTTGTATTTCTCCATTTAACAGAAAAGGTGGTAATGGTATTTTACATACCAATGCCAGTAATACTATCAGCTTACTAGATTCTACGATTGCTCATATTCGAGCATTGAAGGCACTACGTTCATGAACGAGATTTTCGCACCTACTTTACAATGGATCAAAGATGATTTTAAGTCTCACCCAGTTCGCTTTGGTATTGAGTTGCTTGCTTGGGCTATTAGTGTTGGATGTAGTATTACTATGGCACTCACAGTCCCAAACCCTCCGCTTTTGGTTATGTATCCTATTTGGATTGCTGGTTGTGCCTTGTATGCTTGGGCTAGTTGGACTCGGAAATCTTTTGGTATGCTTGCTAACTATTTACTGCTAACTTCTATCGACACTGTCGGATTGATTAGAATGCTATGAACATTTTTTATCTAGACAAAGACCCTAAAACCTGCGCACAGATGCACGTCGATAAGCACTGTGTCAAAATGATTCTAGAATATGCTCAATTACTCTCTACAGCCCATCGTTATCTTGACGGTAGCGTATCTACTCGTTTATCTAAGTCTGGTCGCAAACAACAGCACTACACTCTCATGGACCAACGTGATAGTATCTTGTACTCCGCTACTCACATTAATCATCCTTCAGCTATTTGGGTAAGACAATCAGAATCTCATTATCGTTGGTTATTCACTCTCTGGATTGAATTGATGCGAGAGTATACTTTCCGTTACGGTAAGATTCACGCATGCGCACGTCTAATTGGTGAACTTAATAAACCACCAAAGAACATTGAATTTGGTAATGGGTTTGCAGAACCAACCCCTGCCATGCCAGACCATTATAAAGTTGCTGGCGACTCTATTACATCATATAAAAATTATTACCTTGGCGACAAACAGCGAATGTTTTCATGGAAAAAACGAGAAACACCTTCTTGGATTCGCTAAATAAAAATGTGAGGAGACATTATGCCAACATACGAGTTTAGAAATATAGAAACAGGTGAAGTGACTGAGCACATCATGCGCATCTCAGAACGAGAGCAATTCATCAAAGACAATCCCCATCTACAACAGACAATAACAAGTGCACCTGCATTTGCTGGGGATCATATCACTATCAAAAAGGACACAGGGTTCAAGGAGGTGCTACAACGAATCCACGAGAAAACACCAGGAAGTCAGTTAGATAAATCATCATCACAATTATAAGGACACCCAACGGATGGCAACTAAGCGTTCTGCTAAACTAACAATAATTGATAATGAACAAAGTGAGCCAACGATACCCAATCAAAGAAACAAACCAAATAATCATCTAAAACTAAGAATTGATGATTTAAAAACTTTTGATCCACTTACACAGAATCAGAAGATTTTCTTTGATGCATACAAACGAGGAGACTATTTCGTAGCCCTGCATGGTGTTGCAGGAACAGGTAAAACTTTCATCGCACTTTATAAAGCGATTGAAGAAGTCCTTGATAAATCAAATCCATTCAACAAGATTATTGTAGTTCGCTCTGCAGTTCAATCTCGTGAGATTGGTCATCTTCCAGGAGATGTTAATGAAAAGATGGAGATCTTCCAACAACCATACCGTCAAATCTGCGAAACTTTATTCGGTCGCAAAGACGCATGGGATAGATTAGAAGAACAACATCATATCGAGTTCATCTCTACTTCGTTCATTCGTGGTATGTCCTTTGATAATGCAATTATCATTGTTGATGAGATGCAGAACTTGACTTTTGAAGAAATTGACACAGTAATGACTCGTGTTGGTCATATGTCAAAGATTATCTGGTGCGGAGACTATCGTCAAACTGATCTAAATAAGAAAAAGAACGATATGTCTGGAATCTTGAAATTCTTCGACATTGCCATGCATATGAAGGCATTTACTAAAGTAGAATTTACACCTGATGATATCGTTCGTTCGTCTTTGGTTAAGGATTACATTCTTGCCAAACTTAAGATAGAAGATCAGGAGATAAAATGATTACTGCAGAACAATTTAAACATTTGTTCCCACGAGCACAAGACCATCAGGGATGGGTTGATGCAATGAACAATGTTTTCCCGATGTACGAGATTAATACACCACAACGTATTGCTGCTTTCTTAGCGCAATGTGGTCACGAGTCTGGTGGTTGGACAGTTTTTGAAGAAAACCTTAATTATTCCGCTAAGGGATTGAACGGTATCTTCAAGAAGTATTTCCCTACACTTGAATCCGCTCAACCATATGAGCGTAAGCCAGAAATGATTGCGAACAAGATCTATGCGAATCGTATGGGTAATGGCGCACCAGAATCAGGTGATGGATACAAGTATCGTGGACGTGGTCCAATTCAGTTGACTGGTAAAGACAACTATCGTGCTTTCGCTAAAGAAATGTTCGATGATTGGGAAAACTTATTCAATAATCCAGATTGGGTTTGCGCAGATCGTGACTTCGCATTGATGTCAGCTATCTGGTTCTGGAATAAAAACAAACTTAATGTTCAAGCAGACAGTGGCGACATTAAGTTAATGACTAAGAAGATTAATGGTGGTTACATCGGCTTAGAAGATCGTATCAAACACTACAATGAGGCTATCCACCTACTAACATAATATGAAAACATTTATACATCATGATTTCGGTAAACTTGAACGTGATACAAAACCCGATGGGACAAGGTTATACAAAACCCCATCGGGTTTTTCGTATCCCTCCGTTACTACGGTTACAGGATTGCACACACGGAAGGGGATCGCCGAATGGCGGAAACGAGTCGGCAATGAAGAAGCCAACCGAATCTCTGGACGAGCATCAGCACGTGGAACAAGAATCCACCAGTACTGCGAAGACTATCTACGAGGAAACTTATTCGAGATGGACATGTTCGACGCAGAAATGTTCAACTCAATCAAAATGTTACTCGACCAAATCGACAACATTCACTGTTTGGAAACTCCACTCTATTCTGATCACTTACAAGTCGCTGGAACAGTTGACTGTATTGCCGAGTTCCAAGGTAAACTTAGTGTCATAGATTTTAAGACAGCAAGTAAACCAAAAGATCGTGACGACATTCATAATTACTTTATGCAATGTGCTGCATACTCTGTAGCGTTTGAAGAACGAACAGGTATTCCTATTGGTCGCTTAGTTATTATCATGGCAGTTGAGAATGATGACCCTAGATGGTTCATCGAGAAGCGTGATAACTGGATCGGTGGATTTAAGAAATTACGTTTAGATTATAAACGTGAATTTAATATTTGACTTGCAACTTTATAAGTAGTATAATTATTAGAATTGCTGTATGAAGCAAAGAGAAAGGTGTTCTGGACGTGGGTTCGACTCCCACCACCTCCACCAGAAGCATACTTAAACTGCTGGTCCTGATAGCACTGGGATCGAAGACATGACTCTTATGAGTAAAAATGAATGCTTAGTATGTTTCTGATGGGGGTGCCATGGTTTCGACAGGGCAATGAGTAAACAAGTGGACAGCACGGTAGGCGATGACCGTAAATCAAGCAAATAAAGTAAATGCAAACGACTCTGTCTACGCATTAGCAGCCTAAACGCTGCTTAGGGTTTCGGTGGGTTTCCTCGTAACAGAATAACCTACCACCATTTTTATAAACTGAGGAAATTATGAATATCGTACCAATGAACGACCGAGTGCTTGTTGCTGAAAACAAGAAAGAAGCAACAACTGAATCTGGAATTATTATTGAAGGAGCACGTGGTGTTGCTGATAGTGCCAAAGCTACTGTATTGGCTATCGGTAAAGATGTTAAAGAAGTTAAAGTTGGTGATGTTGTGTTGCTTGATTGGACTAAAGCATCTCCAGTTAAAGTTGGTGATGCACAACGTGCCATGATCAAAGAAGAATTTATCATTGGTGTATTTGGTGACTAATTTAGTAGATCAGTATAAAGAAATGCATAAGGATGAGAATCTTTATGCAGGTTCTTCTACACAAATCCATAAAAACTTTATCGCTCAGTTTTTGATAGAATTTGATTGTAAAAGTATTTTAGATTATGGATGCGGTAAGGCAATTCAGTATCATAAAGAGAAACTACATGAATCTCACTTTCGTGGAGTCATGCCATCTCTCTATGACCCAGCAGTTGAACAGTATTCAAAGTTACCTGAAGGAACTTTTGATGCAGTTATCTCTACTGATGTTCTTGAACACATTGAAGAAGAAGATTTACCAAAGGTGATTGCTGAGATTTACTCTAAAGCAGATAAATTTGTTTATCTTGGTATTTCCAACGAGCCAGCAAGTTCAATTCTTCCAGATGGGCGTAATGCTCATGTGACACAGAAGTCATTAGATTGGTGGATTGAACAAACTCTACCGTATGCTGATAAATTTACTTTAATGTACGTTTATGGTACAAGTAAGGGTAAAGCAATATTGGTTAATAACTCTATTAAGATGAGAAAGCAGTATGAGGGCAGGAGTACTCTGTAACGGTGACAGTCGGCATCTTTTTAATTCAGCTGATAGGTATAATTATCTTATTGGTTGCAATATACCTTGGAGACAGGTAGATTCGAATGTTATTCTTGATATAGAAGTAGTTCGTAAATGGTACAAGCAACAAGATTTAATTTCTGCACCTACCTACTTTAGCGAACCTGCTTGGCGAGAAACAAAATTCAAAGAAAGAAAGTTTTTTGAACCATTCTTTCTTGGTTTAGTGAAACAATTACCTAATCACGATTCTTCTGGACATGTAGCGTGTAGAAAAGTTATTGAATTAGGTTACACTGAAATTGATATCTATGGATGCGATTCTTGGTTTGAGTATAACAATGAAAGTAGTACTCATCAATGGGTTGACTCTAGAACAATAGATAGTAGGAAGCAGATAGATGCTTGGCGTAAGAATTGGAATACGATTATCGCTAATCATCCTGATGTTAAGATTAATTTTATAGGAGAACCTAAATGAAAGCATTAGTTACAGCAGTTATGTTAGCATTCGCTTCAATGACTTTCGCAGCAGATTTGCCAGCGAAACCAGAAGCTAAGAAAGACACACCAGCAGTTCAGAACGACAACTGCGTCAAGAAAGACAAGAACGGTAAGTGCCCACCACTACCGAACTCACCAAAACCTACCCCTAAGAAAAAGGTAGAGGACAAGAAGTCCTAAATAATAAACTAGCCTGACGGTGCTAGTACACAGAAACCGTCAATTTTACACATCACACAAAGGAGTAAACTATGTCAAATATGACACCATTCGAGATTCGCCTTGAATTACTAAAAATGGCGAAAGAGATGTTGGAGCAGGATTATTATGGTCAACGTGAAAAGGTTAGCAACGAGTATGCATCTAAATGCGACTTCGCTAAGATTAATGGGCAAACCATTCCTGAACATCCTGGATTTCCAGCATTCCCTAGCGAAGAGCAAGTTATCGTGAAAGCGACAACTCTGAATAACTTCGTTTCACAAATCCCACAAGATACACAAAAGACTACTAGCAAAAAGTCCACCTGATAGGGATCGGAGTGGAGGATAAACTCATCCTTCACTCTTTAACTGAAATAAGGAGATCATTATGCAAAGACGATTATACGTTTTAGCAATATTGTTTATACTGAGTGCTTCAATTTGTTTAAATGCAGCATTCTCTAGCGATAAGATTATTGACGTTTCATATACACAATTAACACCTGCTGCTCAAAAGCAGATTGACTGTTTAGCTGATAACATCTATTATGAGGCTGGTTATGAACCAGAAGATGGTAAAGTAGCAGTTGCATTCGTTACTCTAAATCGAGTCAACGATCCACGATACCCAAAAGACATTTGTGGTGTGGTCAAACAGAAGGTAAACTCTACTTGCCAATTCTCTTGGTATTGCGAGGGTAAAAGAGCCATCAAGAATTACTTTGCATACCGAGAAGCACAAGAAGTTGCTTTGTTGGTGTATGCTAACTATGAGAAAATGAAAGATACCACTAAGGGTGCATTATATTATCATGCCGATTATGTAAACCCTCGATGGAAGTTAGATAAGACGACTAAAATTGGCAGACACATTTTTTACAAAGAAAGAGATGGTATTTAATATGATGGAAAAACTCAACATACAATTAAAGAACGGTGGCGATTCTAAACATTCATTTTATTTGCTTATGGAAGAAATTTCATTGGCTTCAGCGAAAACTGTAGTTGAGTGGATTTTTGAGGCAAACTTTGCAGAAGAAAGACCAGAGTTATTGAATTTAATAATCTGCTCTCCAGGAGGTGACTTGAATGCAGCGTTTGCCGTGATTGATACCATGAGAGGTTCAGCAATCCCAGTTCGTACCATTGGACTTGGTCAAATTGCGTCAGCTGGACTAATGATTTTTATTGCTGGAGAAAAGGGACAGCGTATCCTTACACCGAATACTTCTATTCTGAGTCATCAATACTCATGGGGTGCATTTGGTAAGGAACACGAGTTATTTGCAACCGTAAAAGAATTCGATTTGACGACTAAGAAGATGACTCAGCACTATAAAAAGTGTACTGGTCTGGCTGAAACAAAAATCCGTGAGGTTTTATTGCCACCACAGGATATTTGGTTGTCACCACTCGAAGCTAAAAAGTTAGGAATCTGCGATGAAGTTAAAGAACTTACTTAAGCACTCAGGTATTTGGACAGGTTTTGTAGTTAATCCTTACCACTGGCAGTTTGTTATTCAAAATGTTGGTACAGGTGAACTTGCTCCAAAAGTTTTTGGTAAATTTGTTTCATTCGGTCCATTATGGATTCGAGTGATTGTAGATGATGGTACTGTTAATTAAACTAAAGGAAATGATTATGAATGATCGTGTTTTTACTATTTCTGTATTACTAGCTATTGTGTCACTAATTTTCTCTGTGACTTTTTACAAATATAGCGAATTGAAGTCCGTGGAGCGAAATGTAGAGTCTGCAATTGTAAAGGGAATTGACCCTATTACAGTTCGTTGTGCCTACGCAAGTGAGAGAGACGTTGTTTGTGTGGCTTATGCTTCTGCAACAGTTACACCAGCCCCTAAGAAGTAAACTTTAGTAAACGAACCGATAACCCCTCTCTACGAGGGGTTATTTTTTGCTGTAAAATCAACAACTTACGGCAAGACAAAAAAGATCAAGAAAAGTGTTGCCTTTAATCCCGATTTGGTGTATAATAACTCTATATCGTTGAGAAGGAGTTTGTGATGGGTTTAGACATGTATGCGTTCAGCGTTGCCAAGGCAGACGCTATTGATGAGTTGACTATTCGTAGTGAAGAAGATGGTCGTACTGAGGGTCTTGAAGAAATTCAGTACTGGCGTAAGCACCACGACTTGCATGGTTGGATGGAGCAGTTGTATCGTCGTAAGGGTGGTACTGCCGAGTCGTTCAACTGTGTTGCAGTTCAGCTAACCGAGTCAGACTTAGATGCGTTGCAGTATGACTTGCTGAATAGTGCTTTGCCTGAGACCACTGGTTTCTTCTTTGGGAATAACCCACCTGACATGGATTCTCTTTCAGAAGATTTGAAGTTCCTTCAGCGTGCACGTGATGCTATTGCTGCTGGTCGTGCAGTTTATTATGATTCATGGTGGTAATATGCAGTTCTTACATACATCATTGGGTAAGTCCAAGAAGCGTAAGAACAAAACCGCAAAACAGCGTGAGTTAGACGCATCTTGGCAAAAGTTGTTAAAGAAGTACGAACCAAAGAAACCGATTAAAGCTATTGCTAACTCGGGTGCTGGTTTGCCTTCGCTTGGGAAACCTGCTTGTCGTGAGACACCTAAGATTCCAAGTCTTCCATTCACTGGAGCACCATGTTACAAAAAAGAGAACCCAGTTTACACTGGCGATAAAATCAAAGGTATCGGTACGATGCATAAGTCGAATTCCGTTCCCGTGTTCTCTAATGAAGAAGCTGTTGCAATTGCAACAATGCGCAGAAATTAACACTTGACTTGCAACACTTACTAGGGTATAATAACTATATGAATTACATTGAACAAAAAAACCATCTTATTGTCCAAAAGATGAAACTAGATAAATTCTTTACTATGTTTTTGGATAAGTTCGAGAAGCAGATGGATCCAGATAATACCAATACCCCTATCTGGAAACTTTACAAAACAAAACTAAAAGAATACGACAAGGTCTCATATGACATTAAAGCAACAGATTACTGGCTTAGTAAAGGATAAGATGTTCAAGACTGCCAATGAATTTTCTCTTCATATCGAACAGACAGTTCGTGACCGTAAGATAAATTACATGGATGCGGTTCTTGAGTATTGTAAAGAGAACTATCTTGAACCAGAAGATGTATCAAAGCTAATTAATAAATCTCTAAAAGATAAGATTGAGATGGATTTCCGTGAACTTAACTACCTACCTAAACAAGCACAATTGGATGTCTAACCTTGGAGTGGCGATTTTCGCTGTTGCATGGGTAGCACTAGGATTTTACTTTATTATGAGCCAACCTAAACATGGTGTTAAGGTTGTTGATTGTACGATCTCTGAGATCTCTCCAGATTTTACACCTGAGATGAAAGAACTTTGCAGGAAAGCAAGAAGTGGACGGATTTAAAGCATATCGTTATTACTTAGCGATTAAACTTCATTTTACTACTGACAAATTCAACGTGTTTGAGAATCGTGGAAATGTCAAGGGTACTCGTGAAGCATTTAATGCTCGTAACGACAGATACATTTTTGAGAAACTGGCGAGGAAGATTCCAGTCGATAAAGAACTCATCCAGTTCTTTGTTGCCAACTTCGCCTACGGTAGTGACACTGCCATTTATGCTGCATCAGAGGCAGATGACAACTATCTCAAGTGGATGAAGACCAAACAGAGTATCACCAAGACATTTATTGACGATCTTGCAACGATACTTACATTTATTGAATCAAACAAATTGAAACACTCCGCAATTTTTGAGTTTACTGATAGCGAATACCCTGTTGCATTAAAGTTATTCGTTGGTGGTAAAATTAGCATCGAAACTTTACGAATCATTGACGACTTCAACCCTATTCTCGACAAATGGATGATGAATCCTTCTGTAAGATATATTTGGGATAATGAATTAAGACGCATTAAAAAGTTGACTGGATTCGTTAAGTACGATAAAATTAAGGTCGAAAAGATCTTTAATCATTTCATGGATGAAATTGCAGAGTAATATAAAATGGGCAAGACATATCATAAGCAACCGAAACGGTATGAAGATGAGCAGACCAGTGGGCGATCTGGAAAGCACTCCAAACATTCTAATGGTAGAAAAACAGGAGGAATGAAAACGCTAAATAGTTATGCTGAGGATGAAGATTACATTGATGATGACTCGTTTGACGATGAGTTTGAAGTCACTGATGAAATTCAAATCCAGCATATACAAAACGATACAACAAATTAATACTTTTAATACAAAGGAAATACGATGGATATTCAAGCACTCCGCAAAATGCGCAACTCAGACTTCGGTGCAATCTCTTCAGCATTCGAGAAAGTCGCAAATCCCCAAACAGAATCAAAAGGTTTCAACGACGATCGCTTCTGGCGTGTCGAAGGTGATAAAGCAGGTAATGGCACAGCCACTATCCGTTTCCTTCCACGTGTAGAGGGTGACGAACTCCCATGGGTTCGTATCTTCAGTCATGGTTTCCAAGGTCCGACAGGTAAGTGGTACATCGAGAATAGTTTGACTACTCTTGGTGAAAACGATCCAGTTGGCGAGTTGAACACAACTCTTTGGAACTCTGGTTCAGAAGCTAACAAAGAAATTGCTCGTAAGCAAAAGCGTCGCCTGTCTTTCACTGCCAACATCTTGGTTGTTTCTGATCCGAAGCACCCAGAGAATGAAGGTAAGGTATTCTTGTTTAAATTCGGCAAGAAAATCTTTGATAAGATTATGGACAAGGCTCGTCCAACTTTTGAAGACGAGAAACCAGTCAACGTGTTTGACTTCTGGGAAGGTGCGAACTTTAAATTGCGTATGCGTAAGAAAGATGGTTACGCTAACTACGATGAGTCTGCATTTATGGAACCAGCTGCTATCTCTGACGATGATGAGAAGATTTTGAAGATTGCTAACTCACAACACAAGTTGTCTGAGTTTATCGATCGCAAGAACTTCAAGTCTTACGATGAGTTGAAGAAGAAACTTTCTGAAGTTCTTTCTGGTGACTCTTTTGCTTCTAAGTCTGCTGCGCAGATGGCTGAAGAAGAAGATCGTCCAGAAGCACCAGCACCAAAGATTGCTTCTAAGCCAGCACCTCAACCAACATCAGTTGATGATGACGATGATGTGATGTCTTACTTCGAGAAGATTGCTGCAGAAGATTAATCTTTAAGCAGTTAAGAAAAAGCCACCGAAAGGTGGCTTTTTTGCATTTAAACGAACTTACTTCGTAACCAAGACCCGACTGACGATTCCTGATTTCTAATTTGAGGTTTCATTACGTTGGTAGACTTACTGCTGTTATTAACTGGAGCATTAACAACTGTAGTATTACCACCACCAGAACCACCAGAGTTTTGAGCAGCAGCATCAGCGTTTGCTTTAGAACCACCAGCAACAGCGTTACTTGATTTCATTAGAGAACCAGCTGCAGCGATTTTGTCAATAGGCAGAGAAGCGATTAGTTTGACTTTCTCAGGGTCAATGTCCTTCAATGCAGCTAAACCAGCAGCGATATTCTTAACACCAGTACCAGCTTGGTTGATTAACTCACCCTTTTCACCAAGCATCATAATCTGTTCAACTGGAGTCTTTTGACCAGAGACAGCAGACAAGAAACCAGTGACTAGGTTACCAACACCAGCCATAACATTACCTGCAGCAAATGCAGCCATAGCTACACCGATAGCAGTAATACCTGCAGCAACTAACAATAGGTTGCTACCATCCATTTCAGCGAGTTTCTCAAGACCTGTCTGCATATCAGCAAACCCTTGACCAACTGCCTGCATAGCTTCACCGATAATCCACAATGCAGCACCAAGTAAACCTAATGCACCAGCACCAAGAGCAATTGGACCTGCAGCTGCGCCAGCAACTACACCAATAACACCTAAACCGATAACTGCAGCCATACCTTTACCGATAGTTTCCCAGTCTAACTCTGCGAATGTTCCAAATGCTTTACCGATAATCCATGTGGCACCAGCCAATAGAGTTAGAACTGCAGCACCTTTGATGATAGAACCCTTCATCTTATCTAATGCAACAGCAGCAAGAGTTAGTGCACCAAGACCAACGATACCTTTACCTATTGATTCCCAATCCACTTCACCGAATGAAGCGAATGCCTTAGCAGCAACCCAAAGTGCAGCAGACATGGCAAGAAGTCCAATACCAAACTTCTTCATGTTGTCTAGCATACCACCCATCTTACCACCACCGAGTAATCCACTAAGAATTCCACCACCACCTGCTTTACCTTGTTCTTGAGGTTTAGCTTTTTGGTCAGGAGAACCACCACGAGTGTTTTCTTCGATCTTTGTTAGCATCGTGGTTTGAGCATCAATGTTCTTTTGCATTTCAATTGATTGCTCTTCAGATGCGCCAGCATCAGCATGTTTCTGAGTAGGAGAAGATTCTTCTTTATCTGCTTTGGCAACCATGGCTGCACGGATATCGTACTTACCATGTTCTTCGGCTAACTGACTCTTTTT
>ERZ1034361.1092-NODE-1092-length-15380-cov-3.506437_pt1 | contig 15380 bp, 24 predicted proteins | sample MGYA00520617_ERZ1034361 | MGnify/ENA primary metagenome ERZ1034361 (study PRJEB33736, sample SAMEA104284507) | Azolla filiculoides | biome: Urban; feature: Water surface; material: Ditch water | place: Netherlands | collected 2015-10-28 | depth 0-0.1 m ... | reverse complement strand
GTCGGCGCGTAGGAGTTGTAGTTGCCCGCGTGCAGCAGCACGTTTCCGTTGTAGGCGAACGTCGTCGAACTGAGAACAATGCGGTCAGTCAGCGTACCCGGCCAAACCGAGGTGCCGTCATTGCCCGTGTCCGTAATTACAAACGAAGCCCCTTTCACGCCCACGCTGTAATGGGCGTAGCCATCGTTGCGGAACTTGATGCCGGACCCGTAAGAGGCGTTGGCGCCGGCGGCGACTATCGTGGTGATGTAACCGCTCGGGTTGCTTGCAGCGTAAGCACCGAGGTTCGTGAGGGCGGCGGAAGCACTGGTGGCTCCCGTGCCGCCGTTGGCGATGTCGAGCGTACCCGAGAACGAGTGCGTGGCGTTCCAGTCGGAGGGGCGAACGACCGAGGTATCAGCACCGTCCGGTACGCTGCTTACCTTGGCGTGAGTTACCGTGATAGCCATTCGCCCTGCCTCCTATCAGACAGCTTCGATTTCGCCGTCTTTGAAGTACTTGCTTTGCTCTTCGCCGTTCGCGTCTTGCCAGACCACGAGGTACTGGATTTCGCCAGACTCTTGATCGACATCGAAGCGCTCGACCGTGCCTTCAACAACACGGACGACCTGGCGGACTTGGGTGCCTTTTGCAATAGCCATGTCAGTTCTCCTTACAGGGAAGTGGAGTAGGTGACGTTCAGCGTGTCGCCGTTGGCCACGGTTTTGGACCCGCCGGTGAAGGCGCCAACCGAGTACAGGACGCCAGCCGTCGAGTCGACGGTGGAAACCGCGCCAGAGCCGAACACAATGAAGCAGCCAGCGACCGTGCCGGAACCGGTGATGCCGAACGACAGCGCCGCCGACGTGGCCTTGGAGCCAGCCGAAGCACTGGACCACGCCACGGTCTTGCGCGGGGCGGTGTAGGTCGGGGCGTTGGTGTTGCCGACCTCAGTCCAGCCGGTCTTGGTGGCCATCGTGTCGGTGGCTGCAGCCGAAGCCGGGGTGCCGCCGGCCAGGCCCATGAAGGGGCCGGTCACGGTGTAGGCCGAGCCAGCCAGGGCCGAGTCGAGCATCTGGTTCTTGCCGACGTTGACGACGATGTTGTCGATGCGGTCTTCCCACTTCAGGTTGCCGTCGGCGTCGAAACACTCGACCACATAGAAACCCTCGGCATGGGCCTGTTCCGCCTGACCGCCAAGTTTGCCAACTGAGGCTCCACCGAAAGCGGCGGCAGCTAATTTATCGTGCTGCATAGTAATGCTCCTTGATTAAGAGAATTGCGCCCTAACGGCGAACCTAAGAATTTCGTAGACCGTTTGCTTCAGCCCGCCGAAATCCACCTCAACCTCACCCTCATACGCACCCGCAGGGACATCGAGCGTGTTGCCTGGGAAGTTGAATTGCACCGCACCATCGGTACCGTCGGTCACGTTGGCGCAAGAAAGGGTGGAGAGCACTGTGCTTGTGCCCGCCGCCCGGAAATAGAGAACGACCGTGCCGCCGCTCACATCAAGCGGCGTACCGTCGGCGTTCGTCAGGTTCAACCTGACGTAGGGCAGGTTGTCGCCTTGTACGAGCTTGATCTTGTCGGCCATGGCTCAGCCTTAGCGCTGGATGGTCGCTGCGACCTTCGGCACGTTCGGGTTGAAGCCCGTAACCACCGATGCCGGGTTCTGCGCCAGTTCATTCTGAGTCTTGACGCCGAGCGAGTTGCTGAAGGCTTGGTAGTGCGCCACAGCCAGTTGGGCGTTGGCAGCGTACTCAGCGTCCTTGCTGTAAGCGCGGTAGAGGACATAGTCCAGCAGTGCGTTGGCGTAGATGTCGTCGATCTGAATCGTGCCGCCCAGCGAGCAATCGGTCGGCGCAGCCGAGTAGATCACCTCGACGTACCACGTGGTAGCCGGCGCCTTCGGGTAGACGTAGAACGTCTTCGGATCGCGTGGGTCGAACATGTAGTGCTTAACCTTGCCGTCGGCGTTGGCGTCGCTATGCCAAGTCGGGCGCTGGGCGTCCAGCACCTCGCGGGAAGTCACGCGGATCGCGTCACCTGCGGTTGCGCCTGCAGCGCCCATGTTGCGCGAGACGTCGATCAGCATCACGCCGGTAGCCGGGATGCTCTGCTTGGTGGAGCCGACCGTCAGCGACATCGACTCGTTCTTGACCGAGGCTTGCGGCTTGATCAGCACGATCTCGCGCTGGCCGTCGTTCAGCCAGTTCAGGAGTTCGTCGGTCGGCCAGCGGACGTTGGTGGCGTCCTGGATCAGGGTGCCGGCACGGGTGATCAGAGAGTTTACTTGGATGGTTGCCATGTCTTACCTCACACAAACGGAACGGGCGCAACACGGAGCGCTGCGCGGGAATTGCTTCGGGTACGCTCCGAAATGGCTCGCCCGATGGCTTGCTGAAACAGTTTCTGGTTGTACGCAGAACCTTCGGCGTCCGACCATGCCTGGTTCGCGATGGCTTTCAGCTTCCACAACGTGCCGTACTTGATGGACTCCAGGTACAGGTTGTAGACGCTGGCATCGACGCTGGTTGCCGTACGCAGCGGCGCGTAGGCGGCTTGCACCGTGTAGGAGCCGCTGGTGTTCGGCACGGCGACAAAGCGGAAGGTGTCCGGGGCGGACTGCACAAACCACTCGACCACGCCCTCCGCCAAACGCCACTGCGGGCGAACTTTGACGGTTTCGTCGATAGACCCCGGGGCCAGCGTGCGCCCATCGTCGAGCGTGATGCTCAGCACCTGTACGACTTGGGCGCCGGTGGGCGGCGACACCTGATACTCAGCAGTGCCCTGCGAGTACTGTTCGGGGTCTTGGAACTCGTTCCAGACGAGGCTGTAGCGGCAGAAATCGAAGCAAGCGTTACGAATGGCGTTGATGACCACGGGGTACGGGACACCGGTGACCTCGGTCTGTATCTCTGGCAGGAACTGATCAAACGTAACGCTGGCCATCTACTTACTCACCCAAATCGAGTTCGTCGGCTTCACCTGCTGACGTGTTAGCAGATTCTACCACGGGTGCGGCTTTTTTACCCTTTTTGGCCGGCTTGGCGTCGCCGTCGGGCATCTCAGCAAACAGCTTCTTGCCGGCGTCGGTCAGGTAGACCGTGCCGTCGATGACTTCAGCGACGAACTCCTTCTTGCCATTGATGGTGGCAATGAACTTCGGGTGGCAGTTCTCGACGCCCGGGGTGTCCATCAGCTTTTCGTAGTTGCTCATTTTTGTCCTCAAGAAGAAATGGAGGGCCGAAGCCCTCCGGAAGTGCTGTTACGCCGACAATGCGGCGAAGAACTCCTGGGTACCACCCTTGGCCGGGTCGGTGATCTGCGTGAACATCGCGGTCTTGTTGGCCGCAATGTTGTAGGACGCATCGACCGCAGCGTTGTGAATCTTCCAGCCCGAAGGCGGGTAGATTTTGACCGGACTGGCGCTGTAGTTACAAACCACCAGCCAGTCGCCCTGCTCGCACTTCGGAAGCGTGAGCGAGTCGCCGGTGGTAGCCACCGTGGTAGTGACGACCGTATTGGCCGCAGTAACCTGGCGGGCACCTTGGCCGGCGAAACCGGTCAGGTTGACGCCGGTCTCGAAAGAACCATTGGCTGCGACGGCTTCCGACGTGGACATGCCACCGCGCACCATTTCAGAACGAAAGCTCATATCAGTCTCCTGAATAAGTGGAGGGGCCGAAGCCCCTCCGGGTCATTAGGCGACGATGGCAGCGGTCAGCGCCTTCGGCAGAACGGTCTTCCAACCGAACACGTTCAGGCCACGGACGTAGTCACCGAAGTCGTTCGGGTTGCGAACGGTCTCCATCTTCGTCATCTGCGAAGCGAAGGTCACAGCCGACTTGTGGCCGGCGAGCAGGACGCGACGCTTGGCAGTGCCGGCGGCGGCGCCACCCCAGTAGTCCTGGGCGGCAGCGGCCTTGGGCAGCTGGTTGCTGACGTAGACCGTGAAGCGGTCGATGACGCCGATCTTGCCGTTGCGGACCATCGACTTGTCGTCACCCATGAACTGGGCTTGAGCAAGCGGCGACTGCATCAGGACTTGACGGGACAGCGGGTCGATGACCAGCCAACGATCCGTTTCCGGAATGTTCTGCTCGTCCAGAACGCCAGCCATGGCGGTCAGGGTCTGCAGGATGTTGGCGGCGGACAGCGTAACCGGAGCCGTTGCCGTACCGAGGTTGTAGCCACCGGTGATGGCACCTGCGGTCGCACCCTGGTTGCCGGCGTCGATGTCGCTGACGATACCCGGCTTGGCGGACGAGTCGCCGTACATCATGGTCTTGTCGACGGCGATCTTCATCTTCATGGTCGCGTCGTTGGTGAAGGTCTCCATCATGTCCGGCTTGGACTGATGCGACACAACATCCGACACCTGGAAGGCGAACGACTTGGCGCGGTCGATGACCAGCTCGATGGTCGACGGGGTCGGCACGGCGTAGGTCAGGCCCGAACCGATGGTGTAGTCGGAGATCGAAACATCGGGGATGTTGTTGATCACGACCTTGTCGCCCAGACCGGAGATCTCACCGGCGAAGTCGGTGTTGGTGATCTCGCCGAAGACGGTGGTCAGGTATAACTTGCGGTTGAGCTTGGAAGCCCACAGCGACGGAATGAAGGTACCGGAATAGTTGACACCGGCAAACGAACCACCCACGCCAACGAGCGGGGTACCTGCAGTGATAGTGGCCATAAGAAGCTCCTAAAATGAAAAGTCAGAAATCAAACTCATGGCACCCTTGCCTCACGCGAACTGAAGGCGTCCTTCGGCCTCGGCTCGCAGCGCGTCCTGATACAGCTCTTCGGCCTTGTGGCGACCGAGTTTCTGCATGTTGCGCGGGTCGAGCGCGGCTTCGAATTCAGCCAGCGTCCAGACTTTCCCTTGGGTCGGCTGCGTTGCCGCACCACGGGTTGAAGAGGGTGCCGTTTGACGCTCCAGCTCCTGGCGAACCTGTTGTTTTTGCTGCTGGCTAACCTGCTTACTTGTTAGCATCTTGTAGGCGTTGAAGACGGATGCGACACGTTCCGGGTCGCTCGCGTTGGCCGCAGCATCCAGCGCCGCCTGGCGCGGAACACCGTACACCGAATCCACTTCACCCAGCCACGTCAGGAAACCCTGATCCTGGTTCACCGCCTCATAATCGGGAACCAGCGTGGCCAGCTTGCCGTAGAAACGGTCCTGGGCCGACACGGCAACCTGTTCGTTGACCGTACCCAACTTCGCCTCAAGCTGCTTGACGTAGGCAATCAGCTGCTGCGTTTCCTGTGCGACGAGTGCCTTGGCCTTCTGTTCGGCCCGGCGATCAATCGCACCAACAAGATCTTCGCCAAAAACTTCGGCGTCGTTGTCATCAGCTTGCGCCGGTTGAGCTGCGGGTTTGCTGCGCTGGGCATCCAGTTCGTGGGCCAAAGCCTGAATCCGGTCGTTTGCCAAACGTAGCTGCTCGCCAAACTGTGCCGACTGGGAATTCAACATCCCCTGCACCGTTGCGAACCGCTGCTTCCAATATGCCGCGTCGTCTTTCGAGACCGGCTCCGTCGTGCTGGTGGTTTGCGCTTCTGGCTCAACGTGTTCGGGAGTTTCAGCCTCGGGCGCAGTCTGCGCCACGGGTTCGTCTTGTGCGGCTTCCTGCTGGCCGGTGACCTGCTCGGTCTGACCATACAGCTGCTGCTCAAGGGCTTCTGCTTCGTCCACTTGCCGTTGAATCGCTTCGGGTAATTTCACAATATCTCCTGTGTGCTCCGGTTACCGGGGTGCATCTTTCAATTTCGCTGCCAGCACTGGCGATTCCTCGACCAGCTTCAGCAGCTCCTCAGCAAACTGCGCCCGGCCTTGAGCCTTGCGCCATTGCGTCTCGTCATTGACCTTCGACATCAGCTCCAACGCTTCCGAGCGCTCGGCTTGAATGAACTCCACGATGGGAGCCAAGTCAGGTGCCCGGAGCTTCTGAAAGCTATTCGCTATCGAAAAGGTCAGCTTCATAGTTTCGCCTTATACACTAACATGTAAGCATGTCAAGCGCTACTTGCTAAGCGGTAGCGCGAGGCCGAACTTAGCTGCCAGCCCGGCTATCGTCAGTATTGTCAGGATCTGGAGAATCCCCCAGATCGATTTGTGCGCGATGTCCGCTTTTAACCCGCGCCAGAACTGCTCTTCCGCTTCAGCGGCCTTGATCATGGCCTCGTGCGCCGCCCGGTGCGACTCCACGCCGTCGGGGAATGCCCGCATCACGCGGTTGATTTCCTCGTGGAACCACTGGCGTTCGGCTTCCGAATGAGCTTCCAACGCTTCATCCAGTTCTGCTCGCGTGATCGGGTCGTCTTGGCTCATGGGTTTTCCTCGTAAAAGGTTGCTATCGCGTCAATCCGGGTTCGGCACCGTTCGTACTGTTCCTGGGCAGTGACAATCCATTGCCCGACATCGGTATCGGTGGCAAAGGCGCCATCCTCTGGTACAGGGCCGGCGCTGGTTTCGGGTATCTGAGGTTTGCTGGCTGGCTTGGGGCGGTTGAGCACGCGGACAGCACGGCCATCGAGGCAGCGCCGGCCAGTAGTAAGGTGGGCAATTTCATCGGACTTCTCCTTCGAGAGTTGCGCCAGCTCGTTCTCCTTGTTCAGCAGCGACGCGGTTAGACGATCATTCACAGCGGCGGCGTCCGCCAGCTGCTTGAGGTGGGCCTTCTCGGTTTCGGCACGCTCCAGCTTGACCTGCTGCTGGTACTCAGCAGCGCCCTTCTTGGTCACGTACCACATGATCCCGGTCACGCAGTTCGTGCACAGCAGGGCAACCAGGAGGTACAGGACTCCGGGGGTCAGGACAGGCATAGCTGCATCTCCGCGTTACGTCGTTTGGTCAGGCCCGGAAGCGGTACAAGGACGCCGCCAACGCGCGCCTTATTCCACCGGGGGAGTTCCTTGCAGGCTGCTTCGTAGTTGCCCTGCGCCAGATACCGCGAAGCCGTGCTATCGCACGCGACTTTCGGGCCAATGTTGAATGCAGCATCCGCGAAAGCAGCAGCGACTTGAACCGGGAGCCCCGGATGGCAGGCTTCGACCTGATTGACCGCTTCCGCCATGTCCTCTGTGAGTAGCGCTTTACACTCATCGAGCGTGTATTTTTTGTTTCTAGCCACATTTCCGGTGTGTCCGTAGCAAACCGTCAGGATGCCCGGCGGGTCGTAGTAGGCGTACTGCCGCAGCCCTTCTGCCTGCGCGGCCAGGACAATGGCGATGGCTGAGATGGTCGCTAGGCGTTTGGCGCTGGCGTCACTCTGCGACATGCTCCGCTTCCTTCTGGGCCAGCACGCGGGCCAGGATGCCTACAGCGGTCACAACGCCGGTCACGGCGGGTACCGCCCATCCGGGCAGGATCGAGGCGCCACCGAGTTGCAGCAGTGTCTCGCAGCCCGAGACCATGGCCGCAAACGCCATGCACTTGACGCTCCAGGCGCGCGTCAGGACATTTTTCCAGTCTGGAAGCAGGGTCATGGCTCAACTACCAAGGTTGAGGTCTGGCCACGGTACTCTGCGGCTTCAACAAGGGCGAGAAGGCGCTTGAGAGCACCTTGTGATGGAACGACAGCATCGCGGCCCCGTACTGTACCCAGAACGACGTCGCACTCGTCACTAGCGCCCAGCCAGCCGAGTCCCATGGCGTTAGGGAGGTCGGTCCCGTGCGCGTGCGAGTACTGCGTTGCGACCGGATAGCTTCCAACTGGTAGATCTCGGCGTCCATTACCGGCTCCCACGTAGCACAGAAACTTGTTGTCGGCGTACAGGGTGCCGTGTTCGATCAGCAACCTCATTGCATCCTCGTCGGCGAGAAGTTGTCGGTCGTCGGTTGTCCGTTCATCAGGTGCTCACCGCCGCCCGGGGTCTTCGGCTGCTGTTGCTGCATCATCTGAGCCTGCTGGGCTTGCATCGCCTGCGCGTACAGGGCGCGTGCTTTCACCACTTCGGGCGGCGGGATGATCTTGTCGCCGTTGAGATCGAGCGTCTTGGCCTGCTCGCGCAGCAGGTGCGCGGTGCCTTCCATGCCCATGATCTGCTGGGCGACCGGGCTGGTCAGCGCCATCTGCAGCAGTTCGTTCCGGCGCTGGGCGGCGGATTCCTTGATCAGCAGGGCGGAGGCGCCACGGGCGATGATCTTGACGTCACCCTTCAGCTCGGGATCATCGACGTACTTCATGTTGTAGAACCACAGGCGCTCGACCAGCTTCTCGACCGCACGGTCGACGTTGCCGATCACCTGCTTGATCGCCTTGCCGGCGTTGTTCATCAGCATCGACATGCCGGAGGCTGTGCGCCCTGCCCCGCCCGTCGGCGAGTCGCCGGTCATGTAGCGCGGGATGCCGGAGTACTCGTCAGCCAGCACCGAGTACTTCTCGTAGATGCCCATCAGCTCGGCAGCGAGCGAACTGGGCTGGAAGAAGCCCATCGGCGGCGAGGAGCCGCCCATCGGGTCACCGTTGAACTGGTGGATTTTCCACGGGAACAGCTGCGTGATCTGCTCGCCAGTAGGCATCCGGTCAACTTGCATCCAGACCTGCGGGCCTGAAGCAATGCCCATGTTGTTTACCAGCGCGCGGGCGGTGGCGTTGCACACGTCCTGGCAGTCGCGCACCAGATCCATCGGGCTGTTGCCCATCCAACTGCCGGGGACTTCCTCGTACGCCGCCTTGTAGTACGGCTTGCGGTTCAGCGGGTCCGGGTTGATGACCGCCTTGATGACCCAGCCACCAATCAGCCATGCTTCAACCTGATAGTCGAGCAGCGGGTCTTCCACCTGGCCTTCGTCGATGCCCCACTCGACCAGGAGCTTGCCCTGGACGCTGCCCCAGTACTGGAGCGCGTCAATCAGCTCGCCGCTGTTCTGCATGACGGAACTGAGGTGCTTGCCTTCCGCCTGGGCCTTCTGGGAGTCGATCCACAGCCACTCATGGAGGCCACCGCGCCCGAACTCATCCAGAACCGCACGGATGGCGATGTCGCTGTATCCCTCAACTCCAATCATGGCGTTCAGATCAGACCTGGACAGCCTGTGGCGCTCGATCAGGTCACCGTCATCCGGCTGTGTCGAGTGCGCCGCCCAGTAAAGCATGAACGGGTCGACCCGCGCCCACGTGGGCAGCAGCTCCTCGCCCAACTGCAGCATGAAACCGCCGGAAACTGCACCGGGCACCCACTTGTACGTCTTGCGCTTCTTGACGACCGGACCCTTCATCACGGCGTACGGGAACGTCGCCAGGTCGTCGATGAACATGTTGAACTCTTCGCGGCACCCGCCTTCGGCCAGCTGGTCGTCCATCTTGCGCTTCATGCGCTCGGCGGCTTCGCAGGCTTCCTCGTAGACGTGGTTCTGGAGCATCTGCTTGCGCGCTTCGACGTACTCTTCCAGTTCGTCAGGGCTGGGCATGATCCCCATCGCCTGGACCTGCGCCAGCTCTTGCTGCATCTGCATGTACGTCTGGCGGATGCGCTCTGGCGGTATCTGCGGGTCGGGCGTCGGCTTGATCGAATACGGCAGCGCACCGCCCTCAGGGTCGGTCATCACGTCGCGAATCCAGCTGGACGCTGCCCGGGCCTTGTTGCTCGACAACATCATGTAGATGTCGGAGCCGCCCTGGCGCTTGATCAGCGCCAGTTTCTCCTCGTCGTACTCACCCTTGCGCTGGCGAAGACACTGCAGCAACCTCGGCTCGACCGTCTGGCGCTTGGCCAGGTTCATGGTCTCCCACTTCGTGCGGATGTGCCCTGCCAGGTTGCTGACGTAGGATCGGCTGTTGGCCTCGGTGGCTTGCGCTTTCTCTTCCGCCTGCAGCTGCGACAGGGATTTGATCGGCAAGACGCCGTTGATGGACAGGGTCAAGCCCGATCCCGGCTGCGAAGGAAGCGGCATTTGGTTGTCCATAGCGGGGCGCTAACAGTGGTCGCGATAGCCGGAGTGTATCACATGCTTACTTGTTAGCGCATAATAGCTATGACGGTCAAACCCACGCGTAGTTCACCGGCTGGATCTCGCGCCGCTGCGACTGCATCGAGCCGCCGGACATGTTCGCCCCGAGGCACAGGTACTGCAGGGCGTCGGCACAGTGGCTGAACTTGTTCTTGTCCGGCGTCGCGTCATACGAGCCGTTCTGCTTGCGCTTGTACATGTAGCCGCCGTCCATCGCGGCAATCAGGTGCTTCATGCCCGGGCTGGTGCTCTCACGGTTGAACAGCATCAGCGCGCCGCCCTCGACCTGCTGGCTCAACAGACCTTCGACCGCCTCGATACGCGGCGTGATGTCGTTGGTCGGGGCCGGCACCGCCTGCAGCCCGGCCTTCTTCAGGACGTCGAACGGCGTCTCCTCGTTCAGCTGGCTCTTGGCCCGGCCCGCCGGGTCGCCGATCACGAGGTACTTGTTGTAGGGGAACTTCTGGCGCAGCAGCGGCTTGAGGTGCTTGGAAAGGAAATTCTCGAGGCCGATGTTCTCGATGTACAGCGCGTCGAGCACGTTGAGTCGCGACCGGTAGTCGCGCTGGCCGATCACTGCCGCCGGCGTCCGCCCGAAGTCCAGCCCGATCAGCAGGGTGTAGTTCTCCGACTGGATCGGTATCAGGTCGCTGGCCGTGACGTGGAACGAGCGCTTGAACGTCTTCTCGAACACCGGGCGACCGACGAGGCTGCGCCCGTACTGGCCGTGGACGTGGACGTTGACCCAGTCCTCCGTCGCGCCGTTCATCATGTCTTCATAGTACGTGGCCGGCAGGTTCTCCTTGTTCTCCGCGTCCGGCTCAAGGCCACCGGGCTGCTTGAAGATCTCCCAGCCCTCGGGTTTGTCCTCCTCGAAGGTCTGGAACAGCCAGCTGTCACGGCTCGGCGGGTTGGTGTCCAAGATCAGGCCGTACCAGTACGGCTCCGGCTGCATCGCCTTCGACGGGTAGCGACCCAGCCGGGAGAAGGCTGCGGTGATCAGCTCCGGCGCGATCTCGCGCGCTTCGTTGAAGAAAGCCCCGGTCAGTTCCAGCGACAGCAGCCGCTGCGCGTCGTCGGGCGTATCCAGCGGCAAGAACAGGATCTCGGCGCGCACGTCACCGACGGTGAGGTAGAACGTCTTCTCCGACTCCTTCCACAGGCCGGCGACGCCGGGCGGGAACCACTGCTTCCACGAAGCGAAGGTCGTCGTCTTCAGCTGCTGGTTCGTGTTGCGCACGATGGCCCAGCGCGAGCGCCGGTAGCCGTCCTTGCACTTCGGCATCTCAACGCAGCGGCGGAAGATCTCGGTGATGCACACCGTCGACTTGCCCGACCCGACCGGCCCCATGATGAGGCGCACCCGGGCGTCGGACTGCATGAACTTGGCCCCGGTCAGGGGCGGGATGTAATCGGTAATTGTGTCCATCGTCTGGCGGCTCAAAACTCCGGGCACTCAGGGAAGGGGTCGACGTTGGCCGCTAACGTGGTAGCAGCTTCGAGGAGCACTGCGGGCGTGTCGACGTCGAGCGAATCTCCGTTGATGACCTTCTCGATCTTGAGGTCGGCACCACCGGGGAAGTGGATGTTAAAGATGAACTTGCCCGACTCCTCCTTGGCCTCCTGCTTCTTGGCCATGCCCGACACCTTGAACGAGTGCTCGGCAATATCCAGCAGACCCTTGGTCGTGATCGTCGGGTCGATGATGCGCTCTCCCAACGTCTGCTGGGCGATCAGGAGGTTGGCCGACGCGATCTGCGCCGCCAGTTTGAGGTTGCCCTCTTCAGTCGATGTCAGTGCGTACTGCGGGGTCGCCGTCGGCGGTGGGGTCTGGGTCGTATCCATACGGGAGCGATGTACCACTGTTCCGCATAAGGGTCAAGTATTGGTTCCACGACGTGCGGACATAGTCCTCCGCCGTCTTCCGGATGGCGAGCGGGGTATCGGGGTCGCTCAGAGCGCGGATGGCGTCAAGCAGGAGTGGGTCTTTGGCTGTCTCGTAGACGATGACAGCTTTGCGGAAAAGCTCTTTGGGCATGGTGTTCTCCAGGTCAAACAAGTGTTTTTTAGTGTTGCTTAGTGAACTTTAACATGTTAGCTGACCGGAGGCTGACCGGAGGCTGACGTAGTTAAGGATGTGTGAAATCACACGAAAAATTTTACTGGAGCGTGTTAAGGAAGTCCGATTTTTTGGGGAGATATTTGTGAACCGGGTGAGCTGGCACACGGGCCGGCATCGCGTTGTCCCATCCCCCTCCCCCGCGCCCCTAGCCAAGCCGGTCAGGTCGGGGTCGGATTTGACAGCGTCCCTATGGTGTAACAACGTCTTCCCCACTCAAGGCAAGGGCCGCGAGGTTTCATCATGGGGTTGTTACCCGGCGGCTCCGGGTTGGTAGGGGGGCCGTGCAAGGTAGGGCAAAGCACGAGGTGCCAACCTCCCCGAGGTTTGAGAAATGTAGGGGGACGCGGCAGGTGCGGATGATACGCGACGTGACAGGTTGCGAGCGATTCCGAGTTACTTGTGGGGCGCTTGGAAATCCTTGCACGGTTCAACCCCAGACGGAATTACCGCTGATTCTCCCCGACTGCAGGTTATCGCTTAGGGGGCGCTCGCTCGACGGTGTAACCGTGTTTCGGAGTAAAGCGCCCAAGGTTTCACTATGCCGTTCTGCCGTGGGAGAGTGGGTTAGCAGTGCGCGTAGGTTAGGGCTTTAGTGTCCCCGTCGTGTCCCACATCAAACAAGTGCTCGCGCAATTTTCAGAATTGCGATTAGTGCGCCCTCGGCAACGGGGGCCACCGTTGGGCTGATTCATCCGAGTCGGCCAAATCGTGGAGAGCCATCATGGTACGCACAATGAAGACTAAGCGCACGGTCGTGCGCCCCATCGAATCCACCGTCGGCAAGTCGCGCCGCAAGTTGGTGCTCGACTCCATCGAGCTGGCTGACCTCGGCTGTCACGCGTTCAAGGACTCGCCGATTCCCAAAGGCCGCTGCGTTATGCGTCACGCCCTGTCTCACCGTGTCAATGTCAATCACTAACCGGAGAATTACCATGTCTGAAATCAACCTGAACGGCTTCATCACCGAGAAGCAATATTCCGAGCTGCTGCGCGAGATCAACAAGGACACTTCGACCCGTCGCGCCAAGCTGCAATGCGCGCTGCGTCACGCGGCTTTCCACGCGGCTCTGCACCGCAATGCTGACCCCGCTATCCGCTTGTTCGCGGTGGTCGGACGTGAAACCAACCTGCGCGGCATGGCTAAGTGGATGGAGGCCAACGCGCCTATCGCCTTCAGGGATGGCGTCGCCTTCTTCCACGAGAAGAAGTGGAAGACCAACTACGCCAGCGCCACCGGCGTGGAGATCGAGGCCGAGCTGATGGAAGCGCTGCCCTTCTGGCGGGTCAAGGATGCCACCGCCGAGATTCAAGACACCAAGCTTGACGTCTTGGACGAGCTGCGCGCCGTGCTGGCCAAGATCTCCAACCAAGCCAAGGTCAATGCCATGACTGCGGACAAGCGCGGCAAGCGCAAGGTCAAAGAGATTCTCCACGGCGAGATTGCGGATCAGGTCGCGGCCATCCTCAACCAAGCGCAATACGCCTAACCCCAAGGGGGTAGCAATACCCCCATTAACATAGCCTTTTGCTAATGGACAGAGGGCTATGTTAATCCACAAGGGTAATCTGACAATCTGACAATTAAGGAAGAAATGTCAGGTTATTTGTCAGATTGCTTCCTTAACTGATAAGCTATTGTTTTATATATATAATTTAGTATCCTTAATATATATAATCTGACAATCTGACACGTTTTAGAAATTACATCCTCGCGTGTGGCCTCCTCTCCGGCGCTGGCGTGGCGCGCCGTTGACCTTAACATTGCTCAACATCTCTTTACCTGATAGCATGTTAATGGGTCAAGGTAATGTCCAATATCTTGTCAGATTGTCAGATTGCTGGTGGCACAAGGGTTTCCGAATGTGACATTGTCAGATTGCTTTGTCAGATTACCAAGTTAATTGTCAGATTACCCCACCATCTGCTAACCCGTAACCATATCCTTAACTGGAGAACTGCGATGCTCACCCAGACTTTCTGGCTGGCGATGTACTGCTACACCTTCTACGTCTGCCTCTATCTTTAACTCACTACTGTGTGGAACGCGCTCGTCCGCTGCCTGCACGCCTCTTAACTTACCTTCCTTAACTCACTGGAGAATCATCATGTCCGCCTTCATCTGCAGCGACAAGCACATCGCCTCGGTGGTGTGCGCCATCTACCCTGAAGAACAACGCCAAGTTGTCGCCGACGAGATCAAGAAGCAGAACATTCGCTCGGTGAACTACCGCTACAACGAGCGCACCAAGGTTACGCCGTGTGACCTGACCCAGGCTGTGCCGCTGCGCCCTGTCGATGTCTGCAGCCTCGCCCACTCGCTGGAGTACCAGTGCTGTGAGCGCCCGGACTGGACGAAGAGCAAGGCGTACCAGTTCCTGCTGAAGATCGTGTTCAGCGCCGTGCCCATCGAGGGCGGCGCGTGGAGCATCTGACATGGAACAACAAATCACCATCCGTATCTGGGGCGACACGACTCAAGACTTGGACGACGCCTTTGATGCAGCAACGCAAATGCTCTGGGAAGGGTATGCCAAAGGCAGCGATGAGTTTGGCAAAGCGGGCTTCTGGTTCAAGAACGAAGAAGTGTTGAAAAAGGAATACCGCGTCACGCTGCACGAAGAGCCGGGTGAAACCAAGTTTGAATTCACTCGGTTCTTCATGGCTGAAAACGAAGACGACGCTGCTGAGCAGGCGTTGATGGCATATCCCGGCTCAATGGTGAAGTACGTTGAGGAGGAGTAATCATGGCTTATCACACGGAAACACTCGACTCAGGCTTTACCGTTGAGATCGAGTATGACTCTGAGCCGGAGAACCCCACCAAGTCGTGGGACATGGTGGGCACGATGGTACTGAGCGACCGCTGCCGTTATAACTTCGGCCATGAGACCGCCAGCTACGAGGAGTTGCAGGAAATCGCCAGCAACCCGAACAACATCGTACTGCCGGTTTATATGTATGACCACAGTGGTATCACAATCAACACCACGGGCTTCTCCTGCCCTTGGGATTCTGGTCAGGTTGGCGTCATTTACTGCACTAAGCAAAAAGCTGTGCGTGAATTTGGCAAGAAGATTGCAACTCAAGAAGTACGCAGAGCTGCCATTATGTGCATGGTCGGCGAGGTTGAAGTCATAGATCAATACCTGCGTGGTGAAGTCTATGGATTTTGCGTCCTTAACCCAGACGGTGACGAAGTCGATTCCTGTTGGGGATTTTACGGTGATTACAAGTATTGCCTCGAAGAAGGTATGGCCTCAGCCAAATATTTGGAAACCGAGTGGCAAAGCAAGCATGTGGAGCTATCAGCAT
>ERZ1034361.1090-NODE-1090-length-15386-cov-5.994448_pt1 | contig 15386 bp, 13 predicted proteins | sample MGYA00520617_ERZ1034361 | MGnify/ENA primary metagenome ERZ1034361 (study PRJEB33736, sample SAMEA104284507) | Azolla filiculoides | biome: Urban; feature: Water surface; material: Ditch water | place: Netherlands | collected 2015-10-28 | depth 0-0.1 m ... | reverse complement strand
ATTGAGCGGAACGAAGTGGTCAATGTCGAGATCACCGGCATCGGTCAGGGTTGCGCCGTCATAGGCCGAAACCCACTGGCCAGTGCTGACTGTGCATCGGCCACGGGTTGTCACGGCTGATTGTGACTCCATGATGAGAACTTCAGCGCGGGTATTACAGCCATCTCCGTCTGCATCAATCCATGCGTTGAAATAGTCACGGTTATAGCCGCTGTGAGAGGCAGGGGAATCATCTGTTACGAGCTCTTCGAGCAGTGCCAGATATGTTGATGCCCCCGAAGTTCCTGTCTGAGCGCTCTGTGTTGCTGGAGCGGTGGGGCTCGCGACTGGTGTTTCTGTGGGAACGGCAATATCGAGAGGTGCTTCTGTACCGTTGAGAGCCTTCTCGAGAGATTCGACAGTAGAGGCGGTCTGCATAGATTGCACCGCATTCAGGGCAGAACTGATCGAAACTACGGGTAAGAAAATGAGAACAGCAATGACGCCGCTGAGCCACAGTCGCTTTTTTGTCGACATCATTCCTCCCGCTATAGAAGCTATCAAGCTTCCAGGCGTAGAGTCAGGTCATGGCGATGAGAAAAGCTCTGGTCACGGGTGCAACCGGCTATATCGGTGGCCGTCTTGTTCCTCGATTACTTGAGGCTGGTTTCAGCGTGCGGGTGCTGGTTCGCAACGCGGACAAACTCAAGGATGTGCCCTGGCGTGCCCAGGTAGACATCGTTGAAGGCGACCTGCTCGATGCTGCCATTGTCAACGAAGCCTGCACCGGTATTGACGTTCTCTACTACCTCGTTCACGCAATGGGGCAAAAGGGTGACTTCGAAGAGAAGGAACTCATTGGTGCCCGAAATGTGGCCTTAGCGGCCAAAGCGAAGAAGCTTTCTCGCATTGTGTATCTCGGTGGATTACATCCAGCCACCGGAGAACTCTCCAAACACTTGCGCTCACGGGCAGAGGTGGGGGAGATTCTCCTGGAATCGGGAGTTCCCACCGTTGCCTTACAAGCGGGGGTCATTATTGGCTCTGGTTCCACCAGCTTCGAAATGATTCGTCACCTCACAGATGTGCTCCCCGTCATGACGGCACCTAAGTGGGTGGGTAACCTCATTCAGCCCATCGCGGTGCGCGACGTGATGTATTACTTGATCAAGGCGGCAGATCTTCCACCGAGCGTGAACCGCACGCTCGATATCGGCGGCCCTGAGGTACTGAAGTATTCCGAGATGATGAACGGCTATGCCGTTGAAGCGGGAATGAAAGAACGTGCCATTTTGCGTTTGCCTGTGCTGACTCCGTACCTGGCTAGCCAATGGGTCAACCTGGTTACTCCGATTCCCCGCGCGCTCGCCGTGCCCATCATTGCGTCGTTGCAACACGACTGTGTCATGAACGAACACGATGTTGATTCCATCATTGCGCCACCACCCGAAGGTTTATTGCCTTATCGCACCGCAGTCCATCTCGCTCTCGAGCGAATGAAAGAGGGCGAACTGGAAACTAGCTGGCAGAACTCCAGTGTGGATGGTGCTCCGAGCGACCCGCTTCCCAGCGACCCCGAGTGGGCGGGCCACCGGGTCTATATCGATCTCAAAGAACGTGACTGTGATTCCCCTGTAGAGGACTTGTGGGCAGTTATTGAAGGTATCGGCGGCGAGAACGGCTGGTATTCACTCCCCATTGCCTGGGCTGCTCGTGGTTTCGCTGACAAGTTGGTCGGTGGTGTGGGATTACGCCGCGGACGCAGTAATCCCGAGAAGCTGCGTGTGGGTGAGGCAGTGGACTGGTGGCGCGTGGAGCGTATCGATCACGGAAACTTCCTGCGCTTGCGTGCGGAGATGAAGGTTCCTGGCCTGGCCTGGCTGGAACTCACTGCAGATGCTAAGCCTGATGGAACTTCTCACTACACACAGCGCGCCATCTTCTTCCCACGTGGGCTTGGCGGCCGCCTGTATTGGCTTTCGATTCTTCCTGCGCATGGCATCATCTTCAACGGCATGGCCAACAAGATTGTGGCCACAGCTCAGCAGCGTTTTCTTGAGAGAAAAATCCAGGCAAAACTCTCTGCTCTCTCATAACCCGTTCATAGTGTCCTCATAGCTTCGTTCTCCAGTGTGTAATTACCGGCCACAAGGCCACCACACAAAACGAACGTAAGGAGGCATGCAGATGCCAAAGAACGACAACAACGACAACCTCGACAACGCAGAGGCAACTCAGACTCCTGCTGAGTACACCCCCGAAGCTGCAGCTGAAGAAACCGAAACTCCGGTAACCCCCATCGCTGAAGCACGCTCCAAGCGTCGCCTCGGCACCGGTGCAATCATCGGTATCTCCGCAGCAAGCGTTGCTCTCTTGGCTGGTGTATTCGGAAGCGGCATTGCTGTCGCCAACGTGATCGGTCACGCTGGTGGTCCACAGGCTGCTGGACAAGCTCCTGCACACATTGAAATGGGTGAAGGCGGACCACAGGGAGGCGGCGAAGGTCATGAAGGCAAGCGCGGTCACGGTCCCAAGGGCGAGATGGCAGGCGGACCGCAGGGTGGTCTCGAAGCTGATGGCTCAATGCCCGGCAACGTTCCTCACGAGCACGATGCAAACGGTAACGACATCATTCCTGAGGGTTACCCCACCACAGCACCAGCTCCCGCAACGACTAACTAGTCGCACTAGCTGAGACACCGCCCCTTCGGGGGCGGTGTTTTCTTGTGTGAGGGAGGAATACTCTGGAACCATCAGACGTTATGAAAGATGGAGGAATGAGGTAGCTATGGCTAGCCAGACCACATCAACTATCGTCTTGGGTGTTGAGGGAATGACGTGCTCGAGCTGTGTTGCCCGCGTTGAAAAAAGCCTCACTGAACTTCCCGGCGTCACTGCGGCGGTGAACCTCGCTATGCACAGCGCCAAGGTTGAATTCCCGTCCAACATCAGTGAAGAACAGCTGGTGCAGCAGGTAACCAAGCTCGGATACACCGCAACATTGCCCCAGGTGGCCAAGCCCAGCGAAGCTGAGTTAGAAGAAGGCAAAGCGGGCAAAGTCACGTTGCTCGAGCGCCTGGTCATTGCCATCTTCCTGACTGTCCCAGTCATTGTGCTCGCGATGGTTCCAGCCTGGCAGTTCACGTATTGGCAGTGGATCTCACTGTTATTGACCACACCCGTCGTGTTCTGGTGCGGTCTTCCCTTCCACCGGGCGACATTTATCAATCTTCGCCACGGCACTCTGACCATGGACACCCTGATTACGCTGGGTACTTTTGCTGCCTACGGCTGGTCTGTCTATGCCCTTTTCTTTGGAGCTGCCGGGGATCCCCACATGCACCACAGCATGGAACTCTTTGCCTGGCAGGCAGACCCCACGCACAATATCTATTTCGAAGCTGCCGCTGGTGTCACCACGTTCCTTTTGCTCGGGCGCTACCTCGAGGAGAAGTCACAACGGAGTGCCGGTGCTGCACTGCGTGCACTGGGGGAGCTGAAAGCCACAGAAGTCACTCGACTTCGGGATGGTGTTGAAGAACGAATTTCCACATCTGATCTTCACGTAGGGGATGTCTTTGTTGTTCGTCCGGGTGAAATCATTGCCACGGACGGAGTCGTCCTCGAGGGCCGCGCTGCCGTCGATGAAAGCGCTCTCACGGGGGAAAGCCTTCCGGTTGAGGTCACGGTGACATCACGAGTTACCGGATCCACCATCGCATTGGATGGAAAGCTTGTGGTTCGTGCCACTGAGGTTGGCCAGGACACTCGTATTGCTCAGTTGGCTGCCCTTGTCGAGGACGCGCAGCTTCATAAGGCAGCTGTGCAGAGGCTTGCTGACCGAATTTCTGCCGTCTTTGTCCCGATCGTGGTCGGCATCGCTGGAGTTACCGTCATCGGGTGGGTGATAGCTGGTGCGCCGCTAGCTGTGGGCTTTACGGCAGGCATTGCTGTCCTCGTTATCGCGTGCCCGTGTGCACTTGGGCTTGCTACACCAGTTGCACTGATGGTGGGCACGGGACGTGCCGCCCAGATGGGCATCATCATCTCTGGTCCTGATGCGATTGAAAGTTCTTCTCGCATCACCACCGTCATTCTCGATAAAACCGGAACAATCACCTCCGGCAAGATGACGGTGAGAGATGTTTATCTGGAAGATGAGAATTACTCAGCAGCTCTCAGGCGGATAGCTTCTTTGGAATTTGGCTCCGAACACCCCATTGCGAAGGCAATCGTGTCCCACGTAACGGGAGAAGCACAAGAATCGCTTCCCGTTGTCTCTGAGTTCCGATCTGTAGCAGGGCACGGTGTGCACGGTGTTGTTGAAGGCATCACTCTTTCGGTGGGGACCCAGCAGTGGATGGAAGAGAATTCCCTAGAGCTCTCTTCCCAGCAGCGTGAAGTGCTGGCTGCGGCTCGCTCAACGGGGGCAACGACTGTCTTAGCGGGATGGGACGGTGAGGTACGTGCCATCATCACCGTCGCCGACACCATCAAGGAAGATTCTGCTCAGGCTATTTCTCGCCTCCGCGAACTCGGTCTCGACGTAGTCCTGCTGACAGGTGATCATGAAGATGCTGCCCAAGCCATCGCAGCACAGGTGGGCATTTCTCAGGTATTTGCTGGGGCAAGCCCCGAACGTAAGGTCGAGGTAGTAAAGGGCTTCCAAGCTGAAGGCAAGCGTGTGGCCATGGTCGGTGACGGCATCAATGATGCCGCCGCTTTAGCTCAAGCTGATCTGGGTATTGCGATGGGTACCGGAACAGACGTGGCCATCGCCGCAAGCGACATCACCTTGGTCCGTGGAACCTTGTCTGCTGCCGTCGATGCCATCGAACTGTCTCGCAGAACATTGAGGATTATTCACGGCAACCTATTCTGGGCATTTGCTTATAACGTCGCGGCAATTCCGCTGGCGGCACTTGGTTTCTTGAACCCGATGCTTGCTGGAGCAGCCATGGCGTTCTCGAGTTTGTTCGTTGTGCTCAATTCACTGCGTCTTCGCAGATTCGCACGCTAGATTGAACTAACTGCATAACGCACTACCTCGCCGGCTGTGAAGTCGACCTGACTTATCCAGAAGTGGCGACCATGACCTTCAGCTCTACCCTTGGCCCTCTCCGCTCAACCGAGCCGAAGGATCCCAACCGTAAGCCTTTGACAAGTTCATATGCAGCACTCATGAAGGCGGTCACTCAGGCCGGATTGATGCGCAAGCGACCCGCCTTCTACATCACCTTGTTTGTGGGTCTTTCTTTGGCCTTGGGCGGTTTGATTACCGGGTTTGTGCTCATCGGGGATTCTTGGTTTCAGCTTCTGATTGCTGCTGGCCTAGGTATTTTGCTCACTCAGTTCGCCTTCATTACCCATGAGGCGTCACACCGTCAGGTCTTTTCCTCGGGCAAGCTCAACGACTGGAGTGGCCGCATCCTGGCTACTGCTGTGGTCGGTATTTCTTATGCATGGTGGATGAACAAGCACACCAAGCACCACATCAACCCCAACACCGTGGGTAAAGACCCCGACATCGAGTGGGACACCATCTCTTTTCAGGAAGTTGATGCTGCCAAGCAAAAGGGTTTCCTGCGCTGGATTACCCAACGCCAGGGTTACCTCTTCTTCCCTTTGCTCACCCTCGAGGGCATTAACCTGCACTTCCGTTCCATCCTGACCCTGTTCCAGAAGGAACGCCTTGAAGGACGTGCGGTCGAGATCACCTTGATTGCACTGCGTTTGAGCGCTTATGTTGCCGTGATCTTCATCTTCCTTCCCCTCGGTATGGCCTTTGCCTTCCTGGGTGTTCAGCTTGCGGTCTTTGGTGTCTACATGGGTGCCTCCTTTGCCCCGAACCACAAGGGCATGCCCATGATTCCCAAAGAGAACCGCGTGGACTTCATGACCAAGCAGGTCTTGACCTCTCGCAACATCAAGGGAGCTGGAACTACCGCATTTATGGGTGGACTGAACTACCAGATCGAACACCACTTGTTCCCCAGCATGGCTCGACCCAACCTGCGCAAGGCACGTCTGATTGTGAAGCAGCACTGTGCAACAGAGGGTGTTCCCTATACCGAGACCACGCTGATGCGTTCCTACGGAATCGTCATTGGCTATCTCAACAAGGTTGGTTTGGCAGCTCGCGATCCTTTCGATTGTCCTGAAGCCGACCGCATGCGTCGTCGCTAAACTTTTTACATGGCAAAAAAGCAAGCAGAACCTGAGCTCATCCGTCCTGGCATCGTGCCTGGACTTGCGGGAGTTACCGCAATGTTTATCGGTATGGGTCTCTACGGCTCCGAGTGGTACATCACGATCTTGTTCGTGGTCAGCATCTTGGCTGTCATTCTTGCGATATTCACCTGGCAGTGGGCTAATCCCAAGAAGTGGATCTTTCTCCCACTGTTCTTGCTGATCGCCATTTATTGGAATCCCATCGTCCGATTGACCGATGGAATCACCCCAGGTATCCAATGGTGGATGCTTCTTCAGACAGCTGCAGCTGCCACATTCTTCCTCGGCGGCTTCCTGATTAAGACGCCAGCTCCGAAGTAGTAGACTAAATCTGCACCACAACCTTCGTTTCTACTGTCGCCGGCGCTAACGCGTGATGCGCGAGGTACCTTCTGGGGGAGGTGCAGTTTGGGGCATGACGCAAGCACTGCTTGTTCGTGATGTCATCGTTTCTTTAGTCATGGAGACCAAGTGGCCCGTACCGGCACTCGTCGTAACACCCTCGATAACTCGGGGCTCATCCCTATCCTCGCCCGCAAGGTGCGCGAGGTAGAAGCAAAAGCTCAGACTGGTAAGAAGGTTGGTCCCACCAACCGCACCAAGTTCCAGGTCATTGCTTTCCTCGTTCGTGAAGAGCGCGCACGCGTCAAGGGTGACGCTGCGTTGACTGATTCTTCACGTGCAGAACAGCTCAAGCGCCTTGATGGTGTTGCCACCATCTTGGCAAAGACCGCTGCTCGCGACACGTCGCTGATCCAGCTGCTCGAAGTAGACCACGCAACCAGTCCTGTGGCGCAGAAAATGCGCCGGGACTGGCTGGTTGAATCCGGCGCAGAGATCAATCCTGAAGACCTCATCATCACCACTGAACAGGCCAAGCCTGTTCAGGAGTTTGCTCCTGAACTTGCTGAGAAGCAGGTTCTTCCCGTTTCCGTCAAGGCACGCCTCAAGTCAACTCCTTTCCTGGAGCCTGACTTCTCTAAGCCCACCACGGGATCTATTCCTGTCATGCGCCTGTCGAACTGGGAGCTGCTTGGCCCCTTGTTCAAGTCGTTTGAAACAGGTGCTGGCGGCGGCTCTGCCTGCATGGAGATGCCTGCTGTTCCTAAGTTTGATCGCTTCTCTCCTCAGGGACGCGAACTCATGCCACACCAGATTCGCTTCATCGAGAGTGTGAAGGAAGGTCACCGCACCTTCCTCCTCGCCGATGAACCAGGTCTGGGAAAGACGGCACAGTCCCTCATCGCCGCTTCGGTTGCGAATGCCTTCCCACTCTTGGCGATTGTTCCCAACGTGGTCAAGATGAACTGGGCGCGTGAAGTTGAGCGCTGGATTCCTGGCCGCAAGGCAACCGTTATTCACGGTGACGGAACAGACGTTGACGCCTTCGCAGATGTCTTTATTGTGAACTACGAAGTTCTGGACCGTCACCTCTCCTGGATTGGCCAGATGGGCTTCAAGGGCATGGTTGTTGACGAAGCACACTTCATCAAGAACCTCACCTCCCAGCGCTCAAAGCACGTTCTTGCACTCGCTGACCGCATCGTGGCGCGCACTCCAGGCCACAACCCCTTACGTATTGCGCTGACTGGTACGCCGCTGATCAATGACATCGATGACTTCCGCGCTATTTGGAAGTTCCTCGGCTGGATTGACGGCGAGAAGCCATCGGCTGAACTCACCGCCAAGCTTGAGGCAACCGGTCTCACCCCTGCAGACCAAAGCTTCTATGCCTCTGCTCGCGAAACCGTGGTGTCGATGGGTATTGTCCGTCGTCGCAAGATTGACGTGGCCAAGGACCTTCCTGCCAAGCGCGTGGTTGACCTGCCCGTTGAACTCGATGATGAACTCGGTAACTCAATCAAGGCTGCTGAAGCGGAACTGGCTAAGCGCCTGCTTGAGCGTTACAACCGCTTCACCGTCACCGGTAACTTCCGTGGTTCCACCACAGAGCTCATCCGTATGGTTGCCCAGCAGGAGCTGGACGAATCTAAGGGCCAGAAGACTGGCGAGAACGTCTTCACCATGGTGCGCAAGATTGGTCAGGCCAAGGCTGGACTTGCTTCTGACTACGCAGCTCAGCTTGCACGTTCAGTAGGCAAGGTTGTCTTCTTCGCGAAGCACATCGACGTGATGGACACCGCAGAACGTGCCTTTGCTGCCCAGGGCATCAAGTCTGTTTCCATTCGTGGTGACCAGACCACTTCTGCTCGCCAGGATGCTATTGACGCCTTCAACAAGGACGAGTCCGTTCAGGTTGCCGTGTGTTCACTCACCGCTGCTGGTGTTGGTTTGAACCTGCAGGCATCTTCTAACGTCGTTCTTGCAGAACTGTCCTGGACATCTGCTGAGCAAACCCAGGCAATTGACCGCGTTCACCGTATTGGTCAGGAAATGCCTGTTACCGCATGGCGCATCATCGCTGCCCAGACCATTGACGCGAAGATTGCCGAGCTCATCGACAGCAAGCGTGGACTTGCTGCTCGTGCCCTCGAGGGTGAAGAAATTGAAGCAGGCTCGCAGGATTCCATCCAGCTCGATGCTTTGGTTCACATCCTTACTCGTGCAATCTCTACCCAGTACGCCTAGCCTGTAACCATGAACGAGTGGCTCACCGCAGCGGGCGCAGGCCTGCTGGCTGGTGGAGCCCTGTTCGTGGGCGCGCTTATCGCGTGGTTTGTGAACGTGCCCTCACGGGTCGTGGCCAGTGTGATGGCGTTTGGTGCGGGAGTTCTCATCTCGGCACTCGCCTTTGACTTGGTCGGCGAGGCTATGGCCGAGTCTGGCCTCTGGCCGACCGTCTCTGGTTTTGCTGTGGGAGCGATTGTTTATGTGGGCGTGAATGTCCTGCTTGATCGTCTCAATGCTCGAAACAAAAAAGGTTCAGCAGAAGGCCCCGGAACCGGCACGGGTATTGCCGTGGGTGCACTGCTCGACGGTGTGCCCGAGTCCATGGTGTTGGGGCTGTCCATGCTTGGAGGTCAGGGAGTCAGTATTCCGATTCTGACCGCGGTCATCATTTCGAACCTTCCCGAAGGTCTTTCCAGCACAGCTGAGCTCAAGGCAGCGGGAAGAAAACCACGCTTCGTCTTCGCTTTGTGGGGAGGCATTGCTCTCGCTGCAGCGATCTCCAGCCTCTTGGGTTTCACTATCTTGGCTGATGCTCCCGTTGAGCTCACCGGCTTCATTACGTCTCTAGCGGCTGGTGCCATGCTGGCCATGATCAGTGACACCATGATTCCTGATGCATTCCGCAAGGCTCACAACTACACGGGCCTGCTCGCCACTCTTGGTTTCTTGACCAGCTTGGTTATTCACCAGCTGGCCTAGTCACTAGTGCTCGTCCCAGAAGGTGGCGAGAAGCTGTGCTGAGGTGTGAGTGCGGTCAGCGTGAGCTGAGTGTCCTGCATTCGCCACAACCCAATAATCAGCTCCCAGCTGTTCAGCCATTTCTCGCTGCATCTCGATAGGCCAAGCGTCATCGTTGGCGCCGTGGGAGACAAGAACGGGGATGCCGGTGCGCGACAGCTCCACAGTTCGGTCGACCTGGTCAATGAGAATGTTGATTCCAGCTTCGAGCTGGGCAGGGTTAGTGCTCATCAGGCGGTCGTAGTAGTACTGCTCAATGATGTTGAGCTCACCCTTGATATCTGCCTCGGGATCTTTACCTGCGGCAAGCTGGCTGCCAACGTAGTACGCACGTGGACCGTGCTCTAGAAGGCCGTAGCGCTGCTCTAACAAGTCACCACCCATATTTCTGGGGCCTGAATTCCACATGGTCAAGCTGGCGAAAGGGGAGTGGTCCTGAAGAACAGCCTCGATGGAGACAACACCACCGAAGCTGTGGCCCAACAGGTGAACATCGTTACCAAGCTCAAGCTTGCTAATGATGTCGTGAATATCTGCACCCAGGCGTTCTAATGCATAGCCGTCGGTGTTGTCAGGGCCTTCGGACAGGCTCTGTCCACGCTGGGAAAAAGCGACGACTTTATAGCCACGCTCAGAGAGGGGCTGCAGTAATCCATTGAATGTGTCTGCCGAGCTGGTGTAACCGGGAACGAGCAGTGCCGTTCCGATACGTTCACCCTGTGGCTCAATGGTGATGGTGGCGAGGTGGTAGTCATCAATCTCAACGCTTCCTCGAATCGCACGTTCAGGAAGTTGCTGGGCCAGAGAGATTCCCTGTGCTTCGAGTTCAACACTGTTGAGGGGCAGCTTTGCAGACATAACCCCATGCTACGACCGAGTACTTGCCCGAGCCTAAGTTGAATGAGAAAAGTCTCAGGGAAGAACTTTCGACTAGTTAACGAGAGTTAGAGAACCCTGATTTACGTAAATGCAGAGAAATCTTTAACTTAGTTACTAGCTAGGGTTGCTGAGAAAGCCCGGAGATGTCACTATCGACAGAACTGGGGTTTTGAGCAAACGTCATGTGGACAACAACTCAATCCTGTTACCCCTTCTTGTTTTTGACAATCACACAGAAAAGGCCCTTGTGGATCCTCTATTCGTCGTCGTGCTCGTTGTAGCACTCGCGCTTTTCTTTGACTTCACCAACGGTTTCCATGACACAGCAAACGCCATGGCAACCCCGATCGCTACTGGTGCTCTCAAGCCTCGAACAGCGGTTCTTATCGCAGCGGTATTGAACCTTGTTGGTGCGTTCCTTTCCACCGCAGTGGCTAAGACCATCTCGGTTGACCTCATCAATGAGGACGTCACAATCAAGGTGGAAATGATCTTCGCCGGTTTGTGCGGAGCAATCCTGTGGAACCTCACCACCTGGATTTTGGGACTTCCTTCCTCTTCTTCACACGCACTATTTGGTGGCCTGATCGGTGCTGCAATCGCGAGTGCAGGTTTTGACGCAGTGAACTTCATCAAGGTTGTTGAGAAGGTTATTCTTCCTTCTCTGTTCGCTCCCGTGATTGCTGGTATTGCTGCTTATCTTGCAACTAAGCTCGCGTACATCATCACCGCCCGTTCGCAGGCAGAGCGTGCGCGTACCGGAATTGGCACAGGCCGTTCACGCTTCCGTACCGGTCAGATCTTCTCGTCTTCATTGGTTGCTCTCTCGCACGGTACAAACGATGCTCAGAAGACCATGGGTGTTATCACTCTGGTGCTGATTACAGCTGGAGTGCTGGGTAAGGACAGTGGCGTTCCACTCTGGGTCATGATTGCAGCAGCTCTTGCTATTGCTCTGGGAACTTATATGGGTGGTTGGCGCATCATCAAGACAATGGGAACTGGTCTTTCTGAGATCAAGCCAGCACAGGGTCTTGCCGCTGAAACGGCAACCGGTGTCACCATCCTGGCGTCGACAAACCTTGGCTTCGCTCTCTCCACCACTCAGGTAGCTTCTGGTTCCGTTATCGGTGCCGGGCTGGGTCGTAAGGGCGGCACCGTCCGTTGGAGCAAAGCAAGCCACGTTGTGGGCGCATGGTTCCTAACTCTTCCAGCAGCAGCCATTGTGGGTGCATTCGCTGCGTGGATTGCAGGAACTGGCCCATTCGGAATTCTCATTGATGCCGTGCTCGTGACTGGTGTCATTATTGCTTTGTTCCAGATCAGCAAGCGTAACGCTGTCACTCACACAAACGTCCTCTCTGAGGTTGAAGGTGCGAGCGAGATCGTAGAAACTCCTGCACAGCGTCGCCGTGCAGAGAAAGCTGCCAAGCTTGCTGCCAAGAAAGAAGCAGAAAAGGCCGCGAAGGAAGCAAAGAAGAACAAGAAGGGCAAGAAATAATGACTATCGCTTGGGATGCATTCCTGTCTGTTGTTATCGCTTCTGTAGGCGGAGCAGCCGTTATCGTTTCGCTCTACTCACTTGGTGTTCGTTTCGTCACTGATGCAGAGCTGCTGGCTCCTAAAGCGGCCAAGGGTGATGGCTCAGCTGTGCGTAAGGAATCTTTTTTCCGCAGCATTGCTTACATCTGCTTCACCCTTTGTGCCATTGCAGTGCTCTATGAGATCTACTTGATCATTCCGTTCTTCCATAAATAAGTCCGGAATATCAACATCACCCCCTCGTGCAAGCGAGGGGGTGATGTTGTTAACCCCTATATGTGGTGGTGAAGGATAAAGAAATTCACTTCAAGTAGTGGTTAAGACTTTCCGGCGAAAAACTCAAGGCAAACTCTCAGGCAGGTTATGGTTGAACCTGTAGTTCCCTCATCCCTACTCAAAAAGGAGAACGGTTTGTCGTCCTCGACCACCGAAAAGCCCAAGTCAGGCTTCTCAGCAACACTCGATCGCTACTTCGAAATCACCAAGCGTGGATCCACCATTGGTACGGAGTTCCGCGGCGGTCTCGTCATCTTCATGACGATGGTTTACATCATCATCCTGAACCCCATCATCTTGGCTTTCAGCCCCGACGTTAACGGCAACGTTATCGGCGGCGGTGCAGCTGACGCATTCGAATTCGCACCTCAGGCAATTGCTTCGGCAACTGCACTGGCTGCAGGTCTGATGACCATCGCATTCGGTTTCGTCGCACGTCTGCCATTCGCTATTGCAGCTGGTCTGGGTATCAACTCATTCCTCGCAGTAACTCTGGTCAAGGACGTCACCTGGCAGGAGGCCATGGGCCTCGTCGTCATCGACGGAATTATCATCCTCATCCTCGCGGTCACTGGTCTGCGCACCATGATCTTCACCGCAGTTCCTGCTGCACTGAAGACCGCGATCACCGTGGGTATTGGTCTCTTCATCGCATTCATCGGTCTCGTTGACGGTGGTCTTGTTCGTCGCACCGACGTTGGCCCCGTTCCAGTTGGACTCGGTGTTGGCACCGACCACGGAATTGGTCTCCCCACCACCATCTTCATCATTGGTGTTCTCACCATTGGTGTTCTCATGGCAATGCGTGTTCGTGCAGCAATCTTGATCGGTCTGATCTCGACCACCGTTATCGCCATCATCGCTGAAGCACTCTTCCCCGTAGGCGGCAAGTTCGTCAACGGTGAGTTCGTGACCCCCTTCGGTTGGGACACCACCATTCCTGGTCTGCCCACCAGCATCTTTGCTGTTCCTGACTTCTCCACCATTGGTGAAGTAAGCCTCTTCGGTTCCTTCGAGCGCATCGGTGCACTTGCTGCAATCATGCTCGTGTTCACCCTCGTGTTCTCGAACTTCTTCGACGCAATGGGCACCATGACCGGTCTGTCCAAGCAGGCTGGCCTTGCTGACAAGGACGGTAACTTCCCACGTCTGAAGTCCGCACTGGTTGTTGAAGGTGCTGGTGCTGTTGTTGGTGGTTTCACCTCGACCTCTTCCAACACCGTCTACATCGAGTCTGCTTCCGGTATCGCCGGTGGTGCTCGCACTGGTCTGGCTAACATCGTCACCGGTGTGCTGTTCCTGGTTGCAATGTTCTTCGCACCTCTGACCTCTGTAGTCCCCATCGAGGTTGGTGCTTCGGCACTGGTCATCGTTGGTGCACTCATGATGTCTCAGGTTGTTGACATTGACTGGAAGGACTGGAGCATCTCGTTCCCTGCCTTCCTGACCATCATCATGATGCCTTTCACCTACTCGATCGCAAACGGTATCGGTATCGGCTTCATCACCTGGGTCATTGTCCGCGCATTCGCTGGCAAGGCTAAGGAAATCCACCCAGTGCTCTGGATCGTTGCAGCTGGCTTCGTGCTCTACTTCGTAGCAGCACCGCTCTCCGCAGCATTCGGCGGCTAGTAAAGAATCACTCGCACAAGCGGGAGGGCCTTCGGGTTCTCCCGCTTGTCGTTTAACCAGATGTGGATAACTCCAGAGGTAGTTATCTCAACCTGAGTAAGTTTCCTCACATGCGTGTGAAACCTCTCATTGCCATCCCACTTATTGCTCTCGCTTTAGCTGGGTGCTCTGCTCAACAACCAGCGCCTCAGCAGAGCGCGGTTTCTATTGAAGAAAAGCCTCTGTTTGTCAGTGACGAAGAAGCTCTGGCTGCAGCACAAGCCGCCTATGCGAACTATCTTGCGGTCTCAGATCAGATAGCTAGAGATGGTGGGGCAAATCCTGAGCGGTTGAAGGGGTTGGTTTCAGAATCAATGTATCAAAGCGAGAAAGCTACATTGGACTCCTTCATTGAGAAGCAAATTGTCATGAATGGGCAGACCACTTTTGATTCCAGTCACGTTCAGGAGGTTACTCAGAACTCAGTTTCGATGTACCTATGTTTAGATACTTCTTCTGCTGGACTTTCAAGTATTAGTGGAACAGTAAATCAAGCAACTGCAAGCCGATGGCCGCTTATCGTCACTATGAGTAATAACGGATCCGGGAACTTGGTATTAGCGGATAGTCAGACATGGTCCGGAACAAACTTCTGCTGATTGTTGTCGCTTTGATTGCCGTCAATCTTTTCTCCAACAATTTGAATCCGGCATTTGCCTCGACTTCATGTTCTTCCAAAGATCTTCTTGCGGGCCTTTGCACCGGTGCCCAAACCTCCAACAACTCAGTTGATGTCTGGGCTAGGTCTACTACACCAGGCGGTTCATCCACTGTCGTGACGCCTGCGGGGAGAACAACAGGAAGTCGATCAACTGTCGTTCGCCCTGTTTACTACCCTTCTTCGTTGGCGTTTAGGTGTCTTGGGTTGATTTCACCTTCTCCTCAATGTCAGCGAACCCCTGCTGCTCCAGCACCTGCCCCTGCGACAGTGACTTATGCACCTGTCACCCTTTCGGACCTCGCGAACTTTGTTCCCCAAGCTGCTTCTTTGACTTCTCAGCCACGTGGCTGGACTGTGGTGAATCTCAATACCAACTTCATCGCTGGGGCTTCTACTCATGTTGTGGGTGGTTCTTTGTTTGGCCGCTCAGCCGAGGTTCGGTTCACGCCACATGCTTACGACTGGAACTACGGAGATGGTGGAACCCAAACAACTTCGGTTGCCGGTGCTCGGTGGGATGCTCTCGGGTTGCGTGAATTCTCTCCAACTTCGACAAGTCATGTTTATGGATCTGAAGGAAGTTTCACTACATCTGTCGCAGTTCGTTATGGGGCAGAGTATCGCGTGGGCGGGGGAGCCTGGATTCCCGTCTCAGGCGAGGTTTCTAGTGCAGCAACGACCACTGTGGTGATTGTGCAAAATGCAGATACTGTCTTGGCTGCACGGGATTGCACGGCAGGTCGAACAGCTCCTGGCTGTTAGCCTGAGAAGGCACTTG
>ERZ1034361.1089-NODE-1089-length-15387-cov-2.766297_pt1 | contig 15387 bp, 9 predicted proteins | sample MGYA00520617_ERZ1034361 | MGnify/ENA primary metagenome ERZ1034361 (study PRJEB33736, sample SAMEA104284507) | Azolla filiculoides | biome: Urban; feature: Water surface; material: Ditch water | place: Netherlands | collected 2015-10-28 | depth 0-0.1 m ... | reverse complement strand
CATACCCGAGACCCTGATCGAGAGCGAACTCTTTGGCCACCTGGCCGGTAGCTTCTCCGGCGCCAGCAGCCGGGGCAAGCGCGGCCTGATCCAGGAGGCCGATGGCGGCACGCTGTTTCTGGACGAGATTGGCGACATGCCGCTGCCCCTGCAGGCGCGGCTGTTGCGCGTGCTGTCCGAGCACGAGGTGCTGCCGGTGGGCGCACTCAAACCCGTGCCGGTGAACATCCGCGTGATTGCCGCCACCCATGCGCCGCTGGAGGCCATGGTGCATGCGCGGCGCTTTCGCGATGACCTGTACTACCGCCTCAACGGCGCGCACTTCAGCCTGCCGCCGCTGCGCCAGCGCGCTGACCTGGGCGCCACCCTGGACCGCATGCTGGGCGAGCGCACGCTCACGGCCGCTGCGCGCGAGCGCCTGATGGCCTATGCCTGGCCGGGCAATCTGCGCGAGCTGAAAAACGTGCTGGACTACGCCGCCAGCATGAGCGCCGGGCAGGCGATTGATGTGCAGGATTTGCCGGAACTCACACAGGCCGCAGAACAGCCGGCTTCGTCCCCGGCCCGGCTGGTGCACCCGTCGCCACAAACCGCACCCCAGCCAGCCAGCGCCGCCGCGCTCTTGCTGGCGCTGCGCCTGGCCCACTGGAATGTGAGCGAGGTGGCGCGCCAGATGGGCCTGTCGCGCATGACGCTGTACCGCCGCATGAAGCGCGCCGGCATCGTGGCACCAAACCGGGAATAGGCCAGCCAACAGCCCCCGCAGTCTGCGTTTTTTCCGGCATCCTGCGCCGCGTGGCGCCGGTGCGGACCGGCTCAATTCAGCATGTCGTCCAGACCATGGGTGAGTTCGTGCAGCGCCGGAATGCCCGGCAAGGCCTCTTTGTTCGTTGCCTGCGATTGCGACAACACCCAACTGGCAGCAATGCCGAGGCGATCGCCCACTGCATGGGGATAGTGCGCGCGGACATCTTCTGCAGAGGCTTGCAGAACCGTGTTGCGGGCATGCCAGGCACCTAAGTGCACCATGGCTGCCACAGCTGAATACGGCGGTGCGGCCAGGGGGTCTGCAATGTGTTGCAGCGGCTCCGCCAGCGACAGCGGGAAATTCCAGACCCCGGCCAGGGCAGAAGACACGTTCAGGTAATTGAAACCCAGCGCCTCGGTCTCGCAGCGCAGTCGCTCGGCACTGAGCACGTGCGCCTGCTGGTCCAGCGCCGCCGTGGCCGCTGGTGCCACACTGTGCAGGTGCAGTTGGCCGATGCCGTGCATCAGCCCCAGCGTAAAAGCCAGGTCCCGGTTGACATTTCCCTGCTCGGCCAGCCAGCGCGCCGTGCAAGCGGTATAGAGGCTGTAGGTCCAGAACTGGTGCAAATCGATGCTGGGTATGTTCACGTACGCGCCCATCAGGCCACCGGCCAGCACCAGATGCCGCACCATCGCCAGGCCCAGGATGCGGATGGCATCGTCCACCGATTCAATCGAGCGGCTGACCTGGAAGTACGACGAGTTGGCCAGGCGCAGCAGCTTGGCGCTGAGCACCGGGTCGGCTTCTATCAGCTCGGCGATTTCGCTGATGCTCACCTCGTCAGAGCCAAAACTGGCGATGACCCGCTGCGTCACCTGCGGCACCGTGGGCAATTTGCTGGGATGATCGATCAGGCTTTTTAAATCCATGCAGACTTTCAAGGGTTCTGGAGGGAAGCCACAGGAGCGGCCTGCGCTACCGGCAGTGTGATGCGAAAACACGTGCCGTGTCCGGGGCTGCTTTGCACCTCAAGCGTGCCGGCATGGCGTTTGACGATATCCCAGGAAATCGACAGGCCCAGTCCGGTGCCCTGGCCCACCGGCTTGGTGGTGTAAAAGGGCTCGAAGATGCGCTTTTGTGTTTCTGCCGATATGCCCCTGCCGCTGTCGCTGATGTCAATCCAGACGCCATCTTGTGCGGCGCCGGTGCGCAGGGTGATGGTGCCGCGTCCTTCCATGGCCTGCGCCGCATTCACCAGCAGGTTCACAAAGACCTGGCCCAGTTGCGCCGCATTGCAGACCACCGGCGGGAGGTTGGCAAATTCCTTGACCACGTCGGCCTTGTACTTGATCTCATTGGCCACCACCTGCAACGCGCTGTCGAGCACCGCATGGATGTCGGCACTGGCCCAGTCCGCCGTGTCCACCCGGGCGAAGTCGCGCAAATCGTTGACGATGCGTTTGACCCGCGCCAGCCCCTCCTTGCAATCGCGCAACAGTTGCGGCGCGTCCTCGCGGATGTAGTCCAGCTCGGCGTGCGCAGGCAGTCTTTCGATGCCGGCACGCATCGCCGCAGGCATCAAAACCCGGGTCTTTTCGTAGGCTGCCAGCAGCGTGAGCATGTGCTCCACATAGCCCGCCAGCGAGCCCAGGTTGGAGTTGACAAAGCCGATCGGGTTGTTGATCTCGTGCGCGACGCCGGCCGCAAGCTGACCCACGGCCGCCATTTTTTCAGACTGCAACAAACGGGCCTGTGCCTGTTGCAGACTGGCAATCGAATCTTCCAGGGCCTGGCGTTCTCGCTCCAGCGCGCTATTCGTATCGGCCAGTTCGCGCGTACGCTCCTGCACCCGCGACTCCAACTGGCTGTTGGCCGCCTCCAGGGCACGCTGGGCATCGCGCACCTGGGCATTGGCTTCTGTCAGCGTGCGGTTGCGCGCCGTCAGCAGGGAGAACAAATCCACCAGCGCCGCGTTGTACACCGCCTGCGGCGCACCCTTGGAGGTGTCCAGCGCCTCAAAGGCCAGTGCCGCCGTGTCGCCCCGGCCAATGGCCAGCACCTGCACCGCCATGTGTTTGTCTTCCGACAGAATATGAAAGGTCAGCCAGCTGGTCAGAAAGTGCAGCAGGTCGTTGCCACTGAGCGACTCGCCTTTTTCATACTGTGCGCGCATCTGCAGCACTTCATCCACAAAGGTCTGGTGGGTTTGCCGGTGTTGCGCAAAGTAGTCCGGCAGCACCCCGGCTTGCTGCATCAGGTTCTCTTCAAACTGGAAGTGGCTACCCGCATAACGCACCAGCTTGTCCAGCAGGGGGCCTACCGCGCGGTGCGCATCCTCGCCACCGCTGGCCAGATGCGGCGCCGCGGCATTGATCATCTCCACCAGCGCCTTGTGCTGTGCGTCCACCGCGTCAATGCCGGTCACAAAGTGCTCGCTCCAGGCCATCAGGTTCATAGCGTATCTTCCTGGGCTTGCGGCTGAACAACCGGCAGCGTCACGCGAAAGGTGCTGCCCGCGCCGGGGGCGGATTGCACCGTGATACTGCCGCCGTGCCGCTGCACAATGCCAAAGGAAATGGACAGGCCCAGGCCGGTGCCCTGACCAACCGGCTTGCTGGTGTAGAAGGGCTCGAAAATGCGCGCCTGTTGTTCCAGTGCCATGCCGCATCCGGTGTCCTGCACCTCGAACCAGACCGTGTCGTCCTGCACCCCGGTACGCACCGTGATGGTTCCGCGCCCGGCAATGGCCTGCTCGGCGTTGGTCAACAGATTCATCACCACCTGGTTGATCTGCGAGGCCACACAGCTCACCAGGGGCAGGCTCGCGTATTCCCGCACCACATCCACCTTGTATTTCAGCTGGTTCCACACCACGTTGATGGTGCTTTCAATGCCTGCCTGCAGGTCTGCGGGTTGCGCGGCCACGTCGCCGGTGCGCGAGAAGTTCTTCAGATCCAGCACGATCTGGCTGACGCGCTGCACGCCTTCCACCGACTCATCAATCAGCTTGCGCACGTCTTCCACGACATAGGCGTAATCGATGTCTTTCTTGCGCTGCTCTATGGCCTGCAGGGCCGGCTCCACGGCCTCGCCGTGCAAATGCTCCACCTGTTCATAGGCCCGCACGATTTCCAGCAGGGCCTCGACGTAGGCTGCCAGCGAGCCCAGGTTGGATTTCACGAAGCCTATGGGGTTGTTGATCTCATGCGCCACGCCACTGGCGAGCTGACCGATGGAGGCCATCTTCTCGGATTGCAGCAGTTGCAGTTGCATGTCCGACAGGCGCTGGTTGGCCTGCACCAACTCATCCACGCGGTGTTTGAGCGAGGCTTCGAGCCGCCCGCGCCGGGCTATGCGCCACAGATCATTGCCCAGCAGTTGCAGGGACTCCACATCAGAGTTCTGATAGTCCGTCGCCTTATTGCCAACGCCCACCATCATGCGCACCAGCCCGCCGTCGATCACCGGCACCGAGATCAGCCGCGCCACGGGCGCATGGCCACTGGGCAAACCATTTTTCGCGGCGAAGCCCATGTAGTCGTTAAAAACCACGGGCGCGCGCTTGCGCACGCAGTCGGCCCAGACACCGGCCTGGCTGACGGGATAGTGCGCGTCGAATGCGGCGGTGCAGCCCTGCAGCGCGCCTGCAGTCCAGGTTATCAGTTCCAGGGTTTCCTGGTCTTCGTTGATGAAATGCAAAAAGCCGATCTTGCTGTCCGTGAGCTTTTCCGCCAGTTCCAGGCCGGCGGTCAACAGCTCTTTTTCCGGCAGTTCGCCGGCCAGCGCATTGATTTGCAGGAGCGCTGCCGTGCGTTCCTTGGCATGAAACCTGTCGGTGATATCCAGACTCAAGCCGGCCAGGTAACGCTGTCCGCCACCATCGTCGATCACGAACATACTGGTCTCGTTGTGCCGGCCCTGAAAGGTTTCCTCAAACACGCGCTGTTCGCCCGCGTCCAGCACCTGCTGGTCCAGCAAGGTCACAAAGTCGGCAAAGTCCGGCGGGAAAATATCGTGCGCGGATTTGCCTATCAGGCTGTCAGGGTCCACGCCGAGCACGGCGCCCAGTTGCCGATTGGCCATCAGCAAACGCAGCTGGCTGTCTTTGACAAAAGCGGTGCCCGGCAACTGGTCAATAAAGCGCTGCATCAAGTATTGCGACTGGTGCACCTTGGTCTCCAGGGTGCGGCGCTCGGTCACATCGTGAATGGCCGACACCAGATAGGTCTGGCCCTTGAAGCTCAAGGGGCTGGTGAACACCTCCACATCGCGCACCTCGCCGTTGGCCATGCGGTGTTTGAAATCCAGATGCGAACTCTCGGTGGCCGCGGCCCGCGCCATGGCTGCGCGGATTTCATCCGGACTCTGGACGATGATGTCCTGAACCAGTTTGGTGGTGATGGTGGAGTGGTCCCAGCCATAGAAATTCATGGCGCGGATATTGGCATCCACGACCCGCCCGTCGCTCGGGTCTATCACCAGCATGGGCATGGGGTTGCTGGCAAACAGTGCGTTGTAGCGCACCTCGCTTTCCATCATCGCGAATTCGCCTTGTTCGCGCTGCGCGGCGCGTTCCAGCGTATGCAGTGCGGCACTGATGTTGCCTGCCAGCTGCGACAACAGCTCGCGCATGCGGGCGTCAAACACATGGTCGTTGCGGTCGTACACCGACAGCACACCACAGACGGTATCGCCCACGAACAGCGGCAGTGCCGCGGCAGAACGCCACGGCTCGCTGCGGGCCGAGGCACGCAGACCGCGGAACAGCGCGGCATGCTGCGCGTCGTCCGACCAGATCGGCCCACCCTGTGCCACGGCGGCACCCGCCATGCCCTGGTCCGAGGCCGGGTCCACGTCCGAGATCAGGCGCATCCAGTCCAGGGAATTCCAGCCTTCGCCGCAATGGGCCTGGGGCCACAGTCGCTGATCACCGGCATCGAGCATGCCGATCCAGGCCAGCTGCAGGCCGCCGGTAGCCACCAGCTTGTTGCATACGGATGCGAACATGGTCGCTTTGTCGGTGCAGCGGATGATGGCATGGTCGCAGGCCAGCAGGGCGGCGTACATGTCCATCAGGGCGTGCGGTTGGCGTGCTGCTTCCATGGTGAGATCGGGGCCGGGCGTGGGCGGTTGGCTCAGGTGTCGGGGATGGGTTCACCGACCCAGATGGTGGCACTCAGGCGGCTGCCTATGGAGTGCTCAAAACCGGTGATTTTGCGGATGACCGCGTCGTCCAGCACATGGCCTGCGGTGAGCAGCAGCAGACCGGTGGGCGAAGTCATGTCACGCGCCAGCACCATGCCCACCGCCAGCTCGCGCGAGGCGAGCGTGCGGGTGGTCGCGGTCGTGACGGGCAAGTCGTCCTGCGCCAGATCGCGGTAGATGTCCAGAAAAGCCGTGACCACCGCCGGGTCGTAGCGCAGGCCGCTGCGCTGCCGGATCAGATCCAGCGCCTCTTGATGACCAAGCTGGCGTGGCTCCAGCAGACCCAGCTGCAGGCTGTCGTAATCGCTGGCCACGGCCAGAATCCGGGCGCCCAGGGCAATGTGTTTGCCCGGAATGCCTTGCGGATAGCCCGAACCATCAAAGCGCTCCAACTGTGCAGCAATGATTTCCACCGTGGATTTGAGCTCGGCCAGCGGCATCAGCAACTGTTCGGCCCGGGCCGGGTGCTTGCGAAAAACCTCCAGCTGGCGCGGCGTCATGGCAGAGACCGGGGTTTGCAACAGTTCATCGTCAAAGCCGACCATGCCGATGGCGTGCAGCAAACCGGCGACAAACACTTCCTGCACCTGCCTGTTGTCCATGGCCAGCGCGTGCGCCAGACGCCGCGCGGTATCGGCCACGCGACGGGAGTGGCCGGCCAGCCGGTTGTCGCGCAACTCGATCAGGGCGGTGAACATCTTGATGGAGGTGAGGAAGTTGGACTTCAGCCTGTCGTTGGCCTGCTTGAGTTCCACGGTGCGCGCCTGCACCTTGACCTCCAGGCTGGCATTGACAATCTTGAGCTCTTCGTTCTGCGCCGTCACCAAAGCCTCAAGGCGCTTTTTTTCCAGCAGCAGCGAACTGCGGTCCAGCGCATCCTGCACGGTCAGGATGATGTCGGTATCGTCCCAGGGTTTGGCGATGTAGCGGTAGATTTCGCCGCGGTTGATGGCGCCGGTAATGGAGGCAATGTCGGCATAGCCGGTGAGCAGCAGGCGCAGGATGTCGGGCTTGCGCTGGCGCACATGCTCCAGAAACACCACGCCATCCATGTGCGGCATGCGCATGTCGGAAATGACCAGATCGATGGGCTCGGTTTCCAGCAGATCCAAGCCGGCCTGGCCGCTTTCGGCGGCCACCACCGTAAAGCCATGGGCGCGAAACAGGCGGCGCAACGCCGACAAAATGCTGGGTTCGTCATCCACACACAGGATGACGGGGCGCTTGGTGCCGGTGGCGGCAGGTTCAATCATTTCTTCTAGGCTCCCAACGTAAGAGTCCCCGTTCACAGGTCTGAAAACTGCGTGGCCGCCTGCAGGATTGCGGTCACATCACCCAGCGACTCCATGACGGATTCCAGTGTACCCCCTAAGGCCTGCTGCAAAGGCACAGAGAAGGCCCGGGGCTTGTCATTGGCCGCAAAGTCGGCACCGGCCTGCTTGCAGATCTGGTTGGCTGCCTGTATGCACAGCGACAGGGCCGGGGCACTGTCGTCCTGCACATACTGGTGGCGAATGCCCTGCACCAGTTCGGCCGGAAAGCGCCAGTGCTCCAGCAACATGGCCCCCACTTCGGACTGGTCCAGACCGGTGACTTCCATCAGCGCGCTGTGCAGCGACACCTCGTGCCAGAGGCCGTATTCCAGTGCCTTGCGAAACTGCGCCGGCATGACCTGCGCCAGCACCACCTTGCCGAAGTCGTGCAACAGGCCGGCAATGAAAAAATCATTGGCATCGATGGCCGGGAAACGCGCACCCAATTGCCGTGTGATGGCGGCCGTGGCCAGGGAGTGGTGCAGATAGGCCCGGCTGTCCAGGGCGGGATGCAGTTGGGCCGGCGCCAGGCTGAGCGCCGCAATACCCAGGGCCAGGTTTTTGATGGTGTTAAAGCCCAGGAACACCACGGCATGTTCTACCGAGGTGATTTGCCGGGGCAGGCTGTAATAAGCCGAGTTGACCACGCGCAGCACCTTGATGGTGACGATGGGGTCGCGCTGGATCACGTCCACCAGATCCCGCGGCGAACTGGTGCTGTCGCGCGTGAGCTTGAGGATGCCCTGCACACTGACGGGGAAAGCCTGGATGCGGTCTATGGCATCCAGCAACTCCCTGGAAAAGTCAGCACTCAGTGTGTTCATTCGGTCCACTGTACAACGCTGCGGTGGCCAGACCCGGCTGGACCTTTACGCCGCGCGCCGCGCGAGCTGGCGCAGCAGGACCTGGTACAGGACTGCCGGATCCACCGGCTTGGTCAGGAAATCATTCATGCCGGCTTCCAGACAGCGCAGACGGTCCTCGGCAAAGGCGTTGGCGGTCATGGCCACGATGGGCACGCCAGCGCTTGTCTTGCGGATCTGCCTGGTGGCCTCCAGCCCATCCATCCTGGGCATTTGCATGTCCATCAGGATCAGGTCGTAGGTCTTGCCGGTGGCCATCTCCAGGGCGGCTTGCCCGTCTTCCGCCACGTCCACCACCAGGCCCACATCCTCCAGCAGCATGGTGCCGATCTCGCGGTTGAAGTCGTCATCTTCAGCCAGCAGCACGCTTAGGCCGACGAAGCGGGTTTTCAACTGCACTTCTGCATCGGCACGTGCTTCTTCCGGGCCTTCGCCAGCCGGGACAACGCCCTTTTTGAGTCTGGCGGTAAACCAGAAGGTGCTGCCGGTACCGACTTCACTCTGCACACCCACCGTACCGCCCATAGCCGCGACCAGACGTTTGGTGATGGCCAGGCCCAGGCCGGTGCCACCATATTTGCGCGTGGTGGTGGAGTCTGCCTGCACAAAGGGGGAGAACAATTTGGCCAACTTTTCATGCGCTATGCCCAGGCCGGTGTCCTGCACCTCAAAGCGCAGCAAGGCGGTATCTTCGGTCTCGTCTTCCACACTGCCGCGCACGGTTACCGTGCCGCCGTCGGTGAACTTGACCGCGTTGCTGACGTAATTCAGCAAGGCCTGGCCCAACCGTGTGGCATCGCCCGCCAGCCCGGCTGGCATGGGCTCCACCTCGATCAGCAATTTCAGCCCCTTCTCCTCCACGGTTTGCTGCAACATGCCGGCGATGTTGTCGATGAGGGCTGCCACCAGCAGCGGGCTTTCTTCCAGCACCAGCCGGTCGGCCTCAATTTTGGACAGGTCCAGAATGTCATTGATGGTGGCGCTCAGGTGCTTGGCTGCCGACTCCAGTTTCCTCAGTTTGTCCGCCTGTGAGTCCGTCAGCGGTTCCCTGCGGATCAGGCCGGCCATGCCGGATATGGCGCCCAGAGGGGTGCGGATCTCATGGCTCATATTGGCCAGAAATTCTGATTTGGCGCGGTTGGATTCATCGGCTTGCTGGCGCGCACTGGTGAGCTCCAGCGTGCGTTGCATGACCTGCAACTCCAGCCCCTGGCGGTAGGCGTCGAGTTCAACGGCCAGGCGCTTTTTCTCGGTGATGTCTTCCTGCACGGACACGTAATGGGTGACCACACCGGCCTCATCGCGCAGCGGCGATATGACCGCCCATTCGGTAAACACCGAGCCATCCTTGCGTTGGTCGACAAATTCGCCACTCCAGCTCTGCCCCTGGCTCAGCGCGCTCCACATGGCTGTGTAGGTGTCCCTGGGTGTCACCCGAGTCTGCAATATGCGCGGGTTGCGGCCAATCACTTCGGCGAGGCTGTAACCCGTATTGCGCAGATAGGCCGCGTTGACATATTCCATGTTGCCGGCCAGATCGGTGATGACCACGCTCTCGGGGCTTTGCTCGGCCACCTGCGAAAGCTTGCGCAACTGCTCATCCACCAGCTTGCTTTGGGTGATGTCCTCGTAAATACCCAGCACGCCGAAAACCGGGCCCTCCGGGTTCCTCAGTGGGATCTTGGAGGTGCGCAACCACAGGGTCTGGCCGTAGGGCGTGGTTTGCGGCTCTTCAAACGCCACTTTGGCGACTCCGGAGTCCATCAGCTGGCGGTCATCTGCCCGGTATTGTTCGGCCTGCGATGCCCATCCCATCTGGAAATCGTCCTGGCCCACCATCTCGGCGGGGCTGGCCTTGCCTGCGTCCCTGGCAAAGCTGCTGTTGCAACCCAGGTAACGCAGCTGCTGGTCTTTCCAGAACACCCGCATCGGAATGGCATCTATCACGGTCATCAGCAGGCTGTTGCTTTCGGCCAGCGCGAGTTCAGCGAGTTTGCGCTCGGTGATGTCCTGCACCGTACCCATGGACCGTATGGCCAGGCCATCCTGGTCAAACTCGAAGCGACAACGCGCACTGACCCATTGGATGTGCCCATCCGGGGTATTGAGCCTGTGCTCCAGCTTGAAGCCACGATGGTTGGTCTGCGCGTCCGCATAGGTCTGGTGGACGCGTGCCCGGTCATCCGGGTGTATGGCATCCAGAAATACCTTGTAACTGGGCGCAAGCTGCTGGGGATCGAAGCCAAACAAACGGTACATTTGCGCGCTCCACTCCAGGCGATCGCTGGCCAGGTCCAGCGTCCAACTGCCGAGTTGCGAAATGGCCTGCGCTTCCTGCAAGCTACTGGCCAGTGCGCCGGATTTCTGCTCGCTCTGGCTCAGCTCGGTTTCACGCTGCAACAGGGCGCTGGCCAGGGCATTGACGCTGTGCCCGACCTGCTCCAGTTCATCGCCGGTAGCGGGCGGGGTTAAGGCGGCGTAGTCGCCATGCTTGACCTGCTGAATCTGGTGCATCAAGTGCCCCAGCGGCTGCACCAGGCTGCGATGGAATAGCCGGTTCATGACGAACAACAGCCCGGCAGCAATCGCCAGCAGGGTCAGAAAGGTTTGGCGGCGCTGGCTGGTGATCAGCGCATTCTCCTGGCCTTTGTCCAAGGTCACCGTGAAATACGCCGGCCCTGTCAAGGTGCTTGTGCGCATGACACCCACATGCTGCTGTTCAGACTCCGTCACCTGCAGGGCGCTCGCATCGGCCTGTGCCCGAAGTTCGGCAGCCTGCGCCGCCAGCGGGCTGGCAAAGGCCTGCGTGAGCTCTATGCCCATATCCTTGGACAAGTGGGCAAAAAATGCGCCATCCAGCACAACCGAAAACTCCAGGTGGCCAATGCTCCGGCGGCTGGCCGGGTCCCACACATTCTGGTGGCTTTGAACGACCAGCCTGTCGTCCAGGCGCTGGTAGCTGATGACGGGCTCGAGTGCCGTTTTTTCAGCGCTGGCCAGGGCGAGGTGATGGTCGTCATGAACAGGCCGCGGGGTCGCCGGGGCGGGCACAAACTCCAGCGCTGACTCAGCCCGCGTAAGGATCTGCGCCTGACCATCGGCGAAGCTCAGGTACCCCAGGTGGTAGACACCCGCTTGGCGACTGGCGTAGGCCAGCAACTCGTCGTTCTGGTCATAGATCGCCATGTCGCTGCTTTGGGAAAACTTGACACGGTCCAGCGCTGCCTTGGCCAGCAGCTTCTTCTCTTCGTCAATCAATACGGTGTTGTAGCGCGTCTTGTCCTGGTACTGGTTGATCAGCTCGATGGAGGCGATCAGGGATTCCTCGCGGCTGGCAAGCTGGCCACCGGCCTTGAGGTCGGTTTCAATCGTTTGCAGGCTGAAGTCCAGCCGCTGGAAGGCATGCAGCATCTGGGTGCGCGTTTGGTCCAGAAAGCTTTGGCGCAGACTCAGCTCCGCGCGGATGCCCAGCGCCGACACCGCCAGCAGTACCGCCAGCGTCACCAGCAGCGACAGTTTGTTCCGCAAACGCAAACCGCGCAGATTCAATGCCATGCACCAGCTCCCACGGTGTAGACGAACGGACGGCGGCTCCTGGCGCGCATGGGTAGCATGTGGTTCAACTTAGAAAATGGGCTTAACCTGGTTCAGGTTGTCCCGCGTCACGAGCCTGACGGCGATTTCCACGTGCTGCGGCACTGCTTCTCTGGCCAACAGCTTTTTGGCAATTTCCACGGCTTTGGTGCCGCCCAGCGGGAACAACACCGATGCGGTCTGCGTGCCATCCCGAATGGCGTCGTGCGCCTCGCGGGTGTAGTCACAGCCTACCGTGACCAGCCCTTTGGGATCGACATGGTGCTTCTCCAGCGCCAGCCGCGCGCCGCTGAGCATGCTGTCGCTCTCTGCAAAAATGGCCTGCACACGCGTGCCCTGCGCCAGCAGCTTGTCCATCTCGACCAGCGCATCCTTGCGCAGGTAGTTGCCCGTGCGTTTGATGACCTTGATGTCCGGGTGGCCCGCCATCACGTCCATAAAACCTTTGCTGCGCAAATGGGTGACGTCGGCCGCTTGCAGCCCTTCAAACAGCAGCACCTGGCCGCGCCCCTTGAGTTGTTTGGCAATGAACTCGGCCCCGATGCGGCCAATCTGGATGTTGTCGGAGTTGATGAAGGTGCTGTAGTCGCGCCCCTGAATGCCCCGGTCCAGCACGATGACCGGGATGCCCGCCTGCATGGCCTTGCTGACCACCGGCACCACGGCCTTTTCGTCGTTGGTACCCAATACCAGCACGTCGACCTTCTGGGTAATGAACTGCTCGATTTGGCGAATCAGCAGCGCGGTTTGACCCTGGGCATCCGAGTAGATGAAGCGCAGGGTGGACTCTTTGGCCACCGCATCACGCACTTCGTGCACCTGGGCCAGACGGAAATCGTTGCCCAAGGTGTCCTGGGCAAAGGCAATGACCTTGGGGGGCGCGGTTTGCGCGCCCGCACTGCTTGTAAACAAGCTGAGCGCAAGGAGGAGCGCCGCAAATAGCATATGGATCATGTTGATTACCGCGCGCCTTTATGTTGTCTCCTGTGCGGGATTATCACCCTTGTGTGCCATGGGCTAAGCTCTCGCGCATGTTGATTCCACCCACTCCCGATTTCCGTTCCGCCTCGTTTTTAAAGCAGCACGCGCTGTGGACTCTGTCTTTCTACGAGGCGCAGTCGGTGGACCCCAGCGGCGGCATGTACCACTTCTACTTGGACGACGGGCGTGTCTACAACCAGACCACCCGGCATCTGGTCAGCGCCACGCGCTTTGTCATCACCAACGCCATCGGCTTTGAACTGAGCGGTGAGCAGCAATACAAGGAGCGCGCGGTACATGCCCTGCGCTTTGTGGAGACCGCGTTTTACGACGCCGTGCACGACGGCTACCACTGGACCATCAACTGGAAGGACGGCCGGGCCACGCCCCTGGACCAGACGCGCCACATGTACGGCCTGGCCTTTGTCATGCTGGCCGCAGCCAAGGCGGTGCAGATCGGCATCGCCGGTGCGCGGGGCTTGCTGGAGCGCACCTTTGCGTTGGCCGAGCGTCACTTTTATGACGCAGAGGCCGGCCTGTATGCCGACGACGCCAGCGCCGACTGGGTGCTGTCCGGCTACCGCGGCCAGAACGCCAATATGCACACCTGCGAGGCACTGATTGCCGCCTTTGCTGCGACACACGACGCACGCTACATAGCGCGCGCCGAGCTGCTGGCCCGCAACATCACCGTGCGCCAGGCGGCACTCTGCGAGGGCGGCATCTGGGAACACTACCGCGCCGACTGGACGCCCGATCTGGACTACAACCGGCATGACAGCTCCAACATCTTCCGGCCCTGGGGCTTTCAGCCCGGCCACTCCACCGAGTGGGCCAAGTTGCTGTGTCTGCTGGACACGCATTTGCCGGCCGACTGGCATCTGCCACGCGCCCGCGAACTGTTTGACCGTGCACTGGCAGTGGCCTGGGATGCGAAGAACGGCGGCATCCACTACGGCTTTGGTCTGGACGACAGCATTTGCGATGCGGCCAAATACCACTGGGTGCAGGCCGAGTCCATGGCGGCAGCGGCCATCCTGGCGCTGCGCACGGGCGATGCCCAGTACTGGGACTGGTACGAGCGCCTGTGGCAATACTGCTGGCAGCACTTTGTGGACCACGACCAGAGCGCCTGGTTCCGTATCCTCACGGCCGACAACTTCAACCTGACGCGCGAGAAGAGCCCGGCCGGCAAGGTGGATTACCACAACATCGGCGCTTGCTTCGATGTCTACCAGGCCATGCAGCGGGCGTGACAGGTGTCGCGTCCGGGGGTGTTACAGCTGTAACCCTGTGACACCTGCCTTGTGAGCCGCAACTGATAGAAATCAAGCACTTACGCGTGCTTGCACCCTGGCACGGATATTGACTCTTTGGTAGCAGCAGGCCCGCATGGAGGCCGGCACTACAGGAGACAACACCGATGACAAACCCCACTCCGTCGCAGCGGGCCAGTGCCTGGCTGGACGCTTTCGGCGCCGCGCTGGCCAGCCGCGATCTGGACGCCACGACCGCGCTGTTTGAGGACGACTGCTACTGGCGCGACCTGGTCAGCTTCACCTGGAACATCTGCACGCAGGAAGGCAAGGGCGCCATGCGCGCCATGCTGGAGAGCCGCCTGGCCGATGTGGCACCCAGCGACTTCGCGCTGGAAGGCGAAGCTTCTGAGGCCGGTGGCGTGATCGACGCCTGGTTCACCTTTGCCACCCGCCTCTCGCGCGGGCGCGGCCATTTGCGGCTCAAGACCTCCGACGCGGGCGACAAGGGCTGGACCCTGCTGACCAGCATGGTCGAACTCAAGGGCTTTGAAGAGAAGACCGGCGAGCACCGCGTGATGGGCGCCGAGCATGGCGTGCACCCGGGCCGCAAAACCTGGCAGGAACGCCGCCAGGACGAACTGGCCAACCTGGGCTACAGCGAGCAACCTTACGTGGTGATTGTGGGCGGCGGCCAGGGCGGCATCATTCTGGCGGCGCGGCTGCGCCGTCTGGGCGTGCCCACACTGATCATCGAGCGCAACGAGAAGCCGGGCGACAGCTGGCGCAAGCGCTACAAGAGCCTGTGCCTGCACGACCCGGTCTGGTACGACCACCTGCCCTACATCCCCTTCCCCGATGACTGGCCGGTGTTTGCGCCCAAGGACAAGATTGGTGACTGGCTGGAGATGTATGCCAAGGTAATGGAGCTGAACTACTGGGGGTCGACTACCGCCACCAAGGCGCAGTTTGACGAGGCCAAGGGCGAGTGGGTGGTGGAAGTGGAACGTGCCGGCGAGAAGGTCACGCTGCGGCCCAAACAACTGGTGTTCGCACTCGGTGTGTCCGGCTATGCCAATGTGCCCACAACTCTTCGCACGACATCTGCGCCGCCCTCTGCGAACACGGTGTCGACGTGACCATGATCCAGCGCAGCAGCACGCACATCGCGCCCAGCAAATCGCTGATGGAACTGGCGCTCGGCGGCCTGTACAGCGAGCAGGCCATCAAGAACGGCATCGACCACCACAAGGCCGATCTGATCTTCGCCAGCGTGCCTTACAAGATCATGCACACCTTCCACATCCCCGTGTACGACGAGATGAAGAAGCGCGATGCCGACCTCTATGGCCGCCTGGAAAAAGCCGGCTTCATGCTGGACTTTGGCGACGATGGCTCGGGCCTGTTCATGAAGTATTTGCGCCGCG
>ERZ1034361.1087-NODE-1087-length-15403-cov-86.467376_pt1 | contig 15403 bp, 17 predicted proteins | sample MGYA00520617_ERZ1034361 | MGnify/ENA primary metagenome ERZ1034361 (study PRJEB33736, sample SAMEA104284507) | Azolla filiculoides | biome: Urban; feature: Water surface; material: Ditch water | place: Netherlands | collected 2015-10-28 | depth 0-0.1 m ... | reverse complement strand
ACGTTATGACGTTATGACGTTATGACGTTACCGATAAGGCGGCAAAAGTCCTCAGTTGGTAGCGACTGGCAACGGCTTTAGCGGTTCAGAAAGTAACGTTATGACATTAACTTTTACACTTGGTTTACAATATGAACAACGCCACAAACTGAAAAAATGAGTAAATTTTTATAACCATAACTCAAGATAAAGTAACTTACCTTTAATATGTCAATTCAAGCGATAAACCAATATCACAACGCCATTGCAAAAATTTATCAGTTCAGCGGTCAAAGCCATGAGCAAGCGATAAAAGACGAATTTAAAAAGCTGTTAAATCATTATGGTGAAAAGCGCAACTTATTAGTTGTGAGTGAAATTAATATTAAAAATAAACGTGGTGTCATTATTCGCCCTGATGGAATTGTTAAAAATAATTTAAGGCTTGATTGCGGATATTGGGAAAGTAAAGCTAATGTTGATTTAGATAAAGAAATTAATTTAAAAATCAATGCGGGTTATCCTCTGATTAATACCTTATTTCAGGATGATAAAACAGCTATTCTTTATCAAAATGAAAGCCTAATTTTAAAGACTGAATTAGAAAATGAACGCGAATTAGATAAGTTACTCACTCAGTTTGTGAGTTATGAAAGTAAAGAAATAAAAGAATTTAACGCGGCTATTGAACAATTTAAGCAGGATTTACCGCATATTCTTAATGCGTTGCGTGACATGATTGCAAAAGAGGAAAAAAGCAATAAAGCGTTTAAAAATGCCCGTGCTGATTTTTTAACAATCTGTCAACATAGTATTAATCCTGAAATTACCTTAAGCGATGTTAATGAAATGCTATTACAGCATATTTTAACAGAGGAAATTTTTATTAGTATTTTCAGCGATGCTCAATTTTTTCAAGATAATAATATTGCTAAAGAACTGTATAAAGTCGAATCCACTTTTTTTAGTGGCACAACCAAGCGCAATACTTTAGCCGCGATACAGCACTATTACAGCGTGATTAAAGCGCGTTCTGTGCATATTGCCGACCATCACGATAAACAATTCTTTTTGAAATCCATTTATGAGAATTTTTACAAGGCTTATAACCCAAAAGCGGCGGATAGATTAGGGATTGTTTACACACCGCATGAAATTGTGAAGTTTCAAATTGAGAGCGTAGAGCATTTATTAGAAAAGCATTTTAATAAAACTTTATCGGATGAAGGGATTAAGATTTTAGACCCTTGCACGGGAACGGGGACTTATATTTGTGATTTGATTGACCATTTACCACCTAAAAAATTAGCGTATAAATATAAACATGATATTTTTGCCAATGAATTAGGCTTGTTATCCTATTACATTGCTAATTTGAATATTGAATATACTTATCAGCAAAAAATGGCTGAATATGTGGAATTTGAGCATATTTGCTGGGTTGATACGTTGGATAATACCGGTTTTGGTTTAAAAGATACGAATACGGATTTATTCGGTTTAACGGTGGAAAATACCGAGCGGATTAAAAAGCAGAATAGTCAAAAAATATCGGTGATTATGGGTAATCCACCGTATAACGCGAATCAACAAAACGAAAATGATAATAATAAAAATCGTGATTACAAAGAAATAGATAGGCGAATTAAAGAATCGTATATTGATAAAAGCACGGCGCAAAAAACAAAAGTTTATGATATGTATTCACGGTTTTTGCGTTGGGCAAGTGATAGATTACAAGGGAACGGAATTATTTCATTTATTATTAATCGCAGTTTTGTGGATAGTCGCACGTTTGATGGGTTTAGAAAATGTTTGGCTGAGGAGTTTGATTTTATTTATATGATTGATACGCAGAGCGATGTGCGGAAGAATCCGAAAATTTCAGGGACGCAACATAATGTGTTTGGGATTCAGACGGGCGTGGCGGTGTTGTTTTTGGTGAAAAAAGAAAGTTAGTAGCCAACGGTGCGAGCGGTTTTTACTCCTTACAATATATAAGAAGAGAATTAAGCCTCAAAGCTATAGATGGCGCGGCTTGTAGATTTTATTTTTAATCATGGAACAGTGTTTTTTAATCCTGAGATGTGATTTTTACTTGTAGAACACTGTTTTTTAATCGAAATGGATTAAAAACAACGATGCTGTTTTTACTCAGTTATGGTATTATTTTTTAACCGAAACCAATTAAAAACAAAAGATAATGAGCAAAGTAGAACAAAGACAACAAATAATTGATAACAATACTGGTGAGTTGCTATATGACAAAACAAACGTGATTGACATCAATAAAATGCCAGACGAACCCGCTTACATTAAATTCTACATTGATGATTTAAGCGGCTTGAAAGGATTGACGGCTGGCGAAACGCAAATATTGCTTTATGTTGCTGCAAGTGCCGATTACAAAGGCATGATAGCGTTACCAACAGGTATAAAATCACGAATTGCAAAAAGCATCGGATGTTCTGATGGTGCGGTAAATAATGCAGTCAATTTATTTTGTAAAAAGCAAATTTTGAGTAAAGAAGGCGGCGGACTTTACGAATTAAATCCCGATTATTTTGCACGCGGTAAGTGGCGTGAAATTCGAGAAAGAAGAAAAGAGTTTTATACCAAAATTACTTATAAACCCAATGGCGAAAGAATTGTTAAAACGGATATTGTTGAGTAATCAAAAAGTAAGGTGAAGTAATGACTAAACAAGCTGAAATTTATTATTTCACCTTAACTGATGAAATGTTGCGTACCGATAAATTGGCGTGGTTTGGTAATACAAAATTTAAACAAATTGAGTTTGATAAAATTATTCCTGATGACAAAGGCAATTGGATTAATTTAACCGATAATGATTTTGAAAGTTTAATGCCTGTTTGTGATAAAGAAGTTAAAGGCAATAAATCACAACAGGCTATTTTTAAATTGTTTTCGTTAGGTGTTGTAACAGCGAGAGATGAATGGGTTTATGACGATAACAAAGAAAATCTTATTAAAAAGGTTGAATTTTTAATTGATATTTATAATCAGGATGTTGAAAAACATCAAGGGAAATCAAAAGAAGATATAAGAAATTCCGTTGATTATTCAATAAAATGGTCACGCGCTGTAAAAAATGATTTAGAAAAAGGTGTTAAATACAAATTCAATGATGATTTGATAGTTGATAGCATATACAGACAATTTATTAAAAAACATCTATATTTCAGCAAACAATTAAATGAAATGCAATATCAAATATCAGGTATATTTGGGTTAAAAATAGATTATAAAAATAAATTTATAAGCATAACATTTCACGACCAATTGAAATATCCTAGTATTTTATCTGGAACTAAAATTTGGGATTATGGATATGGAGCAAGAGATTCTACAGCTTTAGCAATATATTCGTATGACAAAGACGGCAACCGCCACGACAACATCACCGACTGGGCATTAAACCAATTTAAAAGCCACTATCAAACCGATTTAACAAAACAAGACATCTTTCATTATGTCTATGCTGTTCTGCACAATCCACAATACCGCGAAAAATACGAACTCAATTTAAAACGCGAATTCCCCCGCATTCCCTATTATGAAAACTTTGCACAATGGGCAGAATGGGGAAAACAATTAATGAATTTGCATTTGAATTATGAATCAATTGCGCAATTCCCACTCGAAAGACACGACACAGCACAAGCCAAAATCCCCAAAGCCAAATTAAAAGCAGATAAAGAAAAAGGCTTAATTATTTTAGATGACAACACGCATTTAAGCGGTATTCCTTTGCAGGCATGGGAGTATAAATTAGGCAATCGCAGTGCCTTAGAATGGATACTAGACCAGTACAAAGAGAAAAAGCCAAAAGACCCGACCATTGCCGAAAAGTTTAATAATTACCGTTTTGCAGATTACAAAGAACAGGTGATAGATTTATTAATGCGGGTGTGTACGGTGTCAGTGAAAACAATGCAAATTGTTAAGGCGTTTGAAAACTAAACAGTTTTAATCACTTTCAATTTATTAGTTATCCACAAGTTTAGTGGATAAATCCGCCTAAAACAAGATATAAGCTAATTTAAACAAAGAGTTAAGCGATTGATTAAAAACTTATCACTTACACAGATAACACTATGAAAATAATCACGATAGCCACACAGAAAGGCGGCGCGGGAAAAACCACCTTAGCCACAAACCTTGCTACAGCAAGCGCAAAAAAAGGGCTTTTAACTTTAATCATTGATGCTGATAACCAAAAAACCGCTATCAACTGGTTTAAAAAACGCGACAATCAAGAAAACCCTTTAGTAATTGCCGCTAACGATCAAGCAACACTTGAAAAACTGTTCTCTATTGCCAAAACAAACAAAATCGAAAGAATTTTTATAGACACACAAGGAGCGGATAGCGAGTTAGTGAAATTTTCTGTTTTACATTCTGACTTTATTTTAATTCCCTGTAGTAGTGGCGGTTTTGATGTTGAATCACAATTTACAACAGCAGCCGCTATTTTAAAAGCCGAAAAACAAGCGGCTTTTATCATCACTAAAACAGCATCACGCGGGCAAGAATTGGCAGAAACTAAAGCTATTTTAACGGGCTTAAATATTCCTGTATCAGAGCATAAAACCACACTGTTAAAAGCCTATAAAGACGCGGCTTTATTAGGTCAAGGCGTTATTGAATCAGAGCCAAAAGGAAAGGCGGCAACAGAAATAACAAGCTTGTTTGAATGGCTTGAAAAAAAGCTAAAAAAAAATCCATTACTTGAAAATTTAAAAAACGAGTCTAAAAAATGACGGTTAGTAAAAAACAGCAAAAAACCACTATGCTAGAGAAAATAACAAGCTCACTCGCAGAAAAAACAGCGGCTGAAATGGATAATATTGATATAGAAAAAATTAAAAACTATAAGCAAACTGATACAAAAGAAAAACCTAAAAAACTGAATATTCCTTTTTATTGTCCTAGTGAAAAACTAAGAGCAGAGCTTAAACATATAGCAGTAGACGAAAAAAGCAGCATTAACGCGCTATTGCTTGAAGGTTTAGAACTGGCATTAAAAAAACGCGATAAAAATATAAACGATTATTTATAAAATTTAAAAAATGAAAAGCTCCGATTTATCCACTTTTGAAAAAACCGCTTTTAATTACAATTCAAGTTTTCAAGATAAAAAGAAAATTTCAGAATTAAGAAAAGAAATTGAATTATTAAAAGAAGAGCTGAAAAAAGAAAGGATGTTAAATAATGATGATGATATTAGAGTTGTTTCTACAGTTGAAGATTTTAGTCAGTTAATTTATGAAAGATTAACATTAAACGATAAATTAAATTTAGTTGATTTATTAAATCAGGATATTAAAAAACAGCAAGGCAATATTAAGCCGTTTAAATATTTTGATAAAACTGACTATGTTGCTAAACGAATTTTTAAAAGCAAACCTGCTAAAAAAGCGGCGTTAATCAATGCAATTAAAACAATGTTTGAAGATGGAATAGAAGAAAATGAAATAGAAAAAATAATTTTAGAATTACAAAATCTCAACTTTATCAAGATGATAGATAATAAAATCACCTATCTATAAATAAACTAATAATCCTAAAATTGCATTAATTAGCAATAGTGAAATAACAATTATATTTGCTTTAAAGCGTGTTTTATCGAGTATTAGCAGCAACGCATAACAGCCCGTTAATATATCAAATAACAGATTTATTTCTTGAAATGTCATCTTTTAATGATTATTTAGGATTTATGGCTAAAATATTTAGCGGCGGGTGTGGCATGATGTCAACTAAGACAATATGAGAGTCTGAAATTTTTTGATAATGAATGAGCCATTGTGAAACTAAATCATTTTTATCTGATAATTTATAGCCGTTATCAATTGGATATTCATTATTAATATTATAAAAACCCGCGTGATAATGCCATAAGTTATGCTGTAAAGCGTGTTGAACTTTTACGATAAAATCATTATCATCTTTGCTTATATCATCCGAGCTTTTATTCCTAACTTTATATGAATCAATAAGATAATTATCAATCGCATTAAAACCACCATTTGAAAATTCATCCATAAATCTTTTTATTTTTATTTTTTCTGACATTCCAAAGTTTTTAGATTTTTCTTTGAAAATAGGCATCATATCTAATTTATAATTCATAATAAATTATTCATTAAGCCATTTATCAAAACTTTCATCACTTTCAAGAGCTGATTTAGGAACGGCTATTTTAGTTTGACTAAGTGCTTTTTTCATAGCGTCTAAATCGTAAGTAAAATCAGAATCAGATTGATTTTTAGGCGAATGCTTTATTTTAAAAACCGTGATTTTATTTGATAAATCAGTATAGACTTTATGAAAAAAGAGATTTAAAGCGTTAAAAGAAGCTTTGCTTGCTGTTAAAGTAGTCATCACTACACCTTTACGCACTTAACGGCATAGAAAAACTAACCGCATTTTTCCATGCGTCTGTATCGCGTTCAGCGTGCCATAAATCATATTCTTTCTGTAATCCTAGCCAAAGATTAGGCGTGGTATTGAAAACTTTTGCCAATCTTAACGCCATATCCGCTGTTACTGGGGCGCGTTCATTCACTATTTTAGAAGCAATAATTCTTGATACATCTAAATGCCTTGCTAATTCAGAAACAGATAAAGATAACGGCTCAAGGTACATATTTTTTAAAATTGCGCCTGGGTGTGTAGGCGGTCTATTTATTTTTCTCATTTTTCAAAACCTTTTAGTGATAATCTAAATAATTCACTTCGTAAGCATTGCCATTTTTAAAGACAAAAGTTAATCTCCAATTTCCACTTACACTAATAGCCCAGCGGCTTTCTTTTTTAGGCTCTAGTTTGTGCAATTTAGAGCCTGGGTAATTCATATCTTTAACATCAATAGATTTATCTAACATATCTAATATCATAGTGAGTTTTTTGATATGTTCTTGGTTTATTCCTTTGCTTTGTCCTTCATAAAATAAATTTTCTAATTCTTTATGAGAAAAGCTTTTTATCATTGTTTTACTCCATAAGAACTTTGAGAACTTAAAATAAAAGTGTAAATTATTGCTTTACATAAAGCAAACTTTAAAAACTTAACAAAAAACCGATAACAGCCATGCAACCAAGCGCAATCGCAACGGTAAAAACCGCTAACAAAATTTCAGGCATATAAAGAAGGGAAAACAGAAAAAAAACAGAAAGATTAGACACCGCGCTAAAAATGCGGTTAAGATTGAAACACCTGATACAGAGTATCAGGGTCGGGCGGTAAATGAATTTGTTGGGACTTGTTCACTACCACCCTAACCACAATTAATCACTACTTAACTGAGGTCTAGCTATTATGTTAGCACACTTTTACACGTCTAAACACGCGCAAAATCAGCATTTACAGGCTTTCTACAGTCTGACCTCAAAACCATTGAGGTATAAAAAAATGCAAACCGATTACCCACAAAGCGCACCACACGCGCAAAACTACCCAAATCAAAGCAGCGGCGTTTTTTTTATTGTGCTGTTTTCGATTGCAATCTTCTTATTTTTCGCAGTTCAAAAGCACTTAATAACCGATTTTTTCGTGTATCTGCTTTCGTTTGCCTTCGATAGTTTCACCATCAAATCACATTCAATCATGGCGGATATTATTATTTTAGCCGTGCTTTTGCTTGCCCTGTTTGGTCTGTTTTGCTTTGTGAAATTCTTTTTTTCGTTGTTTGTCACCGTTGCAATTATTGGCGTGATTGCAATGGCGGCGTTTTACTTTGATGTGTTCGATTTTGGTCAACAACACACAGAGAAAACAAAAAACAATGAAGCAATAGAGCGCAATTACGCGCCGTTTGGGGGCTGAAATGGAAAATTTAAAAACGGCTGCAAAACTATTAAACTCTTTACAAGCAAATTCAGGCAATATTAACCGCGTTTTTTACCCTGAACTATTGGCAATGCTGTACACAATCAAATTTATTGTTAATCGTTTGATTGCTGATTTTAGCGTAGGCGGTGTGAAATGATTATTCAATCAACCGCCCCACAATTGCCACGCGGCTCTATTGGCTTTGGTCTAGGCATTGCAGGCATGTTAGTCAGTTTGTACTACTCAATCATGTTTATCAGTGGCAACGCTACAGGCATCGAGTTAGTAATTGGCATCGTGTTTGCGCTCACTTTGGACTATGGAAAAGTGGCACTCGCTACAGAGGCACTTTACGCACTGGCAAGCTTTCGCCTGATTAGCGCGGTTGTGTACAGCTTAATTGTGATTAGTTTGTACTGCTTAAGCATGTTAGCCGCTACTTTTATGCTCACTTCTCATAACACCAGCGCAATTGCAGACCAAGCGGATCAGAAAGTTATCACTATACAACAGGCTATCACATCAAAACGCGCTGAATTAATCGCTTGTCCAGTTGGAATAATGACCAAGTGCAGAAACCCTAGGACGGCTGAATTAACCGCTTTACAAGCTGAATTAACAGCGGCGCAAAATGTTTCAGGTGATGTTATAGCGGCAAAAAACACGGCTGCAACGTGGCAAAAACTAGCGAAAACTTTAGGCTCTACACCAGACGAATTGCAAGTAAAACTAGCTTTCGCCCGTGCTATTTTGCTTGAAATTATCGCTCCCATTTTCGTATCTATTTTTCTTTCAGCGTATCGAAACAGGCTACCAACCGCCACGCCACAAGAAAAGATTATTAACCAACCTGAACCGATTGCAGCAGAACAAAGAACAGCAGCGCAACCGATACAGCAACAACCGCACCCAGTGCAGCAGCCTACAGCCTATAAAGTCACTGGTTTAAAGTTTTAACCGATTTACCAGTAAATAGCGTTCAAACGGATTTGAGCGCGGTAAATTTGACAGAAAAAATGGAGTATGACTCTGATAGACCTTATAAACACATTCACGACAAAGCAGTGATTACAGGGATAAAGCCTATTTTAACCGCTGAACAGCGCAACGAAGCAGCAGCGGCGTTGCGGTTAATGCGTAAAGACAAGCGAGAAAGGGCAAAAAATCAGGAAAATATAACGATACCGAGCAATGCTCTTATAAAACAGCAAAACCACACGGCAAACAGTCCGAGCAATGCTCTTAAGAGCAATGATCTAGTGAATGCTTGGTATCATGGCAACTGTGAACACTGCAAAGAAGATTTTAAGAAAAAAACCACATGGCAGCGATTTTGTTCTAAAGAGTGCAGAGACGAAAATTATTTTTTGAGAACCGGCAAAAAATGGCACGGTAAAAAAACAGCAGCATATTAAGCAGAAATTAATTAAACAATGCTTAATTAATTCTTTGATAATTAAAAGCTATTCACATCATAAGGGCATTGCTATAATCGAGTTAGTGAAGTTTTAGGTAATAAAAAACCCCGCACCAGATACACCGGAGCGGGGTTTTTTTAGATGATTCGTAAACGAACCGCCTCATTAGACTTTATTTTATTGGCAATATCAAACAGCATCCCGACCAAAGTTTGTTTGTTTGAATTGCAGCTTTTTAAAAACATAACCGATGATTTAAGAGATAAACTAAAGGCTATTTGCATATAGCACCGTGCTATATGACATCACTATGATGTCATAATGGTGTCACTGGTATCAAGGTGATACTATGCAGAGTGTATGATAAAACTTATAAGCCATTGTAAATAATAACTTTTTACATAACAAACTCAATTACTACACAGTGTAGTAATGGCACAACTTGCCACCATAAGTGACGGCACAACTTGCTATTAGTTAATCTCTTAAATCGGTTGTTATTATAACAACAAATATCGGTTATGTCATAAATAGATTCAAGGCTATTTTGATATGACAAACTTAGATAACAAAGCAACAAAACCCGTTTTTCCTCACATTACCCCGCGCGGTAAAGCACTGCCCACAAAAGAGAACTTAACCGTTTTACTACAAAACGGCGGCTTTTCCATTGCCAGAAACACCGACACCAAAGGCAGTTTTAATATTTTCCTCAATGGCGAATTAATTGGCAGCGCGTTAGCACTCTCTCAAGTTTCATGTAACTACAAATCAAGGCATTTTTATTTACACCTGAAAAGCTTTGCAGTTCAGAACGGACTACCAGCCGCCGCGCTTGATTATTTACCCCTTGTCATAAACCATTTTACGGATGAGGTGACAAGATGAGCCACCTAAACGAATACCCCGCCCCGTCAGATATTCCAGATAGCTTTATTATTAATGAGATTGATACAGAACTCTTTGATAAGTGGCTGTTATCGCTAGGCTGTAAAGACTCAGAAACTCTGCTTAATTTTGCCGTGACACTTGCACAGGCAAAATATCAAAACCCGCCACATATCAAGGTAGACCGACTTATTGAAAAGCGCGGCTTTTACTTTCCTATTCTCGAAATTCATGCTCACAACGGCAATATTTACCATGAGAATGGCGAAAATTTAGTTAAGGGAAAAAATGCGCAGGGAGTGTATTAAATGAACACGCTAAACGAATGCCCCAATTTTTCAGATATTCCAGAATACAGTCAAGCGGATTATGACGCAATGACGGGCGGTTTTGATGATTCTATCGACTATCAACCTGTGATTATTGACACGCCACGCCCACACGCCCACACGCCCACACGCTCACAAAATCAAGCCGTTTATAGGCTAGATGCTTTCGACATCCTAAACCGTGCTAACGCTGAAATATCAAACATAGCGGCAAATTGTGGCATCAATTGGCAAGTTTTAAGCGGCTTAATCAATCGCAACCAAGAAAGTTATAAAAGCAATGCAATAGCCTTAGATAAAACCTACAAAGGCAAGGTTAAGGCATGGCTTGACATTAAGCTATTGAACAACGGGCAACAATACCCCGTTTTAACTTTCCATTGCTTGAAAAATGGCGGTATCACTGAAACTTTTAACGGCTATCAATGGCTAAAAGATAACGGCTTAGTCAATGCAAAACCGTTAAACGATTCTGAAAAAATCGCGCTCGAAAAAAATCGCGCTAAACGCGATCAGCAGCAAGCCAAAAAAGCAGAACTAGCAAAACAAAAGCAAGAAAACACCCAACAGCAAACTATCAAGCGGTTTAATGACTTTCAAAAACTGTTTGATAGTTTGCCAATTCTTACAGATGCAAAAAACTATTTAGAGCTAAAAGGCGTTACCGCTGAACATTTAGCCGCGCTTATCAATTCAGGTTTTGAATTAAAACGCGGTCAAGATAAAGACGGCGGTTTTATCGCTTACGCGCTAAAAAATAATCATAAAACCGTAGGCTATCAAAAAATTTATGATGCGCCCGTGTCATGGCTGAACGGCAACAAGCAAAATATTTTCCTACCGGAATCAAAAAACGGTAGTTTTGCCATGCTTGGCAAGCCACAAAATTTAAACGATAAAATCTATTTGGTAGAAGGTTTTGCTACAGGTTTAAGTGTTTTTCTTGCCACTGGCAAGCCTATCATTATTGCGCTTGATGCTGGCAACTTGTTTCACGTTGCCAAAACACAAAGCAAAATCTTTAAAAATATCACTATTGCCGCTGATAACGACACCAAAGAAATAGGCAATACAGGATTTTATCAAGCCTTAATCACGGCAAAAGCCTATAACCTTGATATTGTTTACCCTGAATTATTAAATGGCGAAAAATGCGATTTTAATGATGTTTTTGTTAGTCATGGCTTAAGTGAAGTTAAAAGCCAGTTAAAAACTAATAAACTCGATTTTTCAGAATCAGCAGTTTATTACAATCTCTTATTAAACTATTGCTTAATTCAAAATAAAGAAAAGCTAGAAAGTCATTTTAAAAGTGCGTGTTTTATTGCCGCTAATCAATTGCTATTAAATAATGCGGATGATATTAAAAACTCTGCTTTATCTATTCAAACTATTATTGATAACAGAAAATTAAATTTTAATGCTGAACAATCAATTAAATGGTTTTTTGATAAAAAACAATTTGAAATTAAAAAAGCAAATAGCCTTGTTAATCTTGAAAATATTGATATTCACAATTGCACGGAAAAAAACAACGCTGAAATAGCACAATTAATTAGACAGCATAAAAAATCAATTTGGATTGATACCAGACCAATGGGAACTGGAAAAACTGAATTAATGAAATTAATAGCGGATGCTGTTAAAAAGAAAAAAGGAATTGATACACAAATAACTTATATAGCGCATAGATGCGCATTAATCAAAGATGCAAGTAATAGGCTATCATTGCGTTATTATGAGGATGTAGCGTGGTATATGGGCGAAAGACCTAGCACATTAGCCACCACTGCAAATAGCATTTTAAATCATGCTGTATCTGACTATGTAAAAATCCTCTTTATTGATGAAATTAGACAAACTTTAGAGCATATTCTTAATGGAACTTGTGATAAACGCTTAGAAGTCCTTAATCACTTAATAGCAGCAATTAAAAACGCGGATTTAGTATTATGCGCTGATGCTGATATGAACCAATTTACTCTCGATTGGTTAAAATCTATAGCCAATAAACCGCTAAGAATGATAGCTAATGATACTATCAAGCTTGATAAAAAAATCATTGAGTTAGCCACAAACGGCGCGTTATTTGGAAAAATCAGAGAGGATTTATTAAGCAATAAAAACGCATGGATAACTACCGATAGCATGAGCAAGGCTAAAAATATCACCGAGTTTTTAAGCCTTGAAAGTGATAATGAAATAGCTATCGAATTAAAAAACTTGTTTGCTGATAAAGGATTAAATCTTGATATAGAGAAAGATATTTTATTAATCACTAGCGAAAATAAAGCGGATATTAGACAAGCGTTATTTTTAGCTAATCCTAATGAGGAAAGCAAAAAATACCGCGTTATCATTCACACACCTGTTATTAGTTCAGGTGTAAGCGTAACAAACGGGCATTTTAACAGCGTGTATGCTATTTTCTGCAATGTCACCGCACCCAATGAAATGCTACAAACAATAGCGCGTGTTAGAACTGCTAAAGAAATATATTGCACTTTTAAAATAGGTCATATTAAAAACCGCGCTACTAATATTAAAGATTTAATAGACGGTGAAACAATTAAACGCGCTAGATTTAGCAATAATGAATCTTTAAAACTTGATTATTTTGATACATTAAGACTTAATCAAATAGTAAATAAAAATAAAGCATTAAATGATTTTAAGCCTTATTTCTTTTTATTATCGCAACAAAAGGGTTATGAAGTTTTGCCCTTTGAAAATAAAAAAGACATAGACAGCGAAAGCGAAAACAAATTAAACGATAATCTAAAAAAGATTAGTTCTGTAGTAAAACAGAAAGACATTAGTATTATAAAAAATGATACTGACATTATAAATAGTAATGAAGCTATTAAACTCGACAAATTAAACGCATTAACCCAACAACAAACTAATGCTTTAAAACGCTATAAAGTTTGTCAATGGACGGGTAAAGAGTCAAAAGAAAATGCTGTAAATGATATTACAGAGTCAGATATTGATTTTGTAGTGTTCAATAAGGGCAGCTCAATTATTGCTAACTATGAGCTGTTAGCGGCTGATTTAGAGGATTTAAAACAATCCGATAATGATAATCTTGAATTTAGGGATAAGTTACCCAGCAAAGCAAGTAAACAACTTTTCTTTAAAACTGTGATTGATAATTTGATAAGCAAGCAATTTAATGATTTAGCGGCGCGTGGTGCTTGTGAATTCTTACAGGATAATCACAAAGAGTTAGCAAGTAATGGCTTAGGCAATTATGCAAAAGTGAGCCGCTATCCTGTGAAGCAATTAAAAGAGTTTTTGGCTAAGTGCGGTTATGACGTGGAACTGGTTAAAAAAGGACATGATAACGTCAAGTGGTTTTCGATTATTCCTAATGAGCAAGTAAAAAGCTATGCGGATGCTAGAGCCTATCAAAGAAAACTGAGAAATATTGATGCTGATGTGTGATTAATTTACCGCGCCACATGAGAGAGTTTATATAAGCAAAATATTTCATGTGGCGCGGAATAAAAAGCGTATTTTGCCCTCTAAAAGCACTCCCTCTCTGCGATGTATTTTTATATTTTTTGAAAAAATGCCCTATGTTTTTCTTTTAAATCATTTAGTTAGTGGTGGATTGTATGCGTTTTAATTGCTGTTCTTGTGGTGGATGTTGTAAACGCGCTAAATCCATTCAAAATTTAACCATGAGCGAATAGTTTTTTTCTGCACACTGTGCAGAAACTGTGCAAACCGCTTTTTTTGTTATTCCTTTTTAAAATCAAATAGATAATCATTTTTTAGCCCTGTTTTAATTTCATTTTTCTGAAAAAAAATTAAAAAATTGCGTAGCGAGGGCTGCGAAAGCTAAGAAAAAAAGCTTTTATTTTTAATAGTTTATCTATTTTTTAACTCTGTTTTTTACTGCAATTTTTCTGCAAAAACTGGAATTTTCTGCAAAGATTACAATTTTGTTGTTAGTTTTTTATCCGTATCAAGCCTTAGAGTAAGTAGCGCGGCGGCTGTTTTTGCAATAGCTAAGTTTCTGTATTTTTTTAGTGAGTGAACAGCGCGGGAGATTAAGGAGGGAGTGCTTTTTAGGGTAGTTTTTCTTTTTTTGCGCTTTTTCCACGTTATTTTTTTCTGTGAAAAAAAGTGTAAAAAACAGCGATTCTTTTTTGATTTTTTAGCGTAATAAAAACGCTGTAAGCCTTGATATTTCTATGTTTAATGGGTGTTAAAAGAGTGCGTTAAAAATTTCGTTTTTTTCTATGATGCGAACCGTCCGCAAGGATTAATGAAGTGCGAACCTAATGTATTAGATATATCTAATATATATTAATTTATGCAAAACTTCATTTTTCAAAAAAATATTTTTTTTATATTTTTTGTCGTTAGGTTCAGTGTGGTTTTATCACCGGCTGAACGCTAAACCGTGCTGACTTTTGCCCTTGATTACGCTTGCCAGTGGTTACGATCTGAACGCCTGCCAGTGAATTGCCGGTTTATGAAATGGTAGCCACGCGCCTAAAATCTGCTGAACCGCTACCAGGGGTCGCGATATTAACGGGGCGAAAATGTACGCTAAGGAATTAAAGCCTATTGTTACTAACTTCAACGTCTAAAATGTTATAACTTAATAGACAGTGAAATTTGCCTAGTATTTGCCATCTATAAAATCGTTTTTCAGCACTTAATAGACAAATATTCTAGTAATCGAATTAATAGACGCTCTAAACGATACAATTGAAGGTAATAAATCCTTATTCCAAATGATTTTTAACGCTAACGTACATTTTCGCCCCGTTAGTATCGCGACCCCTGACATCACCGATAATGCGGGCAAAAGTCCTCAGTTGGTAGCGACTGGCAACGGCTTTAGCGGTTCAGCGGATTAAATCCTGATTACCCAGCCCTCACGGATCAGGTTTTGGCACTGGCGAAAGTCATCA
>ERZ1034361.1085-NODE-1085-length-15408-cov-4.216098_pt1 | contig 15408 bp, 13 predicted proteins | sample MGYA00520617_ERZ1034361 | MGnify/ENA primary metagenome ERZ1034361 (study PRJEB33736, sample SAMEA104284507) | Azolla filiculoides | biome: Urban; feature: Water surface; material: Ditch water | place: Netherlands | collected 2015-10-28 | depth 0-0.1 m ... | reverse complement strand
AACTTTATGGTTATCGATCCTGATGAGTGTATTGATTGCACATTATGCGAGCCAGAATGCCCAGCAAACGCGATTTTCGCCATCGATGAATTGCCTGAAGGTCAAGAAATTTTCGCAGAGTTAAATGCTGAATTGTCAAAAAAATGGCCTGTATTAACAGAAGTTCAAGATGCAATGCCTGACGCCGATGAATGGAATGGTAAAAAAGACAAATTACAATATTTAGAAAGATAAATTTTTATTTTTCTTAAAACGAAAAAATCCGCTTTTGTGTTAAATAGTTTATTTAACCAGCGGATTTTTTTGTATCTACCGTGAAATACGAGAAAACTCCTATGCCTCAAATTGTTGTTTGCGCGTTATACAAATTTGTCACACTCGAAAATTATCAATCCATGCGCCAACCGCTTCATGATGTCATGGAAAAAAATCATGTACGAGGTACGTTACTGCTAGCGAATGAGGGAATTAACGGTACTATTGCAGGAACTCGCTGCGCAATAGATATGGTAATATCGTGGTTACAAGCTGATTCACGTTTGGCTGAATTAGAATGTAAAGAATCGGTGACAAGTGTAATGCCCTTTAATCGCACAAAAGTAAAATTAAAAAAAGAAATCGTGACAATGGGCATTGAAGGCATTGATCCAAAACAAATTGTCGGTACTTACGTCAATGCACACGATTGGAATTCACTCATTGATGATCCTGACGTGTTGGTTATCGACACGCGAAATGATTATGAATTTCAAGTAGGAACATTCAAAAACGCAATCAATCCAAATACCCAAAGTTTTCGTGAATTTCCACAGTACGTCAAAGAAAATCTTGACCCAGCTAAGCACAAAAAAGTGGCTATGTTTTGTACAGGCGGGATTCGCTGCGAAAAATCAACGGCTTATTTGAAACAAGAAGGATTTGACGAAGTGTATCATCTCAAAGGTGGTATTTTAAAATACTTAGAAGAGATGCCTGTTGAAAATACGCTTTGGAAAGGCGAGTGCTTTGTATTTGATGAGCGTGTGACAGTGAATCATCAACTTGAAAAAGGCCGTTATGACCAATGTAATGCGTGTCGCTTACCCATTACACAAGAAGACAAAGCAAGTGAACAATATCAGCAAGGTGTGAGTTGTCCACATTGTTTTGATAAAGTCACCCTTGAGCAAAAAGCACGTTTTAGTGAACGTGAAAAACAAATGGCATTAGCTAAAAAACGAGGTGAAGCGCATCTGGGCGAAGATGCCGCAAAAGCACTTATCCAAAAACGTCAGAAAAAAATACAGCATCGAAAAATGGCTGAAAAAATGTAGCGTTACTGTATTCACAGCGTCAACATTAGCGTGTATATTTTAGTTGGGCTTTACCATATTTTTTGGCATTATTTGACTGGAAAACGAAAATGAAATCGAAAATTTTAACGGCAGCACTTATCTTGACAATGCCTTTTACTGCAATTGCCGACAGGCACGGGCATTATGGTTATTATGGTGGTCATCATCACCATGGCGGGGGGAATCGATGGATTGCACCCGCTATTATTGGTGGTGTCATTGCAGGCTCTGCGCTATACGGTGTAACAAGGGATAGAGAGCGTGAGGTAGTCATTGAGCGTGATCCAAGTGACGAATATTACCGCCGTGAATTGATACGCCAAGAATTACGCGAAGAGCAATTACGTCAACGCGAACGTGATTTAGAGCGTCGTGAACGTCAGCTTTATGGAAACTATAATCAACAACCTGCATTGAATTCTGACGACAGATGCAATGAATATTATCGCAATAATGGTGAGTCAAACTACTATTCACGCAATTGCTGGTAATTTTCATTAAAGTAGATATGCACCACGAATCTTTATACTAAAAAGACTCGTGGTATGTTAATCCGTAGTCTAAAACAGGCTATCTTGTTTCATTTCAGCAGATTTTTTTACCGACTGTGGCGATTCTAATGAATGGCTGGCTTCAACAACCATTTTAGTTTGACTTAAATGCGAGTTTTCTTCTTGAGTTAATACATTCCCTAAAATTCCTTCAATAGCGCCTAGGTTATGCGAGGTGTTAAGCGATAATTTTTCTAATTGTTTTTCACGTTGCGCCCACGTTCGTTGCATATAGGTACGTTCTTTATGTAAATCTTCACGCATTTGCAAAAAAGTTTCATCGATTGCATCAATTTGAGATTTGAACGCATTACTGGTGACAAAATTGTAGAGCATTTCTTTTTTCTCACCTTTATTTTCTTGTGTTGCGACCAGACTGCTAATTTGAATGACAGATTCACGCAACACAGCACTCAAGCCTTTAAATTCTTCAAAACTACACACCCAAATACCATCATAAAGTCCCATTCGCTCAAAATCTTTGGGCATTGTTTTAGTCACGAGTACGCCAATCGTGGCATTTTCAGCGCGTAAATCCCCTTTAAATTTTTCAATCCACTCTTTATTGAAATTTTCTGTGCGCTTACTCTCGTAACAAATTTTTCCACAGTGTTGGCGTGTACGTGTATGGACAATTTGGATGCAATCCGCACCACGTTGCCCCTTTTTGATTTCAGCAATATCATCAAAGGGGAATTGATCTCGCAACCATTCTTCAATGGCGATTTCTTGAACTTCCCCTTGTGCTTGCATAGAGCCTTGCTGAGCAACACGCTGTGCTTCTTGAATTTGATTTTTCAAACGCTCAATTTCGTGTTCTTTATCACGCATCTTAAGTTCAAGACTACTTTCTATTTTTTGTTTTTCTTCGCGTAGTAATTGATTTAATTTGGTTTCTGCCTGTGCTTCAATATCGCCTTTTAACTCCGCTTTTTCGCGCGTTAAACGCTCTATATCGGCCTTGGCTTTGTTGAACTCTTGGAGCTTTTCGGATTGTGCGTTGAGCTCAGTTCGCATCGCATCCATTTGCGCTGACATTTGTGCTTCTAAATGTGCTTTGATATCACCGCGCAGCGTTTGCTCAAGACGTACTTTTTCATTCTTAACTTGTTCTTCAACAGATTGTGTGATTTTGGTTTGCAGCGTTTGTTTTTCATAATCAAGTTGCAATCGTTGAGCATTAAGCGTTGTGGTGAGTTGGTCATACTGTTTTTGCTTATCGGCTAATTCGGCACTGAACGTTTGACGCAAATTATCTTCAATTTGGCGATACAATAATTCATCGGCATTAAATTGGTGGCTGCAATTGGGACAAGAAATAGTGTGTTTGAGATTCATAAAAGTGTCCTTGGCTTAACTTATAAGTGCTACAGCATAGCAGGGAATTTATGATATTGCGCTTGAGAAAAGGTTGAGGATAAACGAATAGTACGTTTTTGTGATGCTTGATATTAACGCAGGTGTTTAATCCTGCGTTAAAAATACATGAGAAGCCGGCGAAAAAACTTTACGCTGAAAACGATGAACCACAACCGCATGTAGTGGTTGCATTTGGATTGCGAATCACAAACTGGGCTCCTGAAAGGTCTTCTTTGTAGTCAATTTCTGCGCCTGTTAAATAAGAAATACTCATTGAATCAATCAATACGGTCACGCCATTTTTTTCTATTTGCGTGTCATCTTCATTGACTTCTTCATCAAAAGTAAAACCGTATTGAAATCCCGAGCATCCCCCGCCCGATACATAAACGCGTAGTTTTAATTGTGGATTACCTTCTTCCTCAATTAACGTGTTCACTTTTGTGGCGGCACTGTCGGTAAAAATAATAGGATTTGTCATAGTCTAAAAATCGAGCTTAGGTTAATTTGGTTGAATTATGGCTTATTCACAGTGCTGTAGTCAACAATTATGGGTATAAGGCCACCGTAGATAAACCATGATTTTCCTCGAATCCAAAACGCAGGTTCATGGCTTGAACGGCTTGCCCCGCTGCACCTTTTACTAAATTATCAATGACAGATAAAACAACAACGGTTTTTCCGTCTTGAGGAAGATGTACCGCTATTTGACAACGATTACTTCCGCGGACATTGCGTGTATCGGGGTGGGAACCTAGCGGTAATACATCCACAAAAAATTCATTAACGTAACGTGTTTCAAATAATGCTTGTAGTTGTGATTGCGTAATTTCGTGTGTTAACGTGGCATACAATGTGGCATGTATACCTCGAATCATCGGCGTTAAGTGCGGTACAAATGTAAGATTGACTGCTTGATTGGTCATCGCCTTTAATCCTTGAGAGATTTCAGGTAAATGTCGATGACCACCGACAGCATAGGATTTAAAGCTCTCACCCGTTTCACTCATCAGCGTTGCAATTTCCGCCTTACGCCCAGCACCACTCACCCCCGATTTTACATCTGCAATCAAATGTGTGGCATCTACAATGCCTGCTTCAAGTAAAGGTGCAAAACCCAGTTGCACAGCAGTAGGATAACATCCAGCGCAAGCGATTAAATCTGCATCTTTTAGGGTATCTCGGTGTAGTTCAGGTAAACCGTAAACCGATTGAGACACTAAATTTGGGGTGGCGTGCGTCATTCCATACCATTTTTCCCATTCTGTAATGTTTTTTAATCGAAAATCGGCGGATAGATCAATGACTTTAATTCCTTGATTTAATAGTTCTTGTGCCATCTGCATAGCTGTGCCGTTTGGCGTTGCAAAGAAGACGACATCGCATTCACTTAAGGCATCTACTGTGGGCGGACAAAATGTTAAATCACCAAGATAACCGCGTAGGCTTGGATAAAGTGCATCCACGCGCATTTGAGAATCAGTGCGTGAGGTCACTGCATGAATTTTAACCTGTGAATGTAGCGCCAAAATACGCAATAATTCGACACCTGTATAGCCAGTGCCACCCACAATTCCTGCTTTTATCATGTTTTTGATACCCTAATTTAAAAGTTACGCCATAAAAAAAGGCGCGAATTATCGCGCCTTTCAATTCTATTTGACAAGCTAAACAATCACTTTGACATAATATGTTCTAATTCAGCTTGACTAAGATGGCGCACATCTTCACCTTTTACCATGTAAATTAAATGTTCACAAATATAACGTGAATGATCGCCAATACGCTCTAATGCACGCACGGTCCAAAGCATATCGAGCATACGCGTAATGTTGCGCGGATCTTGCATCATTTGTGTAATTAATTGACGAATAATGCTTGCATATTCACGATCCACAGCCGCATCGCTACCAGTGATATTGGTAATTCCATCAATATTCATGCGTGCAAAATTATCAAGAGAAGCATGCAGCATTTCTTTGACAAGTCCTGCCATATGTTTTAATTCATGATATTGGTCGGTTCGACCTTCATTTGTCGTTGATAGCTGAATCGCAATTTTAGCGATACGCTCGGCCAAATCGCCAATACGCTCTAATTCGTTAATGATACGCAGTACGACAAGCAATAAACGTAAATCAAACGCGGCAGGTTGGCGCAGTGCAATAATCTGCGTACATTCCGCATCAATAATCATTTCCAATTCATCAATATCGTTATCTTGTCGAATAACGATTTCAGCGAGTTCAATATCGCCTGATGTTAATGCTAGAATTGATTGCTCAATTTGCTGTTCAACAAGACCGCCCATCGCTAACACTTTATTGCGAATATCTTCGAGTTCTTTGTTGAAATTTTCTGATATATGGTGCGCTATTTTACTGTTATCCATCGCTGTCACTCACAAGTAATGATTTATTTAATTCAATAGTAATGTCGGCAATACCTTCTGCTTTTGCTGCAATATTTTCTAATTCATTTGTCACTTTAATAACATCAATTAACAACGCCAAATCATGGCCAACTGGTTGACGTAGTGCAATGACGCAAGCACATTCGTTGTCAATGCTTGCTTCAATTAAATCAACTTGATCGTCTTGAATTAAGACTTTTTTTGCTAAATCTGTATCGCCATTAGTAAATGCTTCAACTGCCAGTGAAAGTTGTTGTTCTACTAATTTCCCCATCATGGCCACTTTAGTGCGAATCGACTCTAATTCTTTATCGAATGGAGCGGATACATGATGTTCAGCATTAAATCTATTCATTATAAGTTCTCCGATTAATTAGCCGTAACGACCAGTGATGTAATCTTCAGTCTGTTTTTTCGCAGGTTTTGTAAAAATCTGTGTCGTTGCGCCAATTTCAATCAAATCACCCATATACATAAACGCGGTGTAATCGGATACACGCGCCGCTTGTTGCATGTTATGTGTCACAATCACAATGGTATATTTTTCTTTAAGCTCATTGATTAATTCTTCAATTTTGAGCGTTGAAATAGGATCTAACGCCGAAGCCGGTTCATCAAGTAATAAAACTTCAGGGGCGATGGCAATCGCACGCGCAATGACAAGACGTTGCTGCTGACCGCCCGATAAACCGAGTGCGTTATCATTTAAGCGATCTTTCACTTCGTCCCAAAGTGCCGCGCCACGCAAAGACGTTTCAACTGTTTCTTCTAAAATACGTTTATCGTTAATGCCTTGAATACGCAAACCATAAGTGACGTTTTCAAAAATAGATTTAGGGAATGGGTTTGGCTTTTGAAAAACCATCCCAATACGACGACGCAATGCAGCAACATTCACCGATTTGTCATAAATATTATCGTCATGCAATAAAATTTTGCCTTCGATAGTGACGTTATCAACCAAATCATTCATACGGTTAATGCAACGAAGTAATGTCGATTTACCGCACCCCGATGGACCAATAAATGCGGTGACCTTCTTCTTTGGCATTTCCATGTTAATGCCATGCAACGCTTGCTTTTTACCATAAAACAAATTGAGATTTTCAACTTTAATACACGGTTCAATCACTTCGTCATATTTACTTTGTCCACGCAAAATAGAACTTACATCCAAACTGTGCGAACGATTTTCTTGTGTTGCCATTGCAATTTATCCTTCTAAGGCGCGATATTTTTCGCGTAAATGATTACGAATAATAATAGCCGCTAAATTTAAGCCAATAATCACTAAAACCAGCAGCAAAGCGGTCGCATAAACCAGCGGACGCGCAGCTTCAACATTGGGGCTTTGAAATCCCACGTCATAAATGTGAAACCCTAAGTGCATAAATTTTCGATCTAAATGCAAAAAGGGATAATTGCCATCAAGGGGCAGAGTAGGGGCGAGTTTCACAACGCCCACAAGCATCAATGGCGCGACTTCACCCGCAGCGCGAGCAACCGCTAAAATTAACCCCGTCATCATCGCTGGACTTGCCATGGGTAAAACTGTGCGCCAAAGGGTTTCAATTTTTGTAGCACCCAGCGCCAAGCTCCCTTCACGAATCGCACGTGGTACACGCGCCAAACCTTCTTCGGTAGACACAATGACGACGGGAAGCGTTAATAGTGCAAGTGTAATGGATGCCCAAAGCAGTCCAGGTGTTCCAAACACAGGCGCTGGCGATGCTTCAGGGAAAAAGAGAGCGTCAATATTGCCACCTAAAATATAGACGAAGAACCCTAAACCAAATACGCCATAGACAATAGATGGAACGCCAGCTAAGTTATTTACCGCAATACGAATCAAGCGAGTGATAAAGCCTTGCTTGGCATATTCACGCAGATACACGGCCGCGATAACACCAAACGGTGTCACAATAATCGACATCATGATGACCATCATAATTGTGCCAAAAATAGCAGGAAAAATGCCGCCTTCTGTATTGGCTTCGCGTGGGTCTTCACTTAAAAATTCACCGAGTTTTACAAAGTAATGCGTGATTTTGCTAAAAATACCCATTTTATTGGGTTGATAAATATCCACAATTTTGGATAAGGGAATAGCAAGTTCTCCGCCACTTTCTGTTGTTGCGACTAAACTATCACGACGAATTTCTTGGTAGAGCTGCGCGAGTTCGGCTTGATGATTTTTATAGTCCGTATCGTAAACCGCTTTTTTATCTGCGAATGCTTTTGCAGTTTGCTCATTCCACGCATTATTGAGTTCTAAGCTCTTTTGTTTTAAACGGAGTTTTTCTAATGCGTAGTTAATGGCACCAATTTCTTTTTTCTCTAAATGGGCAATTTTTTCATGTAGTTCGAGTGCGTGTTTTAAACGCTCATCTAAAATTGACCATGCTTGTTCACCAGAGGCAATGACTTGGCCATTCTCTTTTATAGCAGTGAGTGTACCGTAAAAATTACCCCATTCACGTCGCTCAATCACCATCATGTCTGAAGGTTGTGATTGATCTTTAATATGACGTTCTTGAATCCAACGAAAATCGGTACCCGTCAAATCACGGTTGCCCGTTTTTATCAAATATTGAACCAGTACATCTTCATTGTCACTGAGTTTGAACCCCGTTGCCTTTGCCATCGCAGCCGGTGTCACCGTGCTGTCAACGTGTTCACCAATAATGGTTTTAATTTGCCCATCTTCTTCTTGATAACTCAGTTGGACAATAGGAGAAGCCCAAAAATGGCCAACACCTCTAGCCACAATAAGACCTAAAATTCCCACCACCATTATTAAACAAGTACTCACAGCAGCGGCATTGAGCCAAATCCACGGACTACCGCTTTTAAACCAAGATTTAATCATTTTGAGACCTATTTAATTTATAACGAGCTGTATTTTTCACGTAAACGCTGACGTACAATCTCAGCGAGCGTGTTAAACACAAACGTGAACATAAAGAGCACTAAAGCGGCCAAAAAGAGTACCCGATAATGCGTACTGTCAACTTCAGATTCGGGCATTTCAACAGCAATATTTGCCGCCAATGTGCGAAGTCCTTGAAAGACACTCATATCCATCACTGGTGTGTTACCCGTTGCCATTAAAACAATCATTGTTTCACCCACTGCGCGACCAAAACCAATCATCACCGCCGAGAAAATTCCAGGGCTTGCCGTTAATAAAACGACGCGTGACATGGTTTGCCAAGGTGTTGCGCCTAATGCGAGAGAGCCTGTGGTTAAATGTTTTGGAACGCTAAAAATAGCATCTTCAGTAATCGAGAAAATAGTAGGAATAACGGCAAATCCCATAGCAATACCAACCACTAACGCATTACGTTGATCGTATCCAATGCCTAATTCATTTTTAAACCAGTCACGCAAGGTGCCATGAAAAACCATTTCCTCAAACGGAATGCTTACGGTAAAGGCAAACCATCCACTAAGTAAAATAACGGGAATGAGCAATGCAGCATCCCAGCCTTCTGGAATTTGTTGACGGATGGGTTCAGGTAAAAATTGTAGACTAAAGGCAAAAACCATCACGCCAAGTGGCACGATAATAAATAAGGCAAATAAACCCGCCAGATGTTCTTCAATAAAGGGCGCAAGCCATAAACCAGCCAAAAAGCCTAAGATTACAGTAGGTAATGCGCCCATAATTTCAATGGCGGGTTTTGCATAAATGCGCATTTTAGGTGACATGAAATAAGCGGTATAAATTGCGCCCATTAATGATAATGGCACGGCAATTAACATGGCATAAAACGCCGCTTTGAGTGTACCAAACACTAAAGGCGTTAAACTGTATTTAGGCTCAAAGTCATTACTTGCTGAGGATGATTGCCAAATATAAGCCGGTTTTGCGTAACTTTCGTACCATACCTTTTGCCACATGGATTTAATCGATACTTCAGGATGTTCATTGTCTACTGTCCAAAAATGAATTTGCCCATCATTGTTTTGAATAAGCATCGCATTTGCACGCGGTGATAGAATAGCGATTGGCGGAGCGACATTGGCAATATTTTGTTTAATGAGTTCTCGTTCTGCCGTAGAGTGATAAATGCCCATGTTGCCGTCCACATCAATGGTCATAAATCCTTTACGACGTTGCTCAGTGTTAATTCTAACCACCGCTTTATCCGAAACTTTAAACGCACGAATGCGTTGAAATGCGGGATGCCCAAGCGCATCTTTTACAAGACTCCACTGGGATACTAAACCACTTGAATCACCAATCATCAGTGATAAATCACCGGTTAAAAAACTGATGCTTGTAATTTTTTGTCCCGCTTGCACTATATTGATTTGTTGCTTGATTTCGGGCGTATCTTTTTTACTAATATCGATAAAACTTAATTGACCATCGTCATGGACTAAGAATAAATTGCGGTCTTCTTTGTCAATGAGAAGGTCAGTGATATTAACAACTGGAATATCAAGTGAGGAATCAGTGCGAATTAAACTGGCTTCATCTGCAAAAAGTGACTGCTCTTTTTCGAGGCTAGTAATTTGAATTTTATGTGCTGTTTTTGCCACGATAGTCGCTGTACCATCACCTACTTTACATGCAATTTTTTCAAGTGCCGCGCCACTTTCATCAATGACTATGGGTGTTTCGCCTAAAGGGTATTTGAGTGAAGGAGTAATCACGCGCTTATTATTTGCAAACGTCACTTTATATTGCTGTTTGACAATAACCGCTTGCCCATTTGAAAGACCGTAAATTAAAGCGCCGTCACCAATAGGCGTACCTTGAGCAACACTAACGACTTTGACGCCTTCAGGAATAATAATGGTTTTTTCCGCTAAAACGCTGCCGGTTTTTGCGTCAAAGAAAATGACCTTTCCTGTATCCGTAAATCGTGCGGCAATTTCATTCTGTTCTTCGATATTTAAAAATAGTGTATTACCTGCACTTTGTTCTGGAATAGCGTATTGCGCTACAGACTGTGTTGACGCAGATAAAAACAGTGGATAGACAACATAAAGTAAATAAAAGAAGATAACTACGATGGCAAAAATAACACTTAAACCACCGAAAGTAATTGCCCTGTGCATAATCGCATCTTTGAGCAATCGCCATTTTTCATGATGAGATGTCATCGCTGTATTGAGCGAGGATTGCGTCGTTGAATTCGTTGTTTCAGACATAGGTTTTTTTCAAGAATAATTTAATGCAAAAAAGCGCAACAGTAAAAGAAAATGAAATCTTTAACCGTTGCGCTTTTATGAAACTGCGCGAGTTGTTTATTTTAATTTCGCTAATTCTTTTTCAACAACTTTTGCAGGCAGTGGAATGTATCCATCTTTAATAACAACTTGTTGACCCGTTTTAGACAAAACCATTTTGATAAATTCGCCGTCTAAAGGTGCAAGTGGTTGGTTTGGTTTTTTGTTTACATAAATAAACAAATAACGTGTTAATGGGTAAGTACCGTTAATTGCGTTAGCAGGGGTTGCTTCAACATAATTGGTTGACCCTTTTTTCGCTAAAGGCACCATTTTAACGCCTGATGTGGTGTAACCCATACCGGAGTAGCCAATGCCGTTAGCTGACGATGTTACAGATTGAACTACTGAAGCTGAACCGGGTTGTTCGTTGACGTTATTTTTGAAGTCGCCTTTGCAAAGCGCGTGTTCTTTGAAATAACCGTACGTGCCTGAAACCGAGTTACGACCGTAAAGTTGAATACTTTTGCTTGCCCATGCGCTAACACCCGCATCACCCCACGTTTCAATTTCTTTTGCGCCGCCACATTTTAATGTAGTGGAGAAAATCGCATCCACTTGTTCCATTGTTAACCCTTTAATTGGGTTGTCTTTATTCACCATAACAGCTAGAGCATCTACAGCAACAGGAATGGCAGTAGGTTTATAACCGTATTTACTTTCAAAGGCTTCCAATTCGTCGTCTTTCATTTCACGGCTCATTGGACCTAAATTTGACGTGCCTTCTGTCAATGCGGGTGGCGCAGTAGATGAGCCTGCAGCTTGAATTTGAATGTTTACGTTAGGGTAAGCGCGGTTGAATTCTTCAGCCCAAAGTGTCATTAAATTCGCCAAAGTATCTGAGCCTACGCTAGATAAATTACCTGAAATACCGCTTGCTTTTTGGTAGTCTGGGATACCAGCTTCAACGCTTTGTACAGCACTTGCGTTAAAGCTAAGCAAACCTGCTGACAAACCCATTGCAGCCAATAATAATTTATGTTTAAAAATAGTTTTCATGCCGATTTATCTCAAAGAAAAGTAAAAATTCAGACTATATTATGCTAAGCAAAGATGACAGTAATATTACAACTTTTTTGTGCCTCTGCGAACCTTTGTCACAAAATAGATTCATTTAATGCTTAGCTAAATACTAAATTCAGGTAATTTTTTCTCAATGAATTGTTTTTTCAGCACACCATAATCGGGTAAGCCATTGTGATAAGGCGGATAATCTTCACCAGCGATGAGTGGCTGTAAATAGGCGCGGCATGCAGGGGTGATGCCAAAACCATCTTCGCTAATGAATTCGGGTGGCATCATCTTTTCCACATTTGCCACTTCTTTTAATGCCACACTCCCAATTTCCCAGCGATAAGGCGCATCAGCAAGTCTTACAATAGTGGGCATAACCGCATTTTTACCTTCAATGGCAAATTCAATCGCCGCTTTTCCAACAGCATACGCTTGTTCAACGTCCGTTTTTGAGGCGATATGCCGTGCGGCACGTTGTAAATAATCCGCAACAGCCCAGTGGTATTTGTAGCCTAAATTTTCTTTGATTAAATTTGCAATGACGGGCGCTGCGCCACCGAGTTGCGCATGACCAAATGCGTCTTTACCGCCCGCTTCAGCTAAAAATTGACCATCACTGTCTTTTACGCCTTCAGATACCACCACACAGCAGTATCCATAATTTTTAACTTTTGAATCCACTGCCGCTAAAAATTTCGCTAAATCAAATTGAACTTCTGGAAATAAAATGACGAGCGGAATATCGTGTGTGTCATCTGCAGCCAATGCACCCGCCGCCGCAATCCATCCTGCATGACGCCCCATGACTTCCATGACAAATACTTTTGTCGATGTGGCGCACATGGAAGCAACGTCAAAGCTCGCTTCGCGCATAGACACAGCCACATATTTCGCCACCGAGCCAAAGCCTGCGCAAGTATCTGTCACAGGTAAATCATTATCTACCGTTTTCGGTATGCCAATGCAGGTGAGGGGATAACCCATTTGCTCGCCCATTTGCGATACTTTATGCGCTGTATCTTGGGAGTCACCACCGCCGTTATAGAAAAAGTAACCAATGTTATGTGCCTTAAATACAGCAATAAGGCGTTCATATTCAGCGCGATTGGCTTCTAGGCTTTTTAATTTGTAGCGACACGAACCAAACGCCCCAGCTGGGGTATAGCGTAACGAAGCAATCGCGTCATCATTTTCAAGAGAGGTATCAATAAGTTCTTCTTGCAATGCCCCAATAATGCCATTAAGACCAGCATAAACAGTCCCTATTTTATCGGGATGGGCGCGAGCCGTTTGAATTAAACCACAAGCACTTGCGTTAATCACAGAGGTGACCCCCCCCGATTGCGCGTAAAACGCATTTTTTATTAATGACATAAATTCGCCTTGTTGGAAATAGGTTAAAAATTAAAAAGTAATCGTTATTATTGTTGTTGACTGTATTGATATAAAAATTTCTTTTTGAGCAGACTAGCTGGATCATCTGGAATACGTTTTAGCCATTGCTCATTAGCTTGTTGTTGTTCAGCCGATAATTCAACATCCTGTGTTTGTTGTGTGGTATTTTTTTCTTTTTGTGACAATTTAGATTCGTTTTTGTTTGCTTGTTGCGAACTCTCTTGTTTTTTATCTTCTTGCTGACCATTCTCTTTTTTAGATGGCGGATTGTCGCCCGCTTTGTGTTCTTGTTTATTTTTTGATTCGCCCGATTGTTCTTTGTTATCAGCATTTTTTTCATCATTGGATGTTGATGAATTATCCGCCGATTTTTCGTTTTTTTCTTTTTCTTGAGATTGAGAAGAAGAATTTTGTTGCTGTTGTTTTTCTAATTCTTTTCTAACGATATCTTTATTAAATTTGGCATCTTCATCATAAGGATTTTCTTTAACGGCTTGTTCATAAGCCGCGAGCGCTTCTTTTAGTTGTCCTTTTTTGGCTAATGTGTTGCCTAAATTATAATTGTTTTGCAAACTCTGAAATTGCGTTAAAGCGTTATCTAAATCGCCTGCTTTATAGGTTGATGCAGCTTGCCATTGTTTATTGTTAAATGTATTTGCAGCCTGCGTATAATTTTTTTGTTGATAGGCTTTTTGTGCTTGTTGATCTTTTGTTTGCCATAAATCTTGCCATTCTAAGGCGTAACTATTTTTGGGAAATGGCAATAAAAAAAGCAGTGCTAAATAGAATGCACCCTTGCGAAATTGCCATGCTGCCCAAGGAATAATAGGAAATAACAGCCAAAAACCTTTATCGTCCCATTGCTCAAGCCATAAATCGATTTTATCTGCTAACGTTGCACTATCTAGCGGTGTATCGAAGGTTTTCAGAAGGTGCGATATATCGCTATCATCCGCTGTCATGGCTTGATAGTGTCCTTTTCCTACTCTTGCTAATTCGCTAAGCTGCGCTGCATCTAATTTGGGTACTTTAATTTCGCCATGTTCATCTTTTGCAAAACCGCCTTCAGGTAAGGCAATAGGGGCACCATCGGTTGTACCTATACCTAAAACAGATAACGGGTAGCTGTTTAGCTTTTCGGCCACGGGAAGTGCCTGCGTGGACTCTACACTGTCAGTCACAAGTAAAATATGTCCTTTAGGTAAACCCGCTTGTTTGAGTAAATCCACGCTTTTGTCAAGCGCTGCGGCCGTATTATTGCCTTCGCTTGGCATAATATCGCTAGTTAGCGCTTCAAGTTGACTACGAATGGTTTCAATGTCATTAGTGAGTGGCGTAACAGTGAATGCGGTGCCCGAATACACGAGTAAAGCCGTTTGCCCGTCTTTACGCTGAGAGAGCAGATCGGAAATTTTATATCTTGCCAGTACTAAGCGACTGGGTTTTACGTCTTGCGCATTCATCGTTTGCGATAAATTTAACGCAATCACTAATGCGGCATTATTGCGAAATGCGGGGGTGGGCAAACGTTGCCACGTTGGTGCAGCAAGTGCCGTAATGGCAAATAATGCGAAGACATTAGCAAACCAAAAAGCCCAGCGTGTATTTTTGTCAACGGTATTTTCCAGCAAAAAGGGCAACAATTCACGATCGCAAATCTTTTCCCAATGCGCGGTACTTGTTGTGTTTTGCCGATAAGCTTTAATGCTTAAATACAGTAGTGGCAAGAGGGCAAAAAAAGCAGTCGGATTCAAAAAATGAAAGTCAGCCAAAAGGGACATCATTGCAATTTTCTCCAGCATAATAAACCCGTGAGTAATAATGCGGCACCTAAAGGAAATGAATAGAGCTCTTTGCGTGGGCGAAAATAGTGTTTTTCTTTTTCGACCGGCTCGAGTTCATCAAGGCGCATATAAATGTTATTTAGCTCGTCTAAATTTTTCGCTCGATAGTAATAACCACCAGTACTTTCAGCAATTTTTAATAGCATTTTTTCATCTAAATCCGCAGAAGGATTCACTTTCCGATAACCAAAAAAGCCACCAACCAACATTTCATCCGCACCAATACCAATGGTATAAATTTTCAAATGATTAGCGGC
>ERZ1034361.1083-NODE-1083-length-15419-cov-2.603898_pt1 | contig 15419 bp, 11 predicted proteins | sample MGYA00520617_ERZ1034361 | MGnify/ENA primary metagenome ERZ1034361 (study PRJEB33736, sample SAMEA104284507) | Azolla filiculoides | biome: Urban; feature: Water surface; material: Ditch water | place: Netherlands | collected 2015-10-28 | depth 0-0.1 m ... | reverse complement strand
CCGATGCGCTCGTGCGCCGCATGCATGTCGACCAGCACCAGGCCCTGCGCGTTCTCGGCCAGGATGTAGATGCCGTGCAGCTGCGCGATCGCGCGGCCCAGTGGCCAGTGGCCGCTGTCTGGCGGCTGGGCCGCATCGGCTCTGGATGCCTGGGCGGCGTTCGCCTGTACGGGCGGCGCTGCCTGCAGCGGCTGGTCGTCAGCCGATGGCGTGGCGTCAGGCCGGCTTGCGGCCGGCCGTTGCGGGTCTGGCACCTGATCGGGTGTCTGGCCGGGGTCGAAGGTTGTCACATTGCCGGCCTGTGCGTCTGGTGCTGCGGCGGCCGACTCCTGTGCACGCCCCGCCTGCCAGAGCAGCGACAGGTCCTCGACCCTGTTGCCGACCGGCTCGGGCCGGCTCCAGGGGGCATTCCAGTGCGGGTCGGCGGCTGGCTGCTGGATGCCGAGTCCGAGCTGGACCCGCGGCATGGCCGGCCGGATCTCCGCCCCTGTCAGTGCACCCAAGTCTGCTGCCGGCTCATCGGTCGCCGGATCGGTCTGGCCCGCGGCTGGCGCGCTGGCTGCCGAGCGCGGCGTGGCCAGCGCATTCTCGATCGCGTGGCGCACCGCCTGGTGCACCTCGCGACCGTCGCGAAAGCGCACCTCGATCTTGGTCGGATGCACGTTGACGTCGACCCGGGTCGGATCGATCTCGATGAACAGCGCGTAGCTGGGCTGGCGCTGGCCGTGCAGCACATCCTCGTAGGCGCTGCGCGCGGCGTGCGAGATCACCTTGTCGCGCACGAAGCGGCCGTTGACATAGGCGAACTGGCGGTCGGCGCGCGCGCGCGCGGCGTCCGGCAGCCCGGTCCGGCCCCAGACCCGGATGCCCTGGCCCTGCCAGTCGAGCGCCAGGCTCTGCGCGAGGAAATCCTGGCCCAGCACATCGCCCAGGCGCTGCGCCAGTGCGGCCTGCGGCTCGCCCGGGTGGCAGGCGCGCCACTGCTCGACCAGCTTGCCCTCGTGCCAGACCGTGAAGCCGACCTCGGGGCGCGCCAGGGCGTGCCGGCGCACCGCTTCCAGACAATGCGCGAGCTCGGTCGCGTCGGTCTTGAGGAACTTGCGCCGCGCCGGCGTGGCGTAGAACAGCTCGCGCACCTCGATGGTGGTGCCGTGGGTGCGCGCGGCGGGCGCCAGTTCGCCGGTGCGCCCGTGCAGCATCCAGGCGTGGCCGTCCTCGCTGCCGGTCTCGCGCGACAGCAGGCTGACGTCGGCGATCGAATGGATGGCGGCCAGCGCCTCGCCGCGAAAGCCCATGGTGTGGACCGATTCGAGTTCCTCGAGGTTGCTGATCTTGCTGGTCGCATGGCGCTTGAGCGCCGCCGGCAGTTCCTCGCGCGGGATGCCGCCGCCATCGTCCTCGACCGAGATCAGCCGCACGCCTCCAGCCAGCAGCCGCAGCGTGATCTGGTGCGCGCCGGCATCGAGCGCGTTGTCGAGCAGCTCGCGCACGACCGAAGCCGGGCGCTCGACCACCTCGCCGGCGGCGATCTGGCTGATCAGCTCGTCGGGCAGTTCGCGGATCGGACGACGCGGCGCGGGTGCGGTGGCACAGAGCAAGGAGTCGGGCAGGGAAGGGGCGCTGGGGCTGGAATTCACCCCCGAATTGTAGGTGGCCGGCCGGTCTGCCGCTTTTGTCATCCGGAGGCGGGATAATCTTGCATCATGGACATGATTCCCTTCCTGATCGATTTCATCCTTCACGTCGACAAGCATCTGCAGTCTTTCGTCGCCAGCTATGGCGCCTGGGTCTATGCGCTGCTGTTCCTGATCGTCTTCGTCGAGACCGGCCTGGTCGTCATGCCCTTTTTGCCGGGCGACTCGCTGCTGTTCATCGTTGGCGCGTTGGCGGGCGCGGGCCTGATCAGCTTGCCGCTGGCCATGGGCCTGCTGGTGCTCGCGGCGATCCTGGGCGACCAGCTCAATTACACCATCGGGCGCTATTTCGGACCCAAGGTGTTCCAGTGGGAGGACTCGCGCTTCTTCAACAAGCGCGCCTTCGAGCAGGCCCATGCCTTCTACGAGCGCTATGGCGGCATCACCATCATCCTGGCCCGCTTCATGCCCTTCATCCGCACCTTCGCGCCCTTCGTCGCTGGCGTGGCGGCGATGTCGCGCCCCAAGTTCACCGCCTACAACGTCGGCGGCGGCCTGCTCTGGGTCTGCGGCCTGACGCTGGCGGGCTACCTGTTCGGCAACCTGCCCTGGGTCCAGGCCAACCTGAGCAAGATCATCTGGGCCCTGATCCTGGTGCCGGGCCTGATCGCGCTGTTCGGTGCCTGGCGCGCCGGTCGCCAGCCGGCCTGAGCGCACCCGGAAATTTCCGGTCGGACTGATCAGGGGGCTAGCGCAGCGGCTGCGCTTGCTTGCTGTAAGTTAGCTCCATCGATCACTTTTGCCTTATTCACCCTGGGAGTTGCAGATGACCAAACACCATAGCCCGGCCGACCAGCAGGAGCCGCACGCCCGCAAGGTCGAGAACGACCACAACAAGATGGGCGAGCAGGACGCCACCCAGCTCAACCAGGGTCATCGCACGCCGGAAAGCCGCAGTGACCGCGAGTCGAACGTGGGCGGCAGCAACCAGTCCCAGTCGCGCCGTCAGGCGCCCGGTCACGGCGACTGATCTGATCCTGCAGGCTGCCCGTGATGGGCAGCGTCAGGCGATGCGGGCTGCCCAGGCAGCCCGTTTCATTGGGTGACTCAGAAGCGCTAGAAGCCGCCCAGGTTCTCGATCGCGTCGACCACCATGCCGGTGCCGATGATCAGCATCAGGATGTCGTTGTCGACCCGCACATATTCATAGCCGGCCGGTGGGCGACCGAGCTGGCGTCGCAGTTCGACCGGCAGCGGGTAGCGCACCAGATCGCGCGACAGTTGCTGTCCCAGCATCCATTTCCTGGCTTGGCCGGGCGGCAGGCAGCCGTTGTTCTTCTTGGCCAGGCCGGGCGGACAGCGGCCTGCCTGGACCTGGGGCTCGAAGTAGTCGCGCACCGATTCCCGGTGCCGGTCGCCGAACTGCGCACGGCTGTCACCCGGAGGATGCGCACGGTTGCCCGGCTGGGACTGATTGCCCTCATGCCGCAGCTTGCGCCCCCGGTCCTGTTCCGCGCCGTAGCCGGCCGGTTCGTGCATTTCATCGCGCAACTGTTCGCGCTTGTGCCCCTGGCCACCGGCCCAGTCGGGCTTTTCGGCCCAGCTTGACAGGGTGACAGCGCTGGCGCAGAGTGCCATGGCGGCCATCTTGGCAAAACTCATGATCTTCCTCCCTACGTATTCATCAGACAGGATCATTAGGCCGCAATTACTGCCCCGCTTCAAGGCCGAAGTGGGCGAGACCGTGGTTCAGTCGTTGCCCAAGGCTTGCAGCACGCGCTTGAAGGCTGCGAGGTCGGCCTCGGCAATCTGGCCCAGCTTGTCCTTCATGTAGTGGTCGGCGGATCCGGCGATGGCCGCCTGGCGTTCCCGGCCCGTGTCGCTGAGCTCAAACCTTCCGTCGTCGCGGTGGCACACCAGGCCTTGCTGCATCAGTCCGGCCAGTCCATCGGCGACTTCTTCTGGCTCCAGATAGGTGGCGCGGGCGAGCTCGGCCGGATCGCAGGCGCCCTCGAGCAGCTGGTTGACCAGGCGCGACATCGGCATCGTCAGACCCAGCGCCTGCCGGTGTGATTCGAAGTCCAGCGACAGGCGCTGGCTGGCGTAGATCAGCTGGCGCAGCAGCTCGGAGTCAGACAGCTCGGTTGCCGCGCTCTGGCCGCTCTGCGGGACGGCCTCGGCCAGCGCCGGGTGTTCCTGGGTCACGCCGTAATGCCCCTGGGTGAACAGCAGCGGTGCGCCCTCGTAGCGCGCGTAGCGCTCGACATGGCCGAGCAGGATCAGATGGTCGCCGCCCTCGTGGACCTGCTCGAGCCGGCATTCGAAGTGGGCGATCGCGCCCTCGATCAGCGGTGCCCCTTGCAGGCCGGCCTGCCAGCGCGCGCGCTCGAAGCGCTCCGGGTGCGAGGAGCCGAACAGCTGCGAGAGTTCGACCTGGTCGTCAGCCAGCACGCTGACTGCGTAATGGCCAGCTTGCAGGAAATCCTGCGCGCTGGAGGATTCTCGCCTGATCGACCATAGCACCAACGGCGGGGCCAGCGAGACCGCCGCGAAGGAGTTGACCGCCATGCCGACCAGGCGTTCGCCGTTGCGCGCGGTCACGATCGTCACGCCGGTCGGGAACTGGCCTAGGCAGCGTCGCAGCGCGCGCCCGTCGGCTGCCGGGTCGCCGGCTTCGATCAGGGCGCGAGCCGTGGCGTGGTGCGCCGTCGCTTCGCTGGATAAATTTGCGCTGGCCTGGCTCATCTCGTGGTCTCTGGCTTGAGGGGTGGAAGGGGAGGGCATCATAGCGGCTAGCCCATGTCCCTGGCAGCGGCGGGCTGTCGTCGCCCACGGTCGGGCTCACGGATGGGTTGGCATTCTTGTCATATTTATACTGATTTTCGCTCCATCGATTTGCTAAAATAACAACAATGCGCAGAAAAGCCTTGGTGACCTCGCCTGTCTTGCTGCCCTGTGGTCAGGGTTCGGGTTGCAATGCCTCGGGCCTGTACGGCGGCGCGAGGCCTGCAGCAGGCGGTTCGACATGATGTCGGGCCGCAAGACCTGGCTGCGCTTTGCGCTGCCTTTGCTGGCGCTCACGCTGCTGATCGTGCTGGTCGGTGCCTTTGGCTACCGCTACCTGAGTCAGCAGGTGCGCGACGAGACCCATCGCACCCTGGCGGTGATCGCCGAGCAGAAACGCCAGCAGATCGAGGATTCACTGGCCGAGCGGCGGCTGGACGCGGGGCTGTATTTCTCCGGCCACTCGCAGCTCGAGCTGCTGTTCGAGCAATGGCTGCGCAGCGGGCGCCGGGACGCCGGGCTGCGCGAGCAGATCAGGGACCGGATGGCCGAGCTGGCCCGGGTGCGTGCCTGGGAAGGGCTGGCCGTGCTCGACCCGCGCGGCGGCATGATGCTGTCGGTCGGCGATGTGCGGCACGGGCAGGTGTCCGAGCTGGCGCGCGAGATTGCGCGCCAGCCCCGCATCGAGCTGGTCGACCTGCAGCGCCAGCCCGGTGGCGCCACCCATTACGGCCTGCTCGCGCCGATGGGCCGCCCGGGCCAGTCGCCGCTGGGCATCGTCTATGTCAGCTGGCGTGCCGACCGTGACCTCTATCCGCTGGTCGAATCCTGGCCGGTGCCGACCCAGACCGCCGAAACCTACCTGGTGCGGCGCGATGGCGAGCGGGTCATGTTCCTGACGCCGTTGCGCCATCGGCGCGATGCCGCGCTGGTCTTGAGCCAGCCGCTCAGCACGCCCGATCTGCCGGCCGCGCGCGCGGTCAAGGGCGAGCGCGGCATCATCGCCGGCGGACGCGATTACCGTCGCGTGCCCGTGCTGGCCTATTCCGCCGCCGTGGCCGGCAGTTCCTGGCTGATGATTGCCGAGATCGACGAGGTCGAGGCCTATGCCGGCGTGCGCACCCTGTCCTGGGTCGTGGCGCTGGTCATGGGGCTGGGGCTGCTGCTGGTCTACAGCGCCGGCTACCAGTCCTGGCGCCGTGACCGGCAGGCGCAGCAGCTCGCCGTGCTGCAGGCCCAGCGCGCGGCCGAGGCGCGCTTTCGCGTCATGTTCGAGCAGGCCGCGCTCGGCGCGGTGCTGGTCGATGCGCGCGACGGCCGCATCGTCGAGGCCAATGCCCGCTTTGCCGGGATGCTCGGGCGCAGTCCGGCCGAACTCGAGGGCCAGGATCCGCTGCAGTTCACCCACCCGGACGATGTCGCCGAGAGCCGTGCCGGCATGGCCAGGCTGCTGGCGGGCGAGGTCTCCAGTCTCAAGCTGGTCAAGCGCTATCTGCGGCCCGACGGGGCGCTGGTCTGGGCCAGCCTGAGCGGCGCGCCGGTGCAGGAAGGCCCGCAGCGGCCCGTGCTCTGCCTGATCCTGGTGGAGGATGTCACCGAGCGGCGCCAGATCGAGGAGCGCCTGCGCATCAGCCAGGAGCGCCATCGCCTGATTGCCGAGAACGCGATCGACGTGATCGTGACGCTCGACATCAACGGCCGCTACACCTATGTCAGTCCTTCGGTCGAGAAGCTGTGCGGCTACCAGGCCGACGAGGTCATGCGCCAGAGCCTCGACCAGTTGCTGACGCCGGCCTCGAGCAAGACCGTCCAGGCCTATTTCCAGTCGCTGCGCGAGCGCCAGGCCGCCGGGCTGCCGCTCGAGAGCTTCCGGGCCGAGATCGAGCAGCGGCACAGGTCCGGCGCCACGGTCTGGGCCGAGATCATGATCAGCCCGCTGGTCAGCGCCGATGGCCGCTTCGTCGAGGTGCTGGGCGTGGCGCGCGACATCAGCGAGCGCAAGCGCTACGAACACGAGCTGCAGCAGGCCTACGATGCCGCCGAGGCGGCCAATGCGGCCAAGAGCGAATTCCTGGCCCACATGAGCCACGAGATCCGCACCCCGATGAATGCCGTGCTCGGGCTGGCCCAGGTGCTCGAGCGCGAGCCGCTCTCGAGCCAGCAGCGCGAGATGGTCGAGCGCATCCGCAGCGCCGGCCAGTCGCTGCTGGCCATCCTCAACGATGTGCTCGACCTGTCCAAGATCGAGGCTGGCCAGCTGCGCCTGGAGCCGCGGCCCTTCGAGCTCGCCACGCTGCTGGCCAATGTCGACAGCCTGATGGGCCAGGCCGCCCGCTCCAAGGGCCTGAACCTGCAGCTGCAGGGACCGCAGCCCGCGCTCGGCACCCTGCTCGGTGACGGGCTCAGGCTCGAGCAGGTGCTGCTCAACCTGCTCGGCAATGCGGTCAAGTTCACCGAGCAGGGCGCCATCGAGCTGCGCGTGCGCGTGACCGAGCAGGAGCCGGCCAGTCTCTGGCTGCGCTTCGAGGTCATCGACAGCGGCATGGGCATCGCGCCCGAGGCGCTCGAGCGGCTGTTCTCGCCCTTCACCCAGGCCGATGCCGGCATCGGCCGGCGCTTTGGCGGCACCGGGCTCGGCCTGTCGATCTGCAAGCGGCTGGTGGAGTTGATGGGCGGCGAGATCGGTGCCGAGAGCCAGCCCGGCCAGGGCAGCAACTTCTGGTTCGAGCTGCCGTTCGAGCGCACCGCGCTGGCCTGCGAGCCCTCGATCCGGCGCGCGCCGCCCGGGCCTTGCGCGCCGCGCCTGGTCGGCGCGCATGTCCTGGTGGTCGACGACAGCGCGATGAACCGCGACCTGGTCGAGCGCGCGCTGCGGCTCGAGGGCGCGAGCGCGACCCTGGCGGCCGATGGCCAGCAGGCGGTGCAGCTGCTGAGGTCGAGTCCGGCCGCCTTCGATGCGGTGCTGATGGACATCCAGATGCCGGTGCTCGACGGCCTGAGCGCGACCCGCCTGATCCGGGGCGAGCTCGGCCTGCGCGAGCTGCCGGTGATCGCCTTCACCGCCGGCGTGCGCGAGGAGCAGCAGGCCGCCGCGCGCGCGGCCGGCGCCAATGAGGTGTTGCCCAAGCCGATGGACCTCGAGCAGCTGGTCACGCTGCTGTCCGGCTGCATCCGGCCCCGGCCACCAGGCTCCGGAACCGAAGCCCGGCCTGCTGCATCGTCTGTTGCGCCGGGCGTGCCTGCTGCCTTGCCCGCGCCGGGTGCCAGCACGCCAGCCGCTGCGGCTGCAAACGCCAGCCCAGGCGCAGCGAAGCACGCCAAGGCAACGGGTTTCCCGGTCATCGCCGGACTCGACAGTGAGCGCGCCGCGCAGCGCCTGGGCGGCGACCGCGAGATCTTCCTCGATCTGCTCGCGATGTTCGTCGCCGAGCATCGCGACGCCGTGCAGCAGGTCCGGGGCGAGCTCGCGCGTGGCGAGCGCGAGGCCGCTGCGCGCCGCATGCACACCCTGCGCGGCAGCGCCGGCTTCCTGTGCGCGACCGGGCTGATGCAGTCGGCCGCCACGCTCGAGGAGGCGATCGATCGCGGCCAGGAGGAGCTGGAGCCGGCGCTGCAGGCGCTCGAGCAGTCGATCGCCGGCCTGGTCGAGGCCAGCGCGCCCTGGCGCTGAGCAGCGCTGGCTTTCTTGTCGCCTCGGCTTCGGCTTCCGGCGCCGACCTATACTCCTGCTCCATGCTGCCTTTCGCCCGTCTTCAGCGCCTGTTCCCCTTCCTGGCCTGGCCGCGGCCCGATGCGGAGTTGCTGCGCAGCGAGGCGCTGGCCGGTCTCGCGGTCGGCCTGATGGTGATCCCGCAGGGCGTGGCCTATGCCGTGCTGGCCGGCATGCCGCCGGTCACCGGCATCTATGCCTCGATGCTGCCGGCCTTGCTGGCGGTGCTGTTCAGCGCCTCGACCCGGCTCTCGGTCGGCCCGACCGCGCTGAGTTGCCTGCTGGTGGCGGCTTCGCTCGGCGGCCTGGCCGAACCCGGCAGCGCGCGCTGGGTCGAGCTCGCGGTCTGGCTGGCGCTGCTGTCGGGACTGCTGCAGATCGCGCTCGGCTGGCTGCGCTTTGGCTGGCTGCTCAACATCGTCAGCGCGCCGGTGCTGATGGCTTTCACCCAGGCCGCGGCGCTGCTGATCATTGCCTCGCAACTGCGCGATCTGCTCGGCATTCAGATTTCCTGGCGGCAGTGGCTGCAGTCGCCTGGCCTGCACGGGCCCGCGCTGGCCTTCGGCCTGGGCAGCTTTGCGCTGCTGTTGCTGTCGCGGCGCTGGAAGCCGGCCTTTCCCTCGGTCTTGCTGATCGTGCTGGCCAGCGCTGGCCTGTCCTGCGTACTGCCCCAGGGCCTGCCCGCGCTCTACTGGCCGTCCTGGCCTGGCTCCGAGGCCCTCGGCCAGCTGCTGCTGCCGACCCTGGTCATCACGCTGGTCAGCTTTCTCGAGACCGCGTCGAGCGCCAAGGTCGACAGCGAGCGCCAGGGCAAGCGCTGGAACCAGGACCAGGACCTGATCGGGCAGGGGCTGGGCAAGATCGCCGCCGCCCTCAGCGGCGCCTTTCCGACCAGTTCGTCCTTCTCGCGTTCGGCGCTCAATCTCTATGCCGGCGCGCGCACCGGCTGGGCCACGCTGTTTTCGGTCTTGGTGGTGCTGTTGGCCTTGTTGCTGTTCACGCCGGTGCTGCGCCATGTGCCGCAGGCGGTGCTGGCCGCGATCGTGCTGGTCGCCGTGCTGGGCCTGGTCAGGCCGCGCGAATTCCTGCGCCTGTGGCGCATCTCGAGGGTCGAGGCCTGTACCGCCGGCGCCACCTTCGCGATCACGCTGCTGTCGGCCCCCGAGCTGCACTGGGGCGTGCTGGCCGGCGTGCTGATGGCGCTGAGCCATTTCGTCTACCAGCGCCTGCATCCGCGCATCATCGAGGTTGGCCGGCATCCCGACGGCAGCCTGCGCGACCGCCATCTCTGGCAGCTGGCGCCGCTGGCACCGCAGACCTATGCGCTGCGCATGGACGCGGCGCTCGACTTCGCGGCGGCGGCCGAGTTCGAGCGCGCGATCGTCGAGTCGCTGGCCCGCCAGCCCGACATCCGCCATGTCTGCCTGTTTGCCCAGGCCATCAACCGGATCGATGCGACCGGGGTCGATACCTTGGTCAAGCTGCGCGGCCAGCTCGGCGTGCGCGGCATCACGCTGCACCTGAGCGGGGTCAAGCTGCCGGTCGAGACCGCGCTGCGGCGCGCTGGCGCCCTCGAGGCCGGGCCGTTCCTGGTCGAATACCGCACCGACGCCGAGGCGCTGGCCGCCTTGTCCCGTCTGGCGGTGCTGCCCGACGACATCGCCGCTGCGGCGATCTGAGCCCGGCAACCGCATGGAGCTGGCGCAACCGATCACCCCGGCCGGTCAAAGCCATCGTGTGCTGCTGCGGATGGGCTGGGCCTTCGTGGCGCTGCTGCTGCAGCTGCTGCTCGGCACGCTGGGCTTCCTGTATTTCGGGCAGGAAGGCACCGAACCCTTCGATGCCTTCTACATGACGGCGATTTCGATCACGACCGTGGGTTACGGCGAGGTGGTCGACCTCACGCACTCCGATGCGGGTCGACTGTTTGCGGCATTCGTGTCCTTTGCGGGTTTCGGCACGCTGACCTTCATTTTCTCCAGCCTGACCGTCTTCTTTCTCGAAACCGACCTCAACGAGGCGCTGCGCCGACGCCGCATGGAAAAAGCCATACTCAAGCTCAAAGACCATTACATCCTGTGCGGGTTCGGTCGCGTCGGTCGCAACGTCGCGACCGAGCTGATCGTCACCGGCCATCGCTTCGTCGCGATCGAGCCCAATGCCGACGAGCTCGGGCGCTTCCTCGAGCGCCAGCCCGGCCTGCTCTATATCCAGGGCGATGCCTCCGACGACGACTTGCTGCTGCGTGCCGATCTGGCCGAGGCTCGAGGCTTGTTCGCGGTGACGGGCGACGACAGCCGCAACCTGATGATCTGCCTGACCGCGCGCCAGCTCAACCCGACCGTGCGCATCGTCGCGCGCTGCCACGAGATGCGCAACGCCGACAAGATGCGCAAGGCGGGTGCCGATGTGGTGGTGTCGCCCGATTTCACCGGTGGCATGAGCATTGCCTCCTCGATGATCCGGCCGCATGTGGCGTCTTTCTTCGACGAGATGCTGCGCTCCGAGCTCAATACCCGGATCGAGGAAGTGCCCGTGCCCGAGGGCTGGACGCCGCGCCGCCTGTCCGAGTTCGGCCGGCGCAGCGCCAGCCACATGCTGCTGGGGGTGCGCCTCGACGGCCACCTGGAGCTCAATCCCGGCGACGATTTCTGGCTCCAGCCCGGCCAGATCCTGCTGATCATGGCCGACGCCGCCGGTCGCCAGACGCTCGAGCGCCGTCTGGCCGGCCTCGACTCAGTCTGACTCGAGGCGCCTGGCGCCCAGGCGCTCGCTGATCTCCTGCGTCGCCTGTCTGAGCGTCAGCGCCTGCGGGCTGGCGGGCCCGAGCTGCATGCTGGCGGTGGGCCCGATGGCGGCGATCACCAGCGCCAGCCGGCCGAAACCGTCGAACACCGGCGCCGCCAGTCCGCTGATGCCGAGATGGAGTTCGTCCTGCACCCGGCTGATGCCGCTCTGGCGCACGGCCTGCAATTCGGCCGCGAAGCCGGGCTCGTCCAGCGCACCGGCATGGCCCTCGCGCGCCAGCGCCAGCGCGACTTCCCCGGCCGGGCGCAAGGCCGCGAACACCTTGCCGGTTGCGGTGTGGCGCATCGAGGCCGCGCTGCCGTGGCGCATCGAAATGTGGATCGGCGTCGGCCCTTCCTCGACCCGAATGATGATCGGCGACTGTCCGCCCCAGACCGCCGCCGACACCGTGCAGCCGAGCTTGTGCGCCAGCCCCGGCAGGGCGGCGATGGCCAGCCGGACCGGGTCCACCTGCTGCAGGCTGATCAGGCCCAGCTGCATCGCCAGCGGACCCAGACCGTAGTGGCCGCTGGCCGGATCCTGTTCGATCAGGCCCAGCTTGCCGAAGCTCACCAGATAGGGATGGGCCTTGGCCGGCGTCATGTCGGCCTCGCGTGCCAGGTCCTTCAATGCCATGCGCCGTCCGGTGTGCGCCAGCGCCTTCAGCAACTGGCCGCCGACCTCGACGCTCTGGATGCCACGCGAGGTGCGGGTTTCGCCCTCATCGTGGCCGGTGGTGTCGCTGACGGCAGCAGGGTTTTTCGGGGCGGGAGTTCTGACCATGGAGGCTATTGTCCCCGCAGAAGGCGGGGGGTTTCGTGATCAGCAAGGGTTTTCACCTAAGTGAATTCATTTGTCAATGACGAATATTCTGGCTACCATGGCGCTCATCCATTTGTAAAACACATTCGTCATTGACGAATTTCAACCCGGAACCGCCATGAGCAGCAAGACCTTCGCCTCCGCCGCCGACCTCGAGGAAAAGAAAATCACCTTCGAGAAGCTGTCCGAGCATGCCTACGCCTACACCGCCGAGGGCGACCCGAACACCGGCATCATCATCGGCGACGACGCCGTGATGGTGATCGACACCCAGGCCACGCCGGTGATGGCGCAGGACGTGATCCGCCGCATCCGCGAAGTCACCGACAAGCCGATCAAGTACGTGGTGATGAGCCACTACCACGCGGTGCGCGTGCTGGGTGCCTCCGCCTACATGGCCGAAGGCGGCGAGCAGATCATCGCCAGCCGCGACACCTACGACCTGGTGGTCGAGCGCGGCGAGTTCGACAAGGCCAGCGAGATCGGCCGCTTCCCGCGCCTGTTCCAGAACGTCGAGAGCGTGCCCGAGGGCCTGACCTGGCCGACCATGACCTTCGAAGGCAAGATGAGCCTCTGGCTCGGCAAGCTCGAAGTCCAGCTGATCCAGCTCGGTCGCGGCCACACCAAGGGCGACACCGTGGCCTGGATTCCGTCCGAGAAGATCCTGTTCTCGGGCGACCTGGTCGAGTTCGATGCCACCCCCTACGCTGGCGACGCCTATTTCAAGGACTGGCCGCAGACGCTCGACAACGTCGCCGCGCTCCAGCCCGAGAAGCTGGTGCCGGGCCGCGGCGCCGCGCTGACCACGCCGGAGCAGGTGCAAGCCGGCCTGAGCGGCACGCGCGACTTCATCAAGGACCTGTACCAGAGCGTGCAGGCCGGTGCCGCCGCCGGCAAGGACCTGCGCGCGGTCTACGAGGAGACCTTCGCCAAGCTGAGTCCCAAGTACGGCCACTGGGTCATCTTCAACCACTGCATGCCGTTCGACGTCACCCGTGCCTATGACGAGGCCACCCAGTACACCGATCCGCGCATCTGGACCGCCGAGCGCGACCGCCAGATGTGGATCGCGCTCGAAGGCTGATCGCAAAACGAAGACCCGGCATCGATCCGGCGGTTCTCACTCCAGCAGAGGTAAGACATGAAACGCGAAGACCTTTCTTCCTATCCCTTCCACGGCGACGGCGCGGCCGTGCAGGCAATCGAGTTCGCCTACCAGCGCTCGCCCGACCAGGACGCCGAGCGGCCGGCCCAGCATCCGGTCGTGATCATCGGTGCCGGCCCGGTCGGCCTGACGCTGGCGATCGACCTGGCCCAGCGCGGCCAGCGCGTGCTGCTGCTCGACAACGACCACCGGCTGTCGATCGGCTCGCGCGCGCTGTGCTTTGCCAAGCGCACGCTCGAGATCTGGGACCGCCTCGGTGTCGGCGCGCCGATGGTCGACAAGGGCGTGTCCTGGAACGTCGGCAAGGTCTTCCTGCGCGACGAGCAGCTGTACCAGTTCAACCTGCTGCCCGAGGACGGCCACGAGCGCCCGGCCTTCATCAACCTGCAGCAGTATTACTGCGAGGCCTATCTGGTCGAGCGCTGCCTGCAGCTGCCGAACATCGAGATCCGCTGGGACAACAAGGTCGCCGCGATCGAGACCCGCGATGACGGCGCGCTGCTGACCGTCGAGACCCCCGAGGGCAGTTACCCGATCGATGCCGGCTGGGTGCTGGCCTGCGATGGTTCGCGCTCGACCATGCGCCAGCTGATGGGCCTGGAGAGCAAGGGCCGCATCTTCCAGGACCGTTTCCTGATCGCCGACGTCAAGATGACGGCCGATTTCCCGACCGAGCGCTGGTTCTGGTTCGATCCGCCGTTCCATCCGAACCAGTCGGTGCTGCTGCACCGCGAGCCCGACAATGTCTGGCGCATCGACTTCCAGCTCGGCTGGGACGCCGACCCCGAGCAGGAGAAGAAGCCCGAGCACATCATCCCGCGCGTCCAGGCGCTGCTCGGCAAGGAGGTCGACTTCACGCTCGAATGGGCCAGCGTCTACACCTTCGCCTGCCTGCGCATGGACCAGTTCGTGCATGGCCGGGTGGTGTTCGCGGGCGACTGCGCGCACGGCGTCTCGCCGTTTGGCGCGCGCGGCGCCAACAGCGGCGTGCAGGATGCCGACAACCTGGCCTGGAAGCTCGACTGGGTGCTCAAGGGCCGCGCCGGCGTCGAGCTGCTGCAGAGCTACGGCCCCGAGCGCGAGTACGCCGCCGACGAGAACATCTGCAACTCGACCCGCGCCACCGACTTCATCACGCCCAAGAGCGAGATCAGCCGGATGTTCCGCGACGTCACGCTCGGGCTGGCGCGCGAGCATGAGTTCGCGCGCCGCCTCGTCAACAGCGGGCGTCTGTCGGTGCCGGCCACGCTGCATGGCTCTGCGCTCAACACGCCCGATGTCGATGTCTTCGCCGGCCAGCAGGTGCCGGGCGCAGCGCTGACCGATGCCCCGGTGCAACGCGCCGACGGCCAGCCGAGCTGGCTGCTGCGCGAGACCGCCACCGACTTCACGCTGCTGGTGTTCGGCGAGCTGCCGGCCTGGGCGCAGCAGATCGAACATCTGACCCCGGTCTCGATCGGTCGCGACCTGCTCGATGTCCAGGGCCTGGTGGCGCAGCGCCTGGATGCCAGTCCGGGCAGCGCCTACCTGATCCGTCCGGACCAGCATGTGGCGGCCCGCTGGCGCCAACCGAGCGCAGCCGGCGTGCGCGCCGCGCTGGCTACCGCCACGGCCCAGTCGCGCGCTGCCGCCGTTGCCACTGTGGTCTGAGTCCAACCAGGAAAACACCATGCTGAACACCCAAGTCACCCAGCTGCCCTACGACGACATGTACGAGGCGCTGATCGAAGCCCACCAGGGCCTGAGCACCGAGCAGAGCCATGTCATGAACGCGCGCCTGGTGCTGCTGCTGTCCAACCACATCGGCGACCTGGCCGTCCTCAAGCAGGCCTATCAGCTCGCGCGCGGCCAGGATGGGGCGGCCTCGCAGCAGCCGGATGCCGGCAAGCGCGCCATCACGCCGGTGGCGCCGACGCATGCGGCCTGACTGGCTCTGAACAGATCTGTGCGGGGTAGGTCTGCTGTGGACTGGCCCTGTGCCAACTTGAGTGGCAACAAAAAACCCGGCTTCAGGCTAATGCCAGTCAGTTAAGAGCTGACTGGCATTGTTGCTGGGTATTTCGCTGCCTTTGTTTTGACAACCCGAGGGTATGAACGTTTACGCCTTTGCGGCAAAACAAATAAATGCGCCTGCTCAAACAACAGCTGCAACCGTTTGGGCAACGTCCCAGCCGACTCCAGTGGCGCAAAGCGCAACAGATCAATGATGGCCATACTCGCAACGTGAAAGCCCATACGCAATGGCTCCACCTTCACGTGTGCAGCCATCTGGGCGTTAGTGTAGTCCTGACTTGGTCTCGTCCGATATGATGCTAGTTGCTCTCTCGTCAGTGCATGCAGTGCGACAGTGTTCAAATTCGCAATGTCGGCGCCTAAAACTTGAATTTCGCTAGTATCGAGCGTGTGCACTTGATCGCTTGTCAAACTTGACAAGGCTTCGCTGGTCAACGCGCCTAAATCATCCGTACTAATACCTGTAAACGCACTGCTACTCAATGCTGCAATTTGATCACTGCTC
>ERZ1034361.1082-NODE-1082-length-15419-cov-10.464477_pt1 | contig 15419 bp, 14 predicted proteins | sample MGYA00520617_ERZ1034361 | MGnify/ENA primary metagenome ERZ1034361 (study PRJEB33736, sample SAMEA104284507) | Azolla filiculoides | biome: Urban; feature: Water surface; material: Ditch water | place: Netherlands | collected 2015-10-28 | depth 0-0.1 m ... | reverse complement strand
CATCATCTTCATCATGCCGCCCTTGCCTTTGAACATACTCCCGAACTGCTTCATCATCTTCTGAGTCTGTTCAAACTGATTGAGCAGGCGATTCACTTCCTGTACTTGAACCCCGGCACCTGTAGCGATACGCCGCTTACGGCTTGCCTTGATCAGTTCCGGTTTTGTGCGCTCATCCGGCGTCATGCTGTCGATAATACCCTGGATACGGCGCGACATTTTGTCGTCACTACCGGCCGGCATATTGGCTGCTGCTTCGGCAAACTTGGCGGGCAGTTTATCCATCAACGCAGTCATACCACCCATCTGGCGCATCTGGGCAACCTGCGCACGGAAGTCGTTCAGATCAAACCCTTTACCAGATTTGATCTTCTGGGCCATGGCTGCCGCCTGGTCCATATCCACCTGCTGGGAAGCGGCTTCAACCAGAGACAGGATATCGCCCATGCCAAGAATACGAGAGGCCATGCGGTCCGGATAAAATGGCTCCAGACCATCCAGCTTCTCAGCTACGCCCACAAATTTAATCGGTTTGCCGGTAACAGCGCGCACTGATAGAGCGGCACCGCCCCGCGCATCGCCATCCAGTTTAGTGAGCACTACACCAGTCAGCGGCAAGGTTTCGTTAAAGGCCTTGGCCGTATTGACCGCATCCTGCCCCAGCATGGCATCAACAACAAAGAGGGTTTCGATCGGATCCAGCTGGGCATGCAGCGCCTTGATCTCGTCCATCATGGCCTGATCAATGGCCAAACGCCCGGCCGTATCCACAATCAGCACTTCTTCGTGGTGTTTGCGCGCCCAATCAACGGCTGCTGCCGCAATATCTAGGGGCTTCTGATCCGGTGAGGATGGAAAAAAGCTAGCGCCGACCTGTTCTGCAACATGTTTTAGCTGATCTATAGCAGCCGGACGGTAAACGTCACACGACACCACCATGACTTTTTTCTTCTGGTTCTGCTTGAGCCAGCGTGCTAGCTTGCCCACAGTGGTGGTTTTACCGGCACCCTGCAGGCCCGCCATAAGAATAATGGCAGGAGGCTGCTGGTTCAGGGCCAAGGGCACTTGTGCTTCGCCCATCAGCTGCTTCAGTTGTTCGTGCACCACGCCAACAAAAGCCTGGCCCGGCGTTAGCGAACCGACCACGCCCTCGCCCAGCGCCTTTTCCTTAACCTGGGCAACAAAATCTTTAACCACCGGAAGCGATACATCAGCCTCCAGCAGCGCCATGCGTACCTCACGCAAGGCATCGCCAATATTGGCCTCAGTCATGCGGGCTTCGCCGCGCATGGTTTTCATGACACGGCCAAGCCGTTGGGTCAGATTTTCCAGCATTGATCAGTCTCGAACATTTGGTCGGGGCACATGATATAAATAGAGCCTATGCCGACAATTGTATCGCTTCCCTTCCCGCTCGCCACGTTACTGACGATCATCGCCTCACTTGCCTATGCCTTACTGAGCTGGCAGGTGCTGCGTCAGGTTGCCCATCAGTCTGGCTCCAGACTGGCGCAGGCACTAGGCAAACCAGGCGGGAACCATGCCTCGGCCGGTGTTTCACCTGCCCTCCTGGGCTTTGCTATTGCCGTTCACGCCGCTGCGCTGTATCTGGATATGTTTGATGGCGGTACCGTTCGCTTTTCCTTCGCGCTTACCGTATCCGTGATTCTCTGGCTGGCTGTCCTGTTGCACGGTTTCGAAAGTCTGGCTTACAAACAGCGTGGGCTCCTTGCGCTGATTCTGCCGACAGCCTGCGCCGGTGTGCTATTGCCGCTCATCTTTCCCGTTGAGCATCCGCTGGTACACATCGATGCCTGGTTGTTCCGCCTGCACTTCATTCTCGCCATGCTGGCCTATGGGGTATTTTTGCTGGCTACGCTGCAAGCATGCCTGTTGTGGATTGCTGAACGTGAACTTCACGACCCTGCGCGACTCACAGCCGAACGTCGTTTTCCGCCACTCTTACGCATGGAAAACCTGCTGTTCCGGATGCTGGGCATTGCCTTTCTTTTGCTCACCGCTTCTCTGGCCAGCGGTCTCCTAGTCTCCGAGCAATTTAATGGCACATGGTTTCGCGCCGATCACAAAACTATTTTTGCCTGCCTGTCCTGGTTAATTTTTGGCGCCTTGCTGTTGGGACGCAAACTTAGGGGCTGGCGTGGCAAAAAGGCAACGGCCTGGACGATTGCCGGATTTGTCATGCTATTGCTTGCCTATGTGGGTAGCCGTTTCGTGCTGGAAGTCGTGCTTAACCGGACAACATGAGCACCCTGGCCCGCGCGCTGATACAAAGCGGGCTGGCTCCCGAGGCAGCCATCGAGCGCTGCCAGCTACGCGCGCACCAGAGAAAAACCAGCCTGCCCGCGGAATTGGTGGCCGATACGCTGATCGAAGCACCAACAATCGCCCACTTTATTGAAACGACCTTCGGCTATCCCCGAGTCGAACTGGCTCAGACAGATCCCCACCCGCTTTACCCTGACGTTGGTTTGGCGCCTGATCCTCGCTATCAGCCCATCAGCCTATCTGGGCAAAGCTTGCAAATGGCGATGGCTGATCCAACGGATGATGCACTCGTCAGCGCCCTACGTTTCCAAACGGGCCTAGAGATCAATCCCTGCGTTACTGATGTCACGCAACTAGCGGCCTATGCATCTTTGATAAAGAGCAGTGCGCTAGGCGTTTTAGCCAGCAATCCCCGACCTTCTTCTGACCAGGCCGTCGATGAAGCGCCCGTGGTTCGCTTCCTGCAAAAAACACTCAGTATTGCGATTGAGCGTGGCGCCTCCGATATTCACTTCGAGCCCTACGAGAACAGTTACCGTATCCGCTACCGGATCGATGGAAAACTACAGACGCAGGAAGCGCCGCCCAACGATTTCCGCGACATGGTTGCTTCACGACTGAAGGTGCTGTCACGACTCGATATTGCTGAGAAGCGTCTGCCGCAAGATGGCCAGCTGAGAGGCCAGACAGATGACGGTACGCTGGTCGATCTGCGAATCAGCACCATGCCTACGCTGTACGGAGAAAAGATCGTCTTACGCATACTGGATCGACAGGATGCGCGATTAGGGCTCCCTGAAATCGGCCTCTCGCAACATCAGCTTGATCAGTTAAAACAGGCCATTCATCAGCCCAGCGGCATGGTGCTGGTTACAGGCCCAACGGGTTCCGGAAAAACCGTCACCCTCTATGCCTGCCTGAATGCCCTGAACCAACCTGGAGTGAACATTGCCACTGTAGAAGATCCGGTGGAAATTCCGGTCGTCGGCATTAATCAAGTCAATATCGATGAGCGTACTGGTCTGAGTTTTGCTGTCGCGCTTCGTGCATTCATGCGTCAGGATCCAGACATCCTCATGGTGGGCGAAATCCGGGATACTGAAACCGCTGAAACTTCACTCAAAGCTGCTCAAACAGGACACCTGGTACTTTCCACACTGCATACCCGCTCAGCGCCGGCCACCCTAGAGCGACTCCTACAACTGGGTCTGCCGAATTACGGCGTTGCCGGCAGCGTACTGTTGATTGTTGCTCAACGCCTAGTTCGCCGGCTTTGCGAATGCCGAGTAGAAGACGATGCTGCATCCGAGTTGCTCCACGATGCCGGTTTCACTCACGAGGAATTAACCCAACGGGATAGCGGCCAATGGGCACTTTACAAAGCCTCGGGTTGTCCAAAATGTCATCAAACCGGCTATAAAGGACGAATCGGTATTTTTGAAGTGATGCCTGTTTCACCCGCGCTACAAAAGATCATGCTTGATAACGGCAGCACTCGAGACATTGCTCTACAGGCACTCCGCGATGGCACACCCAGCCTACGCCGTGCCGGTCTGGACAAAGCAATCGCCGGAATAACGTCCCTGACCGAAGTGCTGGCCGAAACTGAACACAGCGAGGATCGCTGTGTCTAAAACTGAATCCGGAGCATTGAGACGCTTTGGGTGGACAGGTATCGCCCAGAACGGCACGTTGCTCACAGGAGAAATTAGCGCCGCCAGCGATATGCGGGCCAGAGTTGCGTTACGTCAACGAGGCATCACCCCAATCAAAGTAGTGCGTCCATGGCGCTGGCAACCACGTTTATCGAGCAAAACCATTAGCCTGATACTGCGCCAGCTGGCAACGCTGATTCATGCGGGCGTGCCCTTGCTTTCCGCTATGGAGCTGCTCGCCAAGAGCCAGGAACAAGCCCTGGCAAGCCAGATTCTGCTGCAAATGCGGACTGATTTGCAGATGGGTTCATCACTTGCCCAATCCATGCAACAGCATCCCGAAGTCTTTGATCCACTCACCTGCACCCTCGTTGCCGCTGGCGAACAATCCGGCCTTCTTGATCTCATGCTGGAGCGTATTGCCGCTTATCACGAAAAAATGCAGGCTATACAGAGCAAGATTCGGAGCGCTCTGGCTTATCCGATTGCCATTCTTGGCATCGCCGTTGCCGTTAGCATCTTGTTGTTATGGCTCGTTGTTCCAGCCTTTGAGCAAAGCTTTTCCAGCTTTGGGGCTGCACTCCCTTGGCCCACACAACTCATGATTGCCGGGTCCAACGGGCTGCGGGATTATGGTTTCCTGATGTTCAGCTCGATCGGTGCGTGCGGTTTTCTGCTCTATCGGCAATGGCAACAAAATGCAGACTGGCAGGCCACAACAGATCGATTGGTCTTCCGTTTACCGATTTTGGGCGATCTATTCCAGAAAGCCGCGTTGGCACGCTGGAGCCAGACGCTGTCCAGCCTAATTAGTGCCGGGATTCCCCTGCTGGATGCTCTGGGGCCGGCCGGCGACACGGCACGCAACCGGAACTTTGTCACGGCAACCCGCAAAATCTGTCAGCAGTTACAGCAGGGCGCAAGCCTATCAGCCGCCATGAGGCAACAGCCTGTATTTACCGCTTTGCCTGTACAGATGGTCGCTATTGGCGAAGAGTCTGGCGCGCTGGACGATATGCTCAGGAAAATTGCCGAGATCTACGACCGTGAAGTCAATGACCGAGTCAGCATGCTCAACAGCCTACTGGAACCACTAATGATGGTCGTTCTGGGGCTCATTATCGGCGGCATGGTCATTGCCATGTATCTACCGATATTCCAGCTGGGCAATGTGCTTTAAGCTGGCCTACTGAAATCGCCGTGAGTCCGCTATAATCAAGGGTTTGGAACCTATCTGCCGCCTTGCGGCGAATCGATGAAACGTTACTTTATTACTGGTCTGCTGATCTGGGCACCTCTGGGCATTACGATCTGGGTGCTTTCGTTCATCCTCGGCATGATGGACCAGTCAATCACGCTCTTACCGATTGCCTGGCAACCACGTGCGCTCGTCGGCTTCAACATCCCTGGTGTCGGCGCCCTGATGACGCTGCTGGTCGTCTTTGTTACCGGCCTGCTGACTGCCAACTTTATCGGACAACATCTGGTGCGGTGGTGGGAAGCACTCCTGCATCGCATTCCGGTAGTGCGCAGCATCTACCAGAGCGTCAAACAGATTTCAGATACCGTATTTTCACCATCAGGACAGGCTTTTCGTCAGGCCGTTCTGGTCCAATATCCGCGCCAGGGCAGCTGGACGATCGGTTTTCTGACAGGCGCGCCCGGCGGAGAAATTGCCGAACACCTCGGCAACAACATGGTGAGCCTTTACGTACCCACTACACCGAATCCGACATCCGGCTTCTTCCTGATGGTGCCTAAAGCCGATGTCGTTGAACTCGATATGTCGGTCGAAGATGCCCTGAAGTACCTGATCTCGATGGGCGTTGTCACACCGACTGCCCCTAAAGCAATGCCAGCAATCAAACAACCCGATGCCGCCACCTACGTTGGCGACTGATTTCCACCCTGAAGAAAAGCAAGACACCTCATGCGTACTCACTACTGTAGCGACCTCAACCCTTCGCTGAACGAACAGATCGTCACCCTGTGTGGCTGGGCGCACCGTCGCCGTGATCACGGTGGCGTTATTTTTATCGATCTGCGCGACCGCTCCGGCCTGGCACAGGTGGTCTGCGACCCGGATCGTGCCGAGATGTTCAACATTGCCGAATCCGTCCGTGGCGAATTCTGCCTCAAAATCACCGGCAAAGTCCGCCCACGCCCGGCCGGCACCGAAAACACCACGCTGGCTTCTGGTGGCATTGAAGTGCTGTGCCATGAGATCGAAGTGCTCAATGCCTCAGTCACGCCACCGTTCCAGGTTGATGAAGAACATCTGTCCGAAACCGTTCGTCTGACGCACCGGGTTATTGACCTACGTCGCCCGGCCATGCAGAAAAATTTGCAGCTGCGCTATCGCGTTGCCCGTGCTTTCCGTCGCTTCCTCGATGACAACGGTTTCATCGATATCGAAACACCGATGCTGACCAAGTCGACGCCAGAAGGTGCGCGCGATTATCTGGTGCCTTCCCGCGTGCACCCGGGACAGTTCTTTGCGTTGCCACAATCCCCGCAGCTATTCAAGCAACTGCTGATGGTCGCTGGCTTCGATCGCTACTATCAAATCGTTAAATGTTTCCGTGACGAAGATCTGCGCGCTGATCGCCAGCCAGAATTTACTCAGGTTGATATCGAAACATCGTTCCTGAGCGAAGAACAGATCATGGGCATGATGGAAAGCCTGATCCGCTATGTCTTCAAAGACGCTATGGATGTGGATCTACCTAACCCATTCCCACGCATGACCTATGCCGAAGCCATGGCCCGTTTCGGTTCCGACAAACCCGACCTGCGTGTAACGCTCGAACTCACCGATGTGACCGATGCCCTTACCGATGTGGCCTTCAAGGTATTCAGCGGCCCGGCAACTACTGGCGGACGTGTTGCCGCTATGCGTATCCCAGGCGGCGCCTCGCTCAGCCGTGGTGAAATCGATGAATACACCAAGTTCGTTGGCATCTATGGCGCTCGCGGTCTGGCCTATATCAAAGTCAACGACGCCAGCCAGATCAACGAAACCGGTCTACAGTCCCCCATCGTCAAAAACCTGCACGAAACCGCACTGAAGACCATTATTGAGCGCACCGGTGCGCAAAGCGGCGACCTGATTTTCTTCGGCGCCGACAAGACCAAGGTGGTTAACGATGCGCTGGGTGCCCTGCGCGTGAAGATCGGTCATGAAAAGAACTTCCTCACCGGCGCCGCATGGACACCCCTATGGGTGATCGACTTCCCGATGTTCGAATACGATGAAGATGACAAGCGCTGGACCGCCTGTCACCATCCGTTCACAAGCCCGAAGGACGAACATATCGCGTTGTTGGCCACGGACCCAGGCAAGTGTCTGGCCAAGGCCTACGATCTGGCTCTGAACGGCTGGGAAATCGGCGGCGGCTCGGTACGTATTCACCGTGCCGATGTACAGCAAACCGTCTTTGAAGCACTGGGTATCGGTGAAGAAGAGGCTCAGATCAAATTTGGCTTCCTGCTTGATGCGCTTAAGTACGGTGCCCCACCACACGGTGGCCTGGCCTTCGGCCTGGACCGCATCGTCACCATGATGACCGGTGCTGAATCGATCCGTGATGTGATCGCGTTCCCGAAAACGCAACGTGCCCAGTGTCTACTGACCAATGCGCCTTCGGATGTCGATGAAAAACAATTGCGCGAACTACATATTCGCCTCCGCCAACCGGCATCGACCGAAGCTGCTAAAGCACCACAAGCCTGATCGAAGGCCTGCGTGAATCCGGCTGCCTTTGCCCGCCTGCTCGAAGACTCCGAGCGGGCGGGTGTTTACCATCTCACGCCAGGCGGGATGGATGCCTTGGTTGAGGCTTGTGCACAGGCCGATCTACACCTGATCCAGATTCCGCTCAAAGAAACGCCACGCATGGCCGATGCACTAGAGATATTAACCAAGGCGACACAGTGCCCTGCACACGAGGGTGCGCATCTTGATGATCTGGCAGAAATGCTCAGCGATTTTTCATGGCTGCCCGCCAATGGTTATGTGTTGCTTGTAGAGGATGCAGACAATCTAATCGCCTCCGAACCCACCGGCGTTCAGAAACTACTGGAAGCCTTTCAGGGAGCCTGTCATCACTGGCAAGGGCAGGAGATACCGTTCTGGGCCTTTATCGGCCTACGCGGTGATGGCATTGCCTTGCTGCCCTTGATTGGCTAAATACAAGATGACAGACTACAAGCGCCCCGAGTCTGTCCTTGTGGTAATTCACACCCCGGACCTACAAATCCTTCTCCTCGAACGTGCCAAACATCCTGGCTACTGGCAATCGGTTACCGGCAGTCGCGAACAGGATGAATCCTTTTCCGACACGGCATGCCGTGAGGTCGCAGAAGAAACGGGGCTAACTGTTGAGACTGCTCAACTCCGTGTCTGGCCAGGTGAAAATATTTACGAAATCATGCCAGAGTGGCGTCACCGCTATGCCCCCGATGTGACCCATAACCGTGAGCGTGTATTTTCACTCTGCCTACCCTCGGCTTGTGATGTCATGCTATCGCCCAGCGAACACCGCGCCTGGCGGTGGTTACCTGCCCAGGAAGCGGCTGAAGCCTGTTTTTCAGCAAGCAATCAGGACGCTATCTTGGCATTGAAGAAGCATTTCTCGTAATACTGCTTTGCGATCATCGTCTTGCTCGCTACAATCGCCGCCATTCCCCTAATATTTTTCTGACCGATGGAACGGATATGACCCTCGCTCAACCGCACGACAATATTGCACTCGAAGCCAAGGTGCTTGCTGAAGCACTCCCCTTTCTGAAACGCTTCCATGGCAAAACTATCGTCGTGAAATATGGCGGCAATGCCATGACAGAAGAAAGCCTCAAGCAATCCTTTGCCAATGACGTTGTGCTGCTCAAACTGGTTGGCCTCAATCCGGTAGTCGTTCATGGTGGCGGCCCTCAAATCGAACAGATGCTGACCCAAGTAGGCAAAAAGGGAGAGTTCATCCAGGGGATGCGCGTTACCGACGCCGAAACCATGAGCGTTGTCGAAATGGTGCTGGGTGGCGCGGTCAACAAAGAAATCGTTGCGCTGATCAATCAGAATGGCGGCAAAGCCGTCGGCCTGACGGGTAAAGACGCAGGGCTCATCCGCGCCAAGCGACTCATGTTACCCAAACAGGGCAGCCCGTCTGAACTGCTTGATATTGGTCTGGTGGGTGATATCCAGCAGATAGATCCCTCCATCGTTCATCACTTGGTATCTGGCGCTTTCATTCCAGTCATCGCACCAATTGGTTACGGTCCAGACGGTGAAACCTATAACATCAACGCCGATGTGGTTGCCGGCAAAATGGCCGAGGTGCTTGGTGCCGAAAAACTAGTGCTGCTCACCAATACACCGGGCGTGCTCGACAAAGCTGGCAATCTGCTCACCGGCCTCACCCCACGGGATATCGATGACATGGTCGCTGATGGCACGCTATCCGGGGGCATGTTGCCAAAAATCTCATCTGCGCTGGATGCTGCTCGCAATGGGGTAAAGGGTGTGCACATCATCGATGGCCGCGTGCCGCACGCACTACTGCTGGAAATTCTCACCCAGCATGGCGTGGGTACGATGATCAGATCCTCCTAAGCGCTACATGGCCAAAGCACCGGTCTGGGTATTCGATCTCGATGACACCCTGCACCACGCAACACCCCATGTTTTTCCGCACATTAATCGGGCAATGACCGAGTACATCGAGCGGCATCTGTCGCTCGATTACGCAGCAGCTACGGCGCTACGTCAGCTTTACTGGAAACGCTATGGTGCCACCCTGCTCGGACTAATCCGGCACCATGGCGTTGATCCGCATCACTTTCTGGCGCAGACACATAACTTCGAGAATCTCTCGTCAATGCTAATCACGGCACCGGCCTTGGCAGATACTTTGAAGCAATTACCCGGCAGGCGCATTATTTTTTCTAATGCACCCAAAACCTATACGCATGAAGTATTGCGGCTCACCGGTCTCACACCGCTATTCGATGCTATCTATACGGTTGAGTCATTCGGCTTTCAACCCAAACCGTTGCGCAGCGGCTTCCAGAAATTGCTTCGCAAGGAACGCATTCAACCGGGCCAAGCCATCATGATTGAAGACAGCCTGCCCAATCTGGTGATGGCCAAACGCCTTGGCATGCACACGCTGTGGGTCACACGATCGTTACGCAATAGCCCGTGGGTAGATCACAAGCTGCGCAGCATTATTAACCTACGTCACCTGGTAGGTTGGAGCCAGCGCGCTACCTGTGGTGCGAAATAGGTCAGAATCATATCGGCGCCGGCGCGTTTGAAGCCGAGCATGCTTTCCATAACAACTTTCTGCTCATCCAGCCAGCCATTCTGAGCGGCTGCTTTCAGCATCGCGTACTCGCCACTTACCTGATACACCGCCGTTGGCCGAGCGAATTCATCCTTGATCCGCCGCACAATGTCCAGATACGGCATACCGGGTTTAATCATCACAATATCAGCGCCTTCAGCCAGATCCAGCGCCACTTCATGCAGCGCCTCGTTACTATTGGCCGGATCCATCTGGTAAGTCATCTTATTGCCCTTGCCAAGCTGACCAGCAGAGCCGACTGCATCCCGGAAAGGGCCATAAAACGCTGAGGCATATTTGGCGCTGTATGCCATGATGCGGGTATTCACATAGCCGGCAGATTCCAGTGCTGATCGAATGCGCCCAATGCGGCCGTCCATCATGTCTGAAGGCGCCACCATATCGACGCCAGCAGCAGCCTGCATCACCGCTTGCTTGACCAGCATATCAAGGGTGACATCGTTGAGCACATAGCCATCAGCATCAATGATGCCGTCCTGGCCATGCGAAGTGTAAGGATCGAGTGCAACATCAGTAATCACGGCCAACTCGGGAAACTTGGCTTTTATGGCCTTAACAACCCGCGGGACAAGACCATCCGGATTTGCGGCTTCTGCACCATCCAGAGTCTTGAGTGACACATCGATTACGGGAAAAAGAGCGATGGCTGGAATGCCCAACGCAACCACTTCTTCCAGATGGGTTATCAGCGTATCCGGTGAATAACGATGCACCCCTGGCATGGAGGCCACGGCTTCTTGCAGGCCTTTGCCTTCGCGCACAAAAACTGGATAGATCAAGTCATCCACCCTCAGGTGATGTTCACGCACAAGGCGACGTGTTGACTCATCAGCCCGAACACGGCGTGGGCGCACGAAAGGAAATCCGGAATTAGTCGGCATCTTTATCTTCCACGATCGCTTCTACAGGCACCGCATCCGTGCCCGTTTCTTTTGATGAATTGTCGCATAGGCCCAGCCAGCCCTTCATCACGGTTGCCGCTTCAGCGACACCAGTTCTTTTTAGACTAGAAAACAACTGCACACTCACCGGGCAACCCAGGTCAGCAAGATCCGCTTTCACTTGACGCAGCATTTTGGTTTGTTCCTGTCGGCTGACCTTATCTGCTTTAGACAAAAGCACGTGCACTGCTCGCCCGGTAGGCGCGAACCATTCAAGCATCTGCCAATCCATCTCAGTGAGTGGGCGGCGAATGTCCATAATAATGACCAATCCCTTGAGTTGCTCCCGCGTCTGTAGGTAAGGGCCCAGCAAACCGTCCCATTGTTTGCGCACATCCTCAGGCGCCTTGGCAAAACCATAGCCTGGCAAATCCACAAAATAGCGATCCGGAGCCACCGAAAAATAATTCAGATGCTGGGTGCGGCCGGGCGTCTTGGATACATAAGCCAGACGGGTCTTCCCAGCCAGCGTATTAATCGCGGATGATTTGCCGGCATTGGACCGCCCGACAAAAGCAACCTCTGCAACCGCATCGCCCGGCGCATCGCGCAAACGAGCTACCGTCGTCAGGAACTCGGTGCGGGGAAAAGGATGCGAATGCCCAGGGTTTTTAGGGGGCGCCACAGCGGGATTCACCGGCTTTTCAGATCTTTTAGCTGGTGCTGCCTTTTTTTTAGGCAATGCTTTGGCGCCGATTTTCACAGGAGATTTCAAAGTTTGGGAATTAGACACAGTACGCCTCGTTCAGGTTGTATTAGAATAACAGCCTTAACCGACTAATTACCCTGTGATTCCCAAGGAATCGCATTCTTCCTATTAGGAGTGTGGACATGATTCGTGCTGTCGCATTCGCCCTGATGTGCTCCGTCAGTGCCCTGTCACTGGCTGCTGAGCCTGCGGCCCCTACAGCTGCAACTCCGGCAGCTGCCGATGCTTCTGCCATCGCCAAGAACGTCTGTGCCGCGTGCCATGGCGCTGATGGCAACAGCAGCATTCCAGTCAATCCAAGCCTGGCTGGTCAGCATGCTTCGTATCTGCTCAAGCAACTGAACAACTTCAAGGCCTCTGCTGATGGCAAACCGGCATTGCGTCAGAATGCTGTCATGAACGGCATGGCCGCGCCACTCTCAGAAGCAGAAATGAAGGCGCTGGCTCAATATTTTTCCAAGCAAACACTGACGCCGGACGTTGCCAAAGATGACAAGCTGGTGACCCAGGGTCGCAAACTCTGGCGCGCGGGTGATCTCAAGAAGGGCATTCCAGCCTGTGCTGGTTGCCACGGCGTTGCTGGTGCCGGTCTGCCTGCGCAATATCCGACACTTGCCGGTCAGCACCCTGAGTACGTGATTACGCAGCTCAAGAATTTCCGTGAAGGCATCCGTGCCAATGATCCAGAAGGCGTCATGCGTACCATCGCCGCCAAAATGACGGATCCGCAAATGGCTGCCGTAGCAGAATACGCAGCAGGTCTGCGTCAGTAATATCGGTCTTTCCGACCATCGAAAAGGGCAGCTTAATCGCTGCCCTTTTTTTATCTATCGTTCAACGACCACACAATAAATCCAGCTCGGCTGTATCGAATCCAGCGGCACTTCTTGCCGCCTCGTTCAGAGGTGGCCGCGGTCGCGGCACATCATAACTAACAATCAATGATTGATAGGTATCGGACACGGGCAGATTTTCCGATGCGCAAAGCTTACGGAACCATAAATCACCTAATGCAACGTGCCGCACTTCATCACGCGCGATCACCGATAAAGCCCGAAGCGTGGGTTTATCGCCAATACCCTGAAAGGCTCTAAAAATCGGTGGCAGGGCATCAAGCCCCCTGGCCTCCATTAACCGTGGCACCAGCGCCATACGCGCTAGAACATCCTGCGCCGTTTCGTTAGCCAGATTCCACAGGCCAGTATGCGCAGGCAAATCACCATAGGCGTAGCCGAGGTCATGCAAACGAGCTTCGATCAATTTGAAGTGGTAAGACTCTTCAATGGCCACGCCAATCCAATCTCTGACAAACAACATCCCGAGCGCTTTAAAGCGCCAGGCTGCATCCAGTGCCAGATTGATCGCATTAAACTCGATATGGGCAATCGCGTGTAGCAATGCTGCCCGCCCTTCCCGATCGATGGCTTTGCGAAAGGGCAAGGATTCAGGGGGTATGCAGATAGGTCGCGCTGGGCGACCGATGTCAGCACAGTCCGGAACCGGCCGTCCAGCGATCTCAGGTAGCTGCCCCAGGCATAAATCCAGGTAGCACGGGATCAATTCATCTACTGCCTGACACTTTTGCTCCGTAGCAGATGCGTACCAGGCCACTTCTAGTTGCGCGAACAGATCAGGCATTAGCGCAGGGGGCGATCAGGCCTTGGCATAAAGTTAACGACAGCGCGGCCATCCTCGTGCTGCTTGGCTGCCATCTTCCAAGCATGCCCCTGTACCAGCTCAAACGTCAGCGGGTAACGTCCTTCAGCATCACGAGGCCATTGCGCAATGACTGCATTCCAGAAACGCTTTGTGGTGAGGCCGTGAGCGGCAAAATGCGTGGCAACGCAAGAACCCATGTTTTTTAGTTCGCGCAATGCCTGCCAGGGATCGGCGTACGTCAGCGTCAACGTTTCCATATCCATGACTGGATCAGAAAAACCGCCATGCACCAGCATGTCACCCACGTCATGCATATCGGTAAACGAGAGCGTGCGATCAACAGAACCGGGCGCGGCAAGCTGCGTCGCCAAGCGCAACTCTTTCAGGGTGTCGGGGCCAAATAAGCTGAACATCAGCAAACCGCCGACTCGTAAAACACGATTGAATTCCTTAAAGGTCTCTGGCAAGTCATCGAGCCAATGCAACGCGGCGTTAGACCAGATCAGATCCATACACTGTCCGGATACCGGCAACGCATTCAAATCTGCGCCGACACGCATGGCTCTGGCGTTTCTGCCCTGATTGAGCAGTCGCCTGAAAAACCCGGTTGCTGCAAGGTCGATGCATCGACCTTGCCTCAGCAATACCTGACTGCTATCAACCCCCAGCCATTGCGCTTCAGGGTAACGATGACAAAGCATCGGGCGATCTGCCCCCATCCCGCAACCCGCATCCAGAATCTGCCGTGGCTCAAGGCGCACCATATCCAGACGCTCGCCCATGCGGCGGGCCATTTCCCGATACAGAAAATCACTCCCGCTGAACCCGGGCGCCGCACGATCAAAGGCACGACGAATCCGGCTGCGCCGGAAACGGGGCGCCTCCCCCGTTGGCATCAGACGCCTTTCAAGCCCAGCGTGGCAAACAGTTTCTGGTCACGCGATGTGTCGGGGTTACCCGTGGTGAGCAACTGCTCGCCGTAAAAAATCGAATTTGCGCCCGCAAAAAAACATAGCGCTTGCAGTTCATCTGACATTTCCTGACGGCCTGCCGATAAACGCACCCATGAAGTTGGCATCGTGATGCGAGCCGCGGCGATCATGCGCACGAACTCGATACCATCGACCGGGTCAACGCCCGCCATCGGCGTACCCGGGATCGGCACCAGATTATTGATGGGCACGGAATCAGGCACCGGATCAAGATTGGCCAATTGTGCAATCAGCGCTGCCCGATTCTTGCGGTTTTCACCCATGCCGACAATGCCGCCGGAACAAACGTGTATGCCGGCCTGACGAACTTGGTCCAGTGTATCGAGGCGATCTTCATGCGTATGCGTGCTAATCACCTCACTGTAAAACTCGGCGTCAGTGTCGAGATTATGATTGTAGTAATCCAGACCAGCCGTCGCCAGCTTTTCTGCCTGACCGGGTTTAAGCATGCCCAAGGTCACGCAGGTTTCAAGGCCCAGAGCTTTGACTTCCTGCACCATGTCGACGACCTTATCGAGGTCTTTATCTTTCGGGCCGCGCCAGGCAGCGCCCATGCAGAAGCGCGACGAACCAGCAGCTTTAGCGGCTTTGGCGGCAGCGATCACGTCATCTGTGGACAACAATGCTTCTCGTTCCAGATTGGTGTCGTAACGCGCCGATTGTGAGCAGTAGCCACAATCTTCCGAGCAACCGCCTGTCTTGATCGAAAGCAGTGTCGAACGCTGTACGGCATTTTCATCAAAGTGTTCAGCGTGCACGGCATGTGCCTTGGCCAGCAATGCCATAAACGGCATTTCAACCAGTTCCAGCAC
>ERZ1034361.1081-NODE-1081-length-15426-cov-3.582644_pt1 | contig 15426 bp, 13 predicted proteins | sample MGYA00520617_ERZ1034361 | MGnify/ENA primary metagenome ERZ1034361 (study PRJEB33736, sample SAMEA104284507) | Azolla filiculoides | biome: Urban; feature: Water surface; material: Ditch water | place: Netherlands | collected 2015-10-28 | depth 0-0.1 m ... | reverse complement strand
CCGACGCCTACCGCGTGAGCGAGGACAGCAGCAAGCCCAAGTACTACGCCTGCTCGATGCTGCCTTATCCGAGCGGCAAGCTGCACATGGGCCATGTGCGCAACTACACGATCAACGACATGTTGACGCGCCAGCTGCGCATGCAGGGCTACAACGTCCTGATGCCGATGGGCTGGGACGCCTTCGGCCTGCCGGCCGAGAACGCGGCGCTCAAGAACAAGGTGCCGCCGGCGCAGTGGACCTACTCGAACATCGCCTACATGAAGCAGCAGATGCAGGCGATGGGGCTGGCGATCGACTGGTCGCGCGAGGTCGCGACCTGCCAGCCCGAGTACTACAAGTGGAACCAGTGGCTGTTCCTCAAGATGCTCGAGAAGGGCATCGCCTACCGCAAGACCCAGGTCGTGAACTGGGACCCGGTGGACCAGACCGTGCTGGCCAACGAGCAGGTGATCGACGGCCGCGGCTGGCGCACCGGCGCGCCGGTCGAGAAGCGCGAGATCCCGGGCTACTACCTCAACATCACCTCCTATGCCGAGGAGCTGCTGCAGCATGTGCAGCTCGGCAACGAGCAGGCGACGCTGGCCGGCTGGCCCGACAAGGTGCGCCTGATGCAGGAGAACTGGATCGGCAAGAGCAGCGGCGTGCGCTTTGCCTTCCCGCACCAGATCCGTGGTCATGACGGCAATCCGATCCAGGACGGCCATCTCTACGTGTTCACCACCCGCGCCGACACCATCATGGGCGTGACCTTCTGCGCCGTGGCGGCCGAGCACCCGCTGGCCCACCACGCCGCCGCGTCCAATCCCGCGCTGGCCGTCTTCATCGAAGAATGCAAGCAGGGCGGCACCACCGAGGCCGAGCTGGCGACCCAGGAAAAGAAGGGCATGCCGACCGGCCTGCTCGTGACCCATCCGCTGACCGGCGAACAGCTGCCGGTCTGGGTCGGCAACTATGTGCTGATGTCCTACGGCGACGGCGCCGTGATGGGCGTGCCGGCGCATGACGAGCGCGACTTCGCGTTCGCGCTCAAGTACGGCATCGAAATCAAGCAGGTGGTTGGGGTAGCCGCGAAAGCGGATGCGTCCGCCTCCTCAGTCACAAGCTCCGATTCGTCGTCGGACGCATCCACTTCCGCGGCATGGCTGGCGTTTGATACAACCCGCTGGCAGGACTGGTACGCCGACAAGGTCAACGGCGTCTGCGTCAACTCCGGCGCGCTCGACGGCCTCGGCCACAAGGCGGCCGTCGATCAGGTCGCCGCGCTGCTGGCCGCCAAGGGCCTGGGCGAGAAGAAGACCACCTTCCGCCTGCGCGACTGGGGCATCAGCCGCCAGCGCTACTGGGGCACGCCGATCCCGATCATCCACTGCGCCCAGCACGGCTCGGTGCCGGTGCCCGAAAAGGACCTGCCGGTCCTGCTGCCCGAGGACTGCGTGCCGGACGGCAGCGGCAACCCGCTGGTCAAGCACGAAGGCTTCCACGCCGGCGTGACCTGCCCGATCTGCGGTGCCGCGGCGCGGCGCGAGACCGACACCATGGACACCTTCGTGGATTCGTCCTGGTATTTCCTGCGCTACTGCGACCCGAAGAACGCCGAGGCGATGGTGGCCGAGGGCGCCGACTACTGGATGCCGATGGACCAGTACATCGGCGGCATCGAGCACGCGATCCTGCACCTGCTCTACGCGCGCTTCTGGACCAAGGTCATGCGCGACCTGGGCCTGGTCAAGGTCGACGAGCCGTTCAAGAAGCTGCTGACCCAGGGCATGGTGCTGAACCACATCTATTCGCGCCGCACCGAGAAGGGCGCCAAGGAATATTTCTGGCCGCACGATGTCGAGCATCTGCTCGACGAGGGCGGCAAGATCGTCGGCGCCCAGCTCAAGAACGCGGTCGACAGCGCCGACGGCCTGTTGCCGGTCGGCACCGCAATCGACTACGAGGGCGTGGGCACGATGTCCAAGTCCAAGAACAACGGCGTCGATCCGCAGGACCTGATCGAGAAGTACGGCGCCGACACGGCCCGCCTCTACACCATGTTCACCGCGCCGCCCGAGGCGACGCTGGAATGGAACGATGCCGCGGTCGAGGGCAGCTACCGCTTCCTGCGCCGGGTCTGGAACTTCGGCTACAAGCTGTCGCGCACCGACTGGACCCAGGCGATCGAGAGCGTGGCGCAGGCCGACAAGCTCAACGATGTCGCGTTCGGCAAGGAAGCCAAGGCGCTGCGCCGCGAGTTGCACACCGTGCTCAAGCAGGTCGACTACGACTACCAGCGCATGCAGTACAACACCGTGGTCTCGGGCGCGATGAAGATGCTCAACGCGCTCGAGGGCTTCGACGCCGATGCCACGGCTGGCGGCCAGGTCGCGCTGATCGAGGGCTTCGGCATCCTGCTGCGCTGCCTGTACCCGGCGACGCCGCATATCGCGCACCAGCTCTGGAGCGGTCTCGGCTATGCCGGCGAACTCGGCGAGCTGCTCGACGCGCCCTGGCCCCAGGTCGATCCGGCCGCGCTGGTGCAGGACGAGATCGAGCTGATGCTGCAGATCAACGGCAAGCTGCGCGGCTCGATCCTGGTGCCGGCCAGCGCCGACAAGGCCGCGATCGAGGCGGCTGCCGTCGCCAGCGAGCCGGTCCAGAAACAGGCCGAAGGCGCGACACCGAAGAAGGTGATCGTGGTGCCGGGCCGCCTCGTCAACGTGGTGCTGTAACACCGATGCGTGCCCCGACCTCGCCCTTGTCATCCGGGTCGGTGCTGGCCGCTGATCGCCGCGCCTGGCTGCGGGCCGCTGCAGCCGGCGGACTGACGCTGGCCCTGGCCGGCTGCGGCTTCCGGCTGCGCGGCGCGCTCCAGCTGCCCTTTGCCAGCCTGCGCAGCAACCTGTCGCAGCAGAGCGAGATCGGGCGCGAGCTGCGCGCCCAGTTGCAAGCCAGCGGTGTGCAGCTGGTCGAGCCGGCGACGGCGGGCCAGTTGCAGTCGCCAGCCGATGTCGAGCTGACGGTGCTCAACGAGCAGCGCGAGCGCGCCGTGGTCGGCATCACCTCGATCGGCCAGGTACGCGAACTGCAGCTGCGCGTGCGCTTCAAGTTCCGCGTCCGCAGCGGCAAGGGCCGCGACCTGATCGATGACCTCGAACTGTTGCAGGAGCGCGACCTCAGCTACGACGAGGCGCTCGTGCTCGGCAAGCAGGGCGAGGAAGAACTGCTCTATCGCGAGATGCAGTCCGACATCGTGCGCCAGCTGATGCGCCGGCTGGCTGCCCTCCAGGGGTTCTGAACTTCCGGCCCAATCCCCGTCGGAGGGCCTGAGTCCTTCATGCGCCGTCGCGCGCGCGCATCAGCGTGCTCTTGCCGAACAGGCTTTCGATCAGGTCGACCGCCAGCCGCGCGCTGCGGTTGCGCAGGTCGAGCGCCGGGTTGAGCTCCATCAGGTCCAGGCTCGCGAGCCGGCCGCTGTCGGCGATCATCTCCATGCAGAGCTGTGCCTCGCGGTAGTTCGGGCCGCCGCGCACCGGGGTGCCGACGCCGGGTGCGACTTCCGGGTCCAGGAAGTCCAGGTCCAGGCTCAGGTGCAGGTGGGTGTCCGCGTCGACGCCGAGCAGCGCCTGCTCCATCGCGTGACGCATGCCATGCTCGTCGATGTAGCGCATGTCGTAGACCTCCAGGCCCTGCTCGTGCACCAGCCGCTTCTCGCCCGGGTCGACGCTGCGGATGCCGAGCTGGCGCAGTTGCCCGGGCTGCAGCGCTGGCCCTTCCCCCCCCAGCTGGGTCAGTTCCGGCGGCCCCAGGCCGCACAGGCAAGCCACCGGCATGCCATGCAAATTGCCGCTCGGCGTCAGCTCGCGGGTGTTGAAGTCGGCATGGGCATCGAGCCAGAGCACGCGCAGGCGCCGGCCGTGCTCGCGGCAATGGCGCGCGACCGCGCTGATGGAACCGATCGCCAGGCAGTGGTCGCCGCCGAGCAGCAGCGGCAGGCGGTCCTGTCGCAGCTCGGCCAGCACGGCCTCGTGCACCTGCTGGTTCCAGGCGATCACCTGGGCCAGATGGCGGTAGCCGTCTTGTGCCAGCTGGTCGGGGTTGGCCGGCCCGCTCAGGTTGCCGCAGTCAAACACTTGCAGCCCGCGTTGTTCGAGTGCCGATTGCAGGCCGGCGACCCGCATCGCCTCCGGCCCCATCGAGGCGCCGCGCACGCTGGCGCCGATATCGGTCGGCGCGCCGATCAGGCTGATGCCGGGTGAGTTGTCCATGACCTTCTCCTTGGATGATGGGTCACTCTACAATCAAATGCACACCATGCAAGTCTCCGCCCTCCAATTACCCACGCAGCTGCAGCGCGGGCTGAAAACCCTCTACACCCTGCACGGTGACGATCCGCTGCTGCAGCAGGAGGCGGCCGACGCGATCCGCACCGCCGCGCGCGCCCAGGGTCACAGCGAGCGCAGCGTCTTCACCGTCGCCGGCGCGCATTTCGACTGGAGCGCAGTGATGGCGGCTGGCGGCTCCTTGAGCCTGTTTGCCGACAAGCAGCTGGTCGAGATCCGGATCCCGTCAGGCAAGCCGGGCAAGGAAGGTTCGGTCGCGCTGCAGCAGATCGCCGCCGGGGCGGCCGGCAACGACAGCACGCTGACGCTGGTGCTGCTGCCGCGGCTCGATGCCGCGACCCAGAAGAGCGCCTGGTTCGGCGCACTCGACGCCCATGGCGTGACGGTGCGGATCGATCCGGTCGAGCGGGCCCAGTTGCCGGGCTGGATCGCGCAGCGCCTGCAGCAGCAGGGCCAGCGCGTTGCCGCCGGCGAGCCGGGCCAGCGCATCCTGGCCTTCATGGCGGACCGGGTCGAAGGCAACCTGCTGGCCGCGCACCAGGAGATCCAGAAGCTGGCGCTGCTCTACCCGCAGGGCGAGCTGAGCTTCGAGCAGGTCGAGAGCGCGGTGCTCAATGTCGCGCGCTACGACCCGTTCAAGCTGGCCGAGGCCGTGCTCGACGGCCAGCCGGTGCGGGTGCAGCGCATGCTCGACGGCTTGCAGGCCGAGGGCGAGGCGGCGGTGCTGGTGCACTGGGCGCTGGCCGACGACATCCGGGCGCTGAACCGCGTCAAGCGCGCGGTCGCCGACGGCCGGCCGCTGCCGATGGTGCTGCGCGAGCAGCGGGTCTGGGGTGCGAAGGAAAAGCGCTTCGAACGCGTGCTGCCGCGCCTGGGTCAGGCCCAGCTCGCGCAGTGGCTGCAGGATGCGCACCAGGTCGATGGCATCGTCAAGGGACTCAAGGACGCCGACTGGCCGACCGACCCCTGGCAGGCGCTGCACCGGCTGGCGCTGGCGGTCTGTCGCGGCTGCGCAGCGCGTTAGCCGGGAGTCGGTTGCCCGGCGTCTGGCGCCCAGCCAGTGACGGCTCAGTGCGGCAGCGACCCGGCTGCCAGCGAGGCGGCGCGGAAATCGCTCGGCGACAGTCCGGCCTGTTCGCGGAACACGCGGCTGAAATGCGCGCCGTGGTTGAAGCCCCAGGAAAACGCGATGTCGGTGATCGTGCGCGGCTGGTACTGGGGATTGCGCAGGTCGCGCATGCAGGCCTGCAGCCGGCGCTGCAGGATGAACTGGGCCAGCGTGACTTCCTCGTCGGCGAAGGCCTGGTGCAGATGGCGCTTGCTGCACCTGAGCGCCTCGGCAATCCGGTCGATCGACAGCGCCGGATCGCGCAGATGCTGGCCGATGTAGTCGCGGATGCGGTCCTTGAACGCCTCGCGCTGGGTCGCGCCATTGCCACGGCCCGCCAGCTCCTGCAGCGACAGCCGCACCATTTCCAGGATCAGGTCACCGGCGCCGCGCGCGGCCTCCGGCGTCATGCTCGGCAGCTCCTGGTAGGTGTGGCGCATCGCCTCGAGCGCCACCCGTGAGATGCCGCTGGCCCCGCCCACATGCCGGCCCATCAGCGGGTCGAGCCGCAGGCCGCGCTCGATCAACTGCTCCTTGGGCAGCATCACGATCAGGTGCTGCGAACGCTCGGGGTTGGCGACTTCGTAGCTGCCGGTGGTGTCATAGATGGCCCAGCCACCCGGCCTGACCCAGGCCTGCCGGCCATGCTGCTCGACGGCGGCATTGCCCTCCCAGGGCGCGATGATCTTGAGATAGCTGGCCTCGCTCATGCGTGCCAGCCGGGGGCTGCGGATCACGCGGTGACGGTTGGCATCGAGCCGGGTCATCAGCACGTTGCCAGCGCGCGCATTGCTGAGATGACCGTCGAACACCTCGGCGCCGTACAGGTCGGACTCCAGCCCGAAGAACAGCGTCGACATCCAGTCGCGCCAGGCCTGGGCCCGCTCGTGCGACGGGAGCTCATCGGTGGAAAGGATGGAGCCAGTCATCATTTTTTCATTATCCGCCGGACCCGGCGCAGCGGCAAGCCGGTGCATTCCCTAGCGGCCTTGCGCTCTCAGTCAAGCCTTTTGTGCACTCAGGGACAAGCCGGTTCGGCCCGGCATTCCTACCATTCGATCCTCTTCAGATTTTTCCGGGGTGACTGAAATGAACGAAATCCAGATGCTGATCGGTGGCCAGCAGCGGGCTGCATCGAACGGCGCGACCTTCGAGCGCCGCAATCCGCTCGACCACAGCGTGGCCACGCGGGCACCGGCCGCCACGGTCGCCGATGCCCAGGCCGCCGTCGAAGCGGCAGCCAAGGCCTTCCCGGCCTGGGCCGCGATGGGCCCGGGCGAGCGCCGCGGCCTGCTGATGAAGGCCTCGCAGTCGCTGGCAGCCAAGGCCGACGCCTTCGTCGCTGCGATGGCGGTCGAGACCGGCGCCTCCGGCATCTGGGCCGGCTTCAACGTCCATCTGGCGGCCGACATGCTGCTCGAGGCGGCATCCCTGACGACCCAGATCAGCGGCCAGCTGATCCCGTCCAATGTGCCGGGCAACGTCGCCATGGCAGTGCGCCAGCCCGCTGGCGTGGTGCTGGGCATCGCGCCCTGGAACGCGCCAGTGATCCTGGGCGTGCGCGCCATCTCGACCCCGCTGGCCTGCGGCAACACCGTGATCCTGAAAGGCTCCGAGCTGTGCCCGGCCACCCACGGCCTGATCATCGAGGCGCTGCAGGAAGCCGGCCTGCCGCCGGGCGTGGTCAACTTCGTCACCAATGCCCCGGCCGATGCCGGCGCGGTGGTCGAGGCCATCGTGGCGCACCCGGCGCTGCGCCGGGTCAACTTCACCGGTTCGACCAAGGTCGGTCGGCTGATCGCCCAGACCTGCGCCAAGTACCTCAAGCCGGCCGTGCTCGAACTCGGCGGCAAGGCGCCGTTCGTCGTGCTCGACGATGCCGACATCGACGCCGCGGTCGCGGCCGCGACCTTTGGCGCCTTTGCCAACTCGGGCCAGATCTGCATGTCGACCGAGCGCCTGATCGTCGACCAGGCGGTGGCCGACGAGTTCGTCGCCAAGCTGACGGCGCGCGCGCAAGGCCTGCCGCTGGGCGACCCGCGCCTGGGGCCGGTGGTGCTGGGCTCGGTGGTCGACCAGGCCACGGTCACACGCTGCAACGCCTTGATCGATGATGCGCTGGCCAAGGGCGCCCGGCTGCTGTGCGGCGGCAAGGCCGACAGCACGCTGATGCCGGCTACCTTGCTCGACCATGTCACGCCCGAGATGGAGATCTACCGCGAGGAGTCGTTCGCGCCGGTCAAGGCCATCGTGCGCGTCAATGGCGTCGAGGAGGCGGTGGCCTGCGCCAACGACAACGAATTCGGCCTCGCTGCCGCCGTGTTCGGCCGCGATGTCTCGCGCGCCTGGCAGGTTGCCGGCCGCATCGAGTCCGGCATCTGCCATGTCAACGGCCCGACCGTGCATGACGAGGCCCAGATGCCGTTCGGCGGCGTCAAGTCCTCGGGCTACGGCAAGTTCGGCGGCCAGGCTGGCATTGACGCCTTCACCGAGCTACGCTGGATCACGATCCAGAACCAGCCGCGCCACTACCCGTTCTGATCCGGTCGATTCCGAGCCAATACATCACAGAGGAGCAGCAAGTGATCAACAAGATGACTTCAACCTGGGGCCTGGCCTTCTTGGCACTCGCCTCGGTCCAGCCGGCCACGGCACAGTCCGTCAACGCGGGCCAGCAGTTCTACCAGAAGGTCTGCGCCAAATGCCATGAGGCGGGCATCGGCCCTGTCATCACGGGCCGCGGCCTGCCCGAAATCACCTATGTCAGCATCGCGCGCAACGGCAACCGTGCCATGCCCGCCTTCCGCGTCACCGACATCGACGACGCGACGCTGCAGCAGCTGGCCGCCTATCTGGCCAGCACGCCGGTCAAGAACCCTTGAGGAGAGCCACCATGAGCAATGACCGACGTTTTGTCCTGAAAGGCCTGGCCGCGGCCGGCCTGCTGGCTGCCATGCCCTGGGCGCAGGCGAACACCAGCGCGGCGGCAGCGCTGGCTGACGCCGCAGTGGCCGATGCGGCGGCCCGCGTGACCCCGCTGGTCAGCGGCGGCGCGCTCGATGCAGCCTTCCTGGCCGGAGTGCGCAAGGCCATGGGCCAGCCGACTGGTGCCCTGGTCAACCCGCCGCTGCAAGGCCTGGAGGCGGCGACCTACCAGCAGCTCAACCAGCTGCTGAACGACGACACCCCGACCCTGCTGGTCGGCCTGCTCGACGATGCCGCCGCCATCCTGGTGCTGGACCTGGTGCGCTCGGCCGGTGGCCGCGTGCTGTCGGTCGAGCAGCACCGGATCGGCCAGGGCAGCGCCGGCCAGCAATGGGCTGGCGCGCTGGGCCAGGCCCTGGTAGCCGGTGCGGGCGCGGCGGTAGCAGCCGGCCGCGGCCAAGAGAACGGCAACGCCTATGTGGCCTTGCGCTGCGTGATCTGAACAGGAGCGAGATTCCATGACAAGCAAATACCAGGCCCTGCCCAAGGGCGTTTCCGAAGCCCGTTTCGACGCGGCGATCAAGAAGTTCAGCGCTGCCCTCGGCGCCGACCAGGTGCTGACCTCGGCCGAGCATCTGCGGCCCTACACCAAGGTCATGATGGCCGTGCCCGATGCGCGCCACCAGCCGTCGGCGGTCGTCACCGCGACCAGCGTCGAGCAGGTCCAGGCCGTGGTCAAGATCTGCAACGAGTACAAGATCCCGGTCTGGACCATCTCGACCGGTCGCAACTTCGGCTACGGCTCGGCCGCGCCGGTCGAACGCGGCCAGATCGTGCTTGATCTCAAGAAGATGAACAAGATCCTGCACATCGACCCCGAGCTCTGCACGGCTCTGGTCGAGCCGGGCGTGACCTACCAGATGCTCTACGACTACATCGAGGAGCACAAGCTGCCGCTGATGCTGTCGTTCTCGGCGCCGTCGGCCATCGCCGGCCCGGTCGGCAACACGATGGACCGCGGCGTCGGCTACACCCCCTACGGCGAGCATTTCCTCATGCAGTGCGGCATGGAGCTGGTGCTGGCCAACGGCGACGTGCTGCGTACCGGCATGGGCGGCGTCAAGGGCGACAAGGCCTGGCAGGTGTTCAAGTGGGGTTACGGCCCGACCCTGGACGGCATGTTCACCCAGTCCAACTACGGCATCTGCACCAAGATGGGTTTCTGGCTGATGCCCAAGCCGCCGGTGTTCAAGCCGTTCGAGATCAAGTTCGACCACGAAGCCGACATCAACGAGATCGTCGAGATGCTGCGCCCGCTGCGCATTGCCAACATCATCCCGAACGCGGTGGTGATCGCCGGCACGCTGTGGGAAGCCGCCACCTGTGGCGTGCGCCGCTCCGACTACATCACCGAGCCGGGCGCCACGCCCGACTCCGTGCTGGCGCAGATCCGCAAGGACAAGCACCTGGGCGCCTGGAACGTCTACTGCGCCCTGTATGGCTCGCCCGAGCAGGTCGAGGTCAACTGGAAGATCGTCACCGAGACCATCAAGCGCGCCGGCAAGGGCAAGATCGTCACGCAGGAGGAAGCCGGCGACACCCAGCCCTTCAAGTACCGCGCGCAGCTGATGTCGGGCGTGCCGAACCTGCAGGAATTCGGCCTCTACAACTGGCGTGGCGGCGGTGGCTCGATGTGGTTCGCCCCGGTCAGCCAGGCCCGTGGCAGCGAATGCGACAAGCAGTACGCGCTGGCCAAGAAGATCCTCAACAAGCATGGCCTGGACTATGTCGGCGAGTTCATCGTCGGCTGGCGCGACATGCACCATGTCATCGACGTGCTGTACGACCGCAGCAGCGAAGAGGAAACGAAGCGCGCCAACGCCTGCTTCAACGAGTTGCTCGACGAGTTCGAGCAGGAAGGCTACGCCGTTTACCGCGTCAATACCGCGTTCCAGGAACGGGTCGCCAACAGCTACGGTCCGGTCAAGCGTTCGGTCGAACGCAAGATCAAGCGCGCGCTCGATCCGAACGGCATCCTGTCGCCGGGCAAGAGCGGCATCAACATCTGATTCGGTTTGACAGTCCCCCCTGCGGGGGGCAGAGGAGAAGCATGAAGAACGAAATTCCCTTCGCGAGTGCCATGGCACTCGCTGCTGCACTGGCGGCTGGAGCCGCCCAGGCCGAAGGCCATTACGTCGCCGGCGTCGAGGGGCTGCAGGGCTCGAGCGTGCCGCCGGCCGGCGACTACTACCTGGGCTACCTGGTCCATTACGACATCAACGGTTTCCAGGCCCCGGATTCCAAGGACGGCATCGGTGGTTCCGGCCAGGTCACCGCGCTGGCCAACCGCTTCGTCAAGATCACCGATACCAAGCTGTTCGGTGCCGACTACGGCTTCGAGACCATCATCCCGGTGCTGCGCACCTCGGTGAAGGTCGGCCCGCTGGACGCCAGCGACAGCGGCGTGGGCGATGTGTATGTGGGTCCGCTGGTGCTGGGCTGGCATGGCGCCCAGTGGGATGCCGTGGCCGCGGCAGGCATCTGGCTGGACACCGCGTCCAACACACTGGGCGACCCGACCTCGCCGGGCAAGGGCTACCAGTCCACCATGCTGACCGGCGGCCTGACCTACTACTTCGACCAGCAGAAGTCCATTTCCGGCTCGGCCCTGTTCCGCTACGAGTACCACGGCAAGAAGGACAACGGCGTGCGCCCGGGCGACCAGCTGTCGCTGGAATGGGGCCTGGGCAAGAACTACGGCGCCTACTCGCTCGGCGTGGTGGGCTACAGCCAGTGGCAGCTCAGCAACGACCAGGGTGCTGCCACCGCCCCGGGCAAGGCCGATCGCCATGCGGCTGGCGCCGAGCTGGTGTATCCGGTCGCCTCGGCGGGCCTGTTCCTGAAGGGCGCGGCGTACAAGGAATTCAGCGTCCAGGGCGGCAGCGGCCCCGAGCCCAAGGGCAATCTGTTCCGGTTGAGCCTGGTCAAGCCGTTCTGACGCCGCCCAGGCGCTGCGCCAGCCAGGGGCGCAGACCTTCGCCCTTGGCGTTTCAGTCGAACGACGGCAGCTCGGGTTTGTGCACCGGCTTGCCGGCAGCGGCCCAGGCGTCGAAGCCGCCGGAAATCGATTTCACGTTCAGATAGCCCATCTCCCGCATCGCGACGGCGGCCAGCGCGGCGCGACCGCTGGTCTTGCAATAGAGCACGAAGCTCAGGTCGCGGCTGGCCAGCTGCGGCGAGCCGCTGAGCTTGAATTCCAGCAGCCCACGCGAGGCGTGGATCGCGCCAGGCAGGTGGCCGGCGGCGAACTCCTCGGCCTCGCGCACGTCGAGCAGCAGGTCGGCATCGCGGATCGCGGCCTCGGCCTCGGCGACGGGGATTTCGGCGACCTGTGCCTTGGCGGCGGCGACCAGATCCATTGCGGTTTTCATGCGGGGGAGCTCCTGTCTGATAAAGGGTGGGGGGTATCCCGGCATTTTCGCGCAGCGACCGGGCCGGAGCAAGTTCAGTCCGCGTCAGGCTCCGCTGCCTGCAGCGCGCGTCGGGTCCGCACCGCCTGCGCGAGCTGCTGCAACAGCGGCAAGGTTTGCTCGAAGCTGATGCAGGCGTCGGTCACCGAGACCCCGGGCTGCAGTGGCTGGCCCGGCACGATGTCCTGCCGGCCCTCGTGCAGATGGCTTTCGATCATGAGGCCGGTGATGCGACGCTCGCCGCCCGCGATCTGGCCCGCCACATCGGCACCGACCTCGAGCTGGCGCCGGTGCTGCTTGCTGCTGTTGGCATGCGAGCAGTCGACCATCACCTGCTCGCGCAGTCCGGCCGCACGCAGCACGGCGCAGGCGGCCTCGACATCGGCGGCCGAGTAGTTGGGCTGCTTGCCGCCGCGCAGGATCAGGTGACAGTCCTGGTTGCCGCGGGTCTCGAAGATCGCCGCCAGCCCCATCTTGGTCATGCCGATGAAGGCGTGCTCGGACTGCGCCGCGACGATGGCATCGACCGCGACCTTGACGCCACCGTCGGTGCCGTTCTTGAAGCCGATCGGACAGCTCAGGCCGCTGGCGAGCTGGCGGTGGCTCTGGCTTTCGGTGGTGCGCGCGCCGATCGCGCCCCAGCTGACCAGGTCGCTGATGAATTGCGGCGACAGCAGGTCGAGGAACTCGCTGCCGACCGGCAGGCCGATCTGCAGCACATCGAGCAGCAGCGCGCGGGCGCGCTCCAGTCCTTCGTTGATCGCGAAGCTGCCATCCAGATGCGGGTCGTTGATATAGCCCTTCCAGCCCACCGTGGTGCGCGGCTTCTCGAAATAGACCCGCATCACGATCAGCAGGTCCTGCTGCAGCGCATCGGCCTGTTGCTTGAGCCGGCGCGCGTAGTCGAGCGCCTGTTCGTGGTCATGGATCGAGCAGGGCCCGACCACTACCAGCAACCGGTCGTCCTGGCCGTGCAGCACGCGCGCGATCTCGGCCCGGCTCGATTCGACCAGCGCCTGCGCCGGCTCGGGCGTCGGCAGCCATTCCTGCAGCAGCGCGGGCGTCAGCAGCGGGCGCACGGCGCGGATGCGCAGGTCGTCGGTACGGGTCTTGTCCTGGGTATGGGTCTGGCTGGGGGTATGCATGGCAATCGGAGAAAATCAGGCGGGGGCGCCGGCCTGGCGTTGCCAGAAGCGCGGCAAGGTGGCCTTGGAGCATTGCTGCAAGGCCTGCAGGAAATCATGGTCGGGCGCAGCCACGCCATGGCGCTGGCGCAGATCGCACTGGATGCGCAACAGCAGTTCGGCCGTGACCTCGGCATCGGACAATGCCCGGTGTGCCCGGCCGCTGCGGGGCAAGGCGTGGAAGTCGGCCAGGGTGCCGAGCTTGTGGTTCGGCGCCTCCGGGTAGAGCCGGCGCGACAGCAGCACGGTGCAGGCGAAGGGCTGTGCCGCCTCCAGGCCGACGCGCGCCAGCTCGGATTGCCAGAACTTGCGGTCGAAGGAAGCGTTGTGCGCGACCAGCGGCCGGTCGCCGACGAATTGCGCGGCCTGTGCCATCACCTGCGCCGCAGCCGGTGCGGCGCGCACCATCTCGTTGCTGATGCCGGTCAGCTCGGTGATGAAGGGCGGAATCCAGACCCCGGCATTCATCAGGCTGGCAAAACGGTCGATCACCCGACCCTGCTCGACCAGCACGATCGCGACCTCGGTCGCACGGCCGCCGGCTTCGGGCATCAGCCCGCTGGTTTCAAAGTCTATGACGGCAATCGCGCTCATGATGGCGCTAGTCTAAGCGCTGCTCGCGGGCGGACCCCGCCAGGCTCAGTCGAGACCCGATCGGGTGCTCAATCCGCCGCGCCAGGCCAACCGCATCTCGCCTTGCAGCCAGTCACGGGCTTGCGGCAAGCTCTCGAACAGCGCCACTCGGTAGACCGAGCGCTGAGAGCCGATCAGGACCGACTGCAGCAGCTGCGCCAGTACCGGATCGCCCCCAAGCCCGACATAGACCGCACGCACCTGCGGATTGCTGGCCTGTGCGCCGTACTGGATCGCGGCGAGCTCCTGGAGCAGGTCCTCGTCCAGTTCATGGCTGCTGACCTGGCTGAAGTCGTTGATCACGTAACGGATGTCATCAAAGCGCGGATCCGCCTGTATCGCCTCGATCGAGTGCACGAATTCCTCAGCCGAGACATGACCCGACAGGCGCTTGAGCACCCCTTTGTTTTCCCAGATGGTTTCGCAAGGCATGGCGGTGGATCGGCTCGGAGTCTGGTGTGGGGTCGGATAGGGCAGCACCATGGTAGATCATCCTAATGGTAATTACTATGGGGTAAAAGCTCGCAAATCCCTATCATCAAATGCTATGTGTGCTAGAAGAAGCGCGGCCAGTCGATCTGCCGCCCCCTCATTGCCGGTTGGGCTCGCCAGCCTGGTCAGCCTGCCGACGCCGGCTTGGGCCCGCTCGGTCGAGCCGTCAATGGCCGCTCAGGTGACCGGATTGATGCTGGTCATCGCACTAGTTGCACTCGGGTTCGTGAAGCGGCGCGCCGACTTGGCCCTGCGCCGCTACCAGGCCAGCCTGGCCTCACTGCGACAGGACTGGCAGGCTGCCGAGGCGCGCTGGCAGTCCGTCATCGAGCAGGCTGATAGCGCCACACAGGCCGTCATCAGTGAGCGCAACCAGCTCAAGCAGGTCCTGTTCACTAGTGAGCAAAGACTGCTGCGCCATCTCGAATGCGCCAGTGAGCTGGTGTTCGCGCTCGACCTCGACGGCCGCTTCCTGCAGCTATCGGCCAACTGGCGCGAGGCGCTGGGCCTGGATCCGGATCACCTGCTCGGCCAGAGCCATGCCTGGCTGGTGCATTTCGACGACCTGCCGGCCTGCCAGCGGGTGATCGAGCGCGCGCTGGCCAGCCGCGTCCTGCAGGGCGAAGTCGAGTACCGGATCCGCCATGCCGCGGGCGATTGGCGCTGGCATGCAGCCAGGGTCGCGCCACTGTTCGACCCGGGTGGGCGCATGGTCGGCCTGCTCGGCACCGCGCGCGATCTCGGTGCCGGCCTGCGGCCGGACGCGCTGCAGCGGGCACATTTCGATGCGCTGACCGGACTGCCCGGCCGCCTGCTGTGCCTGGATCGGCTGCAGCAGGCCTTGCTCCAGGCCGAGCGCCATGGGGAGCGCGCCGCCTGGCTGCAGATCGAACTCGATCATTTCAAGCCATTCAATGAACGCTGGGGCCATGCCATCGGTGACCTCGTGTTGCTGGAAGTGGCAGCCCGAATCGCCGCCTGCGTGCGTCGGTCCGACACGGTCGGCCGCGGTGGCGGCGACCTCTTCATGGTCCTGCTGCCCGACGTCGGCTGCGAACGCGAGGCTCTCGAGATGGCGGACAAGATCCGCCGCGCGCTGCGCGAGCCGATCCCGCTGCGTGGTCAGCGATTCGCGCTGACGAGCAGTGTCGGCGTCGCGCTCTACCCCCTGCATGGCATGGACGGGGATGAGTTGAGCCTCTGCGCCGGGCTTGCCGTCAAGCGCGCCAAGGACGCCGGGCGCGACCGCATCGCCTTGCCGGATCGCCTGCCAGACGAATTGCACC
>ERZ1034361.1079-NODE-1079-length-15438-cov-5.924484_pt1 | contig 15438 bp, 16 predicted proteins | sample MGYA00520617_ERZ1034361 | MGnify/ENA primary metagenome ERZ1034361 (study PRJEB33736, sample SAMEA104284507) | Azolla filiculoides | biome: Urban; feature: Water surface; material: Ditch water | place: Netherlands | collected 2015-10-28 | depth 0-0.1 m ... | reverse complement strand
AATGGATGAGGGCGCCCCTCGCGAACGTAGCAATACCTAGGTGACTCTGAACCTGGGTTCAGTGAGGCCGACGGCGTACCGCATCAGGTTCACCCGCAAGGGGCAATCACAACAGCAGTTTAAGTGCCTTCGACCATTGCTATAAGCATTGGTTCAAGCAACGCTGGGCATCGCCAACGCCGCAAGGGGCATAGAGAACTAGAACAGCGCCGTCTGGTGGGTTTCGATGGCCGCTTCAGCACGCTGCACCATGGCATCCACTTTACGCCGGGTTTCCGTCGTGTCAACGCTGGCCAAAGGTGTTGCGCTGCCGTTCTGGGCTTGTATCAGTTCGTGGGCCAGAGTGACGGCCGCCATGATGGCAGCGCGCTCGGCAGAAATCTGGCGGCCCTTGCCTGCAACTTCCTGCATCTTGCCGTCAACCAGTGCAACCGCCTGCAGTAAGGCAGCCTGTTGTTCCGGTGGGCAGGCCAGACGGTATTCGCGGCCAAAGAGCGTGATATCCAGGTGATTCGGGGTCGTCATGACAGGTTCACCGATTCCGGCAGGCGGGCAACAACCTGCTCCAGCTTGTTGCGGGCTGTATTGATTTGCGTCTCAAGTTCGTAACAACGCGCGTCGGCCGTATCCAGACGGGCGCGCAATTGCGCGTTCTGTTCACGACTTTGGTCGAGCAGCGAAATGAGCTGAGAGAGTTTCTGATCGAGCAGAGAAAGATTGCTATCCATGGCGCGAACTATAGGACGCCCAAGCCTTAGGGTCAACTGTATTTGCATTAAGTTGATGTTTTTCAAGCAATTGGGATTTGATGTTAAAATGTGCGCCAATCTCAAGTGAATGCATGAGATCTTCCGAACGGTGCCCCGTTGCAGTGAGACTGCCTCGGGGTGAAACGGGAAACCGGTGACGCATATCAATGCTATCCCGGTGCTGCCCCCGCAACGGTAAGCGCTAGTCGTACCTTAAAGCCACTGGATCTTCGGATCTGGGAAGGCGGTACGTTCGGCAGGAATGTCCTGCCCGGCGCGAGCCCGGAGACCGGCCTTTTGGAAACCAAGCGCTGCGGGTGAGCGGCTTCGGATCGCCATTGCTTGGCCGTCGGAGTACTCCTTTCAGTTTTTTGTTGTCTTGAACCTGCGGGGACGCTCGTTCAGATGGTTGGCACGCGTGTGCCAGGAGTTCTTATGTTTTATTACCAAAAGAAAGGTGTTTATCGCACGCTGTTGACGTGTGTTATTGCCTTGATGGCTTTGTCAGCCTTCGCCCAAGAAACGCCCGAACAGATTTCGGGTCCTGCAGATCCGATTGTTGTGACCGCAACACGTATTCCGACCCGCTATAACCAGCTGATCTCTGACGTTAGCGTTGTTGATCAGGAGCAGATCCGTGACTACGGCCCCCAAGCCCCAATTTCCGATATCTTGGCCAATGAGCCTAGTATTACTATTAGATCAAGCGGCGGTATGGGTACCGATACGTCAGTTAGGCTTCGTGGTACAGCGAGCAATCAAACAATTCTGCTGGTTGACGGCTTGCGGATTAACTCAGCAACAACAGGTGACGCGCCATGGGCTTACATTCCAATGCAGCAGGTAGGGCGAATGGAAATTGTGCGAGGACCAACATCGTCGTCGTATGGCTCTGACGCGATTGGTGGCGTGATTCAACTGTTTACCCGCAAGGGCCAAGGGCCGACAAAGTTCTATGCAGATTCTGGATACGGCACTTACAACACCACGACTGAAACAGTTGGTGTTGAAGGTTCAGAAGGCGATTTTAGTTATAGCGTTTATGGAGGCAATACTCATTCGGTCAGCTTTCCTAATTACATCGCAGATGCCAAAGGCTATACCTACAATCAATCCCCAGCTTCCTATACCAACACCAATGCATCTGGTGCTTTTTCCTACAACCTTGCTGCAGGCCAGGAGCTGGGTATAAAAATGCTCTTTGGGAGCGGCCAGAATGGATTTACCAGCACAACCACATCCGGTGGGTATGGTTTGGGCGCTGCGACAAGTCAGAAATCTTTGAATGTGCTGTCAGCATATTCAAAAAACAGAATTTTTGATGAATGGACGAGTTTATTGAGAGTAGGTTCTAGCCAGGACAATACCCGTTCGTGGTACTCGAACAATGTTCAATCATATTTTGATACGACACAAAAACAAATTCAGTGGCAGAACGATATTAAGACGCCGATAGGCAACGGTATGCTAGCTTATGAATTTCTAAACCAAGCGGCATACGTCTACAGTGGTACTTATCAGAACTACTCAAGGAATATTGGCTCGGTACAGGGTGGTTTAAACGGTACTCATGGTGACCACCTGTGGCAAGCTAATATTCGTAACGATGCTAATAGCCAGTTTGGTAATGCAGTAACGGGCTCAGTCGGTTACGGTTATTTCCTGATGGCCCCATTACGGATGACTGCCTCTTGGGGCACGGGCTTCCAAGCCCCGACATTTAATCAGCTATACACACCAAGTAGCTCAAGCACCTCTTCATCAGGCACTTTTGTTACCGTTGGGAATGCAAATCTTCAGCCCACATCTTCCCAAAATTCAGAAGCCGGATTGAGATACGATGATGGCATTCATTCTGCTGGACTAATTTACTATTACAACAATATTGATGATCAAATCGCTTGGGTTACCTCTAAAGCAGGGACGGGTAAATCATCGGTCTCAACGACACAGCCTGTTAACATTTCCAGAGCGGTGATTCAAGGGTTAAGCCTTAGCTATGGCGGGCAAATTCTAGGGTTGAATGTTAATGGAAGCATGGATTACCAAGATCCACAGAATATGGCTACCAGCAATGCATTGGCGTATAGCCCCTATGTTTTTGGAAGCCTGACGACCGAAAAAAAGATGGACGCATGGAAGCTTGGAGTCCAGATGCAATCACAAGGCCAGCAACAGTCCAACCCAGGCCAATCATCCAATGTCACGATGGGTGGGTACACACTGTTTAACCTTTATGGGGATGTGAAGCTTTATAAAGAGGTCTCAGCTTTTATGCGGATTAATAATCTCTTTGATAAGCAGTATGTGAATTCTGTGAACAGTTCGAATGGCCCTTATAGAACGTCCGGTAGTTACGTTTTTGTCGGCCTTCGCTTCGATCAACGATAAACTTCACCAATGACATCGGCCCGTCGTCTCCTATTGGTTATTGCCCTTCTTGCTGTGGCGGGCTTAGGCGCAATAGCTGTCGGGCTGTCGGTGGGCAGCGTTAAGATGTCTTTCGCGGATGTGATGGCCGGATTGTTTGATCCGGGTGCACCAGCTTCCACTGTGATTCGTGATCTGCGTTTGCCGCGTACGTTGGCTGCATTTGCTTGTGGCGGCTTGCTGGCATTGGCTGGTGCATTGATGCAGGTGTTGTTGCGTAATCCATTGGCAGACCCTTATATCCTTGGTATTTCAGGGGGCGCAGGTGTAGGCGCACTGTTGGCCATTTTCTTTGGCCTTGGCGTTGCCGGTCTCAATGGTTTTGCATTTGCTGGTGCGCTACTCGCCATTCTGATTGTGTTCGGTCTTGCGCATGGCGATGGCAGCTGGACGCAGACCCGTTTGTTGCTAACTGGGGTAATGGTCGCTGCCGGTTGTGGTGCCGTCATTACCCTTTTGCTGTCGATTGCACCCGAGGAACGTTTGCGCGGTATGTTGTTCTGGTTGATGGGTGACTTTTCGCAGGGCGTAAACCCGACATATGCACTCATTGGTGTCGTTGTTGTTGGGTTGTTAACAGCGCCGCTGGCGCGTGACCTCAATGTGCTGATTCGAGGTAACGATACGGCGAAGGCGCTTGGTGTTTCCGTAACCTTTGTGCGCATCTCCGTTTATTTATTGGCATCTATGGCAACAGCCGTATCAGTGACGACAGCAGGTTCGGTAGGATTTGTCGGGTTGGTGATCCCCCATCTGACCCGAATGATGGTGGGGAACGACCAACGTGTTCTTTTGCCAACGTCCATGCTGGCGGGGGGTATATTTCTAGTGCTGGCCGATGCCTTGGCACGCATTCTGATTGCCCCGCAACAGTTGCCTGTCGGGGTAGTGACTGCGCTGATCGGTGTGCCGGTTTTCTTGTATCTGCTTAACCGGACGCGTTATCAATGACGCTGCGCCACGCTAATCCAGTTGATGCTTTGAAGGCAGTATTTAAAGTTGCCAATCTAAATTTATATGTTGGAGAGACGCAGGTCTGTCATTCGCTTGGGTTTGAGATATATCCAGGCGAAATGATGGCGATCCTAGGCAGAAACGGTGTCGGCAAATCAACGTTGTTATCCAATCTGGCCGGCTTGCCGCGTGGAGAAACAACAGGCGATGTATTACTGGGCGGCAAAAGCTATCAGGATTGGGGTGCGCGCGCATCAGCGTGCTGGCGTGGCTGGTTGGCACAAAAACAACAAGATCAGTTCAGTGCCACTGTGCTGGAAACGGTAATTTCAGGCCGGCATCCGCACTTGAATAGATGGGCATGGGAATCGGCTGAAGATCGTGCGTTGGCATTGGCGTCCCTTGCTTCAGTAGGGATGGCCGATTTCGTTGATCGTGATGTGCTAACTCTTTCCGGTGGCGAGCGTCAGCGGGTAGCTGTAGCTACGATACTGACGCAGAATCCAACGCTGTATTTTATGGATGAGCCATTGGCGCACCTCGATCTCAACCACCAAATCGAAGTGTTGAGCCTAATGCAAAGCAAAACGAAGCGTGAACGCGTCAGCGCGCTCATGGTGTTGCATGAGCCTGGATTGGCCTATCGATTCTGCGATTCGGTGCTGCTGCTTTTTGGTGAGGGCGAATGGCTTTATGGATCAGCGGCTGCCGTATTAACTGCCGAAAACCTAACGCGTCTCTACGGACATCCCTTGCTACAAATCGAAAGCCCTGATGGGCAAGGTCGCGTGCAGCGTTGGTTTGTTCCTGCCTGATTTTGCTAGGCTAGGCGCTAAGTATTGCTAGCGCACCGAGGTAGAACGCCAATTCAGATATCTGCTGCGTGGCGCCTAGACAGTCCCCTGTATAACCGCCTAGCCATTTCTGTAATTTGCGACCTAGCCAAATGGTAGACAATAAGGCGAGGCCGAAGCCGGCGAAAGAGGCAGAAATCGGTAGCAATGGGAATGGTGCAATCCCGAAAGCAGAGGCTACGACTAATGAATTGCGTGACAGTTTCGTTGCGAGCGGTTTTGCTTTGCTTAACGCATCTTCTCGAACGTAATTCATACCGGCCATGATCAATACGGCACAGTAGCGCGAAAAGCTATGGCCCGCGATAAGCAATAGGGGAACCCATGCGGCGCTAACGGCGCTCAGCACAACAAACTTGGCGAGCAACGCAAAGGTGATTGAAATCACGCCATAGTTGCCGACACGCGAATCTTTCATGATCTCAAGAATGCGTGATTTTTCCCATCCGCCACCTAGGCCATCCGCCATGTCGGAGAGACCGTCTTCATGAAAGGCGCCAGTGATGTAAACGCTCGTGGCCATAGCAATGAGCACACACACCATCTGAGGAAAAAGAAGGGTGGCAATGCTATAAGCAGCAGCGCTGCAAAGACCGACTAGTATCCCAACGGCCGGAAAATAGCGCGTTGCATCATTTAGACCTTCGGCCGAGTGCGGGATGCGATTAGAAACAGGTATGCGTGTAAAAAACCGAACCGCTTCTAGGAACGCATAAAGCTCTCGACGAGGGCTGGTCACGGTTTATTCCTTGACGCAGGTCGCCGATCGCGCGCTGTTTGCAATGCATCACAGAGGATCTGTGTTCCATCAAGAATGCGTGGGCCGCTACGATTCATCAGATCAGATTGAACAAAGAAGAAATTATTACGCTGGGTTGCCGTGAGGTTAGGCCATTTTTTCCAGGCGTCGAGCATTTCTGGATTCTGATCTGCCATACCGGAAGTAATAATGGCTTCCGGATTTGCGGCGATCACAGCTTCAAAACTTACTCTAGGGGCAAGTGGCTTCAGGTCGGCAAATATGTTTTGACCTTGGCAGAGCGATACCGCGTCAGACATAATCTGCTGGCCCCCAATAGTGATAAGGGGGTTTTGCCAAACCTGGTAAAAGACCGTTACCGGTGATCTATTCCGGTACTTGTTAGCAAGGGCGTTATAGCGCGTACGAAAATCCTGAGCAGTCTTTTTAGCAATAGGCGTTGTGCCGGCCAGGATGCCGATGCGTTCAATCTCACCGGGAATATCAATCATCTTGTGAGGCTGAGAGATGTAAATTGGAATGCCAAGCTGACGAATTTTGTCGATGGCGCTAGGTGAGTTGCCAGATTGCCAGGCGATCACCAGATCAGGTTTAGCGGCAATGACTGCTTCGAGATCGATCTTGGAGTGACCGCCAACGCGGGGTATCTTTACAGCTGACGCCGGGTAGTCGCTATATTCAACGGTAGCGACAATCTTGTCGCCAGCCCCTGCTGCGTAAGTCACTTCTACAACTGATGGTGATAGTGTAACAATGCGAGTCGCCGGTGCAGGCAACGTTACTGTAAGCCCTGTATCGTCTTTAACAGAAACGGGTGCGGCATATGCGTTGAGCGATACTGCTACCAATAAAATAGGTAGGAGTTGATTTTTAAGGCGCTTAGTTAAATTCATCGGTCTAGTTTAGAGGATGGAAGTGATTAAGGCACTAGCGGCAATCGCACTTAACCAGAGCCATTGAGCGCGGCGCACCAGAAGTTGCGCTCGGCTTATGTCTTTAGGGCGCGGTCTGTTCCCTAGGCCGAGTTCAGGCCGGATTTCTGTTGCTCCATCATAATCAGCAGCCCCGCCTAGTTGGATATGTAAGGCGCCAGCGCCGGCGGCCATAACCGGCCCTGCATTCGGGCTATCCCAATTACATGCTTGGCTTTTCCAGCAAGCGAAGGCGTGCTTGGTATGGCCGACAAGGGCATAACTTAGTGCCGTAAGGCGGGCGGGCAGATAGTTAAGGACATCATCAATTTGCGCTGCCGCACGACCAAAATGGAGATAACGGGAGGTGCGATAGCCCCACATCGCATCGAGTGTATTGGCTAGTCGGTAAAGCACCGCCCCAGCCGGGCCGAGTACACAGAACCAGAAGATGGGTGCGAAAAGCGCATCATTGCCATTTTCCAGCACGGATTCGATACAAGCTTTGCTGATACCGGTTTCATCAAGCTGACGCGTGTCACGTGAAACCAGCCAGCTAACGTGGGTCCGTGCGTCGGACAGGTTGCCAGATTCGAGATCGTCGTAAACACGGCAGGCATGTTCCTGTAGTGATCGCGCTCCGATTGCGACATAAAGAATGATCGTGCCTGCAAAGAGCTGAATCATTGGATCTACCGTAAACATCAGCAGGATAACAGTCACACTGGGTATGAGTACGAGCATGAGCCAACAAAGCAATCCGACTCGATTTAACTGCCGAGCGGAGAGATTGCTTTGGTTAAAACGTTGTTCAAGACCGCGCGCCAATGTGCCGAAGCCAACCAGCGGATGAAAGCGGGTGACTTCACCAAAGACCCGATCAAGAGCACATGCACAAAGCACCATCAGTGCAATAGCGGAGAAGCTGGAATAAATCATTCGCTCAATAGGGCGGCCACGGTATCCGGGGCGCTTGGGAAATACGCATGAAAATAGGTCGCGGTAAGACGATGGACCCGATAGACCGCTTCACTTTGCCGCTGGTGCGCATCGATTGTGTGCGCTACAGGTATCAGCGGGCATTCAAAAGTGGAGTAATGGAAGGTGTGTCCACCCAGATTGCCTGTTGGTTCCGCGAGGGATTGCATGCCTAGCGCTGCCAGCTTCTTCTGCATGGTAACAATGCCCGGAAGAATTCCGGTGAGGGGGTGAGATTGGCCATCGGTGTCTACGAGGGAGGTGGCCAGCGCAATCATGCCTCCGCATTCGGCAAGCATTGGTTTTTCTGCGTTGATATGCTGTTGAAGTGAATTGATCATTGAGCGATTGGCGGCCAGGGTATCGCTGTGTAGTTCAGGGTAGCCGCCGGGCAGCCAGACTGCGTCGCAATCTGGCAGCGTTGCATCATGCAGCGGGGAGAAAAAAACAAGCTCGGCACCCAAAGCTTTCAGACATTCCAGATTGGCCGGGTACGCGAAACAGAATGCGGCATCCTGTGCGATTGCAACCCTTTTACCCTGTAGGCGTTGATTGAGTTTCGGTGTGCTAGCTGCGGGAAAGGATGCTGGTGGCGGTAGCTGCGCTGCTGCTGTTTCTGCCATGCGATCAGCTAGCTGATCGATGCGTTGTGCGAGGTTCTCGATTTCGGCAGCGGGCAGCAAGCCCAGATGACGTTCTGGCAACGCCGAGTCTGCATTGCGCGGGAGTGCGCCAAACCAGGCGACGCCCTCGGGCAGGCTCTCTTCAAGCAGTTTTGCGTGATACGCGCTGCCGACACAGTTGGCAAGGGCACCGACAACTCGTGTGTCGGGTTGATAAGTCTTCATCCCGAGGGCGATAGCACCAAAAGATTTGGCCATCGCGCTGCCGTCAATAACAACGAGAATCGGCAGGTTGTAACGCCGGGCAAGATCAGCTGCCGAGGGGTCGCCATCAAACAAACCCATAACGCCTTCAATAAGAATGACATCATTTTCTTGGGCTGCGCGTGCTAATCGCCATGCAACATCAGCTTCGCCACCCATACGGAAATCAAGATTTTCACAGGGTGATTCACTGGCGACAGCATGGATTTGGGGGTCTAGAAAATCGGGGCCGCATTTAAAGACTTTAACGCGCCGACCCTGGCGGCGATGCAAGCGGGCTAATGCCGCGGTGACCATGGTCTTGCCCTGGCCGGAAGCGGGTGCGGCAATCATCAGTGCCGGGCACTGCAAAGTTTGAGTCATCGTTCGCTTCCGGGCTCAGTACTCAACACCAGGCATGGCTTTAATGCCCTGTTGGAAGGCATGCTTCACCATGCCCATTTCGGTGACTGTATCGGCGGCTTCAACCAGTGCGGGCGGTGCAGCGCGTCCGGTAATAATGACGTGTTGCATGATTGGGCGTCGGCGGAGCGTTTCAAGCACGGGCTCAATTTCCAGCCAGCCAAATTTAAAGGCGTAGGTAAATTCGTCAAGAATCACTAGGTCAATCGCCGGATCAGCAAGTTTTTTGCAGGCTTCTGCCCAAGCTGCTTCTGCAGCGCGTTTATCACGCTCTCGGTCCTGCGTTTCCCAGGTAAACCCTTCGCCCATCACTTGCCATGAAACTTGTTCAGGAAATTTCTGGAAAAGCGCCTCTTCACCTGAGTCGGATCGACTTTTGACGAACTGGATTACTGCACAGTTAAAGCCATGGCCAATCGCGCGGGCCAGCACACCAAAAGCGGAGGAGGATTTCCCTTTGCCATTGCCCGTATGAATCAGTAACAAACCTTTTTCGGTCTGGGCTGAAGCAATCTTTTCATCAACAATGTCTTTTTTGCGCACCATGCGCTGTTCGTGTCGTTCATTGCGACCGTTGTCTTGTTCGTTTGTCATGTTGTTCTCTGTTGTATTGTGTTGTGCCACGTTTGCAGAACATTCTCTAGTCGCTTCCATTCGTGGTCTGCAGCAATCCCTATGCGAATGAGTGATGTTTCACTGAAAAGGCGGACCAGAATGCCTTGAGCTGCGAGATGCTCGAAAAGCGCTACTGCATCAGGCGTATGAAAGGTGCTAAATAGGCCAGTAGATTTTACCAATGACTCTGGCGCCAAGGTGCGAGCAATTAACTGTTTAAGACGGATGCCTGCATCGCGTATGTATGTGGCTTGGTTGGCTTGCCAAATCGTGTCGGCCAAAGCCTTTTGCGCTACAAATCGCGATGGTCCGCTAATCGTCCACGGGCCAAGCTTATCTGCTAACCGATCCAACAATGATCTTGCACCAAATACAAAACCAACGCGCGCACCCGCCAATCCGAAAAACTTGCCAAGAGAGCGCAGAGTTATGAGGTTGGGCGCTTCAGGCGTTCCTGCCAGATGGGTCACGTTTAATTCGGGGTAGGCATCACCGTAGGCTTCGTCAACAATCAACCAGCCTTTGCGTTCATTTAACTGATGCGTAGCTGCAAGAAGCTCCTGCGGCTGATGGTGTGTTGCTGTAGGGTTGTTTGGATTGCATAGCAAAACAATGGGCGCACCCGATTCAAGCGCCGCCGATAATGTGCTGGCTATCAGGATGTCGTGGCCGGCCAGCTGCCAGGCAGCGACATGTTCGTTATATGTTGGACCGACAATTGCAATTCGGTTAGATTCGAATAGATGAGGCAGTGCCTGAATGGCAGGCTGGCTACCTGAGGTAGCGAGCAGCTGCGTGTTCCCATAATAGTCGGCAGCGACCGCATTCAATTCATCATCTGGTTCTGGTAAGCGGTGCCAGGCAGTAGTTGGAATTTCTGGTATCGGATAGGGCCAAGGACTGATCCCGGTGGACAAATCTATCCACTGGTCGAGTGCGATGCCATAGTGTTGAGCAGCTGCCCGGAGTCGGCCACCGTGTTCAAGCATAGCCATAGCGCTTTCTTAGTGCTTGATAGTGTGGCGCCAGTGGATCCTGATTGTCACCGGTTTGCCCCCATGTTTCATGAAACACAAGTTTTTCGAGGGGTAAGCGAGCGAGCCAGCCCGCCTTTTCGAGCTCTGGTTTATCAAGAAACTCGCTCACGTAGCCTAGGCATAGGTACGCAATAGGAACGATGTTTTCGGGAATGCCCAACGCTTCTTGTAGTTCATGCTGGTGAAAGATGCTGACCCAGCCGACACCAACGCCTTCAGCACGTGCGGCCAGCCAGAGATTCTGTACGGCGCATACAGTGCTGTATAGATCCATTTCTTTAATGTGCGTGCGGCCTAAAACAGTTTGGCCGGTACGCTCGCGGTCACAGGTAATACAGAGATTGATCGGCGCATCGAGAATGCCTTCCAGCTTGAGTTGGCTGTACAGGTCTTTCCGGTCGCCAGCAAATTGTGTTCGTGCTTCATCGTTGGCCTTGCGAAACAGCGTTTGAACTTTTGCTTTGGTAGCTGCAGCGCGGATGAGCAGAAAGTTCCAAGGCTGCATAAAGCCAACAGACGGGGCATGATGGGCCGCCATCAATAATCGGCCGAGCACTTCGTCAGGCAGTGCATCCGGGAGAAATTGGCTGCGCACGTCCCGCCTGGAAAAAATCGCCTGATAGACCGCGTCGCGGGCAGCCTCGGAAAACGGGTGGTCGGTGGGTGCGTCGTATGAGTTCATGAGGCCGTAAATACCTGTCAGGCATGGGATAATAAACGATTAAGTCGCGCAAACCACGAATGCGCGCGCCTCTTTTTTACCGACAGGATTTATCCATATGTCATGCGCCTCCCTGATGGTTCAGGGTACAACCTCGGATGCCGGAAAGTCGACACTGGTCGCGGCCATGTGTCGCATTCTGCGGCGTCGTGGACTGCGGGTGGCGCCGTTCAAGCCGCAGAACATGGCGTTGAACTCGGCCGTCACCGAAGATGGCGGCGAAATCGGGCGGGCTCAGGCGCTGCAGGCTTATGCCTGCGGTTTGGAGCCGCATACGGATTTCAACCCCGTACTGCTTAAACCAACGACCGATCGCCAGGCTCAGGTGATTATCCAAGGTAAGGTCGCTGCAGATCTGAATGCCAAGGACTATCACGCCTATAAGCCACGGGCGATGGGCGCAGTACTCGACTCCTGGAAGCGCCTGACGCAGCATTATGAGGCGGTGCTGGTTGAAGGCGCAGGTTCTCCGGCTGAAATTAACCTTCGTGACCGCGATATCGCTAACATGGGCTTCGCCGAGGCGGTTGATTGCCCGGTTATTCTGGTGGCGGATATCGATCGGGGCGGGGTCTTTGCCCATTTGGTAGGCACGCTGGATCTGCTGTCGCCTTCCGAACAGGCGCGCGTCAAAGGCTTTGTGATTAACCGCTTTCGCGGCGACATCGGGCTTCTGGAATCCGGATTGCGCTGGCTGGAAGATCGCACTGGTAAGCCAGTGCTTGGCGTGCTGCCCTATTTACATGGCCTGTTTCTGGATGCAGAAGATGCGATTGCCGGCGGCCAGGTGACAGACGCTACAACACGCTTAAAAGTTATTGCACCGGCATATCCTCGCGTCTCCAATCACAATGATCTGGATCCGTTACGATTACACCCCGAGGTTGATTTCCAATGGATCGGCCCGAACCAGCCAATTCCGTCAGCTGATCTGATTGTTCTGCCCGGTTCCAAAGCCGTCCGTGCAGATCTGGCATGGTTGCGGTCGCAGGGATGGGATAAGGCCATAGAAAAGCACCTGCGATATGGTGGAAAGTTGCTCGGCATTTGCGGCGGTTTCCAGATGTTGGGTCGGCAATTGCATGATCCACAAGGTCTCGAAGGGGCACCGGGCTCCTCGCCCGGACTCGGTTGGCTGGATATAGAAACAACCCTTGAGTCTGAGAAGCAACTCAGAAACGTACGCGGCCAATTGTGTCTATCGGGTTCGCCCATGATGATCGGTTACGAGATTCATCTCGGCGTGAGCAAGGGGGCAGACCTGAGTCGCCCGCTGGTTGCACTAGCAGATGGACGCAGTGATGGCGCTCGTTCGAATGATGATCAAGTCGCGGGTACCTATTGCCATGGTGTATTTGATCAGCCAGCCGCCTTAAGTGCACTTCTTGCATGGGCCGGCTGTGCAGATGCACAGAACGTTGATTTTGTGGCGCGTAGAGAAGCTGACTTAAATCGTCTGGCAGATGCTGTTGAACAAAGCCTGGATTGGCAGAAACTCGATCAGATTCTGCAGGAGAGCCGTCATGCGTGAGTTAATTCTGGGTGGTGCGCGAAGTGGCAAAAGTCGTTTGGCCGAAAGCCGTATGACAGAGTATGAGCAGACCGGGATGCAGGTCGTTTATATTGCAACCGCCGAAGCGCTGGATGAAGAAATGGCTGTGCGCTTGCAACACCATCGTGCCAATCGACCAGCGCATTGGTTTACCTTAGAAGAACCTGTCCACCTGGCGCAGGCGCTCAAAGAGTATGCTGCGCCCGATCGATGTCTGCTGGTTGATTGCCTCACACTTTGGTTGTCAGCCCTGCTGTTCAAAGGCGAAGGCGGCGTTCAGTTAGAAGCAGGACTGCCACTCACGTGCCCTAAATTCTGGGAAGAGCGTCAGGCGCTTTTGGATGTGTTGCCACAGCTACCAGGGGAAATCGTGCTGGTGAGTAATGAAATCGGATCAGGCGTTGTGCCGGAGAATCGATTGGCGCGACGCTTTGCCGATGAGCAGGGTCGCCTGAATCAGGAGGTGGCCGCGCTTTGTGAGCGCGTGACGTTATCTATAGCAGGTTTGCCACTGACGCTGCGCGGTTGAATACAGGAATCTTATGCGACGCTTTAATATCGAAACGACTGCGAGCCCATTAGCGCAGCAACTGCAGCATAAAATCGACAGCAAAACCAAACCGCTGGGTGCTTTGGGACAGTTGGAAGCCTTGGCGCAGCAGATCGGTCTTATCCAACAGACAGAGTCTCCGAAACTAAACGCACCACAGATGTTGGTGTTTGCGGGTGACCATGGTGCAGCCAAGGCGGGCGTTTCCGCTTATCCGCAGGATGTCACTTGGCAGATGGTTGAAAATTTTCTCGCAGGTGGCGCAGCGATCAACGTCTTTACGCGGACTTATGGCCTCCCGTTAGCCGTGGTGGACTGCGGCGTTGCGCATGAATTCGGTGAGCGAGATGGGCTGATCAATTTCAAGTTGGGCGCCGGTACAGCCAATTACCTAGAGATGCCGGCAATGACCACGGCGCAATGTGCGCAGGCTATTGATAACGGCGCAGCACTTGTTGAACGATATGCGGAAGCGGGGTGTAACGTGATCGGTCTCGGCGAGATGGGTATCGGTAACACGGCGTCGGCTAGCTTGATTACGCATTGTCTTGGTGATCAGCCGCTTGATGTGTGCGTAGGTCGGGGTACAGGGCTGGATGATGCGGGTCTGAATCGCAAGCAGCAGTTGTTGGCAAAAGCATTGCTGCGTTCCGGCAAGATGAGTGACCCGGCCAAGGTGCTGCAGGAATTTGGCGGTTTTGAAATTGCAACGATGGTTGGCGTAATTTTGGCGGCAGCCGAGCGCCGGATGGTAGTGCTGGTTGACGGCTTTGTCGTCGGTGCTGCTGCACTGGTTGCCTGTAAGCTCTACCCAGCAGCTCGCGACTATTGTGTGTATTGCCATCGCTCGGCAGAGGCTGGCCATCAGGTACAGTTAGCGGCAATGAATGCCCAACCGCTTTTAGATCTGGGAATGCGTCTTGGCGAAGGTACTGGCGTTGCGTTAGCCTGGCCACTGCTACAAGGGGCTGTTGCATTCCTCAACGAGATGGCCAGTTTTGCATCGGCTGGTGTCTCAGAGAAAGCCTGATCAAAGCCGATGAAGCTTTGGTTGATTAGACATTTGCCACCAGACGTTCCGGTTGGCGTTTGCTACGGGCAAACAGATCTCGCATTACAGACACCCGTGTCACGACAACCAGAGACCGTTGCCAAACTACGTCAGCAGTTGCCATCAGCTGTGCCGGTGTTCAGTAGTCCGTTGTTACGGTGCGTTGAACTTGCGAATGAGTTTGACGCACAACATATACAAGATGCACGCCTGCAAGAACTCAGCTTTGGCGACTGGGAAATGCAGGCCTGGGACGATATTGGGCCAGGAGCGCTCGATGCCTGGGCTAAAGATCTGGCTGGGTTTCGTCCGCCAAATGGCGAGACAGGGTACGAACTGCAGCAACGAGTTCTCGATTGGCTCAAGGAAGTGAGTGCGGAATGCGCCGAAGCCATCGTTGTAACGCATGCGGGCGTTATCCGCGCACTGCAGGCACATCACCAGGCATTGCCCGGTGCGCAGTGGCTCACTTTGCGCTATGACTATGGGCAGTTAGTCTGTCTGGATTTTGCAGATGAGCAAATTAATGCGGCACCGGTACAATAACGCCATGCCTGCAGATGCCATCAATCTTTCGCAAGTCCGCCGCGTTCTCGTAACCAAGTTGCGACATCACGGCGATGTGTTGCTTGCATCACCGGTGCTCACTGCGCTTAAAGCAGCGGCACCCCACGTTGAAATTGATGCGCTGGTTTATGCCGATACGGCAGAAATGCTGCAGGATCATCCAGACATGGTGCAGCTACATTGCATCGATCGTAGCTGGAAGAAGCTTGGCCTTGTTGGCCAGGGTGCTGCGGAGTGGGCATTGTTTAGCCAGATGAAAGCGCGCCAATACGATCTGATCATCCATCTCACGGAGCACCCGCGGGGCGCCTGGTTGTCCCGCTTGCTCAAGCCACGCTATGCTGTGGCGCCTCGAGTCAATGGCCGTGGCCGTTTCTGGAAGAACAGTTTTACGCACTTCGTATCACCCATCATGGGGAG
>ERZ1034361.1076-NODE-1076-length-15457-cov-3.783095_pt1 | contig 15457 bp, 27 predicted proteins | sample MGYA00520617_ERZ1034361 | MGnify/ENA primary metagenome ERZ1034361 (study PRJEB33736, sample SAMEA104284507) | Azolla filiculoides | biome: Urban; feature: Water surface; material: Ditch water | place: Netherlands | collected 2015-10-28 | depth 0-0.1 m ... | reverse complement strand
CGTATGCTCAAACGATATACAAAATGAACATCTTAGCGTACGTTAAGCACGGGTTAAGCACAGATAAATACTTTTGGCAGGTGTTTACTGTGCCTAACGATACTAGTAACATTAAAACCTACCTTGCATCAAGGGGTTATGCAACCAAGAAATATCACGAACATGACGAACAGAAACAACGACAACCAAGAACTAAGCGAGTCATCGAACCAAGTGGAGGGCAGCACCTTTGCGAAGTATGGCGAAGGTCTGTCATCAAGGGTCATTGTGCTTAGCAATAATGATGAGCTTGATGAGTTTGCACATGAGCTTAGAAAAATACTAATAACAAACGATTGTAAAATGGACAGCAGTGTAGAGAATTGGCTAGACTCTGAATTCAACCGCATATATGTGACATATGCATACCCTGACGTAACAAAGGTGAATTAATGAATATCCCCGTAAAACGTGTAACATGGCCCTTCCCTATACGTAACGGGGAACCAACTAAACCCGAACCAGTCAACATTCCAGTGGAAGAAGCACCGTTATGAACTATCTAGATGTACAGCAATTCGACACGTATGTAGCAGCATGTGCTAAGCAGAGTGGTGTAACCGTACATTGGGATGAACCCGACAGTACACCACGTACCAACGGTAAGCAGATGTGGTTACCCGCCATTACTAGTAGCACTAGTGTGGAATGGATGACACGTATGCGTTACTTTGTTAAGCATGAGACAAGCCACGTAGTGTACAGTGACTTTGTATATCTCAACAAGGTTAGCCCTAGCGGGTTGTTAGCCCTCATCAACAACTTGTTAGAAGATCATCGCATTGACTACCGCAATGATGCTGAGTACAAGGGTGACGGTGTTATTAGTAATGACTTCTGGTATCTGTATGCAGATGACATTAGCAAGCGTATGACAGGTAAAGATAAAGAGTTGCAAGAGCAGCAACTGTTGACGCTACCCTTGTTTGTGTGGGATGCATCGCTACGCAACTGGATTCATTCAGCAGATGACGCTAAGCACCAGATGCTTAAGGCACTGGATGTAGTAGGTAGTGAGCGACTAAGCAAGCTAGACAAGTATGTAGAAGAGATGCTTGATGTACGTGAGAGTGGTGATGCTGAGCAAGTAATGTCCCTTGCTGAGCGTATCCTTGCAGACCTGTATGATGAAGACCCCGAGCAATACAAGGGTAAGGATGATGACTCGGGTACAGGTACAGCTAGTGGTGGTAAGGGTGCTGATGGTGAGGATGGTGAAGCTACCTCAGATGATGTAGACCGTATCATCACAGTAAGCAAGCTTATGAAAGAGATTGGGCATGAGCATAAGCCTAGCCGTACAGGTATCCACCTGATTCCCGGTAAGATTGGCAAGGGTGCATACTCTATCCCTAAGCCTAGCGACTACGTAATCTGTGGGTTTGACAAGAAGCTACCCCGTGTAGTTAGTGATATGATTTGTAGTAGTGGTTACTTCAAGTCAAGTGATGTTAACACATACATTACTAATAACGCACGACCTATGGCTAACCAGCTACGCATTAAGTTGCAGACACGTAGCCGTGATAGGTATGAGTATGGCAAGAAGAAGGGTAAGCTACACAATGGTAGTTTGCATCGCCTTGTAAGTGGTAATGACAAGGTTGCAGAGCGTGTGTTTCGTCAGCGTGTAGTAAGCGATACAACTGATACTGCCGTGTGTTTGTTAGTTGATTGCAGTGGTAGTATGTCTGGTAGGAAGTTTGACATGGCATGTGCAGGTGCTGGTACGCTAGCAGAGGCACTAAAGCCCTTGAACATTGCCTACTCTATCTATGGCTTTACCAACACTGTAGCGGAGGAGGAGCCTATTGTATGGTTGTTCAATGAGTTTAATGAGAAGACTACACAGTCAGAACTTATTAAGCGATTCGCTACAGCTAGCGGCGGGTTATGGCAGAACAGTGACGGTGATGGTATTGCATATGCAACAGCCCAACTAGCACAACGCAAGGAACATCGTAAGGTGTTACTAGTATTGTCTGATGGTAGCCCTTGTGGTAGGGAACATGCAGGTGACATTGAAGCGTACACATTGCAGACAATTCAACATGCAGAGAAGATGGGGGTAGATGTTTATGGTATTGGTATTTGTGATGATAACGTTACTCGTTTTTATAAAAAGAACGTAATCGTTAACGACCTGAACAATCTTTCCCCGACAATTTTATCAATCATTGACAGGAGTATTTGACATGGCAACAACAGAACTGAATGATCGTGTAGCAAAAGCTATTGCCGCCCACTTGGGTAAGACCCCTAAGGAATCCGAGCGAGTTGTACCAGCCGCACCAGCAGTGACTAAAGCACCTAGCGTGTTGGAGTATGGGCATGTGTGGTTTAGCGAGGTGTTTGATTACAAGCCTAAGTTTGGTGACTTTGGTGTGCGTATACTAGACAATCCATTAGACCCTGAGATTGCACGACTCATCCCCAGCGTAGATGCAGACTACGTATTGCAGAAGGATGAGGCAGCGTTACTAGTAGCGGGTATGATGGATGGTGATAAGACCCTCATCACTGGCCCTACAGGTAGCGGCAAGTCATCCCTTGTTAAGTATGTGTGTGCTAAGCTTAACCGCCCATTCATTCGTATCAATATGTCTGGTGACGTAGAGAGTGCCGCATTGTTTGGTACACTGGTTGTACGTGGTGGTGCTACAGTGTGGGAGGATGGTGCTATCACAGAAGCCGCTAAGTATGGTGCTGTGTGCCTTGTTGACGAGTGGGAGCTTATGCCAGCAGAGATTGCTATGGGTATGCAGAACTTGTTGGAAGATGGTGGTTATCTCTACCTTAAGGAGAAGCCCGGTACTAGTGACGAGCGTACCATTCACCCTGACAATAATTTCCGTCTGGTGTTTGCAGGTAACACTGTAGGACAGGGTGATGTGACAGGTGCATTCTCTGGTGTAGGTGTGCAGAACACTGCTACCATTGACCGATTCACCAACACTATCCGTCTAGGCTATCTGTCTCAGAAGCATGAGGTCAACATCATTACTAGTAAGAGTAGTGTTGACAACAAGACTGCTACTGACATGGTAAGGTTTGCATCCCTTGTACGATCAGCGTATGAGCAGGGTAAGGTAGGCCTTACTATCTCGCCACGTACCCTCATCAATTGGGCACGTAAGCAGAAGCGTTATGATGTGCAGTATGCATTGCAAGTTAGCTACCTTGAGAAGTTGACACCTGACGATAGCAAGAGTGTGTCAGAGTTGTTCACTAAGGTGTTTGGCTAATGTGTCAACAGCACATATGTGCATTCGTATATGACAAGAGGGGGCGCTTGCTTTCCTCTGGTCAGAACAGCTATGTGAAGACTCATCCATTGCAAGCAAAGATAGCTGCAGAAGTGGGTGAGCCTCACAAGGTATTCCTACATGCCGAGGTATCCGCACTACTCAAGTGTGATTGGAAGAAGGCACATCGCATACTAGTAACACGGTATGGTAAGGATGGTAGGCCACTGGTGGCAAAACCTTGTAAGGTCTGTCATCAGATCATTTCTATGACAAGCATTAAGATTGTGGAGCACACATGAACAACATGTTATTTGTGATGGGTTGTCTGACTGCAATTTGTGCAGGATGGATGCTAATTTTGTTGGCACTTCTTGGTCTTGTCCGAATGAGTAACTGGACAGCCCACAGAGTGTTGGATGCATACGGAGGCTGGAAAACTTTTCTTAAGTATCGGGAATGGTATTGGAAGCAACCAGAAAACCACGTCAAGGATCGCACATGAAGACTACTATTGAATTGGCCCGTGAAGCGGCTGGTGCTGAGTGGTATTTATTTCGGGAGTTTATGCCTGAGATACATAAGCTGGCTGAGCTTATTCGTGCTGACGAGCGTGAGGCATGTGCAAAGGTGTGTGACCGTGTTGTCGAGGGCAAAGACCCTGATGACATCCACAGCGACTCTCAGTGGGCTGCGCTTACATTGGCCGCAGAAATCCGAGCAAGGAGCAACACATGAGCGAAGCATGGAATTTGGCCTTAGAAGGCATGGAAAACGCAGCAGCACACGCAGAGCGTGAAGCCGAGGGCTGGAACAGAATGGCTTTCGAGGCTTTTGTGCGTTATGTGACGGCAATCAAACACCCATTTATGACAGAAGATGTGCGCTGCTATGCCGAAGCATTGGGGATGCCAGAGCCGCCAGAGGAAGACTTGTACGACCTAGCCGTAAGAGCAGACAACGAAGGACAACCATGACAACACATTACGGACAAGAAGCATTGGCTGTGCTTACTAGTAACGCACCAGACTTTGAGACACTAGATGAAGGTGACCAAGCTAAGTACAACCATGTTGATTGTCCTAATGGTATGGATAACAGAGAGAGGTTGTACGTTAAGAACGTAGATGGTGCATTCATGTGGCATTGCCATAACTGTGGAGATAGCGGTTATTATCGACCGAAGGAGACAGTTAGAAGCATGAAGGCAACAACAAGGGCTGTAGTATCAAGGACACCAATCCCTGATTACAGCCGCTTGACAAAAGAACTTAACTATGATAAGTTTAAAGTTGAAGGTCAGTTGTGGTTAGGTCAGTATGGCTTTAATGAAACACTGGTCAAACACTGCCGCATTGCTGAAACAGATGATGGTATTGTATTACCTATATTTAGTAATGTATTTATTCAAGGTTATCAAGTAAGACGTTATAATAAAGCACCTAAGTATCTTACATATAGTAAACAACGATTTAGTTTCTTAGATTGTATTACTGATATGACAACTAAACCTCTGGTTGTTGTAGAAGATTTACTTAGCAGTTATAAGTTACGTTATGCAGGTTACCCAACCTTGTGCTTGCTTGGCACTAAACTAGACAGTGAAGCACAAAAGGTGTTGCATATGTTTAGGACTAAACGTGTGGTATTATGGCTAGACGATGACGTAGCGGGACACTCAGCAGCTAAGAAATTGTTTGTTGATGTATCCCCAATTGTCCCTAACATCTCAGCTATATTCAATCATCAACCAAAGGAGTTATCTCTTGAGACACTTAAAGACATGGAGCTTTGAATGAGCTATGACATTGACTTACTAGTAGTTACTAGTAACAAGGACACTTACAATAGATTTAAGGAGCATGTAAAGAAGCACAACGTATCACCCATTACATTGGAAATATTCAATGTGCTAGGTGAGTATTGGGACAACTACCCAACACGTACAGAAATCAACTACCCTGAGTTTCGTACATTCTTTTCAATTGTGAAAGGCAGGAAGGTTAAAGACCCGTCAGCCTACGAGGTTGCATTCGACAACCTTAAGGATGCGCTAGACAAGCCATCACCCATTGTTAAGGACTTGCTAGGCAAGCTAATTGAGACTGACTATGCGACACAGATTTACGATGTGTGCCTTAAGATTGGCACTGGTATGGGCGGTGACTTGGAAAGCATTGAGCCGCTACTTAATGCGTATAAGAAAGAAGTAGGCGCATCGGTAGAGAAGGATGATGTGTTCGTTAAACCATCCCTAGATTACTTGTCTGGTGTGGTTGCAAGCGGTGGCCTTAACTGGCGACTAAGAGAGTTGAACGTAGCATTAGGGCCGATACGTAAGGGTGACTTCATCATCATTGCGGCACGACCTGAGACAGGTAAGACAACATTCACAGCAAGTGAAGCTAGCTACATGATGGAGCAGTTGCAACCTGATGAGCATGTGATTTGGATTAATAACGAGGAGGCTAGCAACAAGGTTATGATGCGTGTGATTCAAGCGTACAGCCAAGTTACTAGTAGCGAACTACTAAGTAATCCTAAGAAGCACGAAGAAGATTTCCTAGATGGTGGTGGTCAACGATTCCTTATATTGGACGATGACTCTGGCATTAAGAGTGTTCACAAGATTGCTATGTTGTTCAAGGAGTACAAGCCCGGACTCATCATCTTTGACCAGCTTGACAAAGTACACGGTTTCAAGCAAGATAGGGAAGACCTACGTATCGGACAGCTATACGAGTGGGCACGAGATGTGGCTAAAGAATATTGCCCCGTCATTGCCATTAGTCAAGTTGATGGTACAGGTGAGGGTGAGAAGTGGATTCAGATGAACCAGTTACGAGGTAGCAAAACAGACAAGATTGGAGAGGCAGATGCCATTGTAACCATTGGAAAGAGTAACGAACCGGGAATGGACTTACAACGATTCATTCACGTACCAAAGAACAAGTTGTTTGGTGGGCCTGACACGTTAGAGGCACACAGACATGGTTGCTTTGAAGTTGATATTGAACCAGCAAGGGCACGATATGTCAGCAAATGGAAAACCAAATGAAGGTGATGTGTATTTAGATAAAGCAGGTTATCTACGCATCTACTTTAAAAATGTCAGTAGAGCTTGGTATGACGTTATCATTGCACCAGATGATAAAGGTGGTCACATGTGGGTTGCAGAACCAAAACCAGAAGTGTACATGCATGATGACAACAAGTTTGTAATGAACATAAAAGAGTTGCTAACAACAATCAGAAAGGAGTTGAAAGATGAATCTAGTAGTTGATCTTGAGACAACCATTCGTTGTCCAGTTGGTAACAGCAGTAGCAACCCTATGTGGAGAGGTAACAAGGTCATTGCTTGGGGATGTTGCGGAACAGATGGGGGCACAGCGGGATACAAGTATGACAAAGATGGGCTAGACCTAACACCATTACGTAACTTGTGCGACACAGCATCACTTGTCATTGGTCACAATGTTAAGTTTGATTTGTTGTACATCTATCGTGATACTAATAACACATTGCCCCGTATCTGGGACACACAGCTAGCCGCCTACCTACTCAGTGGTCAGCGTCATTTGTATGCATCACTGGATGAACTAACCAAGGAATACATTGGTGCACACGCATTGAAGGATGACAAGATTAAGGCCTACTGGAAGAGTGGCATGGATACACCAGACATTCCCCGTGAGGAATTGATGGACTACCTGAAGGGTGATGTAGAGAACACTGTCACAATCTTTGAGCAACAGTGGGCAGAAGCAGAAGGCTTGGACATTCTACCTTTGATGCTCACACAGATGGACGCACTACGTGCAACCATTGAGATGAACCGTAACGGTATGTGTGTTAATTGGGAATATGTACATGCACAACGTGACTTCTACGGTATCATGCTGAATACAGCACAAGCGACAGTTGCAGAAGAAGCACCTGACCTAGACACAGCTAGCCCTAAGCAACTATCCCTATATTTCTTTGGGGGTGAAGAGAAGTATAAGGAGAAGGTAGATGATGGATTTTATAAGAACGGTAAACCGAAAACTAAAACGGTGGAGAGCGTTCGGAGAGTTGTTGGCAAGTATGCCCCTGCGGGGGAGCTAGGCAAGGGTGGCTACTACTCAACAGATGACGCAGTGTTGAAGCAGTTGGCATCAGGTGGTGACACAGTGGCACAACAGCTATTGTTAATCCGTGAATACAGCAAGATTAAGGACACCTATTACGAAGGACTCATTGGACTACGATTCCCAGACGATAACATCTATCCCAACCTTAACCATTGTGCAACCAAGACAGGGAGATTGTCAGCCACTAACCCTAACCTACAGAACCAGACAGAGACAGGTGATGTTAAGCGAGCATACGTTAGCCGTTATGGAAAGAACGGCAACATTTTGGAACTTGACTACAGCCAACTAGAGATGGTTGCATTGGCTTACCTAGCCGATGACAAGCAACTCATTGACGATATTAATAACGGTCGTGATATGCACCGTGAACTTTACAAAGGTATGTATGGTCGATATCCAACTGACAAAGAACGGAAGCCCTTTAAGCGTTTTAGCTTCTTGCTCGTATACGGAGGAGGAGCTACTACGCTTATGGCGCAAAGCGGTTGTGATAGAGCAACAGCTAAGAAGTTTATTAACACATTCTATTCACGTTACACAGGAGTTAAACGTTACCATGAAGAAATAGTTGCAAAGGCAGAGAAGGAGGCAGTAGTTAGTTATGATCCAGATAAATCTGGCCCTCAGTACACCTACTACCATACAAGCCCAACAGGTCGACACTACATCTTTAACAAGTATCCCAACGAATACAAAGGCGGTCTGTCATTCAGTCCTACCGAGTTAAAGAACTGGCCTATTCAAGGCTTTGCTACAGGGGATGTTGTCCCTATGATGGTTGGCATCTTGCTACGTAAGCTGGAAGATGCTAAACTAACACCAGATGTGAAACTAGTAATGACTGTGCACGACTCTGTGGTACTTGATGTACCTATTGACAAATCAAATGAGTGTGCTATATTGGCTAAGCAAACACTGGAGGATGCACCTAAATACATGAAAAGTATTTTCAACATTGACTTTCCATGCCAGCTAGGTGTTGGTGTGGAAGTTGGTTTAAACTGGCAAGATAAATTTGCTATTCTAAAGGAAGATAAATGAGCTATATCATCGAGAACATCACGACCAAAGAAGTTACTACCAAGTTTGGCCCCAAGCCAGCGTACACCATCACAGCAGGTGGTGAACGTTTCAGCTACGGCTTTAAGAAGCCAGCATTTGCAATTGGTGACGAAGTTGACTTTCAATATACCGAGAACACCTACGGTAAGAACGTTGACCTAGCATCTGTTCAAATGCTTAAGAAGGGTGCTGGTGCACCTACCCCTAGCGCATCTACCGCTAGCCCCGGTAAAGCCCCTTACAGCCCTCCTAGCAAGGTGTTTCCAATCCCTCTACTACATGGTGATCGTGCCATTGTTCGACAGAACTCCATCACGAATGCTACTAAGGCAGTGTGTGATTTTGCAGGTGCAGATGGGCCTGAAGACATTGACTCATATGCAGAAATGATTATTGCAGTTGCACGTAAGTTTGAAGCATACTCATGTGGTGATCTAGACGCACAAGCAGCAGAGGCAATGGTAGGCTAATGAAATCTATTAACACACTGGTGGAAGACATTTACAGTGTTGTTAGCGGGGGCTTAGCCCCTGCTACTAGTAACAACAAAGTAGATGTGAGCTATGACAAATGGTTTACCCCACGAGATAGAGAACGTGAGGAGAAAATCCTTTACTTCTCTGAAGTTGGTGACCCATGTGCACGGCGACTATGGTACAAGTACAACATGCCTACAGTTGCTGAGAAACCTGATGGGCGTGCCTTACTCAAATTCTTTTACGGAGACATTCTAGAAGAGTTGGTATTGAATGTTGCAGAGGATGCTGGACATACAGTAGAGAAGAAGCAAGAGCGTGTCATCTATGACATTGGTGATGGTTGGTATGTACGGGGACGCATTGACGCTGTGATTGATGGCGCAATGGTTGACGTTAAGAGTGTTACTAAATATTCTGAAGAGAAGTTTAAGAACAACTTAGTCGATGACCCCTTTGGATACTACCAACAACTTAATGGCTATGCTACTACTCTTAATTATAACGATGCTGGCTTTCTCACTATCCAGAAAGAGCTAGGACATGTAAACTACTACCCTATTGAAGTGAACAAAGGTTTGTTTAAGATGCAAGCTGAACATGCCGCAGAGACTGCGGGTTTGTCCAGTCCTGACAGCATCAAACGACTAGACCCTGTTCCAGCCAGTAAGACTAGTAAGAACAAGAAGCTGTGCACTAGTTGCAGTTATTGCAACTTCAAGAAAGAATGTTTCCCAGAGATGCGTACATTCTTATATGCCAGTGGCCCAGAGTTTTTAGTTGAAGTGGTAGATGTACCTCGTGTTATGGAGATTACAAATGCTAGTTGATTTGGAAATTGACAGGTATATTAGTGATGAGCTTGATGAGCACCTAACAATGTTAGAGCACAATAGTTATCCAATGTGGTTTTACAATAACAAAGAGTTAGATGGACAAGCTGTAAATCATCTGATACACTGTATGAAAGTAGTCAGTGACTACTATGGCGGTTTTGATAAACCAAAACATTTTGACTACACAATTGCTGAAAGATAATAATGCAAGTAATTAAAGAGGGTTGGGTGCTAAAGCATCGAACATTATTAGGGGAGTTTATGTGTACACAAAACACAACTACCCCTAAGATGTACGTGACACAGAAGAGTGCTATTAATAGCGCCAACTACCATGCCGAATACAGTAACGATGGTGTTACTGCATACAAACCAGTGAAAGCTTTTATTGTTGTTGAAGGAGATAGTGATGCAATTCCGTTTTGAATGTGTTAAGCCTAGTGAAATTGAAGACAACATATTTCGAGATGTGGAGTTTCCAACTGATCTACGTGTAGTGTTTGAATTTGAGATGGACGATTCGACACGTTGGGATAACGTTATGTTGCAGTTTGCTAAGTTTCTAGATGCTACAGGATATGTAGGTGTCCACGATAAGGTTAGCAAACGCATTGACGAAGATTGGGAAACCCTTACAAAAGGATTTGATGATGAAGATATTAGTAGTGCCGGGTTAAGTGATTAATATGCGTCCTAAAACAGGTAAAACAAATGCAGATTATGCTCGGACGTACCGCTTCAAAAATCCAGCAGCATATTTGTACCGCATAGCTAAACACAGAGCCAAAAAGAAGGGCATTGAATTCTCAATAGAAGTAGGCGATATTGTTCTACCAACACATTGCCCTATACTAGGTATTGAGTTGACAATGCATTCTGATGGTACAACAGGCGGTAAGAACAATTCGTACTCGTTAGACCGAATAGACACTACACAAGGGTATGTGAAAGGTAATGTGCATGTTATTAGTTTCTTGGCAAACAGTATGAAACGAAACGCAACACCTAGAGAATTACTATGTTTTGCATCTTGGATTAAGGAAAACACCAGTGAAAATATTAGTGATACCTGATGTACAGATTAAGGAAGGTGTACCTAGGGAGCATCTACCTTGGGTTGGTAAAGCAATTGCTGACTACCGACCTAATGTAGTTGTCAACCTAGGGGACTTTGCTGACATGCCCTCATTGTCAACACATGACGTTAAGGGCAGTAAATACTTTGAAGGTTTACGGTATAAGAAAGATGTAGAGGTTACTAAGGTGGCTATGCAAGAGATGCTAGCCCCTTTGCGACAGCTACAGAAGGTGCAGAAAGATACCAAACACAAAGTATATAAGCCCCGTATGGTGATGCTAATGGGGAACCATGAGAATCGTATCAATCGTGCAGTTAACAACAACCCTACCTTAGAAGGCTTAATATCTACTGCCGACTTAGGTTACGAGAAAGATTGGGAAGTCCATGAATTCCTTCATCCTGTTTTTATCAATGGTGTCGGTTTCAACCATTATTGGCCTGTTGGAGCTATGGGTAGGCCAGCAGGTACTGCTGCCGCTATTATTAGTAAGCTGCATATGTCTTGTATTGCTGGTCATCAGCAAGGTAAGCAAGTAGCCTACGGTAAACGAGCAGATGGTAAGTCAATTTGTGGTATAATTGCAGGAAGCTATTATCTACACGATGAGAGTTACATGGATCAACTTTCCAACAAACATTGGCGAGGTTTGGTTATGCTCAACGAAGTAGATGATGGTCACTTTGACGAGATGTTTTTATCAATTGAATATTTAGGGAAACGATATGGTCAAGATCAAACACCACTCACGTAAGTTTTTAAATAAATCTACAGGTGTAGCGGCAATTGAATGTGACATTGGCAGTACAGATTGGTGTGGTGGACTAGATGGCACTATTACAATTAGTGACTGTTCACGAAGAGTAAACCTAGACTTCAGCGTATATGATGTTAAAGACTTGGACGCAAAGATTGCTAAGCTACACTTGTTGCTTGAGGAGATTAGTAACTTTCGAGATGTGTACACAGCCAACTACGATGCCATTAAGGAAGACCTAATCACTCGGGAGAAAGAACGTAAGAAGAAGTTAAAGAAGGGGGACTCAGTTGAACTATAACGACAAGCTATGGCAAGTAAAACAATTCATTGAGGAGAACTTTGACGACCCAACAGAGCTAACCATTGCACTAGGATTGTCCGTAGATGACCTAGTGCAGCTTCTACCAGATGTATTAGTTGCTAACTATCATAAATTCTTTCAAACAAATGACGACACTGAAGACCTTGAAGAAGACGAGCCGCCCGACTTTGGAACTGGAGAAGATTGGGAAGAGTAAACGTAAAGAAGTTATTAATAACGAACGACAACGTGATTGGGTACAGGAGTTACAAGATTATGAGCAAGGTAAAATTGATTTGGAGTACCCCGGAAGGGGAGGATTTGGTAGCGTACATGGCACGAGTATCCAACCCTGAGAACCAAGACAACAAAGCAACAGCAGGTAAGTTGGTTAAATACCTTGTGAAGAATAAGCATTGGTCGCCGTTAGATATGGTGGACATGTGTGTAGAGATTGACACTACACGAGACATTGCCCGACAAATACTACGACACCGAAGCTTTTACTTTCAAGAGTTTAGTCAGCGTTATGCAGAGGTACAGGGATTTGATAAGAGCGAGTGCCGTATGCAAGATGACAAGAACCGGCAGAATAGCCTAGAGTGTGACAACCCTGACTTAGATGTGTGGTGGCAACGTGCACAACAACGCATCATTGACGATGCTGAGTTTCTTTATAAGCAAGCACTATCTCGTAACATTGCCAAGGAGGTAGCACGTAAGGTGTTGCCAGAAGGGTTGACAATGAGTAGAATGTACATGAAGGGTACACTACGTAATTGGATTCACTACCTAGAAGTACGATGTGACCCTGCTACTCAGAAGGAACACCGAGAAGTGGCGTTACTAATAAAAGAGCAACTACTTAAATGTTATCCCACAATGGAGTATTTATGGAAAATTTAACAAACATGATTAAACCTGTAGTGCACTATATAGGTAAGGCTAGATTCTACGAGGTAGAAGTAGATGATGGGTTTGCAGAGTATGCCCGTGTATACGGAGTAGATCACCCTATACTAGGGAAAGATAATATTCGTACATCACTTGTGGTGAAGAAACATGGTGATGGTAGTTTTGAAACACTGAACACCATCTATAGGCCGCTAAATGACTCTTGAGCATCTTATTGTAGGAGCTACAGGGGTTGGCTATCTCATCGTAGGTGTGCTACAATGGAGCAAGGGCGAAATGTCTAACGGCATGATTTGGACAGGGTATGCCTTTGCACAGGTAGGACTTTGGTTAAACTTAAAGTGAGGATGTATGATAAGTGAAATTGATATTTCAGACATGAAGGCACTATATGACATGGAACATGGTAAGCATTTCAAACTTGCACCAACAGATATTGTCAGCGTACCACCAGATAGTGATGCGTTTACAACGGGAGATGTATACAAATTCATGGGTATTGACGGAATGTACAGCAAATGTATTGACAGCAACGGCACTACTCATCACTTTGCCGCATGGACTAAAGTAATCCCATGGGTGATTTAAGGAACGATGGAGAGTGGACAGAAGGCCGCTATCGCAGTTTCATTACTAGTACGCTACGTGGTGGAATGCGAAGGTGGCCCCCTAAGTGGAAAGCACTGAAAGAGGCAGAGTTAGGTAGGAAGACTAATAAGAAGTCTGGTAAACTAGCAATGCATTATAGGTGTGCTTGTTGTAAAAATGAGTATACAGCTAAGGATGTTCAAGTTGACCATATGGAGCCAGTAGTTAACCCGACTACTGGTTTTGTTTCTTGGGATGTGTACATTAATCGTATGTTCTGTGAGAAGAGTAACTTACAGGTGTTATGCACTACATGCCATAAGGTAAAGACAAAGGAAGAGAAGAATGAATCTACGAGAGTATCAAGAGATGGCAGCAAGGCTAGCACTGCCGACAGCGTTAAACGACCAGTACCTAAGCCTAGGGCTAGTAGGGGAAGCAGGGGAAGTAGCATCCCTGTTCGCAAAAGCAGTGAGGGACAGCGGAAACCTAGTAAACCGAGACAGCCTAAAAAAGGAGTTGGGTGATGTGTTGTGGTTTGTAGCTGTACTATCTGAACACTACAACATTGACTTACAAGATGTTGCCATAGGTAACATTAACAAGCTACGTAGCCGACAACAACGTGGTACACTACAAGGAAGCGGTGATGACCGATGATGTAAACGAAGAGGAAGCATGGTTGCATGGTGTAATTAAAGACTTTGATTACATTGTGTGCAGTGGTAAGTATGGCCCCTTGTTCTACAAGATGTTATCTGACCAAGCTAAACTCATTATTAATAACATGCGTGAGTGTGAGATACGAAACATGGAGGTCAAATGTCCATCGCAATTAGATTAATGGCTGGCTTTGCATTGGGGTTTGAAATTAATCCGGCCCCCGGAATTTATGTCAGCTTATACTTAGGTATTGCTGAAATTGCATTTTATAACGAAGAGGAAATGGAAGATGATTAAACACGAAATGGGTATCTACGAAACGTTCATTGCTAAGAGTCGCTATAGCCGATTCCTAGAAGAAGAGAATCGCCGTGAGCATTGGCCTGAGACAGTGAAGCGTTACATGTATTTTATGAGCAATCACTTAGTTCTTAAGCATCGTTACACTATGAGTAGCGAGTTGTTTTCTGAGCTACATGATGCCATTCTCAATCACGAAGTAATGCCCTCTATGCGAGCTATGATGACTGCAGGGGAGGCACTAGCACGAGACAATACAGCAGGGTACAACTGTTCCTACCTACCTGTAGACGATGTTAAATCCTTTGATGAAGCCATGTACATCTTGTTATGTGGCACTGGTGTTGGATTCTCAGTTGAGAGCAAGTATGTTAACAAGCTACCAGAAGTACCTACGCAACTATTTAATAGTGACACTACTATCTCTGTATCTGATAGTAAAGCAGGTTGGGCCAAGAGTTTACGTCAACTCATCGCCTTGCTATATTCCGGGGAGATTCCGAAATGGGATGTTACTAAAGTCCGCCCGGCAGGGGCACGCCTTAAAACGTTTGGTGGTCGAGCTAGCGGCCCTAAACCCCTCACTGAACTCTTTGAATTTGTTACTAATAAGTTTAAAGGTGCGGCAGGTCGGAAACTTACCAGCTTGGAATGCCATGACATTATGTGTAAGATTGGCGAAGTCGTGGTTGTTGGTGGGGTACGTCGATCAGCGATGATTAGCCTCAGTGATTTGTCAGATGATAGGATGCGTCATGCTAAAGCCGGACAGTGGTGGGAGCGAGAAGGACAACGAGCACTTGCAAATAATAGCGCAAGCTATAATGAGCGCCCCACAGTTGGGGAGTTTATGTCAGAATGGTTGGCGTTGTACCAAAGTTATTCTGGCGAACGGGGAATTTTCTCCCGAGCCGCTGCTAAGTCTACAGTTGAGAAACGAGGACGGAGAGATAGCTCTTATGAATTTGGGACTAATCCATGCTCCGAAATCATCCTACGTCCGTATCAGTTCTGTAACCTTACTGAAGTTGTGGCCCGAGCATCAGACGATGATGC